>ERZ773202.67-NODE-67-length-117410-cov-12.109684_pt1 | contig 117410 bp, 96 predicted proteins | sample MGYA00580998_ERZ773202 | MGnify/ENA primary metagenome ERZ773202 (study PRJEB29015, sample SAMEA2737803) | human gut metagenome | biome: human gut; feature: human-associated habitat; material: faeces | place: China | collected 2012 ...
TTATCAATACCGCTCTTTTTAAGGTTTGAAATAGCTTTTGTTGAATTTTCCTTAACCACATCGGATATTACAATGCAACCGGCATATACGCCGTCACAGGAAACATAAACAACAGTTCCATCGTTATGTTCAGCGTCAACTGCAATATTTTCTTTATGCATAAGTTTAATATTACCGGCATAAACTTTATGTCCGTTAACAACAGCAGATACACCGTGACCGGCAATTTCTTCAATATCAGATACGCTGTCACGCTTAATTTCTTTGCCAAAATACTTTTTAAGGCTGATACTTATAGGGTGGTTTGACGCACTTTCAGCATATGACGCAAGGCCTACAATTGTGCTTTCGTCAAATCCGTTTGCAGGATAAATCCCCGTTACTTCAAACACACCTTTAGTAAGTGTACCTGTTTTATCAAAAACAATATACTGTGTATCCGAAAGGGCTTCAAGATAATTTGAACCTTTTACAAGTACACCATTGGCAGACGCACAGCCGATACCTGCAAAAAAGCTCAAAGGAATAGAGATTACAAGCGCACACGGGCAACTGATTACAAGAAAAGTAAGCGCACGGGTAATCCAATCACTCCACATTGCACTTTCACCCATAATCATTCTGACAACCGGCGGTAAAACAGCAAGAACAAGGGCGCCGCCGCAAACAGCAGGAGTATAATATCTTGCAAATTTAGTGATAAAGTTTTCACTCTTTGATTTTTTCATACTTGAATTTTCAACAAGGTCAAGTATTTTTGATACGGTTGAATCGCCGAACTCCTTAGTGGTTTTTACCTTGATGACGCCGGTCATATTGATGCAGCCGCTTATAACCTCATCGCCCGTTTTGACATTTCGCGGCAGGCTCTCGCCGGTTAAAGCACTTGTATTGAGCGATGTGTCACCACTTGTAACAATGCCGTCTATCGGAATTTTTTCACCTGGATTTACGATTATTTCGGTACCGACCGCCACTTCGTCGGGATCGACCTTTTCGAGTTTTCCGTCAACCTCGACATTTGCATAGTCGGGTCTTATATCCATTAAGGCGGAAATATTGCGTCTGCTCTTGCCGACAGCTATGCTTTGGAAAAGCTCACCTATCTGATAAAAGAGCATAACGGCAACGCCCTCTTTATAATCGCCGAGTGCTATGGCACCGACGGTAGCAACCGCCATAAGGAAATTCTCATCAAAAACCTGACCCTTAAAAATGCCTTTAACGGCCTTTTTGAGAATGTCGTAGCCGATTATAAAATATGGTATCAGGTTTAAAACAAGCCAAATGTATTTATTGAGAGTTATAAATTTGCCGAGGACGGAAAGACATACTATCAGCACAGCCGAAGCAATTATCCGCCACAGAACGTTTTTCTGTTTTTTACTCATAAATATCTCCCTCACTTATTTATTTGCCGAAAGCGGCATCTCATAACATCAGATATATATTTCGCAGTCGTCCTCTACTCTTTTACAATTTTTGAGGACTTTTTTCATAACGGCTGCCTCATCGGCACCGTCGTCAAATTCTACTTTCATTTTTTGTGTCATAAAAGATACAACGGCTTCACGAACGCCGTCGGTCTTTTGAGCGGCTTCCTCCATCTTTGCGGCACAGTTTGCACAATCGACTTCTATATTGTATGTTTTTTTCATAATAACAGCCCTTTCTTCGGCTGCTCTCTTTCGGAACAGTTGAGCAACCATTCATTTGTTGTCTATATTATAGTTGAACATATGCTCAATTGTCAATATGTTTTTTTAAAATTTTAAATTTTTTTATTTTGGTGAAGTATCATTTCTAAAGCGAAAATTCGCACGGATAAAAGTCTTTCTGTCTGTACGATTTCACATAGAAAGTGAAAAAAGCCCCGAATAATGTTTTCGCATATTCGGGGCCCTATAAATTATTCAATTCTGACGGAATATTATATCGACAATATAATCGCCGATTTTATATCATGTATATTTAAGAGGCCTTAATCGCCCAAGTGCTGATGGCGGATATGCTCGTCCGCTATTTCGATAACGGTTGTAATGTGCTCATCGTCAAAGCTGTAAAACACATGCTTACCGTCTCGGCGAGCCTTAACTATGTTGTTCGCCTTTAAGAGCGCAAGCTGATGAGACACGGCTGACTTAGTCATACCGAGTGCTGCGGCAAGGTCGCAAACGCACACCTCGCGCTTATCAAGTGCCATAACTATTTTGGCTCTCGTGGGATCGCCGAGGACTTTAAACAGGTTTGAAACACCGTTTATCTCCTCCTCCGAAAACATATTGTTTTTTATATCGTCAACAACCTCTTGCATAACGGCATTACAGTCGCACTTATTATCAGCCATTATTTTTCACCTCGTAAACATACGGTATCGTACTGTTAAGAATATTATATATCTTAAAAACAAATATTTCAAATAAAATGTGTATACACAAAGGAACGCCAAACGGTATTGCAAAAAAAGAACTCAGCCTACGCTAAGTCCTTTTTGGTGACCCGGACGAGATTTGAACTCGTGTTACCGCCGTGAAAGGGCGGTGTCTTGACCGCTTGACCACCGGGCCGTTATGGTAGCGGCAGTGGGACTTGAACCTACGACCTTCCGGGTATGAACCGGACGCTCTAGCCAACTAAGCTATGCCGCCATATATGCCGCTTTTTCAGCGGCTTTGATATTATAATATAAAGTGTGCCGGTTGTCAATAGTTTATTTATGACAAAATAAAAATTGCATTGCAATGCGGCATGCCGTTTTTTCAAAAGCCGCATTGCAACAAAAAAGTCAAACTATTACTTCTCCATGAGCGTTACCATTACCGCCTTTTGAGCGTGGAGACGGTTTTCGGCCTCGTCAAATATTTCATCCGCGTGAGACTCGAACACATCTGCGGTTATCTCTTCACCGCGGTGAGCAGGCAAGCAATGCTGAACCATACAGCCGCTGTTTGCAGCCGCAAGCAGTTCCTTATTGACCTGATATTTGCCGCCGAATATTTTTTTGCGTTCTTCGGCTTCACCCTCCTGCCCCATTGACGCCCAAACGTCGGTAAAGATGACGTCGGCACCGCTTGCAGCCTCCATAGGCTCTGTAAACATCGAAAATCCCGCATAATTATTTGCAAAGTCAAGCACGCGGCTGTCGGGTCTGTACCCCTCGGGGCAAGCCACCGATACCTGCATACCTGTTTTAAGTCCGCCGACTATAAGAGAATTTGCCATATTGTTGCCGTCGCCTATGTAGCACATTTTAAGGCCGTCAAGGTGCCCCTTGTGCTCACGTACCGTCATAAGGTCGGCAAGCACCTGGCACGGATGGCAAAAATCGGTAAGGCCGTTAATTATCGGAATAGAGCCGTACTTCGCGAGTGCCTCAACCTCGGACTGCTCAAAGGTTCTTATCATAATGCCGTCGATATAGCGAGAGAGAACTCTTGCGGTATCCTGTATAGGCTCGCCGCGTCCTATCTGAAGATCGCGGTTTGAAAGAAAGAGTGCCTGTCCGCCGAGCTGATACATGCCGGTTTCAAAAGAAACCCTTGTTCTTGTTGAGGATTTTTGGAAAATCATACCGAGGGTCTGACCCTTGAGCCTTTGGTGCGCTATGCCGTGCTTGTTTTCATATTTAAGCTGATCGGCAAGATTTAAAAGGTCAGATATTTCACCGGGAGTTGTCGATAAAAGACTTAACAAATGCTTCATTTTAATTCACAGAGCCTTTCCGGCTACAAATATAGTCACGTTGCCCCTGCCGTAGCCGTGCAAGGCGTGAAAAACTGCATAGGAGTTTATTCAGAAAGGGTCTTTTCGAGAATCTCAAGTCCCCTGTCTATTTCGTCATATGTTATGGTGAGCGGAGGAAGCATACGAAGCGACTGCTTGGCGGTTAAAATAAGAAGCCCGTTTTCAACACAGCGCGCCGCCACATCCGCCGCCTTTTGATTTTTAAGGTCTATACCTATCATAAGGCCCATACCGCGCACCTCGGAAACATCCTTAAACGAAGAAACCTTGTTTCTTATGTATTCGCCCTTTTCGCGGACGTCCTTTAAAAATTCTTCGTCAAGTCGATTTAATATCTCAACCGCGCCCGATAAAACCACGGGATTTCCGCCGAAGGTCGTACCGTGAGTGCCGGGAGTCAAAACGCTGCCGAACTGCTCTTTTGCAAGGCACGCTCCTATCGGCAGTCCGCCGCCGAGGCCCTTTGCGGATGTCAAAACGTCCGGCTTTACACCGATATTTTCCCAAGCATAGAGTTTACCTGTTCTGCCGACGCCTGTCTGCACTTCGTCGAATATGAGAACAATATCGTTTTCATCGCAAAGCTCTCTTATGTATTCTATATAATCGCGCGGAGTTATTACGACTCCGCCCTCGCCCTGTATAACCTCAAGTATTACCGCACAAACCGTTCCGTCGAGAAGCTCGGAAAACGCTTTTTTGTCGCCTGCCTCGGCATATTTAAAGCCGCCCATAAAAGGCATAAAATACTTGTGGTAGTGCTCCTGCCCCGTTGCGGTTATTGTAGCCATGGTTCTGCCGTGGAAAGAATTCACAAGCGATATTATCGTATTTCGGCTTTCACCGTAGCGGTCAAAGCTGTATTTTCTCGCAAGCTTTATGGCGCACTCATTTGCCTCCGCTCCGGAATTGCAAAAAAGCACCTTATCAAATCCGCTTTTTTCGCACAGAAGCTTTGCCGCCTCGGCAACAGGCTCGTTATAATAGAGATTTGATGTATGCTGAATTTTATCTATCTGCCCGATAACAGCCTTTTTCCAGCCATCATCGTTTACGCCGAAAATATTAACGCCTATACCCGAAGTAAAATCAATTACCACTCTGCCGTCGGACGATGTCAGAGACGCATTTTTGCCGCCCGTCAAGGCTATCGGAAAATGACCGTAAGTCGGCATTAAATATTTGTCGGCAGTATTTTTAATTTCGTTAAAATCCATTTTATCAGTCCTTAATAAACTAATCTTATTATATATACAAAGTCCGAAAAATGCAATTGCCGTTTAACGCAAGCTGTTGTTTAAGATGCTGTATGTTATATACTTGCTGTCTGCACAAAACAAAATATTACGGAAATAGGCACAAATCTTAATTTCGTGAAATTTTTTTCGTTAGACGAGGCGTGTAAAACGATGCTGTATGTATTTACCGCGAATCGCACAAAACGAAGTTTAGCAGAAAAAAGCGCAAAATCTTGATTTTTCAGTATTTTTTTCGTCAGACAAGGCGTGTGCGGCGAAGCTGTATGTATATACTGCGAGCTGCACAGAACGAAGTATGGCGGGAAAAAGACGAAAAATCACCCGTGAAACATTGTACCGAAGCCCTCATCCGTGAATAACTCCATAAGAATAGAATGCGGTATACGTCCGTCGATTATGTTGGTCTGAAGAACTCCGCGGCGGACGGCCTCTACGCAGCAGTCGATTTTCGGTATCATACCGCCGGAGATAACGCCCTGAGACTTGAGCGACGGTATTTCGGAAACCTGAACGTCGTGAATTAAAGTGGAATCATCGTCTTTATCCATTAAAAGGCCGCTGATGTCGGTCATAAGCAAAAGCTTTTCCGCGTGGAGACTTGCGGCTATTGCCGCCGCGGCGGTATCGGCGTTTATATTGAACACCTCGCCGTTCTCGCCCGTTGCAACGGAGGAAATAACGGGGATATATTTATTTTCAAGAGTGTAATCTATAACGTCGGTATCTATTTCGGTTATCTCGCCTACAAATCCGACGTCCGATTTTGTGTATTTTACGGCCTTCATCATTTCGCCGTCGATACCGCAAAGGCCTATCGCCTTGCCGCCGTGCTTTGAAATGAGCTGTACCAAATGCTTATTCACCTTGCCTGCCAAAACCATTTGAACAATATCTATTGTTTCTTCGTCGGTATAGCGCAGTCCGTCTACAAAGCGGCTCTGCTTGCCGACACGTTTGAGCATATCGGATATTTCCGGTCCGCCGCCGTGAACAAGCACAATATTTACTCCGACGGAACGAAGAAGAACTATGTCGGTCATTACGGCATCCTGAAGCTCTTCGTTTACCATGGCATTGCCGCCGTACTTTATGACGACCGTTTTATTTTGATATTTCTGAATATACGGTAAAGCCTGAACAAGAACCTCGGAACGGTCCGAATTTGTTATATTTGATATTTCCATATTTCTCCTCCGATAAATGTCTGTGAATGCTGCGTTTATGCGTTTTACGCTCAGGTGCGGTAATCGCCGTTTATCTTGACGTAATCGTATGTCAAATCACAGCCGTAAGCCGCGGCAGAGAAGCTGCCTGATTTTAAATCGACAAGGATATACACCTCATCACAGACTAAGACTTTTTTCGCAAGTTCTTCGGAAAACGGAATTCCAGAGCCATCCTTGCACACTTCTATTTCGCCGCCTGCCGAGCTGAATTTCACATCAACCTTATGAACGTCAATATCGGCTCCGCTGTAACCGAGAGCGCAGAGAATTCTGCCCCAGTTTGCATCCGCTCCGAACATAGCCGCCTTAACAAGCGACGAGCATATAACCGACTTTGCACATATTTTTGCCGTCTTTTGGTCTGCGGCACCCGAAACAATACATTCAACAAGCTTTGTTGCACCCTCGCCGTCTTTCGCCATAAGCTTTACAAGCTTTTCGCAAATTGCCGCAAGCGCACAAGTAAAGGCTTTATAATCTGCGTTTTCGGAGGTTATTTTCTCGTTTCCGCAAAGTCCCGACGCCAAAACAGCCACGGTATCGTTGGTGGATGTGTCGCCGTCTACGGAGAGCATATTAAAGCTGTCTTTAACCACCTCGAGAAGTGATTTTTTAAGCATTTCCGCCGAAATGTCGGCATCCGTTGTAATAAAAGCAAGCATCGTTGCCATATTCGGGTGAATCATACCGCTGCCCTTGGAAATGGCACCTATACGGCATTTTTTACCGCCGAGAGAAAACTCACAGGCAAATTCTTTTTTTACGGTATCCGTTGTCATTATCGCATTTGCCGCAGAATCCGAGCCGTCCTTATTAAGACCCGAAACAAGCTTCGCCATACCGTTTTTGATGGGCTCAAGGTCTATTGGCTGACCTATAACTCCGGTGGAGGCTACCACAATATCGCTTTTTGAAATTCCGAGTGCGTCCGCGGTTATTTTGCACATTTCCTCCGCTTTTTCAACTCCGTCGGCATTGCAGGTATTGGCTATGCCGCTGTTGCAAACAATTGCGCGCGCCTTGCCGTCGCTTATATTTTCACGTGTTACGGTTATCGGTGCTCCGCACACAAGATTTTGCGTATAAACAGCCGCCGCGTCACAGTCCTTTTCACAGAAAATAAGTGCGAGATCCTTTTTCTCCTTATTCTTACGGATTCCGCAATGAATTCCGTTTGCGGTAAATCCTTTCGGTGCGGCGACACCGCCGCCGATAAAACTTAATTCCATTATAATTTACCTTTCATTTATAATCTTACAGGTCAAGTCCGTATTCGGGAGGTAAACCCATAACAATATTCATACATTCCAAAGCCGCTCCCGACGCACCCTTGCCAAGATTGTCGTAAAGAGCCATAAGAAGAAGTCTGTCGTCATTTCCGGCTACGGTGACAGCCATACTGTCAAGCTCAGCTTTAGAATTTGCCGCGACAAAGCCGCCGTTATCAAAAGCCTCTTTATATTTAACTATGTCCGAAGCGTATTTTGAGCGGTAAACCGCTTTAATGTCCTCTGCGGTTTTTCCGTCTTTGAGATCCGTTTTAAATACCGGAACCGTGACGAGCATACCGCTGAAATAATCACAGACATACGGACAAAATATCGGTGTAACTGACAGACCCGAAATTTTTCGCATTTCTTTGAGGTGCTTATGCTCCTGATTTAAAGCGTATTCACGGGGAGCAAAAAGCTCCGGTGCTTTCTCGTCGCTTTCATACATAGCGATACCTTTTTTGCCGGCTCCGCTGTAACCCGAAACGGCGTGACAGATAAATCCGTGATCCGGAGAAACAATACCCTCGTCCAAAAGAGGCTTTACAAGCGCTATAAATCCGCTTGCATAACAGCCCGGCGACGCTATACGCTTTGAAGAAGCCACGGTTTTAAATCCGTCTTTAAATATTTCGGGGAAACCGTAAGCCCACCCCTCGCTTGTACGGTGAGCGGTTGATGTATCTATAATAACCGTGTCGTCATTTGTAACAAGCTCTGCCGCCTCGATTGCCGCAGCGTCCGGAAGGCAGAGAAAAGCTATATCGGCACTGTTGAGAGCTTCCTTTCTTGATTTTATGTCCTTGCGAAGCTCATCGGGAAGAGTTAAAAGCTCAATATCATCTCTTTTTTTCAGACGGTCGAATATTTTAAGACCCGTAGTTCCCTGACTGCCGTCTATAAATACTTTTTTCATATTATTCACCATAGCCTTTCAGGCACCAAACAGTTTATTAAAAATCACCGTATATTCTTTGAAGCCTTAACGGGGCGCAACCGGTGATTTTCGCCGTCTCAAAATTATGCCGCAGACAAATTTTGATGGCAATATAATTTAAGAAGTGTAACTTTTCACACTATTTGTCTTGTTCTTTCAATATTTTTTCTATTCTCTTTGCCTCTTTCAGCACGTTCTGCGGTGCGGGTCCGCCGAGCGAAGTCCTGCCGTTTACACACTTGTCGAGATTTATGGCGTCATAAACACCATCGTCAAACAAATCGCATATCTTTTTGTATTCTTCAAGAGGCAACGTTTCAAGCGTAAGTCCTTTTTTAATGCAGAGAGCCACTATTTCACCTGTGGCCTTATATGCGTCACGGAACGGCAATCCCTTACCGACGAGATAATCGGCGCAGTCGGTAGCGTTGATAAATCCGCCTGCCGCGGCTTTACGCATATTTTCGGGAAGAGCCGTCATTGTGTCAAGCATGGGGATAAATGTGGTAAGGCAGATTTTAACGGTGTCAAAGGCGTCAAATATAGCTTCCTTATCCTCCTGCATATCCTTATTATAAGCGAGCGGCAAGCCCTTCATCATTGTCAGAAGCGTCATAAGATCGCCGAAAACTCGACCGGTTTTGCCGCGGATAAGCTCGGTTATGTCGGGATTTTTCTTTTGCGGCATTATTGACGAGCCTGTTGAAAAAGCATCGTCAAGCTCAACGAATTTGAACTCCCACGAGCACCAGAGGATTATCTCCTCAGAAAAGCGCGAGAGATGAACCATAAGTATTGACAAAGCGGACGCAAGCTCCATACAAAAGTCCCTGTCCGATACGCCGTCAAGCGAATTGAGCATAGGTCCCGTAAAGCCGAGTGCCTCGGCTGTCATTTCGCGGTCGGTATTATATGTTGTACCGGCAAGTGCACATGAGCCGAGCGGGCAGTAATTCATTCTTCTCTGCGCGTCGGCAATACGTTCGCGATCACGCAGAAGCATTTCGGCATACGCCAAAAGATGATGGCCGAATGTTATGGGCTGAGCGCGCTGCATATGAGTGTACCCCGGCATAACGGCGTCTGCATACTTTTCAGCCTTTTTGCACAGGACACCTATAAGCTCCGTGACAAGCGAATAAACGCTGTTGCACTCGCGGCGCAAATACAGCCTCACGTCAAGAGCTACCTGGTCGTTTCTGCTGCGCGCGGTATGAAGTCTTTTGCCGGCCGCGCCTACGCGCTTTGTGAGCTCGCCCTCAACAAAGGTATGTATATCCTCTGCATTCGGGTCTATCTCCAGCGTACCGTTTTCGATTTCCGCCTTAATGGCTTTTAATCCGTCAACAATTTTTGAAAGATCGTCCGCCGATATGATATTTTGCGCGCAAAGCATAGTGGCGTGTGCAATACTGCCGTCTATATCTTCCTTATACATTCTGCTGTCAAACGCTATTGACGAATTAAAATCGTTGGTTTTGGGGTCTAAAGCCTTTTGAAATCTGCCCTGCCAAAGCTGCATTTTTTTACTCCTATCAAATACCACACAGCGACAAGAGACAGAAACATCTCTTGTCGCACGCGGTAGTGCTAAGCACTGTTGTTTATTTTTTCAAGCGGTTTACAATGATTATTTGTTATCTCTCTTTGCGTCAAGTAAAGCTTTTACCTTTGTGGGGAGTCCGAAGAGATTGATAAATCCGGTAGCGTCGGTCTGATCGTATGCGCCGCCGTCATCGCCGAACGAAGCAACATTTTCATCATAAAGAGTATACGGGGAGGTGACGCCTGCGTTTATGACGTTGCCCTTATATAGCTTAAGCTTAACGTCGCCGGTTACGGTCTGCTGAGTGTTGTCGACAAAAGCCGCAAGAGCTTCACGAAGAGGTGAGAACCATTTGCCGTTGTATACGAGCTCGCCGTATTTCTCGGCAACGAGTTTTTTGTAATGAGATGTGTCACGGTCGAGAGTTATCATTTCAAGAAGCTCATGAGCCTTGTAGAGGATTGTTCCGCCGGGAGTCTCATAAACACCGCGTGATTTCATACCTACAAGACGGTTCTCGACTATGTCAAGAAGGCCTATACCGTTTTCTCCGCCGAGCTTATTAAGCTTTTCGACAAGGGAAACAGCGTCAAGCTCTTCGCCGTCAACAGCTGTGGGAACGCCCTTTTCAAAATGGATTGTAACATATGTAGGCTCATCGGGAGCTTTTTCGGGAGAAACTCCGAGCTCAAGGAAGCCGTCTTTATTGTACTGCGGTTCATTTGCCGGATTTTCAAGGTCAAGTCCCTCGTGAGAGAGATGCCATACGTTTTTATCTTTTGAGTAATTTGTTTCACGATTGATTTTAAGCGGAATCTGATGAGCCTCGGCGTAGTCTATTTCTTCATCACGCGATTTTATGTCCCACTCACGCCAAGGAGCTATAATCTCCATCTCGGGAGCGAGTGCTTTAAGAGCAAGCTCAAAACGAACCTGGTCGTTGCCCTTGCCGGTGCAACCGTGACAAATAGCGTCTGCGCCCTCTTTTTTTGCTATATCGGCAAGACCCTTTGCGATACAGGGACGAGCGTGCGATGTGCCGAGAAGATACTCTTCATACTCGGCACCTGCTTTAAGGCAAGGCCAGATATAGTTTTCGATATAATCCTTTTTAAGGTCGAGAACATAGAGCTTTGAAGCGCCGGTCTTGAGAGCCTTCTCCTCAAGTCCGTCGAGCTCAGTTCCCTGACCTACGTCGCCGGAAACCGCTATAACTTCGCAGTTATTGTAATTTTCTTTAAGCCACGGAATGATGATTGACGTATCAAGTCCGCCGGAATAAGCGAGTACGACTTTTTTGATGTCTTTCTTGTCCTTTTTCATAAATGTTACCTCCGAGCATCGGCAAAAGCCTTTAATTTTTGATTACGAAGAGATTATACACCAATCACATTTAAAATCAAGTGCTTTTTGCATAAATATTCAAGTTTTGTGTATATTTGTGCGATATAACGACATAAATATACATTATGCGCCCTGTTTTATGCACTATTCAACCTGGTTTATGAATTTTTATGCAAAAACTAAAGCCGAGCGAGAAATTTCGCCCGGCTCAGCCGTTATTTTTGGTTATTTTTTAAAGCTTTTTTCGCTTTGGACTTTTTGACTCCGCGCGTTATAAGCCCGGCCGTCAGGGCAATTATCACAGCGCCTGCCGAAAAAGCCGCAACCTTTATATTATGCACATACTGACCCTCATAATATCTTGCCTTGTTTGAGCTCTTGTAACCGACAAGGTCATTATAATACATCATATAAGTGCTGTAATCGAGAGTGTTTTCGTCTATATCTATAACGCGCGACCCGTGGAGAGGTCCGTTACCGTAAATATAAAATCCGACTCCGCTCGTATGCACCATATCAATGCCATTATACGTGCCGCAAAAGTCATTGTTATGATCGTGCCCGAAGAACGCCGCCTTAATGTCTCCCTGCTGCTTCCAAGCGTCAAATTCGCCGCCGTTCACCTCTGCGGGACACGGCCCCTCGTCAAGATGACCGCTTGCAATATCCGTATTAAGCACATAATACTTACCGTCTTTTTTTACCGCACCGTCCGTGCCCTTGGGAACCTCCTTTAAAAGTTCATATATTTCGGGAACGGGTATATGCTGGAAAAGGAGAGACGGCATAGGTTCTCCGCCGTTTTCAGCTTTCAGGGCATCGCTCGTTTTTTTGTACCAAGCAAGTTGATCCTCGGCGACGTGGGCATATCCGCCGTTTTCTTTATCATATGTGCCGGAATCTATAAACCAAAGATTAAAGACGTTCTTTGTGCCGTCCGAGCTTTTTATAGGAAGATTATAGTTGCCGCAGCCGGTCATAGCTTCTCCCTCGGAAGCGAGGCAGCCCGGCATAGAATTATAGACCTCCATTTGGAACTGTTTGGAGACCTTACCCTCGTCATCATGGTTGCCGTATACTATTGCAAACGGTATGTTCTGTGAGGTAACGGGCTCCATAATCTGCCTGATTGCCTTTTCGACACGCTTTTTGCTTCTGTAAAGCACGGGCGACGGGCCGTGTATATTATCGCCGGTAAATACAACAAGGTCGGGCTTTGCAGCTTCGATCGAAGCATACATAAGATCAAGCGTCTCTTCGCACGGATTTACATCATCCTGCGGATCCGCAAATACGAGTATACGAAATTTACCGTCTTTAAATTTAAGCGTAGTTTCATCCCCTGTTTCGGCAAAGCTCTGAATTGCAAAGCACGGTGAAACCACCGATAAACAAAGAATTACCGATAAAATAATGTTTAATACCTTTTTCATTTTATCCTCCCAATGCGCGTATTCTCTCGAATACATTTCTCCTGCAAAATAAATAATGCCGACGCAAAAGCTATTGCGACAAAACAGCATATAAAATAATATGCTGTTTTGAACAATAAAATCAGCGAAGGCTTAATGATTTTGTATAATTATTCTAACATCGGGATGGTTTTAATTCAACAGCAATAATCAACAATAAAAACGTGCTTTTTTCGACAATTCGAGCAGCTCATTTTTTTATCGATTTCAAATACTCTTTATCCATGTCCGAGAGTTCCGCATCAAGAAGCAATTCAGGGCGTTTTTTTAATGTAGTCTCAAGCGCCTTTTCGTGTCGCCACTTGTCAATATTCGCGTGATGCCCCGACAAGAGTATATCGGGAACCTTTTCCCCGTGCCATTCGTACGGTCTTGTATATTGCGGATATTCCAAAAGTCCGTTATAGTGACTTTCAAGCTCCTTAGCTTCGTCATTCGGCAGGACATTTTCGAGCATACGTGAAATACTGTCGGCAAGCACAAGCGCAGGCAGCTCGCCGCCCGTCAGGACATAATCGCCTATTGAAATCTCTTCATCGACTATCTCATCGAGAATTCTCTGGTCCACGCCCTCATAATGACCGCAAAGCAGCACAATCCGGTCTGTAAGGGCTAGCTCCTTTACTCTCTGCTGCGTCAAAGTTTTGCCCTGCGGCGACATATATATAAGGTGCGGTTTTTCTTCGCCGTCACCGTAAAGGCTCTTATAGCAGTCATATATGGGCTGCGGACCCATCAGCATACCCATTCCGCCGCCGTACGGCGCATCATCAACACGGTTATGCTTATCAAGTGTAAAGTCTCTTATATTTACACAGTTTATCTCGACGTAGCCGTTTTTTCGCGCTCTGCCTATAATACTTTCGGACAGCACCGACTCGCACATTTCCGGAAAAAGCGTCATTATGTCTATTCTCATTCTCCGTCCTCCCTTATTGCACACTCATCGGAGAAAAGGCCTTTGAGCGGACGAAGATATACTTTTTTGTTTTCGACATCAAGCTTCACTACCACTGAGGGAATTACGGGAACCAACGTCTCTTTTCCGTTTTTATCTTTGACAGTCCAAGCGTCATTTGCAACGCCTTTCATAACATCGGTAACTGTTCCGTACAATACATCGGTATTATCCGCGTCATACACAGCGCAGCCTATTACATCCTCAACGAACGCTTTGCCGCTGTCAAGATGAACATCCTTTCGGTCAAAATACAACACTCTGCCGCGGTATTTCTCTGCTTCTTCGATTGTAAGAACGCCGTCGAGCTTTAACAGGGCTGCATTTTTATGAGGGCGCACCGAGACAACGCCGACTGCCCTCTTACCGTCGGCATCAAGATACAATGTTTTGATTTTTTTCAAAAAGTCCGCGCCGTCGCACCATACGTCAAAGCGCATTTCGCCTCTGACGCCGTGCATACCGACTACCTTACCGGCCTCAAGAAATTGTTTTAACATATAAATTCACCGATTGCCGCTTTAAAACGGCACTAAATAAAATGAGTACAAGAGGAAGCCCCCCTGTACTCGTTTACTGTCAGTCGATCTCAACCTGAACTCTTGTGCCGTCCTTTGTGGCTCGAGCCTTAACAACGGTTCTGATAGCCTTGGCTATTCTGCCCTGCTTGCCTATAACTCTGCCCATATCGTTTTCGGCAACGTGAAGGTGATACACCGTAACGCCTCTGTCATCAGTCTCATCTACTGTAACGGAAACCGAGTCCGGCTCATCAACGAGTCCTTTAGCGATCTGTTCGAGAAGCTCTTTCAACTAAAAGACCTCCTATTATTTAATGATTCCGCTCTGCTTTAATACAGATTTAGCGGTCTCTGTGGGCTGAGCGCCGTTTTTGAGCCACTGCTCTGCCTTTTCAGCGTCAATCTTAATTTCAGCCGGAGACTTCATAGGATCAAAAGTACCTATTTCTTCGATAAATCTGCCGTCACGCGGAGCTCTTGAATCTGCAACAACTACACGATAGAAAGGAGCTTTTTTAGCGCCTACACGACGAAGTCTGATTTTTACTGCCATTGTTTTTTCCTCCAAATATATAATTATTAAATTTATAAACTACACTTATAAAGTGCGATTAACAAAAGTTACATTCCGTAATTGCCGAAATTTCCCATTTTACTGAAGCGACGACGTGCGGATTTTGAATTAAACTGTTTAAACAGCTTCTGCATATCGCGATACTGCTTCAAAAGCTTGTTGACATCCTCAACCTGCATACCGCAGCCTGCGGCAATTCTGCGCTTACGTGACGGATTTATAATATCGGGGTTGGAGCGCTCCTTATATGTCATCGAAAAGATGATTGCCTGAACGCGGTCAAACTGACTCTCGTCTACGTCCATATCCTTTATCTTACTGCCGACGCCGGGGAGCATACCGAGCAAATCCTTCATAGAGCCCATTTTTCTTATCTGCTGAAGCTGAGACAGAAGGTCGTTTAAATCAAACTTGTTTTTTCTGAGTTTCTTTTCAAGCTCGGCGGCCTTCTTTTCGTCAAGAGCCATTTCCGCCTTTTCGATAAGGGAGAGCATATCGCCCATACCGAGAATTCGCGAAGCCATACGGTCGGGGTGAAAATAGTCAAGCTCTGTGAGCTTCTCTCCCATACCGACAAACTTTATAGGCTTACCGGTAACAGCTCTCGCGGAGAGCGCCGCGCCGCCTCTTGTATCACCGTCAAGTTTTGTAAGTACCATACCGTCGATGCCGAGCGCATCGTCAAATGCACTTGCCACCGTGACGGCGTCCTGACCGGTCATAGCGTCAACAACAAGAAGAATCTCGTGGGGATGAACCTCAGCCTTAATGTTTTTAAGCTCGTTCATCAGCGTTTCATCTATATGAAGACGACCTGCCGTATCTATGAAAACGTAGTCATATCCCTTATCCTTGGCAAGGGAAACTGCATCTTTCGCTATTTTAACCGGGTCGCCCTGACCCTCTTCGAACACGGTGACTCCGGCCTGCTCGCCGACTACCTGTAGCTGCTTTATGGCAGCCGGGCGGTACACGTCGCACGCAACAAGCAGCGGTCTGTGGCCCTCGGTTTTAAGCTTCAATGCTATTTTAGCACAATGAGTTGTTTTACCGGAGCCCTGAAGGCCGCACATCATAATGATTGTGGGTCCGTGTGAAGCGTATGCGAGCTTTGAGCCGGTTCCGCCCATAAGCTCGGTCAATTCCTCATTGACTATTTTTATAACCATTTGAGCCGGTGTAAGACTCTCTAAAACGTGTGAGCCTATTGCGCGCTCGGTAACTTTATTTGTAAAATCCTTTGCAACCTTATAGTTAACGTCCGCTTCAAGAAGAGCGAGGCGAACCTCACGCATAGCTTCTTTAACGTCGCTCTCGGTAAGGTTGCCTTTGCTGCGAAGCCTTTTAAAAGCGGCTTCAAGTCTGTCCGATAATCCTTCAAATGCCATAAACTTACCTCTGTAATTACTCTATGATAGACAAAGCAAGAGATTTTATCTTTACCGTAGTGTCGTTTATCTCTCGAGAAAGCCCGTGATTTAAATTATAATCGCTGATCTCCTCGGCACAGTTTATAATATCGCCAAGAGTGGTTTTTATGCCGTTCCATTTTTTTACGAATCCGAGTCTCGACTCCATCTCGTAGAGCTGCCCCTCGGCACGTTTTATCGCATCGCGCACACCCTGACGGGTTATGCCCTCGTTCTCGGCAATTTCGGCAAGAGAAAGGTCGTCGTTATAATAAAGATTGATAAAATCACGCTGTTTCGCAGTAAGCATATCACCGTAGAAATCAAGCAAAATCGTTATTTCAACATTATTTGCCAAAACTACCACTCCTTAAAGAAAAAGTCCCTGTAAAGCCAGCGACTTTACAAGGACATATTATACTAAATTATATTGTAATTGTCAAGAAAAAGTTTAGTTCTTCTTGGTTGTTCCGCCACCCCAGTCAATAACGGCGTTCTTTGAGGGGTCCCAGTTGGAGTCGGCAGTTGTGGGCGTTGTGGCGGGTTCGGTGGGCTTGGTTACGGGCTCAGAGGGTTTTGTAGCCGGCCGGGTGGGCTCGGTTACAGGCTCCGTGGGCTTCGTAGTATTTTCCGTTGTCGGCTTCGTGGTTCCTTCGGTTGTCGGCTCGGATACGGACGAAGTCTCTTTTGCCGTAGTCTCGGCATCGGGAACCTTGAGCCCTGCCGCTATACGCAAAATATATACGGCGTCGCACGAATCAATTTTACCGACACCGTTTAAATCGGCTCTTTTGATTTCGTCATTTGAGAGGCTCAAAAGTCCGGCATCACATTTCATAACAAGTATGGCATCTGCCGAATCAACTTTACCGTCGCCGTTTACGTCTCCGCGGTTTTTACCGTCGCCGACAGCAAAAGCCATTACCGCCGCAACCGACAGCACAATTACGGCCGCTGACAGAATGCTGAATAGTTTTTTCATTTTAGTTCCTTTTATTATCGAGCACTCCAATCAATAACAGCCGCATGGCTCTCATCCACAGGATCACCTGTTCCTATTTTTACGGTACCGCTTTCGCCTTTAGTGGGAGCATCATTCGGCTTTTGGGGCTCATCCTTGCCGTTCGGCTCGGTCTCGGCAGCCTGCTCGGAGGTCTTGGTTATAAGGTCGTCGTAGAACTCAACCGAACCGTCCTTGCCTGTGGTTACGGGAATAAGCTCTCCGTTTATGTTTGTTACGAATTTTTCGCCCGATTCATTGGTCGTGTATTCAATGGACGTTGTTTCGGAGGGAGCGGCTGTAGTATCGTCCTTTTCCCAGCTTCTCTTTTTTCCGCAGGAAATAAACACCACCGAAATCATAAGTATCAAAAGTGCGACAGCAATAATTTTTTTATTCATATTTTTCTCCTTTGCGGCTTATACTGAAATTATTTTAGCACAATCGTCATTTCAATGCAACACACCGTAATAATCTTACAAATATATATGACGAAATCACTTTAATTCGGCTATCGTAACGCCCTCTTCACCCTCGCCGTATACACCCGTTCTGTACGATTTTATGTTCGGATGGTCTTTTAAGTGCTGCTGTATGGCTCTTCTGAGCGTGCCTGTTCCCTTACCGTGAATTATTGTAAGCTCATTAAGACCGGAGCGAAGCACTCCGTCAATAAACATATCAAGGTCGGCTATTGCCTCCTCAACCGATTCACCGCGCAAATCCACGCTTGACTTACCGCTCGGCAAGGACTTTTCCTTTACGGAACGGTAAAGGCTCTGCTTCTTCGGCTTTTTCTTCGGAGCCAAAAGACGAAGCTCCGATGTCTTGACCTTCATCTTCATAACGCCTGCTTTTACCTCGGCGTTACCGTTTTTATCAAGCGATACGACCTCGGCCTCGGCGCCGAGCGTTTTAACAAATACATTATCACCCGTCTTTAACGGTCTCGGCAAAACGTAATCGTCGTCATCGCCGTCAAAGTCGTTTTTCTCGTATGTCATATCATCTATGGTGTTGAGATGCTGCTTTAACGCCGCCTTTGCCTTGCGTGCCATCTCTGAAGCGTTTTTCTCATTCGACTGCTCGCGCTTCAGGCGGTCAAGCTCCATCATAAGAGACGCTGCGGCACGCTTTGCGTTTTCAAGTATGCGTTTCGCCTCGTTTTGAGCCATAAGTATTTGCGTTTCGCCCTTTTGCTTTGCAAGTGACAGCTCGTTTTCCGCCTTTTTCTTTATCTCGTCTATCTCGTTTTGCATTTCGGCGGTCTTTTCTTTTTCCTTTTCCATTTCGAGGCGTGTTTTTTGGAGCGTATCAACAACATCCTCAAATCTGGTATTTTCCTCCGAGATAAGCTTTGCCGCCTCATCTATGACCTCTTTTGACAAGCCGAGCTTTTGAGATATCGCAAATGCGTTGGAACGACCGGGTATACCCGTTATCAGCTTATATGTAGGCTTCAAGGTATCGACAGAAAACTCGCAGGATGCGTTTTCGACTCTGTTCGTGCGAAGTGCATATTCCTTAAGTTCGGAATAATGGGTTGTCGCCGCTATTTTGGCACCCTTACGTCGGAGATCCTCAAGCACCGCAACAGCCAAAGCTGCGCCCTCTACGGGATCGGTTCCCGCTCCGAGCTCATCGATTAAAACAAGAGAGCTTTCATCAACGTTATTGCTTATATTTACGATCGTCGTCATATGTGCCGAAAAAGTGGAGAGCGACTGCTCAATGCTCTGCTCTTCGCCGATGTCGGCAAACACGTTTTTAAATACGGCTATACTGCTGTTTTCGTTTGCCGGTATAAAAAGACCGCACTCCGCCATAAGAGTTAAAAGGCCTATTGTTTTTATAGAGACGGTTTTACCGCCGGTATTGGGGCCTGTTATGACAAGAGAATCATATTTGTCACCGAGTGACACGTCTATGGGCACGGCTTTTTTCGGGTCAAGTAACGGATGGCGAGCTTTTTTAAGCTCAATAACACCGCGCGAATTTATAATCGGCATTGTAGCCTTCATCTTATAGGCAAGCTGAGCCTTTGAGAAAATCAGGTTAAGCTCCGCCGCCGATTCGCAGCTTATTTTTATTGTATCGGCAAAGCTCCCTGCCTCCTCTGACAGTTCCGAAAGAATTCTTTCTATTTCATCGCGTTCACGGCTTTCAAGCACCTTTATACGGTTATTTGCCTCTATTACAGCCGCCGGTTCAATAAATACCGTGGCACCGCTTCCGGATGTATCATGAACCATACCCGAGACCTCGCTTCGGTGATCGGCCTTTACGGGAACGACAAATCGGCCGTTTCGCTGTGTGATTATAGCGTCCTGCAAGCTTGATTTGTATTTCGGAGAGCGTATCATACCGTCAAGCTTGTCGCGTATTTTGGACTCCTCAAGTCTTTTGTGCCTGCGTATATCTTTAAGCGCAGGTGAAGCATTGTCCGACATTTCGGTATCGGACAAAACAGCATTGTTTATTTTATCCTCAAGATATTTATTTGTGTACAGCGAATTAAAAAGGTCGTCTATCGCGGTATCCATACCGGCACTTTTTGAGCGCCACTCGGTTATACCGCGTATCACGCGCAAATCGCAGGAAATATCCAAAAGCTCACGCATGGACAGCGTGCCGCCGGACGAAGCACGGCTCAGCTGATTGTTAACATTTATAAGGCCTCCGAACGAGGGCGCGCCGAATTTTGCTATGAGTATATGAGCAGCCTCCGTTTCGGAAAGGCGTTTTTGCACCTCAAAAAAATCGCCGCTCGGCTGCAGCGACAACGCCGCAAGCCTTGCCTCCTCGCAGGAGGTCATTTCCGAAAGAGTTAAAAGTATTTTCGGAAGCTCAAGTGAAATGTGGTATTTATTCATAATTAGTCCTTTACAGAATAATAAAAATCAAGTGTTTTAAACGGTCTGTCCGTCTTTGAGGCAAGGTATTTCTCGGTGATGTAGCTGAGGTCCTCGCTCGCTTCAGGCGACAGCTTAAAATTGTATAATATATCTATTTTGGCAAAAACTATATGGCGCATTGCGCTGACAACGCCTATCTCAAGAGGGAAAAGAGCGTTCTCGTCGGCACAGTTATCGCAGTAAAGCAAGCCTCTTTCCATATCAAAATACATTATCGGCGTCTCAAATGCTCCGCACCTTTCGCAGGCGATAAGGTTCGGCATATAGCCGGCAAGAGAAACAAGTCTTAATTCGGTTATTGCCTTTAACAAAAGCGGAGGCCTTTTTCCGTTTGCCAAAAAATACAGCGAATTGAGCACCACGCGCAAAAAGTCCGTCGCATCGTCCTCCTTAGGCGACAGCTCAAAGGCTATATCGCAAAAATACTGTGCGAGCGACAGCTTTTCTATGTCGTTTCGCAAGCCGAAAAAGCTCTCTATGCTCTCGGCCTCTTCTATTATGTAGCTGTCCTTAGTTTTGTAAAGCGACAGTTTGGAATAGCACAAAAGCCCCGTTGCCGACTGCTTTTTGCTGCTTAACTTTTTGGCGCCCCTTACAAATGCGCGTAACACTCCGAGGGTGTCAGTCAGCACCGTTACAAGCTTATCGTTCTCGCCTATATTCTGTTCTTTTAAGATAAGCCCCTTTACATTCACACCCATCGCTTTTGCCCTTTTCGGCTGAACAACCGACGCTGTTTTGCTCTCGGCGGTATATAAGATAGTCCTCGATTTTACCGCTTTTCGCAAACAAATTCCAATAAATCTCGTTATAGATAAAAAACACCGCCCTCGGAAAACTTATATATTTAAATTCTCCGTGTGCGGCGGTATTATGTCTGTCAATCAAGACCAAAATTGTGTATAAGTCCCTCTCTGTTACGCCAGTCCTCTTTAACCTTGACCCAGCATCTGAGATTGACCTTTATGCCGAAGAATTTTTCCATATCCTCACGGGCAAAGGTCGATATTTTTTTCAACATGTTTCCGCCCTTGCCTATAATTATTCCCTTGTGGGACTCGCGCTCGCAGTAAATAGTGGCTTCTACGTCCATAATATCGCTCGTATCACGCTCGCGCATAAGCTCGATGGAAACCGCAACACCGTGAGGTATCTCCTTATCAAGCAGGCGGAGCATTTTTTCGCGTATCATCTCAGCTGCAAGCACTCTTTCGGGCTGATCGGTCAACGTGTCATCCGGGAAAAAGTGCGGGCTGTTTTCGGCGTGCTTTTTAAGCTCCGAGAGCAAAGCCTCTATACCCTCGCCCGTTTTTGCGCTGACGGGAACAATCGCTTCAAAATCATACTGCTCCGAAAGAGCCGCAATTTTAGAGATAAGCTCTTCCTTACGGCTTATCATATCTATTTTGTTAAGAGCTGTTATAACAGGCATTTTTGCCGAGCGAAATTTATTTATAAGCTCCTTTTCCGCGGCGTTAAGCTCTTTATCCGTCGCATCGACGACAAACAGGCACTCTTCAACGCCGGATATGCTGTCGTTTACCGCCTCAACCATATATTCGCCGAGCTTGTCCTTAGGTTTAAAAAATCCCGGAGTGTCGGTAAAAACAAGCTGCACATTATCATCGGTAGTCAAAACGCCCATAATTTTTGTACGGGTGGTCTGAGGTTTACCGGATACTATGGCTATTTTACTGCCTATAAGTCGGTTGAGTATCGAAGATTTGCCGACGTTTGCCTTGCCGACTATGGCTGCAAAAGCTGATTTTGATTCGTTCATTTTTTCTCCTTATCCGCTCTGTCGGAAGATTTTTTCTTAATTTGCGGAAAACCTTTAAATATAAAAATAAAAGCGACAACAAGACTTAAAAGAAACAGCACAAAATATAATATGTGCTCCTTAAAATAAACATAAAGTGCCGAAAAGGCCTTTGGCTGCCACATTATCATAATTCCCGTGAGAACGGCAAATATTGCCGATACCAAAACGGCTCCTGCCGCGGTATCCTTTGCCGCCCTGCCGTTATCAGTCCATTCGGTGCTTGCCAAATCGACGGTTCTTTCAACTGCGGTGTTGACAAGCTCAAGAGACACAACAAGTGCGTTTGCAAGAAATATTATCGCAAACTGAGTTCTTGTAATCTCAAAAAAGTCAGCCATCAGCAAAAAAGAATACATATATATCATACAGACAAAATGTATTCTCATATTGCGCTCGTGTTTAAGTGTGTAAAATATTCCGCGGAAAGCATAGCCGAAGCTCCTTATGAGCCCGCGCATCAGATTTTATCCTCACTCTGGTCTATATAATAGCTGCCGTTGCGTTTGAGACCGAGCTGTGTTAACACAGTCTCCTCTTTTTCGCGCATATGTACCGCTTCAAGACCGCCGTTCACATGGTCATAACCGAGAAGATGCAAAAGAGAATGGACGGTCAAAAACGCGATTTCCCTCTGAAGAGAGTGTCCGTATTCCTCTGCTTGAGCTACTGCATGCTCGATTGATATAACTATGTCGCCGAGCATTTTAGCACCGGTGTCATGATTTATATCGTAAACGCCGTTTTCACCGAGCGGAAAAGACAAAACATCTGTTGACGCGTCGATATTACGGTGTTTTTTGTTAAGCTCTCTTATCTCGGCGTCGTCCACGAAGGACACGCTGATTTCGGCGGAGCCTTCAAATTGCTCCATTGCGAGCACCGCGTTGCAGCAGCGACGGACGAGCATACGCACACCCGTAGGTATTTTTACCGTTTTCTGTTTGTTTGAGATGATTACCTTAATTTTGTCTGTCATTTTCTTTTCTCCTCATTTTTCTCATATGCTTTGATTATATCCTGTACTAATTTATGCCTTACTACGTCCTTTTCGGTGAACGTATTTATTGAAATATCCGGAACATTTCTGAGTATTCTCATAGCGTCGGTAAGCCCAGACCTTTTCCCGTCCGGTAAATCTATTTGGGTAACATCGCCGGTTACTACCATTTTAGAGTTGAAGCCGAGACGGGTCAAAAACATTTTCATCTGCTCGCGAGTGGTGTTTTGCGCCTCGTCAAGTATTATAAAGCTGTCGTCAAGAGTTCTGCCGCGCATATATGCGAGCGGTGCCACCTCAATAGAGCCGCGCTCCTGATAACGGGCGAACGCCTCTGCCCCGAGCATATCGAAAAGCGCGTCATACAGCGGTCTTAAATAAGGGTCAACCTTTTGCTGCAAATCGCCCGGCAAAAATCCGAGCTTTTCGCCTGCCTCAACCGCCGGACGTGTCAAGATAATGCGATTGACCTCCTTTGCGCGAAAGGCAGTGACAGCCATGGCGACGGCAAGATATGTTTTACCCGTGCCGGCAGGACCCGCACCCAAAACTATTGTATTTTTTCGTATTGCCTCGACATACTTTTTCTGACCGAGCGTTTTCGGCTTTACGGGTTTGCCCTTAGATGTTATGCAGACGCAATCGCCCGATAAGGACATAAGCTTGTCCTCTTCGCCGTCCTTAACAAGAGATATAACATATCGCACGTTTTGATCGGAAAGAGCTTCGCCCTTATTTATAAGGGCTAAAAGGCGCTCTATGGCGGTTGTGGCTTTAGCCACATTTTCCGCCTCGCCGCTTATTTTAAGGTCGGAGCCGCGATTTAAAACCGTAACCGAAAATTCACTTTCTATAAGTCTTATATTCTCGTCAAAGCTGCCGAATAAGCTTACGGCATTTTCCATACGGTCAATACTGAGGACCTGCTCAAACACTGAAAAACCACCTTAGATAATTTTCTGTCGATATTTAATATATAGTATCACAATTTTTGTGATTAGTCACTAATTTTTTTCAACAAAAATCTCGCTCTCAACGCCTATTTGTTTTTCACATTTGTATGCTCCGCTGAGTCTTGAACCGTTTTTTTGTATATCAGAGGAAATAATCTTACAATTTTTCAATTCGCTCCTGCAAAGGTCTGTGTATTTTTTTGCCGACAAAAGCTCCCGACAGCTTTCATCCTCCAACAAAAAATCTCTGTTGTATTCGGTAGCGCGCACCCTTATTATACCCATGGGCAAGACGATTTTATCTGTTGACGCAAGAAAGCTCACCGCATATTTTTCTCCGTAATCGGGAACACCTCCGAGCGGAATTTTAACATTGAAAAAATACAGCGCATACCTTATTTTTTCACGCGAAGGCGCGCAAAATTCCGAATTTTCAAAATCGGAAGAAATGTTTTTTTCGACTTCCGCATACACGTTGCCTGCCGCATGTACGAGCGATTCGGTCTTGTCTTGATTTGTCTTTACCCCGGATATGAGAAGATTACCCTTCAGCACGGCAGAGCCTGCCTTTATTTCCTCTTGACCCGAATACAACTGCACCTTGGTCACCACGCCGTCCTCCGACGCAACTATATTACATGGGGTTTCGTTGTCCTCTATCTTCGGTGCCGGCACGCTTTCACGCACCTCCACGGACGCATTAGAGCCGTTCAGATTGACAACCGCAAACGACAAATCACCGTCAAATATTTTTAAAGCCTCGTCTGAAATCTCTTTTGCGTTTATATCTCGGCGCTTTGCTCCGGGTTTTACTCCCAATGAAGAAAATATATTGAGAATTTGCTCGTCTGATATGTTTTCGTTTCCGCTGACGGATACAGTCCATATCATAGTCGATAAATACGAAACGGTGATTATCGCCGCGGCAACGCCTATTACAAGTCCCACTCTCTTTCGCTGCTTAAATGTAAAAAAAGGCAAACCCGTTTTTTTGATTATTCTCGTTTTTACCCCGGAACGCCTTACCGCCTCCCTGATATTTTTATAGTCTCGAAGCATAGTTTTTGCATACAGCTTGTCTTTTACTCGTTTTACATCCCACAATCTTACGTGATAAACGGAGCACAGATTTATAAAGCGTTCGGGAAAACCACCCTCCGCGCAAAATTCAACATACCCGAAAATAAATCTCAAAAAACGTATTATCGACATAAAATCACCTCAGCCCGTAAATTCAATTGAAATTATACTGCCCTTTATCACCGTCTGTTCGTCGGAATAAGAACACAGCGTAAGGTCGCTGCCGCAAAAGGTAATGGTCAGAGAGCCTGCATTAAGCGAAATCCTGTCATCGTCATATTCCGTTATTCCGAAGCAGCCGTCAACGACCGCCTCCTTATTGCCCTCCGTCTCAATATGCGGCACGGATGGGCTCAAAATTTTAGGCATATCAAGCGCGCCGACAATTTTTTGCTCGGACGCTTTTTTTCGCTGCTTTCTTCTTGCGGTCAAAACCGATCCCTCCGAAAAGTCATTTTAAGCTCATATATAAATATGCCGCCTCATATATTTAAATTACGGAAAAGGGTGAAAAGAATGGATAAAAAGCAATGCCGAAAATATATAGTTCCGGTTATATTGACTGCTTTGGTGTGCCTGTTTTTGTTTACAAGGCCGGAGATATGCTCCGAGGGCGTCAGAAGCGGAATACTTTTGGCGGCGGAAACGGTCGTGCCGTCCCTGTTTCCGTTTATGACGGTGGCCTCCTTTCTTCTGCGCTCGGGTCTCGGAGAAGCCGCGGGAAAACCGTTTGATAAGGTATGCGAAAAGCTGTTCAGGCTTCCGGGCGTTTTGGCTCCGGTTATTATTATGTCGCAGATAGGCGGATTTCCCATAGGCGCAAAAATGACATATGAATTGCTCAAGAAAAACGCGATAACCGAAAACGAGGCGCAAAGAGCTTGTCTTTTTTGCATAAACGCGGGTCCCGCCTTTGTGATAGGGACGGTTGGCACGGAGATGCTCGGAAGCGTCAAAGCCGGCGTGCTGTTATACATATCCACTGTTTCGGCATCATTTTTTACCGGTATCTTTTCAATGGCTCTGTATGATAAAGCAGCGGAGGAAAAGGGTAAAAGCGAAATTCCGTTTACACTTAGCGACCCTGTCGGAGCTTTTGTACGTTCCGTGGGCGACGCCACAAACGACGTAATAAAAATATGCGCCTGGGTAGTTATTTTTAAAACCGTATGCGACGGTTTATCTACCTTACCTATACCGCCCGGAGCTGCTCTTTTCTTTGAATTCATCCTCGAGGTCACAAACGGCTGCCGCGCCGCCGCCGGAAAAGCTCCGATACCCGCCTTAGCCGCAATAATATCCTTCGGCGGTCTGTCGGTACACTGCCAGATAATGTCGTATCTCAGATACACAAAGCTCAAAATGCGGTATTTTTACACGGCAAGAGCGGTGTGCGCGTCTTTTTCGGCAATAATATGTATGGAGCTTTTAAAGGTCTTCCCATGCGAGGTATCTGTCTTTGCAACCGACAGTTCCGTAACTCCGGCAGCCTATTCGGTTTCCGTACCGGCTCTTGCGGCACTGCTTATAATGAGCGTACTGCTCATCTTAGAGGTTGATTCGGATAAAAAAATGTGTTAGCATAGTAATACACAATGTAATCGGGGTGAAACGGATGAAGGATAAGATGCTTGGCGGAAACATTTCTCCGAAATGTGAATACTGTGAATTTTCAACACCGACAAATGACGGCGATACGGTGCTCTGCCCCAAAAAGGGCGTTGTGTCAAAAGATTGGTGCTGTAAAAAATACAAGTATGATATTTTTAAACGTGAACCGAAACTACACCCGACAGCGCCCGAATTTTCAAAAAGCGATTTTGAGATTTAACATAACAGCCGTCCGAGAGACAAAAGCAGTTCTCGGGCGGCTGTTTTTTCGATAAAAAAGCGAATATATACTTAAGAGATTGAAAAAGAGAATAAAAGTGATATACTATTATAATCAAAATTTCATTCAAAAGGAGCAACTATGAAAAAGTATTACGCTCTTTATAAAAAGCAATTTATCTTAGGGCCGGCGTTTAAGCTCGCCGAGGCCATACTTGAACTTTTGGTCCCGCTCGTTATGGCTAAAATCATTGACGTGGGAATCAAAAACGGCGATGTGCCATACATTATAAAAATGGGGCTTTTGATGGCAAGCCTCGGTATACTGGGCCTTTTGTGTGCCATAGTATGTCAATACAGCGCCGCCGTTGCCCAACAGGGAGTTGGCACGGAAATCAGAAATGATATGTTTAAAAAGATAAATTCCTTTGCACAAAGCGATATTGACGCCTTTTCTTCGTCATCGCTTATAACGAGAATTACGAACGACGTAAACCAGATACAGTCGGGCGTTGCAATGTTTATACGTCTTATGTTTCGCTCGCCGTTTTTAATAGCCGGTTCGCTTATTATGGCAATGAAGCTTGATCTTAAAATGTCAATAATCTTCTTTGCCGCAGGTCTTTTGGTCAGTCTTATTATGTACTATGTTCTGACTAAGAGCCTGCCGCTTTACAAGGTGATACAAAAGGTACTTGATAAGGTCTCGCTTGTTGTCAAGGAAAATCTTTCCGGCGTCAGAGTTATACGCGCATTTTCAAAAAGCAATCACGAAAAAGAGCGCTTTGGCGATAAGAATGACGAGCTGACTAAGATAAACTTCCGTGTGGGCAGCCTTTCGGCACTTCTGAACCCAATGACATTTGCCGTGATGAACCTCGCAATAGTAATTTTGCTGTATTTCGGCGGAAAAAACGTATATTCGGGCGAGCTGTCGCAGGGAAAAATAATAGCTCTCATAAGCTATATGACACAGATACTTCTTTCAATAATCGTATTTGCAAACGTCATAGTCGTATTTACAAAGGCACTCGCAAGCGTTCAGCGCGTTAAAGAGGTATTGGACGCCGAGCCGAGCATAAAAGATGACGACGCAGCATATCAAAACGGCGATGAAGCCGCTACGGCGGTCGAATTCACCGATGTCAGCTACGCATTCCCAAAATCCGACGAAAACGCCCTGTCAAACATCAGCTTTACAGCCGAGAAGGGCGAAACGATAGGAATTATAGGCGGTACGGGCGCAGGCAAAAGCACACTCGTAAATCTGATACCGCGCTTCAGCGACGTTAAAAACGGCAGTGTCAAGGTATTCGGCCACGATGTGCGAGACTGTAAATTCGGGTATTTAAGGCACGTCATACATGTTGTACCGCAAAAGAGCAATCTTTTTTCGGGTACAATAAAGGACAACCTGCTGATGGGTGACCGCTCCGCCGATGACAGAGACATTGATTTTGCGCTCAAGGTTTCGCAAAGCGCGGAATTTGTATCAAAGCTAAAGGACGGCACAAACACCTTAATTGAGGAAAAGAGCAAAAATCTGTCGGGAGGCCAAAAGCAGCGTCTTTGCATAGCAAGGGCAATAATGGGGCACCCTCGGATATTGATTTTTGACGATTCATCAAGCGCGCTTGACTTCGCCACAGACGCAGCTCTGAGAAAAGCTTTGAAAGAAAACTTAAATGACACAACCGTATTTTTGGTATCGCAGCGCGTCAACACGGTAAAGAATGCCGATAAAATACTCGTTCTCGACGACGGTGAGCTTGTGGCAACCGGTACGCACAAGGAGCTATACAAAACAAATGAAGTGTACCGCGACATTTGTCTGTCACAGCTTTCAGAAAAGGAGGTTGCCTCCGTATGAAAAACACAAAACGTCTCATAAAATATATAAGTCCGTTTAAATCCAATCTCTTCGGGGCGATTTTTTCCGCATTTGTCGGCATTGCGCTGTCGCTTATGGTACCCATTCTCATCGGTAAAGGCGTAGACTGCATAACGGCTAAGGGCGACGTCGATTTCGCAAGGCTTTTTAAGGTCGGCGCGGTTCTCGCGATATGCATTGTTGTTTCGGCGCTTTTCCAATGGATAATGACGTATAATTCAAATAAGCTCTCATTTAAAACCGTTCAAAAAATGAGAACCGAGGTCTTTGAAAAGCTTACAAAGGTGCCGCTTTCATATATTGACTCCACGGCACACGGTGACATAATAAACACCGTTGTCACCGACATAGATATTGTCTCCACCGGTCTTTTACAGGGCTTTACCCAGATATTCTCCGGCATTGTGACAATACTCGGTACGCTGATATTTATGTTCACGATAAACTGGTATATCACGCTTGCAGTTGTGGTGCTGACTCCCCTTTCGTTTTTTGTCGCTTCGTTTATAGCAAAGCACGCGCACAAAAATTACGTAAAGCAGGCAAAATACCGCGGTGAAATAACCGGATTTGCCGCCGAGATGATAGAGGGAGCCGATATAGTAACAGCATTCAACGGCGAAGAGGACGCTTACCGTCATTTTCACGAAATAAACGAAAAGCTCAAAAAAGTCGGTACAACCGCGCATTTCTATGCGGCACTTACCAATCCCTGCACGAGATTTGTAAACGCTATGATATATGCCGTTGTTGCTGTTCTCGGCTCGATACTCACGGTAAAGGGCGGTATTTCCGTAGGTAAGCTCTCTTCTTTTCTCACATACTGCACACAGTATACAAAGCCGTTCAACGAAATATCAAGCGTTGTTGCCGAATTTCAGAATGCACTTGCAAGCGCCGAACGTGTATTCAAGCTTCTTGACTGCAATGATGAACCGTCGGACGAGGGCGCAAAGGAGCTTAAAGCCAAAAACGGCACGGTTGAATTTAACAATGTTTCGTTTTCATACAGCAAAAACAAGCCGTTTATCGAGGGACTTAATATAAGGGCTGACAGCGGAAAAACAATAGCCATAGTAGGCCCCACAGGCTGCGGCAAGACAACGCTCATAAACCTTTTAATGAGATTCTACGATGTCACCGGCGGTGAAATTGACATAGACAACGTAAATATAGCCTCTGTCACGCGCGACTCGCTGCGTTCCGGATTCGGAATGGTTCTTCAGGACACCTGGCTGTTTTCCGGCACAATATTTGACAATATAGCTTACGGAAAACCCGACGCCACACGCGAGGAGGTAATTGAGGCGGCAAAGGCGGCTCACGCTCACAGCTTTATAAAAAGGCTCGAAAACGGCTATGACACTTATATCTCGGAGAGCGGAGATAACCTCTCGGAAGGTCAAAAGCAGCTTTTGTGCATAGCACGAGTAATGCTTACAAAGCCACCAATGCTCATTTTAGACGAAGCCACAAGCTCCATTGATACAAGAACCGAGGTCAGAATACAGAAGGCGTTTGCCCTTTTGATGGAGGGCAGAACAACGTTTATCGTTGCACACCGCCTCTCCACCATAAAAAATGCCGATGCAATCCTTGTAATGCGCGACGGGAAAATAATCGAACGCGGACGTCACGATGAGCTTATAGAGCAAAACGGATTTTACAAAAAGCTCTATAACAGCCAGTTTGCCGTATATTAAATCCCGACAGAATAATAAAAAAGCTCCGCGGTTAAGGTCACAAACCAAAACTGCGGAGCTTATTTTTTTGTTTACTTGCCGAGTTTAATTTTTACAAATTCCTCTATGTACTTTGCGGTCTTATCAAATCCCGCCGACGAGCTGTTTATACACAGGTCGTAGTTTTTGAAGCTGTCCCACTCGCGGCAGGTATAGTAGCGGTAATAATCGCTGCGGTGAGCGTCTATCTTTTTGATTTTACGCTCTGCTTCCTTATCGCTGAGCGACGGCTCAAGCACCTTGACGTTCTTAATGCAATCGCTCATGGGTGCCCAAACAAACACCTTCACGACATTCGGCATATCGCGAAGTATATAATCGGCACATCTGCCTACTATTATACACGAGCCCTTTACGGCAAGGTCTTTAATTATTTTCGCCTGATAATTAAAGATGTTTTTATGTGAAACAAAAGCACTGCTCTCCGGCGGAATCAAATCGCCCGTATATCTGTCGCTTGCCGGAGAAAAAATACTTTTTTTCACTGACTCATCGTTTTGGCCGAACAGCTTTACGTTTATTCCGCTCTCCTCCGACGCCATATAGACAAGGTCGCGGTCATAAAAGGGAATCGAAAGGTTTTTTGACAGCATTTTGCCTATTGTTCTGCCGCCGCTTCCGTATCCTCTTGCGATGGTAATTACAAATTTTTCGTTCATAAGCTCACCGAACCTCTCAAAACGATATGATATTATTCGCCGAGATAAGCCTTTTTAACCGACTCGTCGTTTATAAGGTCTTTTGCGTCTCCCGAAAGAGTTATGTTACCTGTTTCGAGTACATAAGCCCTATCGGCAATCGAAAGAGCCTTCTTGGCGTTTTGCTCAACCAAAAGAACGGTTGTTCCGCTCTCATTGATCACCTTTATTATATCAAAGATTTCCGAAACAAGCAACGGGGAAAGTCCCATGGACGGTTCATCCATCAAAATAATTCTCGGCTTGGACATAAGTGCTCTGCCCATTGCAAGCATCTGCTGCTCACCGCCCGACAATGTGCCTGCAACCTGATTTTTACGTTCCTCAAGTCGCGGGAAACGCTCGTAAACCATTTTAAGAGTTGAGGCAATTTCGGATTTATCCTTGCGGGTATATGCGCCGAGCTTTAGGTTTTCGAGTACCGAAAGCTGCTGGAAAATACGTCTGCCCTCCGGAACGTGTGCCATACCCATGGAAACTATTTTGTGCGGCGGAGTTTTAGTAAGCTCTTTGCCGTCAAACACAATAGAGCCTTTTTTAGCCTGAATAAGGCCGGTGATCGTGTGAAGAATGGTTGTTTTACCTGCGCCGTTGGCTCCGATAAGAGCAATAATTTCGCCCTCGTTTACATCAAAGGAAACGCCCTTAATAGCCTTTATAACGCCGTAATTAACTTCAAGATCCTTAATTTCAAGTAATGCCATAGCTGCTCCTCCTTATTCGCCGAGATATGCTGTGATAACTTCGGGATTATTGAGCACATCGGACGTTTTGCCCTGGCACAGGACATGACCGAAGTTAAGAACCGTAAGCTCCTCGCATATGCCGGAAACAAGCTTCATATCGTGCTCTATAAGAAGTATGGTCATATCGAACTCATCGCGGACAAAGCGTATTGTCTCCATAAGCTCCTCTGTCTCATTGGGATTCATTCCCGCCGCCGGCTCGTCAAGGAGCAAAAGCTTCGGCTCAGTCGCAAGTGCTCTCGCTATTTCAAGCTTGCGCTGCTTTCCGTACGGAAGATTTGAAGAAAGATAAGACGCTTCTTTATCAAGGTCGAAAACCTTTAAAAGCTCCATGGCCTTTTCGTCCATTGCACGCTCTTTTTTGAAATATGACGGAAGCTTGAATATACCTGCTGCCGTATTGTACTTATAATGATTGTGAAGTCCTACCTTAACATTATCAAGAACCGACATCTGACCGAAAAGACGGATATTTTGGAAGGTTCTTGCAACGCCTGCCTTGCATATATCAATGGTCTTTTTGCCCGTTATAACGGTGCCGTCGAGAGTAGCCTGACCCTCGGTAGGCTTATATACGCCCGTAAGAAGGTTGAATATGGTCGTTTTACCTGCGCCGTTCGGTCCTATAAGACCATAGAGCTCGCCTTTTTCTATTTCTACATTAAAATCATCAACGGCTTTAAGACCGCCGAAGGTTATGCTTAAATTTTTAGCTTCGAGTAATGCCATAATTACCGTGCCTCCTTTTTGGTCTTACCGTTTCCCTTTTTGAAGAACTTTTTTATCGAATGAGTCTCCCAGAAAGCGATTGCCTTGGGGCTTGAGGTCATTATCATCATAACAATAAGCACTACCGCATATATGAGCATTCTGTAATCGCGAAGTCCGCGGAGAACCTCCGGCAAAGCCGTAAGCACACACGCTGCGATTATAGAGCCGCGTATATTGCCTATGCCGCCGAGAACTACAAATACGAGTATCATTATTGACATATTGTAGCCGAAATTCTTTGATGTTGCGGCAAGCACGCTGAGGTTATGCGAATACAAAACGCCGGCTATGCCTGCAAAAAATGCGGAAAGCGAAAAGGCGATAAGCTTATATTTAGTCACGCTTATACCCACCGATTCGGCGGCTATACGATTGTCACGCAGAGACATTACTGCTCTGCCGGCGCGTGAATGAATAAAGTTCAGAATTACAAACAGCGTGATAAGAAGAAGAACTATACCTATTATAAATGTTGAATCGTTGGGTGTTCCGGTTATACCGAGCGGCCCGTTTATAAGAACAGTACCGTCAGCCTCAAGATTTAACGATGACTGACTCGTAAAGGAAGCGTGAATACCGTGACTGTCATATCCGACGTATATTGTTCCGAGTATGTTCTTAATTATCTCGCCGAACGCAAGCGTTACTATCGCAAGATAGTCGCCCTTTAATCTTAAAACGGGTATGCCTATAAGCACGCCGAATATTGCCGCGCAAAGTCCGCCGACAAGTATGGCGAGCGGAAAACGAATCCATACATTTGTAAGAGTGTTTTGCGTAACTACCGAGAAAATCGAGCTTGCATACGCACCGACGCACATAAATCCCGCATGGCCGAGCGAAAGCTCACCGAGATAACCGACTACGAGGTTGAGTGAAACGGCAAGTATGGAGTACATACACAGTGGAACCAAAAGGCCCCTCAAAAGGCTCGATATATTTCCCGTGGACTTGAGTATTTCGACTACGGCAAATACAACTAAAACCATAGCATAGGTTATGAGGTCGCTTCGGGTACTTTTTTTGATTAGTTTTGACTTTGTTGATGCCATCTTTGTACCCTCCTTAAACCTTTTCAATATACTTCTTGCCAAGAATGCCCGTCGGCTTAACAAGAAGCACTATTATAAGAACGGCAAATACGATAGCGTCAGCCATCTGCGAAGAAATATAAGAGCGGCTAAGTATTTCTATAACGCCTATAAGCACACCGCCGATTACGGCGCCCGGAATAGAACCGATACCGCCGAGAACGGCAGCTACGAATGCCTTAATGCCGGGCATTGCGCCTGTCTGCGACGAAAGTGTGGGATAAGCCGAGCAAAGGAGTACGCCTGCAACGGCCGCCAGCCCCGAGCCTATGGCAAATGTGAGAGAAATGGTCGCATTTACGTTTACGCCCATAAGCTGAGCCGCTCCCTTATCCTCGGATACTGCGAGCATTGCGCGGCCCGGCTTTGTCTTATTTACAAAGAGAGTAAGCGAAACCATTATTATGAGCGAAACTATTATGGTAACTATAGTTTCGGCGCTTATTGTTATTTTACCGCCGGCAAGCGTAAGTGCCGGTAGATTTACAATAGAGGTAAAGCTCTTCGCCTGCGAGCCGAAAATCAAAAGTGCCATATTCTGAAGAAAGTAGCTGACACCTATTGCGGTTATAAGAACGGCAAGAGGAGAAGCGCCTCTTAACGGCTTATAGGCAAATCTTTCTATTGCCATACCGAGCAAGGTACACGCCGCCATAGATATAACGAGTGCGAGATAAGGATTTACACCAGCGTATGAGGTCAACGCAAATACTATGTATGCACCGACCATTATTACATCGCCGTGCGCAAAGTTAAGCATTTTGGCGATACCGTAAACCATGGTGTAGCCGAGCGCTATTACGGCATATATACTGCCGAGACTGACGCCGTTTATAAGGTTTGTTATAAAAGTCAATTTACTGCACCCCAAACTAAAAATGTTTCTTGTTTAAAATACAAATAGTATAACATATCCTCTTTGCCATTACAACGAGAAAAATATGCAAAAATGAATAATCGGGCGGCGCGCTTTTCATTATATTTCACCCAATTAAAGCGATAATGTAGGAAACAAAAAGGGCCGGTAGCCGTAAGCTGCCGACCCGTATTCAGCCTTTAACCGAGAAAATCAGTCCATCGGCTGATATTCGCCGTTTTCAATCTTAACCGCTTTCGGCTCTTTGTTTACTTCGCCTGTTGCTTTCCAGGTCATACCTGAACCTGTTACACCGTCAACGGTGATTTCGGTCATGGCTCCCTTGAGAGCATTGCAAATATCGGAAACGCTCATATCGCCTGTAACACCTGCTTTTTCCGCAGCTGCCTTTACAACATAAACAGCGTCATAAGCGTCTGCCGCAAACTGATTAAGAGTAGACGGGTCATACTTTGCATTGTAAGCGGCAACGAACTTCTTGGTTGTCTCGTCGGTAGCATTAGCTGCAAACGGGGTAAGAAGCATTACGTTTTCTGCAAGAGACTTATCAAAGTTCTCGATGTTAAGAAGTCCGTCAAGACCGTCGCAGCCGAAGAACTTAGCAGTAATACCAGCATTCTTAGCCTGAGAAAGAATAAGAGAAGCTTCCTGATAATAAATCGGGAGGAATATAAGCTCTGCGCCGGAAGCCTTAACCTTTGAAAGCTGAGAAGAGAAGTCCTGCTTGCTGTCGCCTGTGAATGCCTCGGAAGCTACAATGTCAAGACCTTTTGCAGCTGTCTCAGCCTTGAAGTTGTCGTAAATGCCCGAAGAATAAGCGTCGGAGCTGTTATAGATAACAGCTACCTTTGTAGCAAGACCCTTGCTTGCGATGTAGTCTGCAGAAGCAGTACCCTGGTTGGGATCTGTAAAGCAAACCTGGAAGCAGTTGTCATTTGCTATTACCTTAGCTGCCGAAGCAGAAGGTGTTATCTGGAACATATTATCAGCCTTAGTCTGGCTGACAACAGAAAGGCAAGCACCTGTGGTAACGGTGCCTATGAATACCTTCATACCGTTATCCTTAAGAGTATTGTATGCGTTTACTGCTTTTTCGGCATCGGCTTCATCGTCCTCCATCTGGAACTCAAGCTTCATACCGTTTACGCCGCCTGCAGCGTTAATTTCGTCAACAGCAAGCTGTATACCGTTTTTGACGGCAATACCGTAAGCCGCCGCGTCGCCTGTAAGCGGTCCGCTGGAACCTATTTTAAGTGTTTTACCGTCTGAAGAGCTGCTGCCGGTTCCCTTACTGCCGCAAGCCGTAAAGCAAGCTGCAAGGAAAGTCAAAGCAAGAACTGCTGCCAGAACCTTTTTCAATGACATTTTCATAAAATGACCTCCTGTAGCTAATTTTGCAAGATTCAAAAGCAAATCCTGCAATAAATCATTTATGATGAAAATTATCTTACACGCAAAAATAGGATTTGTCAATAAATTGCCGAAATTTAGTCGCGAAAATATGACGAAGTTGCACAAACACAGTGTTCTGTTTTTGTACACTTTTGAAAAGCCGTTGATTTTGTCGTTTAATGTGCTAAAATCCATACGGCGTTTCCGCAGTTTAAAGACTACGAAAAAAGCAAGAAGCCGCGGTAATACCAACGGCTTCTTGCTTTAAGACTTTATATAGAAATGGAAGATTAAGCTACGTGAAAGCTGCCTCTCTCGGCACCCTTTCTGCCGCCGTCAACAAGCTTGAATTCACGGTTTTTACGCATTTGCTCAATACGCTTTTTTCTCTTGTATCTGCGGTAATTGACAACTATAATCATCTTGACCTTTTGCTCAAAGGCGATGAACTTATCCTCCTTATAAAATCCGTATATAAGAAAGATAATAACTGCGAGCTCTATCATAGAAGAAATGGCTGTGAATGCTGACATATACAGGACCTCCGGTTCTTTAGAACATTTGTTTGTGTTTCATTACACCCTTATTATACCAACAATTTATATTTTGTCAATACAAATGTTCGGATTTTTTCGGTATATAAGTCCTAAAATTAGGACATTTGCGTTGCAAAGCTAATACTTTTTTAATTCCAAACGCATAATACCACAACATATTGTGTTAGTCAATACTTTAGGCACAACTTATGCTATTTATACATAAAACGACCAAATAATTGCTTGTTCGGTATTTATTATGGATAATATTTATGGTACAATAATACGGTCAAATATATGTAATTTCAGTAAGGAACGGTAAAAAGAAATGTTCGTAGATATAGCTAAAATAAATATTAAAGCAGGCAACGGCGGCAACGGTGCGGTTGCTTTTCACAGGGAGAAATATGTGGCTGCGGGCGGTCCCGACGGCGGCGACGGCGGAAGAGGCGGCAACATAGTATTTCAGGCAGATGACAGTCTTGCCACGTTATCCGATTTCAGATACAAAAGAAAATATAAGGCTCCGAGCGGTGAGGACGGCAGAGGCGCAAGGCAAAACGGCAAAAAAGGTCAGGACCTTATAATACGTGTTCCGCGCGGCACGGTAATACGCGAAGTAACAAGCGGAACGATTATGGCGGATATGTCAACCGACGAGCCGTTTATAGCGGCGAAGGGCGGTAAAGGCGGATGGGGCAATTCTCATTTTGCCACCTCGACACGCCAAACTCCGCGCTTTGCGAAAAGCGGCGCTCCGGGCGAGGAGTGGGATATTTCGCTTGAACTGAAGCTCATTGCCGACGTTGGTCTTATCGGCTTTCCGAATGTAGGTAAATCCTCGCTTTTGTCTGTGGTGAGTGAGGCGAAGCCCATTATAGGCGATTATCATTTCACAACTATAATACCCGTTCTCGGCGTTGTCACCATGGGTCCCGAGCAGAGCTTTGTAATGGCGGATATTCCGGGTCTTATAGAGGGTGCTGCGGACGGTGTGGGTCTCGGTCACGAATTTTTAAAGCATATAGAACGCTGTCGTATGCTGGTGCACGTAGTTGACGTCGCCGGCAGCGAGGGAAGAGACCCGAAGGAGGATTTTGAAAAGATAAACGAGGAGCTTGTAAAGTTCAATCCCGAGCTTGCAAAATGTCCGCAGATAGTGGCCGGCAACAAAATAGACCTTGCAACCGACGAGCAGCTTGAGGATTTCAAGAGCTTCATTGAGAAAAAGGGACTTCCCTACTTCCCGATAGTCGCACCGATAAAATACGGCACAAAGGAGCTTATAAATGCTGTTGCGGAAAAGCTCTCAACCCTGCCGCCCGTAAAAAAATACGAGGCGGAGGAAATACCGCTTTCGGTACTCGAGAGCAAAAAGAACAACGGCTTTAAGGTTACCGTGAACGACGGCGTATATTCTGTTGAGGCGGACTGGCTTTACAGAATACTTTCAAAGACCGACCTTGACGACTACGCGTCGCTTCAGTATTTTCAAACGGTTCTAAAGTCGAGCGGAATAATCGACGAGCTTGTAAAGCAGGGAATTCAAGAGGGTGACACCGTTTCGATTTACGATCTCGAATTCGACTATATACCGTAATTACCGCGGTATCAAAAAGGGGTATATAAATGTTTGCTAAAATCATAAGCGTCGGGCTTTTCGGCATGGAAGCCTATATGACCGGCGTAGAAGCGGATATTTCGGGCGGTATGCCGCGCTTTGACGTTGTAGGGCTTCCCGATACGGCAGTCAGCGAGAGCCGCGAAAGAGTCCGCTCCGCCATTAAAAATAACGGATTTGATTTTCCGCCGTCACGCATTACAATAAATCTCGCACCGGCGGACATAAAAAAAGAGGGGCCGATTTACGACCTGCCCATTCTTATAGCAATACTTAAATCCACGGGGCAGCTATCCTGCGATACCGACAGCTCGGCTTTTTTGGGAGAGCTGTCATTAAACGGCGAGGTGCGCAGAATTAACGGCGTTTTGCCGATGGTTATTAAAGCACAGCGTTGCGGTGTTAAGGAAATATATATTCCCGCTCCGAACGCTGCCGAGGGTGCTGTTGTGCGCGGCATAACCGTATATCCCGTAAGGAACGTCGGGCAATTGCTGTCACATCTCACGGGCGGAGAAAAAATAACACCCGTTTCCGAATCCGATTTCAAATCTTACAGCCTGCCAGATAATCTGCCGGATTTCTCCGACGTCAAGGGTCAGCACGAAGCTAAAAGAGCCTTAGAAGTTGCCGCCGCAGGCGGACACAATGTTATGATGATAGGACCTCCGGGCTCCGGCAAGAGTATGCTCGCGAAACGCATACCGTCAATCTTGCCCGATATGACATTTGAAGAATCGCTTGAAACAACCAACATATACTCGGTAGCGGGAGTTTTGCCCAAGGGAATATCTCTTATAAAAGCGCGTCCTTTCCGCTCGCCGCACCACACCGTCTCCCCTGCCGGACTTTCCGGAGGCGGCACGGTACCGCGCCCGGGTGAAATATCCTTAGCGCATAACGGCGTACTGTTTCTTGACGAGTTGCCCGAATTTTCGAGAACGTCAATGGAAGTTTTACGTCAGCCGATAGAGGACGGTAAAATAACAATAGCGCGCGTTGCCGCAACATTTTCATATCCTTGCAGCGTTATGCTTGTATGCGCCATGAACCCGTGTCCGTGCGGTTACTTCGGACATCCGACAAGAAAATGCACCTGTCCGAAGGGCGCGCCGCAAAAATATCTGTCAAGGGTATCGGGTCCTCTGCTTGACAGGCTTGATATACATATTGAGGTTCCGCCGGTTGATTTTGACGCCCTCTCGCAAAAGGAAGGCTCCGAAGAATGCTCATCCGAAATTAAGGCAAGAGTCAACAAGGCAAGAGAAATTCAGCGCCGCCGTTTTAAGGGGACAAGCGTCACCTGCAACGCTAAAATGGATTCTGCACTCACAAGAAAATACTGTATTATGACCACGGCAGCGGCCAACATACTGCGGCTCTCCTTTGACAAATTGGGTCTTTCGGCAAGAGCCTATGACAAGGTGCTGAGAGTGGCAAGAACAATAGCCGACCTTGACGGCAGCGACGTGATAGACACCAAGCATATAGCCGAGGCGGTACAATACAGAAGTCTCGACCGAAAATTCTGGAAGGAATAAATAAACGCAATACAAAACGGCTGTAAGAGCAAATCTTACAGCCGTTAATTTTATTGTTCTTTTTTATATTCCGTCGTAATAGCCTTTGTCGATAAGCTCGCCTATCGAAGCTACAACAGCCGGCTTATCCTCCTTATACGTTACGCCGTACCACTTATCCTCGGCGACGAGAACATTAACCTTTTTTGTTCCGCTCTCGATAAGAGAAGATACGACGGACGGGAGATAATACTCTGATTTCGGAACATTCAGCTTTTCCTTAAGAAAAGAAACAAACCCATCCTCTATGTATTTGAAAACGTCGGGACGAAATCCCCAAAGGTTCATGGAAACGACCGTATCCGGCGACAACGCATTCCAAGTCTTGCCGTCATCCTCGGTAAATGAGCAATCGCTGCGAATTTTTGTATATTCGGTGACGCTCTCTAAGGCGTCATTATCTGTAACACAAACGCCTCTTGAAACGGTACCGTTTTCCGTAAGCGTATTCTTGAGTCTGAAGCCGACCATACAATAATCCTCTAAGGCCGATGACAGCTCGTCGTAAATCTTCTTAAATGCGCTTCTGCCGTAATAATCATCGGCATTTACAACCGCAAACGGCTCTTTTACAACATTCTTACAGCAGAGAATCGCATGAGCGGTTCCCCACGGCTTTTGACGGTCTGCAGGGCAGGTAAAGCCCTCAGGAAGAGCATCTGTCTCCTGAAAAACGTACTCAACCTTAACCTTTTTTTCTATACGCGAGCCGACGATACGTTTAAAATCATCCTCGATTGCGTGTTTTATAACAAAAACAACCTTATTAAAGCCTGCCTTTACCGCATCGTAAACCGAAAAATCAAGAATTACCTCCCCGTTTTTTCCTATCGGCTCAAGCTGCTTTAATCCGCCGAAACGACTGCCCATACCGGCAGCCATAACAACCAAAGTTATGTCCTTACCCATTGTTTTTCTCCTTTAGCCCCCATTGGCTCGTTTTATTTATTATTTGCCTCTTTTTCGGTTTGCTCGGCTATTGCCTCGTCCTTTTCAGCCTCTTTTTCGGCTTCCTTCGCCTCTTTTTCGGCTTCCTGTGCCGCCTTTTCAGCTTTATCAGTCTTAATTTCTTCCGCTGCCTTACGAGCCTTTTCAGCTTTTGCCTTTGCCTCTGCCGCTTTGGCTTTTGCTTTTTCGGCTTCTTTACGGGCTTTTTCGGATTCCTTGCGTGCCTTTTCCTCGGCATCGCGTTTTGCTTTTTCCGCCTTGGCAACGGCTTCTATTTTTGCTTTTTCTGCCTCTCGGCGTGCCTTTTCGGCTTTTTCTGCGGCATCTCGCTCGGCCTTTTCTGCATCCTTGCGCGCCTTTTCAGCCTCTTTTTTCACCTTTTCATCGGCTTTTTTAGCTTTTTCCGCCGCTTCACGCTCCGCTTTTTCTGCGTCCTTGCGAGCTTTCTCGGCTTTTTCCGCCGCGTCACGCTCTGCCTTTTCCGCATCCTTACGTGCCTTCTCGGCATCTCTGCGGGCTTTTTCGGCGGCCTTTTCTGCATCCTTGCGCGCTTTTTCACGTTCCTTGCTCTGCTCGTACTTTGCTTCGCGCTGTTCGCGCTCAACCTTTATTTCAGCCATATGCTCCTCGCTGATACCGGTGTTGCGCCAAGTATGGATTATTTCCGGAGCGGCAAATATCTCATCAAGACGTTTGATAAACGGAACAATCTCGCCGAAATCAAGTGCTCTGTGGTCAAAAGCAATACAAAGCGGCATAACCTGACGAATGGCTATTTCCTTTTCGCCCGCTTCATTTACAACGACTACGGGCTTATCCTGAACGGCACCGACCGCTATGGCACAAACCTGCGGCGGAACAATTTCAAGCAAGCAGGTTTCACCGCGTTGCGCACGGTAAACCGAGCCGATATTTGAAACGGTTATCGTACCCTGCTCGATATCGTGCTTTGTAAGCCTGTCCTTTTCGGGAATTTTATAATAATTGCTCTTTTCCTTTCCGCTGAGGGTCTTAACCTTGTGCTTACCGGTCTTTGAGCCGATAAGACGATAAAGGGTTTGTTTGATTTTTCCCTGCTTTAAAGCTGTAAGCGTGTTATCAAGAGAGACATCAAACATAACCTCGTCAAGATTTGTGTTTGCGACACGGCGGTTTACGTCCGCGATATACGCAACCATCTCATCAAGGTTTTTGTTTTCAAAGTTGTGAAGATTTATTGTCATCATCTCGCCGTTCGGCAAGACCATCGGCATAGAAATATCAATATTTTCAAAGGTATGTATTTCTCCTCTGACAAGCTTGCGGTCAAATTCGATATGAGAATTCATAATCGGATCCGCTTTGAGCCCCTCAACTATTATTTTGAGCATAAGAGTATTTAAAGTGACCTTTTTCTCGGGAGGACAATCTTCATTAAGCCTTTTATACTCTATCATAAATTCGGTGACGTCCGGCTCGTAGTTGTATGTAACGTGAGGAACATTTGCCCACGATTCGGTCGTCATATTGGCTACAATCTTGCGCTGAATACCGAAATGTATGGTGTTGGTTTTTTTCATTTTGTTTTTTGCCATAAGTATTCCTCCATACAAACTTTACTTAAATAGTATAATACAAATCATTTTAGAAATAAACTTTTTTTTGCGAAAAAATCACATTTTACATATTATGTCAAGCAGCTTAACAGTTGTCTATAATCGCACGAGCGGCATTTGTGTATTTCCGACAAAAAAACGCAGATTGAATTTGTATTTATATTGGAGTATAATAATATAAAATTTATAAAGTGAGGAGATTTTGGATAAAATGAACAAACAGACCGAAATAAAAGAAAGCACCGTCCTTCTTATGCCTGACGGGAACCTTGCAAGACCCGGCTATTGTAAGCACAACCTTTTCAGATATAATCCCGAAATGATAAAACGTGAAAATACCATGCGCCTTAAGGAATGGGATTATTACCAGATAAGCGACGGAAATATAATGATACAGCTCAATTTCTTTAATATATCGCTTGCCACCTGTGCCACTTTCGGACTTGTTAACCTCAAGACCGGCAGAAAAATAAGCGGTATGGCAACTGAGCTTTTCACGCCGCACAAGAACCGACTCAGCAAAAACGGCGACGTTCCGAACTATACCGAATATAAGCGCGGAGGAACAAAGCTTATATTTGACGTTCGCGAAACGGAGAGACGCCTCTATTTTGAAGGCACGGCTTCAGGCAAAAAGGTTAAATTCGACGTTACTTGCTATAAGCTTCCCGAGCACGAAAGCATAACAATAGCGACCCCGTTTAAGGAGCAGGGATGCTTCTTCCTTACTCAAAAGCTCAACTGCCTTGCGACAGAAGGCACCGTTGTTGCCGGGAACGAGAAATACACATTTACAAAGGATAAAACCTTTACGGTTCTTGACTGGGGACGCGGTGTGTGGCCGCACACGAATACATGGTACTGGGGAAACGGCAGCACTTATCTTGACGGCAAGCTCTTCGGCTTCGAGCTTACATGGGGCTTCGGCGACGAGTCAAATGCAACCGAAACAGCTATATTCTATGACGGTAAATGCCATAAAATAGGCGCGGTGCATCTTGAGAAAGACCCTGAAGATGGCGCCGGATGGATGAATGAATGGCATTTTATTTCGGAAGACGGCAGACTTGATTTGACTATGAAGCCGTACTACGACCACTATACAAACCTGCTTCCGCTCAACCTGTTCGGTATGAAAACTCATCAGGTTCACGGACTTTGGAGCGGCAAAGTCGTTCTCGACGACGGCACGGAGCTTAATATTAAAGATATGTACGCATTCTGCGAAAAGGTTCACAACAAATTCTGATAAAAACTCCGGCTGCTTACTAAACAAAAAACGCTTATTCCGAAAAATCGGAATAAGCGTTTTATTTTGGGCTTGCTTTACTTTATTCGCCTGCGTTATATCTGCCTGCCATAACGAGGTCAAGCACGGAAGCGTCGGAGAGATCAACAACACCGTCTCCGTTAAGGTCCGCCGCAGCAAGCTGATCATCGGTAAGAGTTTCAATGCCGAGCGAATGATATATGATAAGGTTGTAATCCGTACTGTCAACCTTGCCGTCGTCGTTCACATCGCCGAACAAACGTATTTTAACCTGTACGTTAAATTCACTCTTATCACTGACAAGACCCGAGCCGCTGACAGCGCGGAATTTGTAATTATATGCTCCGTTGCCGTTTGTGGTGAGAGTGTTGCCCTCAATATTTGTCCACTCTCCTCCGTTAAGCGAATACTGATATTTAACGCCCGACGAAGCCGAAGAGCTGAGAGTAAATGTCACATCCTGCCTTACAAGCGAACCGGAAGCCACATTTTCTTCACCGCAAGCCGCCGTTACCGTAACGTCCGTCGGAACGCTCTTATCAATCATAACGACAACACCGTCCGACACATCGCTCTCAACGCCCGCTTTATTAACAGCCTTAAATGTATAAGTCTTATTGCAGTTTTCGGCAATATTGAGAACGCTGCCGTTCATCTCCTTAAAGCCCGATCCGTCGTCATAGTAATATGTAACGCCGGTATTGCTTGTAGCCGAGAGAACTATTGTAACGTCGCCGCTTGTCCACTCGCCTGTTTTACCGTAAGAAGATACGGTAAGCACGGGCTTATCGCCGTCGATATTTGTAACCGTAAATATCTTTGTTGCAACTCTGCCGTTTTTGCCTACTACGGTAAATACGTATGTACCGTTCTGTGACACGGTGTAAGAGTCTTCATTGGTTATATCCTGACCGTTGCAGGTAACCTCGCGAAGTCCCGACTCGCCTACCTCGGTGCTTATGTTTATCTTATAAGGATTCGGAGTAACATTGGTAACCTCGGGAGTAAGAGTTATTTCGGGAACCTTTGCATCTATCATTACGTGATAGCTGTCAGAGGGATAACTCTCGGTGCCGGCATTGTTAACGGCTTTAAATCTGTAAACGGCGTTGGTTGTATCGGTTATCTCAATGCTCGCGCCGCTGTCGATAAGAGTCCAGCCGTTTCCGTTGTCATAATAATAGTTAATACCGGAAAGAGAAGCTTCCTCGGTAGAGAAGTTGAATGTAACGCCTTCACCAGTCCATCTGCCGAAGGTACCCTCGAACGAAACACGGATAACAGGTACCTGACGGTCTATCTTAACCGTAAACGCAGTGACGTTGCTCTCAAGAGCCGCATAGCTCTCGGCCTTAAATTCGTATTTATGCTCACCTGTTTCGGTTGCGGTAAAGGTATTGCCTGAAAGCTCCTGCCAATCACCGCCGTCAACACGGTAATAATATTTATAAATTCCCGAATAAGCCTCGGAGGAAAGAGTTATATTTACATCTGTTGCGCTCCAAGCACCCTCTTGATATTCCTTATCACCGCCGTATACAGCGGAAACGGTAACATCGGTGGGAGCCGTACCGTCTATAACCACGCCGTCCGAACGAAGTATCGCGGAAACATTGCCTGCCTTATCGGTAGCTCTTGCCTCTACAAAGCCCTTGAAATCGGGGTCTTTAGCCGGTTTGTTTTCGCTGTCGTAGACGCTCCAGTCGGAGCCGGTCGGCTGACCGTTTTCATCTACAAAGCGATATTCAATTTTGTCTATTCCCGATACGCCCTCATCCGACGCATCAACGGTAATTTCAACAGTCTTGTTAAAGAATCTGCATAAAGTGTCCGCCTTGCTGAAGAAGCTTCCGGAAACCTCTCTTGCGACACCGCCTATGCCTTTATGTAAAACGGTTATGCTGTTTACGGTGGGAGCAATTTTATCGATATTGTTTATAACGATGCTTTCTTCTGCCGTAAGGCCGTTACCCGCAGTTACAACTACGTTGTAAGTTCCGTTCTCAGCAACGGTAAACGAATCATGAGAAGCGGTTATATCCTCACCGTTTAATGTAACGGAGGCTATTCCCGAAGCGCCTACGTTAAGACTTCCTATTGTAACATCATAGCTCTTATTTGTAAGCTCGGTTACGGCGGGAGTAAGAGTGAACGAAGGCTCTATATCATCACGCATAACGGTGTAGCCCTCGGTGTAATCGCTCTCAATACCCTTGGAATTTACAGCCTTAAAATAATATGTATCGCTGCTGTTCACATTTACGGTAAGCGTGTTGCCTTCCAATGGTGCTTCCACGCCTGCGGAATCGGTTTTAAAGTAATACTTAACTCCGTCAAGCTCGTGAGTCGATGAAAGAGTAAAGGTTACGTCCTTGCTTGTCCATCCGCCGTTATAATCGCCTTTATCAACGCTGACAACGGGTTTACCGTATACAATTACGGGGAATGTAGCCGAAGCGCTGCGCCCCGCATGTGTGTATGTAACTGTTATATTCTGCTCTACGTCGTAAAGCTCCGGGTCAAATGACGATGTGTCAACCGTGTAATCGGTGACGTATTCGGACTCGGCGTTGCTGTAATTTGCCTTAACCTTAAGGCCCGAAAAATCAAGGGTCTTATCGCCCTCGAGATAATCCTTTTTAGGATTTTCGAGCTCAATTGATGTTACCGCCTTAGAGTGAACGGTTATCGGGAATATTGCGTGATATGTTTTGCCGGCTCTTACTACGTTAACTATAATATACTGCACCGAATCAAGTATCGAAGTGTTGACGGAGCTTACCGTATAATCCGTTACCGGAACGGAAAGCTGATCGTCGGTATAGGCGTTTGCCGCCTCTTCACCGTAATACTCGGCAATATCCGCACGATTATATGTAAGCTTAACCTCCATACCGGTGAGATCGAGCTCTGTGCTACCCTCTACATAATCGGTCTTAGTGGGCGCGGTAAACGCAATACTTACCGGCTCAACCTCAACTACCGTTATATTCTTTTGAGTTTCTACGTATGCGCCGTCAACCTTTGTAACGCCGTTCCTGCCGAATGCATGCAGTGTTGTATCGCCTGCCGAAATACCCGTGACAACACCGTTTGAATCGACCGAAGCATATGCATTCTTCTGATTTACGTCGCCGATATTCCAATCGGAGGTCCAGGGAGCCGAGCCGTCGTCCTTAGTGAGACCCCAGCGCTGCTTATCGACCGAAATTCTCTCGGGAGAGAATTTAGCGGTGTAGGTAACCGGAAAATCCTTGATTACATAATCATTTCCCGTTATGGTAACTCCCGTGAGGTGTCTTATTGAGTTACCGCGTACCGTTATCTCTACGGATTTAGACACGCTTCCGATGGTTGCGGTTATTGTGACCTTTTTGGTGTTCCAAATGGCCGTTCCGCCGGAATCAAGACCTTTTACAAGACCGTTTGCATCAATAGTGGCTATTGACGGGTCGGAAGAAGTCCATACGACAGTTCCGAGAAGTGCTTTGTCGTAATCGGACGGTGCTATATTCGCGATTGCAAGCTGCGTGGTCTTGCTCTCATTAACCGTTGTGCTGCCGCCGATGCTGAAATCTGTTATCGCCTTGCCCGCCGTTACGGTAAGAGAGTCCTCAACGGTTTTATCGTTAAGAGTTGCTCTTACGTGTATTTCGCTAATACCGCTCGATTTCGGGGTGAATACACCGTCGGACGAAAGCGCAGCAAGCTTTGTCTCGGCGGGTGCCTCGGCGGTTGCCCATATTATTTCTTTTGTATCGGGATTTGTAAGTCCCCACTCTCGTTTTATCGACGAGTTTGTGTTAAGTCTTGACGGCAAAACATTTGCCTTAAAGGTAGTCGGCGTATCATTGGGAACGGCACTGTTACCCTCAATTTTAACAGAGGAGATACTGCCGACAACACCGGCTCTTGACACCTTTATTGTAACATTTTTGGAAACGCCGCCCGCCGTTGCGGTAAGGGTTGTGGATTTACTGTATTCAACGAGTCCGTCGCCGCCGTCAAGGCCGGTGACCGTACCGGAGGCATCAACCACGGCAATCGATTTATCGGCGATTTCCCAAGTAAGGTCGCCGGTATATGCTCCTGCGGGAACAACATTTGTAATTGCAAGCTGCGTTGTGGAGCCTTCACTTACGGATACGGATGAATCTGTTACGGTTTTTGTGCCGCTTATAATATCAAAGGATTCAACCGGGAGATCCTTCTGCTCAACTACATTAAAGGTTATGGTATCGACAAAAGCTACATTGCTCGCGTCGTATGCCCTAACCGTTACCGAGCCTGCTGCAGTAAATGTGACAAGTCCCGTATCGGAAATCGTTGCACGCTTGCCTGAGCTTGTATCAAATACGCTGCCGCCCATCTCCCATTTTACAGAGTGTTTAAGTCTTACCGGTGTTACCGCCGCGTAAAGCTGAACCGTTTTGCCCACGGCAACGGTAAGAGGAACGCTCTTTTTATTGGTTATATGAGTTCCGGTCGGAAAGATGTTCGCAACAACACTCTTTTGAACCTTTATTTTAATTTTGTCACTTGCAAGCTTTGCTCCGCTTGCGTCATATATAGTAGCCGTTATTTCGACATTCATATTGGCAAGAGCAGACGCAAGGCTGTCCGCAAGAGTATCACCTGCAATGCCTCTGACAATAGAAACTATCAGGTCATCGTTCATACTGTCAAGATTAACGCCCGATTTTTCAAGCTGTTTCATAATCTCGTCAGCCATTTTATCGCCTACGAGAGGAAGCACGCGCACGTTTTCATCAAGCCAAAGCTGAATTATAGCCGTCTTTGACGAATCATATGCCGTAACCTTACCGTTATCGTCTACGTCGGCAAGAAGCGGTAGGTTACTCTCCCACTTTACCGTAGTACCCTCAGGCAATTCGCCTGTCGTGGTATACTTTAGTTGAAGCGTTTTATACTCGGTCAACTGCTGTATTTCGGTAATGTCATTACCGTTTTCGTCCGTAATGTTAAGCGAGACTCCTGCCGCGTAGCTCACAAGAGCAGACGGAACCAAAGTCAACAGCATAAGGACAGACAGCAAAACACTCAAAATCCTGGTTGATGTTTTTTGCATACAGATCTACCTTTCCCTAAAAAGCCGTTTTTACATATAAATAATAACAAATTCTACATATTTTTTCAATGCACACATTTTTACAAATAGTATTATAAGCCGGTCTGTGTTTTAGTGATTATACAAATACGAACAAACAAAAAAGCGCGGAATTACACACTCCGCGCTTTAATAACATATTGATATACCGCATTACCGCACTGATAAAGCGTTTATTCCTCAAGCTTTTTCTGAGACTGCATTTTGAGATACGCGTTTATGAAACCGTCAATATCGCCGTCCATAACCGCATTGATGTTACCCATTTCGTAGCCCGTGCGGTTATCCTTGACAAGTGTGTACGGCATAAATACATACGAACGTATCTGATTGCCCCAGCCTATCTCTTTTTGGTCGCCCTTAATATCCGAAATTTTGTCAAGATGCTCGCGCTCCTTGATTTCAAGAAGCTTGGATTTTAACATTCTCATGGCAACTTCTCGGTTCTGATGCTGACTTCTCTCAACCTGGCATGCTACAACAATTCCCGTCGGGATATGAGTAAGTCTTACGGCAGATGAGGTTTTGTTTACCTTTTGACCGCCTGCACCGCTTGAACGGTAAACATCCATTTTAATGTCCTCCGGAGCTATTTCAACCTCGACCGTATCATCGATTTCGGGCATTACTTCAACCGAAGCAAAAGAGGTATGGCGTCTGCCTGCCGCATCAAACGGTGAAACTCTTACAAGACGGTGTATGCCCGTCTCACTTTTCATAAAGCCGTAGGCATTTTCGCCCTCTATGAGGATACTTGCCGATTTGAGCCCTGCCTCGTCGCCGTCAAGGAAATCAAGCGTAGTAACCTTAAAGCCGTGACGCTCGCCCCAACGGCAGTACATTCTGAAAAGCATCTGCGCCCAATCCTGCGCCTCCGTTCCGCCTGCGCCGGCGTGGAAAGTAAGAATTGCATTTTTGGCATCATATTCACCGCTCAAAAGAGTTGTAAGGGTCATGGTGTCAAGATCACTTTCAAACTTTTCTACGCTCTCGGTGCACTCATCGAGCATACCCTCGTCCTCTTCTTCATTTGAAAGTTCAATCATAACAAGCGCATCGTCATAATCCTGCCTGAGCTTTTCATAAGCTGCCACTTTGCTCTTGAGGTTGCTTGTGCGCTGAACGACCTTTTGAGAATTTGCTATATCATCCCAAAAGCCGTCAACAGTCTGCTCTTTTTCAAGCTGCGCTATCTCTTCTTTCATCTTATCAAGACCCAGAGCCTCGGAGAGGTCATCAAGAGTCTTTTCGTGGTTTATAAGTCGCAGTCTCAATTCTTCGTATTGAAGCATAAATATAATTCCTTTACTTATAATTTTTATATATTTACAAAGCTTAGTGCCTCGCCGACTATTTAATATCGGCTATGTCATAAGGCGTTTTTTGATACACAAAGTAGTTAAGCCAATTTTGGAAAAGCAGGCTTGCCGCACCGCGCCAGGTGTCTACGGGCGTTTTTTTGATGTCGTTATCGGGGAAGTAATTGTGCGGCATCTTTATGTCAAGACCCTTTTTTAAATCGCGGAAGTACTCGCGAGCCAAGGTGTCGCTATCATATTCGCAATGACCCGAACAATAAAAATTGCGACACGCCATATCCGACACGAGATGGACTCCGGCTTCCTCGGAATAAGACAAAATCTGAAGATCCTTTACCCTTATTATATCCTCTTTTCGGTTTTCCGTGTGACGTGAATGCGGAACATAAAAGACATCGGAAAATCCGCGCAAAAGCGGATGATACAAATCAAGCGGTTGGTGGCGAAATACGCCGAAAACCTTCTCGGGAAGCAGATGCTTCGGAATACCGTAATTATAGTAAAGCGCAGCCTGCGCTCCCCAGCATATATTAAATGTGGAATACACATTTGTTTTTGCCCAATCAAATATTTTGCAGAGCTCGTCCCAATAATCGACCTCTTCGAAGTCCATCATCTCAACGGGTGCACCGGTAACTATCATACCGTCGAATTTTTCGTCCTTGACATCGTCATAGGTTTTGTAGAATTTGAGCATATGCTCCCTTGACACATTCTTTGAAATATGGCTTTTTACCTGCAGCAAGTCTATTTCAAGCTGAAGCGGAGAATTACTGAGAAGCCTTAAAAGCTGAGTTTCGGTCTCGATTTTTGTAGGCATTAAATTCAGTATTATAATTTTAAGCGGACGAATGTCCTGCTTGACGGCTCTGTCCTCCGTCATAACAAATATATTTTCAAGCTCCAAACTATGATGCGCCGGAAGCTGATTATCTATTTTTATGGGCATACAGCCACCTCTTTCAAGAAGACGAACCTCGGTCTTTTACCCGTTTAAGTTCTGACAAAGTATTATAACATAACACATCACCGTTTGCAATGCCGATACACATAAAAATACCCCGACCGCAGTCGGGGTATTTTAAACTTATTTATTACCGTTTATATCAGCAAACGGGTTTTGTGTTTTCCTCTTCCTCGTCATCCTTACGTTTTTTACGAAGAATTATGAAGAATATAAGTGACAATCCACAAAGGAAAACAGCAGCTGCGGCGAGCGGATTTTCACGGATAAGTTCACCGGTTTTGGATATTACCGGGTTATTAATTATCGGGTTGCCGCTGTCGCTCGGTTTGGTTACCGGAACTTCGTTTGTCGGCTCCTCTACGGGTGTGCCGGGAACAATATTAATAGTACCGTCGTCGTTAACGACAAAGTCGAGCCATAAGGTATTGGTGCCCTTCGGAACAACTGCAATCTGCGAGCCGTCATCAAGTTTAATAACGGTTGTTTCTGTTGCCGTGTCACTTACGCTTACCGAGAAAGTAGTCTTGCCGGCTACTTCACCGTTTTCGTCGGTGATTGTTACAACATGGAAACCGTCTTTAATAACGTCAACGCTGTATGCACCGTCTTTTCCTGCCTCAGCCTTGATTTCGCCGAGGTCAATGTCGAGCTTAGCGCCCGGGAAAAGGTTTTTACCGCGATACACATTACCATTCATACCCATACGAACACAAGGATCTTCGTGATCTCCGCCGGGATTTGTAGTGCCCGAGGGATTAGTGGTGCCCGAAGGATTGGTAGTACCTGAGGGATTTGTTGTGCCTGAGGGATCTGTCGGAGCTGTCGGCTCTGTGGGTCTTGTAGGCTCGGTAGGTTCTGTGGGATTTGTAGTCGGCTCTGTGGGTCCGAAGCATTTTTCAAATGTGAACACAATGTTCATATCGGTGGTAACCGAATCAAATCTCAACATACCGTACTGCAATTTATCGGTATAATCTTTACCGTTTACCGTGACACGCTCAAGGTGGCTGTCAAGCTTTGCAACAGCTCCGAGAGAAAGCGAATCAAAACGGTCAACGGCGAACTTAGCACCGCTTGCAATAAGGTTGCCGTCTTTAAGGACATAACCTCCGTCGTTATACGTTACGGTAATTTCATGGGTATTCGGGACTACAGTTTTAAGCTGTGTTTTACCGATTTCACCTGCCTCGGCGAAAACGCAAAGCTGCATGGTGAATATAAGCAAAACAGACAACAGCACACTGCAAGCCTTTTTCATGAAACCACCTCCTTAAAAATTTTAAAAATCAAAATCTGGCAATAATTATGCAGCAACGTACTCTACGGTGTAAGTCATATGGCCGACATACTCAGCTATGGGAGCGTTGAAGTCAGCGATTGTAACGGTTGTCGAAGACTTAACAGCGGTGTTAAGCTCGGAATATTCAGCAACATCTCCGCCTGCTACGGTGAAGGTGAGGAATTTATCGGTAGCAGCGTTTGTCATTTTTCCTGCATCGTTAGCAGCAGCCGAAACCTTGAGCTTAGCGCCGAGCTTAAGCTGAGAATCAACGGTGTAAGAAGCGTCCTGAGCTGCGGTGTCATTCCAAGCAACTGTGATCTCAGCAGGAATGGTAACGGTGTAGTTTTCGGGATCGTTGTTATCCTTATCGGTTGTCTTTGTCTTAACCTGAACATCGGCAGTCTTGGGGTCTGATTTCTCGGTTATTGTAGCTGCGAATGATGGAACTGCAATAGCGGCTATCATCATAACAGCAAGAAGAATTGATACTATCTTTTTCATAATTATAACTCCTTGATGTACTTAATGTTTAATGTTGAATAAATTATTTGTCAACAACTGCTGCTGTGAAGGTAACGGTAGCATCGCTGTAATCGGTGATGGTAGCGTTCCAAGCTGCTGCTGCAACGTCAACATTAATGTTGTAAGTATTGTTAACTACCTCGGCAGCAGTCTTAACGGAAGTGTCGCCGCTGAAGGCGTAAGGAATGGTATAGCCGTTATCGGTAGCGGGCTTCATTTTGCCAGCCTCCGAAGCAACCGAAACGGAAAGACATTTGCCGGTCTTGAGAGTTGACGTAACATTGTAGGTGAAGGCTGTGGTTTCAGCGCCCCATTTAACGCTCATTTCAGCAGGATATGTTACTGTGAAATAACCGTCTGCGGGAACGTTTGTTGTATCGGTCTTAACGGTTGCGACACCCTTGCCGTCCGCTGTATCCTTATTGATTTCAGCTGCAAAGGACGGAACTGAAACTGCCGCAAGCATAGCCGCCGCAAGAACTAATGAAAGTAACTTTTTCATAATGTAACTCCTTTTAGGATTAAAAAATTAAGCTATCGCTTCAACAGAAGCTGTAAATGTAAGAGTATCTTCATACTCATCAATGGAAACGGATCCCCAGTTTTCCTTAGTAATATTGACATTTACCGAATATGCGCTGTTGGTAACTGTCTCGTGACCGGTTGTTATGTTGGTATCACCGGTTATAGTGTAAGGAAGAAGTCTGCCGCCGCCTGTATGGAGATTTGCGTTGTCCTGAGCTACAGTAACACGGAGGTTATTGCCGCTCACAAGCGTACTCGATACAGTGTAACCGATTTCGGTACTTTCGGTGCCCCAATAAATGGTGGTTTCGGCGGGATAAGAAACGGTAAAGGTACCGCTTATTCCGCTTCGGTCGGTAACTACCGAGGAGTTACCGACGCCACCGGAAGTAGACTGATCTATTGTCGCAGTTGCAGCAAAAGCGGGAACCGATATAGCCAAGAGCATCGCAGCTGCAATGACTATTGAAAGAATTTTTTTCATAATTGGTTCTCCTTGTATTTTGGAAGGGTTTCCGACTCTTAGATTGTAGCGGGAGCTATCGAAACCGTAAGTGTAAGATTGCCCTCGTACTCATCTACCGGAACCTTTGCCCAATCAGCTGAGGCAATGTTTACTGCAGCGTTAACAGCTTCATCTGCAACAACTGCAGAGGCTGAAGTATAAGCTGTGGTGCCTGCTACGCTGAAAGGAAGAGTAGCGGTATTGCCTGATGCGATAGCCTTGAGGTCGGTTGTGCCGTCTTCCTTTGCTACCGTAACATTAAGACGGTCGTTTGATTTGAGCTGGCACTTTACGTTGTATGTAAAGTCTGTGCTTTCTTTGCCCCAGTAAATAGTGGTTTCTGCCGGGAAGGTTACCGTGTAAGAAGTAGCCTCGGGACCGTCGGGACCGGTTTTTGTAGAAGTAATAACCCTAGCCGTATCGGAGGTATGGTCGCTTGTAAGCGTCTTGTCGGCTGCAAATGACGGAACGGAAACCGCTGCGAGCATTGCCGCCGCAAGAACTATTGAAAGTAATTTTTTCATTGTGGTTATCTCCTTTCAAAATCAAAGGCTTACGGTGAAGGTAAGAGTATCGCTGTACTCGCCGACGATAGCGTTGTTCCAATCGTCTGCGGCAACCTTAACCTTGAGGGTAAGTGCCTTTGCGGGATTGATAACGGGGCCGTCAGCTATAAATTCGAGGTTAGAATCAGCCGAGAAATCGTAAGCCAATGTCTCGTTTGCATCCTCGGTAAGCTTCATAAGTCTTGAGCCCTCAACGCCGATTTTAAGCTTCTGACCGTATTTAAGGTGAGACTCAACAGAAAATCCGTCAAGAGCTGTTTCCTCTGCGCCCCAGTAAATTGTGGTATCGGCCGGAATTGTAACGGTGTATTTAGCAGCGTTGTCATCGGGAGCGTCGGGGCCTGTTTTTGTGGAGGTCTTAACAATAGCTGTACCGGTATTGTCAGTCTCCTTGGTTATGGGGTTAGCTGCGAAAGCGGGAACCGAAGCTGCTGCAAGCATAACCGCTGCAAGTGCGATTGAAATAAGCTTTTTCATTATAGTAGTCTCCTTTCAATAATTAAACCTCAGCGGTAAAGGTAAGGGTGTCGCTGTAACCATCAACAACAGCTCTGTTCCAGTCCTCGCTGCTTATTGTAACCTTGAGATTTTTTTCAACGGCCGGAGTTTCCTTGTTGCCGTAAACTACGGGGCTGTCTGCCGTGAAAGCGGTGTCACCCGAAAGAGTATAGGGAAGAGTGTAAACCTCGCCTGCTGCGGCATCGGTCTTCATAGAGCCTGTGCCTGCTACGGTAACCTTGAGAGCCTGGCCTCTCTTGAGGTGAGACTCAACAGAGTAAACAAGATCTGTCTCCTCGGTGCCCCAGTAAATTTCTGTATCTGCCGGAATAGAAACTGTGTATCTGACAGCAACATCCTCAGGCGAATCGGGGCCTGTTTTTGTGGATGTCTTAATTATGGTTGTGCCGGTCTGCTCTGTTTCCTTGGTTATGGGATTAGCTGCAAAAGCGGGAACCGAAACAGCTGCGAGCATAGCCGCTGCGAGTGCGATAGAAATAAGCTTTTTCATAATTTTGTCTCCTTACATTTATTACGCGTTGGTATATTCTGCCGTAAAGGTAAGAACATCTGTATGCTCACCCGAAGCGGCTTTTTGCCATTCAGCCTCTGCGATGTTCACGGAGAGGTCGTAAGACTTCATATAATCGCCCGGTAAAAACGCCATTTGCTCTGCGCCTGTAAGCGTGTAGGCGATAGTCTTTGAGCTGTCCAAAGTGTTGACGAGCTTTGAGCCGTTGAGCGACGAAACAGCCACCTTAACGGTCTTGCCGGGAGACAGCCACATTTTAGTTGCCGTAACCTTACCTATTGCGTAAGAAGTAGCTTCCCACGGTATTTCGGTATCGGCAGGAATTGTAAGCTCATACTCATCCTGTTTGCCCTCGCCGGTAGAAATCTTTACGGAGCCTACGGGGTTCTCTTTGTTCAGCGTAGCCGGAGCCGCGAAAGACGGAACAGTCACGAGCGACAATAAAAGGACTGCGAGCAAAACTGATAATGTTTTCTTCATAGAACCACCTCCTTATGGTCTTGATAAAGCATTTAATTTGTTAATTAACCTTTAGTGTAATCTACGGTATAAGTAAGAGTAGTCGAATACTCGGCTATCGGAGCGTCCGTCCAACCGGAAATCGTCAATGACGGTTTTTGAGCGGGAAGCGCTCCCTCATTTTTACCTGTAAATTCTGTGGAAGTAAAGTTCTGTGAAGTATACGGAAGAGCGTATGTCGATGTTGCTGCATTGGTGAGAGTGTCATTTGCGACAGAAGCACTGCGTGCTACGGAAACACCGATCTTACTGCCCGTGTCAAGTGAAGACGTAACCTTATAGGAAACATCAACGGCTTCCGTCTCGCCCCAAGGAACATCTATTTCCGCAGGAATTGTAACCTCAAAGAAGTCGTCTGCGGCAAAATGAACATTGATTGTTTTTCTGACAGGCTCGTTTGTTGTCTTGTCAACAGCAACCTCACCGGTAGCATTATCGATAAGCTCTATTGTAATAACATCTTCACTCGTTACGGTAACGCCCGTGACGGTAAACGTGAAGTTTATTGCCTTGGGAGCTGCCGCCGAAGCGGTGTTATTTGCGACATCCGCGGTTTCGGGAGAAGTTTTAAGAGCGTCTGCCGTTACAGTCTTTTCAATCGCACCCGTCATTGCAACGTTGTAATCGTGGGTGGTGCCTGTAGCGTCCTTAAGGCCTCCGTTTTTAGAAGTTACACGAAGTGTGTAATTTCCGTCCGGATAGTCAACGGCATTTGAAAGAGTAAAGACTGCGGTTCCCGTTGTTGCATCCTTATTGAGAGCGACGCTGTCTTTGTCTACCTCCGAAACAAAGTTCGGGAAAAGACGGAGGGTATCTATAATACCGTGGAGAGCTTCGCCGTCCGAGGAATTAACGGTGTTACCGTCGTTAACCTCTTGAACCTGCCTTATATAGCCCTTAAACGAATTGTACTCTTCAACCGCTTCCGTTATTGCGGTAAGATCCTGAATACCGCTATTGTCCATTTGACCCTTAACGGTATTGTAAAGAGCCGTGTACTTTTCTTCGAGTCGAACAACGCCGCCCTTAACCGTCTTACCGGTGATGTCGTCGGTGTAAGTTTTGATGTTGGCAAGCACCTTGTTAACCGCCTCGGCCGACTTAGCATAATTCTTATACTGAGGAGCGCTTGCAAATTTGTCGGCCTTATCAGTTAAGATATACTTAGCATAATAATCAAGGTCGTTATACTTCTCGATGTAGTTTTCAAGCGCCGCGGTCTGGCCGGTAGGCATAAGCCTGCAGTCGGTCGTAAGGTCGGTCGCTTTACCGGTCTCGCCGTACATTGAAGCAACAAGAGCGTTAAGGTCTTTAATACCGGTTATAGCGGTACCGGAGTCACTCGTGTAGCCGTCACGGTAATTTTCGAGAAATCTCAAGCGTTTTGCAACCTTATAAAGGTTTTCCATTTTTGTGACGTTCTCCGCACCGAGCGCCGCAACCGCCTCGTCGGTATAGCGCTCATAAGACTTCTCATACCAATCGATTATGTTCTGTACGTCAGCCGCGGTGAGAGAATATGCACCGTAATCTATAAGCGGCTTCTCTGTTCCGCTCTCATCGGTGCCGATAACAAAACCGGGATAAGGTAAGGCGTTGCTGTCTGTTACGGAACCGCCGGTTGCTGCAGCCGGCATAGCCTCAATCAAAGGTTTCAAATCGGCAACCGCAATTTGCGGCTGATCGAGCAAAGTGATGCCGTCGTCGATGCTCTTGTACTTTTGAAGCACGCTGTATGCTCTTGCAACGGAAGGTATTGACTTTTGATAATCCGAAAGCTGTGCATAAAGAGCAAGTGCCGTGTTTATCTTTTCGGTACGAGTGTTCGCTTTATAAATATCAACATCCGCTACCGCGTTTTCAAACTGCATTGAAGTAAGAGACTTAACCTGTGCATAATCGTCGAACGAGACGTCGCCGGTTCTGTTTTGTACGCCTGCGCCGTATGCCGAGGTACCCTGTCTGTATGTAAAGCCGACAGAGCCTATTGTAAAGCTCTTACCGTTCATTTCGGCTGCGCTCTTTCCGTTTACGGACGAATCGTCGTAATTTGACAAGGGCGCTATACCTATGGTAACACGGAAAATGTTGTTAAGGGACTCGGCTTTTTCATCTATACGATAGTTAGAGGTTGCCGAAATACCCTGAACGCCTCTCGAGAACTGGAAGAGCGGAACCATAACATAACCCTTGTAGTGAGAAAGGGTCAGGTAATCGCCGTCTCCCGTATCTATGCCGTACTCCGAGGTGTAAGCGTAAATTCTTCTCTTGCTTTCATCCTTGGGAGTACATTTAGCCCATTCACCCGTCTTGGGGTTAATGAGATAGAAGTAAGAAGCCGCGTTGTTGCTGCCGAAGTCGAGAGTGTAGTCCTCAGCGGCACCGTCATAGTATGAGCTGATATTAAACGCCATTGAGAATGTGTCAAGCTGAGAGAAGTCTGCGTAGAATACAAGTGCCAGACGGTCGGTTTCGCCTATGTCGTTTTTGGTATATGACTTAGCAAAATCGCCGAGACTCTCAGACGACATATTGTTGGCTCTCAGCGCGGAGTAATCGCCGCTACTGCTCGGTTCTTCGCTGGCAAGTCCCTTTGTAATGCTTATGCAGTTATACCAGCCTTTTCTGTCTTCGGCATACTGGTTATTTATGGTAACCGTTGCGGCGTTTTTGCCCTCAAGGCCGTTTGATGTAATGATTGCCGAAGTACCGTTTTGGCGATAATCTGTAATACCGTTTCTCTGCGGGTCATTACCGAGAGCGCCGGTCGGTATAAGTGTAGGCGTTGCAGTATCTTCACGATGCGCCGAAAGTGAGGCAAAGGGAACCTGATATGTCAAATATCCCTTAGAATAGTAGTAATCCTGCCCTACCTTGCCGGCATATTTTGAGTTTTCAAATTGCCAGCTTCTGGTGCCTTTTTCCAAGGAGCTGAAGTCGCCGAACGGTATAACCTTGTTGTTTGTAAGCGCCTGGCCTATTACAACAGAGTTGTCAGCAAGCTCTTCTTCTATGAAGCTGAAGTACTTTAAGAGCTTCTCCTCTTCCGCTCTGCCGAGCATAGCGAGCTGGCTTAAGTTAAGGCGGATATAAACCTCATAAAGGCTCTTAACAACGGCTTTATCCTCATCGCTTACCGCGAGAGTATTTTCGTCGAAATCGGGAAGCTGCTCAAGCTTAGTTGAAATCATCGGAATGAAATCCTCTGCACCCGAGTTAGCAGAGCCGTAGGTTTTACCATCTATACAAGCCTGCTTGGCGGTCTTGTACTTTTCCCAAGCCTCGGTCATACCGAGTGTTGCCGCCTTGGTATCGAGCGCAGACTCCTCAAGGAAGGATGCATCGATTATACCGGATTTTCCGGCTTCTTCGGATTTGTTATATTCCTCAATTGATTTTTTATAACCGGCTATCAAGTCCTCGATATACTTAACGGCGCGGTAATCGTAGGAGTTCGGATCTTCAATGTACTTTTGGCAGGCATTGAAAATAGCGCGCGGAATTTCTGTTTCCTGGTCATAATATGTCTTAACGGGCGTGCCTGTGTTTGTTGCTCCGTTAAGGGTATTTTCGCTGTATTTCTGACCGTCTGTACGGTAGAACAATACATTATCAAGGAAAATCTTTTTACCTACGCTGCCGTTGTTGGTTTCAAGGCTCGTAGAAGCCGGATCATATGTGCAACCCGTAAACTTAAAGCCTGCGGACATAATATCCTCGATAGCTTTAAAAGCATTTGTGCGATTAACTACCGGATCTTCACCCGTACCGATTTTGGTCTTATCGATATAAGCTCTTCTGGGCGAATTGGCTGTTGTCTTGCTGCCGTCCGCCGTAGTCATGCACGGAGCGAGCATCGTGCCGCCGTCGTGATAGGAAGAGCCGCTAGTCCATGACAACTTGTTAATTCTGAATACATAACGCCTTACAAGAAGAGCATTGGATATCGAAGTACCTGCAGGGTCAACAACTACCGACTGTGAAAGCTTAATCTTTTCATTATAATACTTTTGAATATTTGCAGATGTTTGCCCCGCATTATTCCACACATACAAATCCGATACCGGCTTATTTACCCCGAAATCCTCATTAGAATCAGTAACAACCGAATCCGTCTCGGAGCACATAAACTGAAGTGGTATACGGACATAGCCCTTGAAGTGGTCAAGGTCAACGGTACCGTTGTTTAGCATAACTTTTTTCCAGCTGCCGTCCGTTTGCTGCAGGAATAAATATGGGTCCTCACCCATATAGCCTGCTTTTGTGGTGCCGACAGTTGAGTAAATTATATCGCCGTATCTGTTAAAAGCATTATTGCTTTCACTGTATTCGTTGTCAAAATCCTGTGCAAAATACTTTTCGTTTGAACGAAGGCGGAATGAAAGCCCCGTTACGCTGACCTCGGAGAAGTCGAGATAGTACCAAATCTCGGAAGCACCCGTCGGGTCCCAAGTCTGACGGCTCCATGCCGTATCAATGGACTGAGGGCTGTCGGTGGTTGCGGCGGACTCGATACGCATTGCGTAGCCGTAGCTGTCGCCCGTGTCTTTAACGCCTACACCATCGGTTCTGCCTTCGAATGAAAGGTGATTACCCTCCTGCATATAGTCAAGGGAGCCTGACGTACTGCGTACATTGTTGACTTCGGCGGTTCTCTCGTCGGTTCCGGTATCCGAAAACGAACCGTGGTCATCTGCGTTACCTTTTTTATCAAAGGTAAGAATTTCACGCATGGCAAGAACGTTGTTTGTAACGGGAGCATAAGCGGACGCATCGTATACGTAAGTCGGAACATCCGAAACGTATGCGTTAACAGCCTCCGAGAACCAGCCGTCGCTGTCGTACGCCGTTATCGTAATATTGTAACGGTGATCGTCAGACAGACCCGCAGGCACCTTTGTTTTGATTTCGTCTGCCGTAATCTCAGCCGTGTACGGTGCAGTACCGGTGGGACTAACCATCTTGCGCAGCAAAACCGTGCTTGTGTGAACTTCGGTATATGTTCCGAGATCAACAAGCTCTAACATATACCCGTCAATTGTTTTTGTGCCGGTTTTGCGCTCGCTAACCTTAGCCGCGGGGAAGCTGACCGTAATTCCGCCGTCGTCATTAAGTGTTGCAGCCGCTTCCCTTTTATCCGATTCGGTAAAGGTCGGCACCGGGTCAAATTCGCCCTCGCCGGCCGCGAGAACCATGGGAATCGACGTTACCAAAAGCACTACGCAAAGCAGCACAGCAGTTATGCTTTTTCCGATTTTAATCTTTGAATTTTTTTGCATAAACTGCAACTCCTTTCCTCAAAATCTGTATTTTGAATATAGTTTCTTATGAAACCACGATGGTCGTTTTTAAATCCATATTGTTAAGTTTACGCTGCTCTTTATCAAAGCTGTAGGTCTTAACATGGATTGTTGCAGGATAAGTTCCTGCCGCAAGCTCACGGTTCAGCGTGAACTTTGATATTGAATAGCCCGGCGGCAAGAGATTTGAGGTATATATAACCTCGCCTGTATTTGAAAGCTCTATTTCTATAACAAAGAAGCACGGGTTTTCCTCGGGGTTTGAGAATACAAAGCTTTGCTCCTTGGTATTTGCCGCCAAGGGAAGCTCGGGAATACCGTAGACCTTTATCTGCCTGCCCCTTGTTTTTGTTTTATCAGGTACGGAAATCTCGCCCTCGCCCAATATGGCATTTTGGTCGATTACGCCTGCGGGGGGCGTTGTGGTTCCGCCATCGCCGCCTGTCGGTATAACGGCCTTTAAAAGGAATATAAGACCTATTATAAGTGCCGCTATCAAAAGCGCAAACAAAAGCCAAAGTAAGAGCCTGTCTTTAACTATCGCAATGAATTTGTCAGCCTCTGTCTCTATGTAGCCGACTACCGCTGTATGAGGCATTTTCGTTGCGGCATACACCTTTTCGGTTTGCCCGTCGTCAGACTGCAAATCACCGATTTCGCGTTTGCCCTTCCCTATTTGACCGACAACCATATAGCCGCCCGAGGGATAGCGCGAGTCTATTTCTTTCTTTTTGAAATAAGAAACCGAGAAGCCGGTTTTGCCGTTTTTGTAAACGCCCTCGCCATCGGCTCCGGCAAGATGCCGAAATATAAGATCTGCCAAATAAAAAACCTCCGATAAATTGATTAAAAACGCTATATATAATAGTATACGATAAATCCGCACCGCTTCGGGTTTGCTTTAACGCTTGTTTCTCATCATTTTGCGAAAGAGCATCTGTTTACCGATTTTAAGGCGCAAATGGGTACACTATTACACCGTATATTTATACTTAAGTTTACACTAAAAATGCTTTGGTGTAAAGAGTTTTTATCTAATTTAAAAACACATTTTAAATAGTTTTTAAACCAAATATTAACAAATTGTGAACGCAGTTTGACGTTCTTTTGTCATTATGAAATGAAAATATGTAAAATTTTAGATTGCGAGCACACTTCGACAAAAATTGCAACCGCTTTTGGTAATCTTTTACAAATTATACACCGAAAATTCTATGTAATCAATTCTCTTTCATAGAACTCTTCCGTTTAGCCTCTTGATTTTATCACGTGCTGTGCGACAAAAAAACGCCATTGTAACAAAAAGCCGTTTTAATTTCACAAACGCCCGAAAAGCACAAAAAAACGGGCTTGTAAAGCAAATTACAAGCCCTGAAATATTTATATCTATAAGATAATTTCTGATATTACGGAGTTGGAGAGTAAAAATCCGCGCCGCGTCAGAGAAATTCCGCCGCTCTCACAACTGCAAAGCCCGTATTTTTCGTATTGCTTTGCGCTTTCAAGCATTTTTTGCGGTATCTCATGATGAAAACGGGTGTAAAAACGCTCTTGAGTAAGCCCCTCGCGAAGCCTTAAAGCGAGCATACAAAATTCCTCTTCGTCGCCGCCGTCGCCCTCAGTTAAACGCTCGTTGCCGCTTATGAAATACTCAATATCACGCGGATAATATGTGCGTTTTCCGCCTAAAAACGAATGTGCCGAAGCACCTATGCCGAGGTACTCCTCATCGTGCCAATATTTCAGATTGTGGCGGCTCTCAAAGCCGGGAACCGCAAAATTTGATATTTCATACTGCATAATACCGTGTTCTTCGAGGTATTCGCACATAAAAAGGTACATATCGGCCGTATCGTCGTCAGAGGGGAACGGCAATTTGTCTCTCATACGGAAAAACGGCGTATTCTCCTCTATTTTGAGAATGTAGCAGCTGAGATGCGGCACACCCGAAGAAATGCAGAAATCAAGTGTGCTTTTAAGGCTCTCTTTTGTTTGACCCGGCACGCCGAGCATGACATCAAGCGAAATATTATTTATTCCCGCTTTTTTTGCCCGTGAAACGGCACTTTGAACCTCGCTTTTGCCGGCTCGTCTGCCTAAAATCCTACGTTCGCCGTCATTTGCCGACTGAAGCCCTATTGAAAGCCTATTCACTTTACACTCGCTTACTTTTTCAAAGAATTCGTCACCGAGCGAAAACGGGTTGCACTCTACCGTTATTTCCGCATCATCGGTCAAAAACGTTGATTTTGCGCCGTTTATGATTTGACAAAGATAATCCGGAGCCAAAACCGACGGAGTTCCGCCGCCAATGTAAAGTGTATCGGCTTTACAATCAAGCTGTTTTGAATTGTTCCGAAGCTCTCGCAAAACAGCCGAAACATATCTGTTTTTTGTATCGTCATCGGCGCGAAACGAGTAAAAATCGCAATACGGACACTTTGAATTGCAAAACGGAATGTGAATATACAGTCCTATATTATTCATCGTCTAATTTAAGCACAGCCATAAACGCCTCTTGCGGAACTTCTACCGTACCGAACTTGCGCATACGCTTTTTACCCTCTTTTTGCTTTTCAAGCAGCTTCTTTTTACGCGTTATATCGCCGCCGTAGCATTTAGCAAGCACGTCCTTACGCATTGCCTTTACGGTTTCGCGCGCTATTACCTTGCCGCCTACGGCTATCTGAATGGGAATTTCAAACATCTGGCGCGGAATATTGTCCTTAAGCTTCTCGGCTATTCTGCGCGCTCTCGGATAAGCCTTTTCGGAGTGAATAATAAACGAGAGGGCATCTATCATATCGCCGTTCAAAAGAACGTCGAGCTTTACAAGGCTTGACCTTTGGTAGCCGCAAAGTTCATAGTCAAACGAAGCATAGCCGCGCGTACGCGATTTTAAGACGTCAAAGAAGTCATAGATTATTTCGTTAAGCGGAAGTATATATTTTAAGTCCACCCTATCGGCGTCAAGATACGTCATTTCTTTATATTCGCCGCGTCTGTCCTGGCAAAGGTCCATTATGGCTCCCACATAATCCTTTGGAGAAAAGATGTGCGCCTCCACCATGGGTTCCTCCGCAAAATCGATTGTTGCGGGGTCGGGGTAGTTGCACGGATTGTCTATTTCGACTACGTTTCCGTCGGTAAGATGTATTTTGTAAACAACCGAAGGTATTGTTGTTACGAGGTCGAGGTCATACTCTCTCTCGAGGCGTTCCTGTATGATTTCAAGGTGCAAAAGCCCCAAGAAACCGCACCTGAAGCCGAAGCCGAGGGCACTTGACGTCTCGGGTTCAAACGAGAGCGAGGCGTCATTCAGCTGTAATTTGGCAAGAGCGTCCCTAAGAGCCTCATAATCCGCTCCGTCCGCCGGATAAATTCCGCAGAAAACCATCGGATTTACCTTGCGATATCCTGCAAGCGGCTCCGAAGCCGGATTTTCGGCAAGAGTCACGGTATCGCCTACGCGCGCATCGCCTACGGTTTTAATCGAAGCGGTGATATAACCGACCTCGCCCGAGGACAGCTGCTTTGTCGGCTCCAAGCTCTTGGCGCGCATATATCCCGTTTCCACAATTGTAAATTCGGCACCCGTAGCCATAAGACGCATGGTCTGCCCCGGCCTTACCACACCGTCAACTATTCTGACATAGACAATTACACCGCGATAGCTGTCATATACGGAGTCAAATACAAGCGCTCTGAGCGGCTTTGAATCGTTATCATCCGGAGGCGGCACAAGGTTTACGATTTCCTCGAGCACAGCGGGGACATTCTCGCCCGTTTTTGCCGAAATTCGCGGCGAATCCATACACGGTATGCCTATAACGTCCTCCACTTCTTTAGCAACGCGCTCCGGCTCTGCGGCGGGAAGGTCGATTTTATTTATTACCGGCACAATTTCAAGGTCGTGGTCAAGCGCAAGGTAGGTATTTGCAAGAGTTTGAGCCTCTATCCCCTGTGACGCGTCAACTATCAGCACAGCTCCCTCGCATGCCGCAAGGGAACGTGACACCTCATAGTTGAAGTCAACATGACCGGGAGTGTCTATTAAGTTCAGTTCATATTTTTTGCCGTCGGCAGCCTTGTAATCAAGCTTTACGGCACGTGCCTTAATGGTTATGCCGCGTTCACGCTCAATATCCATATTGTCAAGAAGCTGCGCCTCCATATCACGTTTCGCCACGGAGTCTGTAAGCTCCAACAAACGGTCGGCAAGCGTACTCTTGCCGTGGTCGATATGGGCAATTATGCAAAAATTTCTGATGTAGTCCTTTTTACCTGACATAAATTTCCTCTTTTATCTTTTTAAATCCCGTATATTATATCAAATTCGGAGTTAAATGTGAATACCGAAAATTATTTCTCACGGTCATAAAAAGACAGCATCGGCTTTATCTTTTTGCCGCTTATCACTCTCTGCTCGTAGTTTTTGGTTATTTTAAACACCGTCCCCGACAAAAGCAACAGACCTATAAGGTTCGGCAAAGCCATAAGACCGTTAAACGTATCGGAAAGATCCCAAACAAGCTGAATGCTCGACACAGCACCTATAAATGTCATTGCGAGAAATATTATTTTATACACCGCAGTCAGCTTTTTTCCGCCTATATATTCTGCGGCGCGCGAGCCGTACACCGACCAGCCGAGTATGGTTGAAAAAGCGAACATAACTATGCCTATGGATACTATATAAGAGCCCCATTTGCCGAGCACGCTCTCAAAGGCATATATTGTTATATTGACTCCCTCAAGTCCGCTTTGCAGATTTGCCCCGGTAGTCAGTATTACGAGTGCCGTAAGGGTGCATATAACAATGGTGTCAAAAAACACCTGAAATATGCCCCACATACCCTGTGTTACGGGTTCCTTGGCATCAGAGGAGGAATGGACCATTACCGACGAGCCGAGGCCCGCCTCATTAGAAAATACTCCGCGCGCCACACCGAAACGCATGGCTCTTGAAATACCGTATCCCATAACGCCTCCTCCGACGGAGCGCATACTGAACGCCCCCGAAAATATCTCGCCGAAAGCGTCGCCTATATGGCGGAAGTTTACGATTATTATTATAAGCGCACCTATTATGTAAAACGCCGCCATAAAAGGCACAAATTTTTCCGTCACCGTGACTATTCTTTTCAGTCCGCCGTAAATTATAACGGCTATAAGGGCACAAACGACTATCCCCGTGACAACGCCCGGTATATTAAACGAACCCTTAAGTGCCGTGGATATTCCGTTGACCTGAGCCACCGAGCCTATTCCGAACGACGCGAACAGACAAAAAACAGAAAATATAACCGCAAGCCACTTTTGGCCGAGTCCCTTTTCGATATAATACATAGGGCCGCCCACCCACTCGCCTTTTTCGTTTTTTCTGCGGAAATATATGCCGAGCGCATTTTCGGAAAAGCTCGTCATCATACCGAGCAAAGCAGAAATCCACATCCAAAATACCGCACCCGCTCCGCCGGAGGAAATCGCGGTGGCTACGCCTACAATGTTGCCCGTGCCTACCGTTGCGGCAAGAGCCGTTGCAAGTGCCTGAAACTGCGATATGGCTTTTTCGTCCTTGGTTTTTGTTACCTTGCGGTCTTTAAAAATTGCGGCAACCGTATTTTTAATTGTGTAGCAAAAACGGCGTATTTGAAAAAATCGCGTACCGCACGTGAGATAAAGACCGGTAAGCAGCATCAATATGAGCATCGGAGGCCCCCAAACGACGCTGTTTACCTTACTGTTGATATTCTGAATAAGCTCTACAAAATTTTGCATAGTACCTCCGAATGTGTTTTTATTGAATAACAAGAAAACGGGGCAAAAGCAGCTAATAACAGTATTGCTTTACGCCCCGAATTATTAAGAATAAAGCTTTCCGACTATGATGTTCACAAGCGAAACCGGCAATGCCTTTGAAAGTGCCAAAAACAGATGATATTTAGTGCCTTTTGTAGACAAAAGCTTCGGACGAGCTTTGGTTGCCGCAGCATACACCGCATCGGCTATATCGTCCGGCGACATACCGTTTTGCTCGTCGCGCTCCATACCGGCAACCGCTCTTTTAAGTGTTTCGCCGTAAAATTCGTCACCGGCGGTATTTTTCTCTCTTGCCGCGGTGAAACCCGTTTTAACATCGCCCGGCATTACGGCGCAGACCTTTATATTAAACGGTCGCACCTCGTTTGCAAGAGCCAGAGTCAGCGAATTTACAGCCGCCTTTGACGCCGAATAAAACGCCTGAAACGGTATGGCAAGCGGAGCTGCGAGAGAGCTGAGATTAACAATTCTTCCGCCGCCTTGAAGCCTCATATATTTAATTACGTTTTTTGAGCAAATAAAGCAGCCGAAGAAATTGACGTCAAACTGTTTTTTAGCTTCTGCAAGCTCTGTGAATTCAACCGCCCCTGAGATGCCGAAGCCTGCATTATTCACAAGTATATCAATGCTTCCGCTGTCATTATATATTTTTTTGAATGCCTCGGAAACCGAGCGCTCATCCGTGACGTCGCACGAGATATGCTTAACGCCGACTGTTTGAATCTTCGGCTCGCGGCGACTCAGTTCATACACCCTGTATCCGTTTTCAAGAAACTTACGGCAGCAGGGAAGTCCTATTCCGCTCGAACCGCCCGTAACAACTACAGTTTTCATCAATCTCAACTCCGTTAAAGCAGGCAAAGGCGCAAAGCCGCCGCACCCGTAAAATACAAAAGAATTTTATCACAGCGGAAACGTTTTCGCAACTAAATGCGAAAAAATATCCGTAAATTATGTATGTGCAGCCGTATGTAAGATTATTATATTGCCTTGCCGTATAGTCCCGTATTTTGCCAAATCGTCCGTTATTTTATTTTATTAAACAAGTCGATAATAAATACGTCTATATTGTTTGCGGCATATTCGGCGATGCCAAACGGCCGAGCTTCCTAAGACCGATTGCCGATTTTCACAATTTGCGGCACTTTTACCGTTTTTTAACAGAATTACAGTTGCACATTTTGCTCATAAGCTTTAAAATTACAGTATATAGTTATATTGTCGCAGGCATTAAAAGCGGCACAAAAATCGGTATAAATCCGAATAAAATCAGCCGTTTCATATTCACAAAGAAGGATGGAAAAAACAATGAAAAAGAAAAAAGAGAAAGGAAATAACAAGGGTTTATCGAGATACCTTGTGTCGGTATTACTGTTTTTGTTGTTCGAAGCGGTGGCAATCACACTATGGCTAATAAAGGATAATCTGTTTTATTTGCTGAATTTCAGCTACATAGGCACCTGTCTCGCATTGGGGACGGCACTTTTTACCGCCGAGAAACGCTATGCGCGTCATTTTGTACAGCTGGCAGTCGGAAGCTATATGCTGCTGTATCTCGGCATAATCTCCCGAGAAAATATGCAGATTGAGGGCTTTTGGTACTATCTGTTCCTCGGCGTTTTTGAAGCAGCAACCATTCACTATGCCGTGGCCAAAATCTTCGGACCGCTGCTGTTCGGACGCGGATGGTGCGGCTATGCCTGTTGGACGGCTATGGTTTTGGACTTCCTTCCTTATAAGCAGCCACGGAAGCCGCGAAAAGAAAAACTCGGAATTCTGCGCTATGTGATGTTTGCGTTATCATTGGCTCTTGTGTCGGGTCTGTTTTTGTTCAAGGTCGCAAATCTTGAGAAAATTATGTTTTGGCTGTTTCTCGCCGGAAATGCGCTTTACTATATATCCGGAATTGCGCTTGCCTTTATATTTAAGGATAACCGCGCGTTCTGCAAATATCTCTGCCCTATCACAGTATTTCTGAAGCCCATGAGTTATTTTTCGCTTCTGCGCGTCCACTGTGACGAGAGCAAATGCGTTCATTGCGGCAAGTGCCTGAAAGTATGCCCAATGGATGTTGAGGTTAACAAGGATTCACGCAAGCGAAAAAACGGAACAGAGTGTATTCTCTGCTACGAGTGTACAAAAAACTGCCCCACAAAGGCACTTCATTAAAGCGAAAAAATAAAGAAAGGTGCAATTTCGAATGAATTGCACCTTGTTTTTTACAAATTCAAAAAGTCTTTTCTGTAATCTACTCCGAAGTATTCGGCGAGCTGCTGCATTTCACCGTCCTTTATCGTGTTAACTCTCGGCATTCTTCCGTTTGTGATATTACAGGCGATTACCGACGGATATTTGCCTTTTGCAATCAACGGATTTGAGTTTAATCCGCAGGAGCTTATTTCAACCTGCTCAAAGCTGCCGTGATGTCTTTGATTGTGCCGCTCCGCCATTGGTTTTATCCTGCTGTTGTTAAAGCTCTCCCGGCAGAATATTTTTATAGACATAATACTGCACAAGTGCTAAAATTTAAGCAAATTCTAATTGAATTTAATTTTTAAAAATACTTTGGAAGAGTTGGCAAATGACAAAACAAAATTCTATGCTTACCGGCAAGCCGATAAAAAGTATAATTAAATTCTCGCTGCCGATTATGACTTCATCGCTTTTACAGTATAACTATACATTGGTCGACAATATACTTGTCGGGCGATATGTAAGCACGGACGCTCTTGCCGCAGTCGGCGGAGTCGCCTCGATAAACTCGTTTATTGTCGGTGCGGCACTCGGCCTTACAAGCGGATTTACGATACCGGTGGCGCATGCTTACGGCGCAAAGGACCAAGACAGGGTCAACAGATATTCCGGAAGCAGCATTACGGTGTCGTTCTTGCTCGGCCTGTTACTTGTTGTTGTCGCGCACATTATTTCCACTCCTCTTTTGAAGCTTATCGGCACGCCGGACGAAATTCTCGGTCTTTCCTCGGCGTATGTAAACATTCTTTACTTTGCAATACCGTTTCAGATGCTCTCAAACAATTTTACCGCAATTTCAAGAGCCGTCGGTGAGAGCAGAAAACCGCTCATATATTTTACGGCAAGTATTTTTGTAAATTTCGCGCTTGACATGCTGTTCATAAAGGTATTTCGCTGGAGCGTTGAGGGAGCTGCGCTTGCTACGCTTATTTCTCACATTACGGCAGCTGTCCTTACGGGAAATTACATTTTAAGGCGCAATACAAGCGTACACATTTCAAAAAAAGAGCTCAAACTCGACCTCAAAACAGCATTCATACAGTTAAAATTGGGAATACCCGTTTCGCTTCAGTTTACCGTTACCTCTATCGGGTCGATGTGTCTTCAAAGCGCGGTAAATTCATTCGGCACGGCGACTATTGCAGGCTTTACCGCCGCAGGAAGGGTCGAGAATATTGCAAATATACCGCTGAGCGGACTCAGCGTCGGCACACAAACCTTTGTCGGGCAAAACTACGGGGCCGGAAAGTACGATCGAATAATTAAATCGGTTAAAAAAATATTTACGCTCAACATACTTCTTTCCGTCGCTTTAAGCGTTGCTCTTCTGACGGCAGGTATGCCGATAGTCAGGCTGTTTATGACAGAGCCTAATGAAGACGTCTTGTTTGCCGCCCATAAATATCTTATCGCCACGGCGGAGTGCTTCAGTCTTGTCGCGGTGCTGTTCGTTTTAAGGAACACTCTGCAGGGTCTCGGCTTTACATATGCAAATGCGGTTGCGGGTGCCGGCGAGCTGATAGGAAGAATATCAATAGCACTTATTTTCACTCCGCTTATCGGCTTCAATGCAGTATGCTACGCAGCCCCTGCCGCATGGCTTCTTGCAGACATCCCGCTTGCGATTATATATCTCAAAAAGAAGAAGAAATTTAAGGCGTTAGCAATGCGGAATATGAATACAACAGCGGATATATAGCCCTTGAAATTTCTTTATCCGCAAACGAAATAAAAAGAATTATCATTAAACAGTCGGGTGAATCTCGTTTTATAAGTATCGATTTTATAAAACATTATTTATATATTGAAGTCAGCCGAGAAAGGAAATAATAATGGAAAAAAAGTGGTTATACAAAGTTGAAAACGATAAAATAAGTGTGCTTTTGTCTCTGATAGTAACGGTCATATTCGCTGCTGTTACGGCAGTATTGCATGGGTTTATTATCACCTTGGTATTTACAATAGTAATGGCTGTATTGACTCTTTGTTCTGCTTATCGTTTTATATTTATAAAACTTTTGATAGGAGAAGACTCGTTTTGCCATTGCAAATCACCTTGGGATAAAAAGGAATACAGGTACACAGATATATCAGAAGTTTGGGAAAGCACAGGTAAATCGGTAAACGGTGCGAGTCAGAACTATTTGAATTACAGAACTCCGAGCGGCGAAGTAAAAAAATTTTATTTTTCGCCGTGTCAATATGATGAAATTTCTTTTCTTATTGAGAAAATTGACAAGGATTATTTTAATAAGGAAGAGGCCGACGGTAGCGAAGATGAGTAATAAACAAAAGTACGTGATTGACGGTAAATTATACGGTGTTTTCCCAATGCTTTTTTCTTCGGCAGTCAGCTTAGTATTTTTAATCTTAGCTGTTGACCAATTAAGAGGCGGAAACGGTAAAATTTTTACAGTAGGCCTTATGTTTTCGGTAGGCTTTGCTTTGTCATTGTTCGTTTCAATTCCGCTGATTAACAGATATTTTTTCTTTAAGGTATGCGTGGGCGAGAACGATTTTTCTCTTCGCACAGCTCCGTTTAACGAAAAGACATATAAATATTCTGAGGTCAAAAACGCAAAAACAGAGCAGAAAACATCAATGAGAAGAGGCGGCGTTGTCTGTATTTATTATTTTTATTTCACGGACAGCGACAACAAAGAGCGTAAGTTTCTATTTGACAAATCCTTGTATGAAAAGGAAACAGACGCATTGAAGAATCGAATAAATAAACAAAATCTCACTCTGTAACGGAGTGAGGTTTTTTGTTGCATATTGAATTTTGAAATGCGTTTCTGAAAAATGAAAAATAAAAGGCAGAGATTATCTCTGCCCTTGGAGCTACTGGCCGGACTTGAACCGGCGACCTGCTGATTACGAAACAGATGAAAAAATATGAAATACACCCAAACTAACGAAAAACAGCCATTTCTTTTATACATTGAAATGACTGTTTTTTAATTTAGTGCTGTGTTTTTATCCCGCTTTCCGTTCGTAAGTGGTCAATAAATGGTCAAACGTATTATAATAAATAGCAGTAATTCACATTCTATGTCACACTTGGTTCGCTCTATGCAACACTCATTTGTGAGTTTTGTATATTTCACTTTTTAATCACTCAATATACTCATGTTTAGTCGTAGTGTAATTTTTTGACTTGTAATTTTCGTACTTATCTTTGGACTCTATATTTCATATATTGCATAAGAACAGTGTAGTTACTGTTCCTTGCCGATTGTTATTGTGTTTTGTCCTCTGTGGCGGATAAGGTGCTGTGTTGTGAACGAACCGTCATTTTTAATGTTTATCAGAATGCCGCCGCGCAGTGGTGTAAGATAAATGTTATGGTCGTCCGAAAGTCCGTATGTAAGGCGTATGCCGTCTTTCATTACGGAGAAGTTATTCATATGGTCATGCCCTGCAAAGCATCCCTTTGTTGAGCCGAGTTCAACCATTTTTTCAAACATCATATCATCAACAGCAGGCGTGCCGTCCTCATTCGGAAAACGGTATCCCCAAAGTCGGTTATCTGTTCCTTTTGCTTCTTCATAAGCAGTCATATATTCTTTCATAGGCACATGAAAAAAAGCAAGTGACGGCACAACCTTTGATTCGTCACCGTTAACCTCTTTTGCAATGGACTTAATCGTGTTTTCATACCATTCAATCTGATTATCGTGAAAATGGTCATAGCCGTTATTTTCTTTATCCCAGCTATGTGAATCCATCATAATGAGTGTTGTGAGCACTTTTCCGTTATCGTCCATTACATTGTAATAATAATTACCTGTACCATCGACATTTTTATCGCCTGCTTCATAAATACAATTCGGCAGGGATTCGAGATAATCACTCAAGGTCTGTTTGTCAGCAATTTTTTCAGGGTCTAAAACCTCGTTTTTTCCATAAGCAATATCAAGTCCTTCGTGATTCCCGAAAGTAAAGCCCCAAGGAATATTAAAATCTTCCAGGAAAGAACAGAATGATTTAAACGCTGTGAAATTTTCTTTTTCGCTTGTTAAATCACCTGTAAGCATAATCATATCAGGCTTTGTTGTTTCAACCATATTCGTTATGGTTTTATATACTTTGGCATCCTTTTTTTCATCATTCAGAATATGTACATCTGTTATCTGCAAAATCTTATAAGCAGTATCATCAGCCTCTTTATAGTCCTTATGATAGAATGTAACAAAACCAAAACTGCCGATAACAATAAGAACAATCACAAGCAATATAGAAAATAAAATCTTAAACACCTTTTTCATTCCCGTTCCTCGGTTTTAATATCTGCTACGATAAAATCAAACTGCTCAGGCACAATAACATCGTCGTAGCATTCATTATACAGTTCTTTTCGGATTCCATGATAAAGCTTATCCAAAAATTTATCGCCCTCTCTAAAATCAAGAAGTACCAGTCCGCCGTCGGAAAGTAAAATTTCTTCTGCTTTTTTGGGATTATCTGTTTTAAGATAAGCCATTGAAAGATACATTAAAAGTCTTGGATTTTGCTTTAAATCATCCGTCAGTTTATCAAAACTGTTTATCACCGAAACATATTCCTGTTGTTTTAAAAGCAGAGATAAAATGCTTTCAGCAAGACAGTAGCTGTTATTTTTTATATCTATGCACTTTTCGGCAAAATAAACACTGTGTTCATCACCGAGCTGAAAGAGAACAGCTGCATACAAATGATTGTTATATTCGTTATTATCAAAAATCAGACTGCGTTCACAGTATTGCTTTGCCTTATTAAAATCTCTTTTATCATAAGAAAGGAGTGCAAGCTGATAAGATATATTCCAATTACACAGATTCTCATTTTTGAGGAGAATATTTTTCATTTTGTCTCCGTATGCAAATGAGAGTTTATCCGTTATCTGTTCACCGTTTGAAAAGTCAAGCCACGGCTTAACTTCATCGTCAGCACAAAACTCAAGGTGACTTGGCGCTTTACCGCCGAGAACTGTATTCAGATATCCAAAACCGCTGCCCTTAAAAACAATTTCACCTTTCTGCAGGCTGATATTGTTTGCAAAATCAGTCAAATTTTCGTCTAATGCGCTACATCCGCCGAGCGAATCAATCTGTGATTTTACAGCGTTTACTAACTCATTATACGGCGCATTCACTTTATTTGCAGGAATATCGGCAAGTGCGTAGCACTCGGAAAAAGTCCACACGCATTTCGGCGGCATAGGAATACACTCATACTGCGTTTTGCCGAGACCTGCCTGAATTTCAACATAATCGCCTGCTTTGTCCGTCAGCATATTCTGCCAATGGCGGGATCCCTTTTTGTGTCCCCACGAGAACAGCTTTCTGCCCTTTAAATTACTGCTTGAAAACTGTAAAAGTCCGTATCCGTCCTTATCCACATTTGCGATAAATTTATCTTCACTCTGAGGAATATCATAAAAATAATCTATCGTATTCGGTATATTTTCGGGGTATGAAACATCTGTGCCGTTATCAAAGGGTATGGATGATTTTTTTATGCCCATTCCGTCGGAATTATTATAAGCACTATCGGCAGGCACAACAACTCTTCCGCCCTTGTATTCAGGTGTTGCCATATTTGACCACCAGTACATAGGCACAACTTCTGTATTCCGGTTTTCAATTCTGACAGCCGTCATCAGCTTATTATCATCAAGCCATAAATCAATCTGATAATAAATTTCTCTTACACGCTCAAACTCATAAAACCTAAGAACATCCTCACCGTTTTTGCCCTTTACAAAAGCACAATACATTTGTGAGCAAGTGAATGGTGAGTGACCGATTATGCCGCAGTTCCATTCCACGCCGCCTGAAAACCAAGCATTACGGATACTCAGATTGCGAAAACGGATAACATCATTTGTGTAAAGCACATTTTTTTGCTTTTTCTTATCGTACAGTTTCCAAAGTCTTCCGCCTAGCGTCGGCAAAAATTCCGCATACATATAATCATTTTCAAGAACGACAACTGTGATTTCCTGCTTAGTTTCTTCAACATAGGAATTTTGCTGAGTATATGGATATGAGGATTCACACCATCCATAATCAATAAACAAGCCTTCAAAATCATCAATATCCGATTTGGATTGATGCGGCTTCTTTTCAAATGAAAGGTGCGGAATATCACTGTTTTGTGTTAACGAAGACACACGGTATTTTTTCGTTTCAAGCCTTGGCATCTGCATTCTCCTTAACATCATAAGTGTTTTTATCTAAATCTATAATAATGGTTGTTCCGTTTGAATAGGTTGCTTTTTGTTTTTGATAACAGCCCAAAAACTCGTGTTTTACCATTTCTTTGTTATAAAGCTTAGCCTGCAAATCAGCTAATGGTTTCACTCTTTCAATCTCCGCCTTCAGACTTTCGTCAGCAAGCAAATCCGCATCGGCAGAGCGTGGGTCATTGCCGAGCTTCATATCCTTTTCAATATAGGGATTAAAATACGGCATACCGGCATTCAATGCACAGTGCAAATCACCGTTTTCACCCTTCGGAATTCCCCAGTTATTCCACCAGTTCCACGGAATCATAATGCAATCATGATAAACAAGACTGCCGAGCGGAACAGGAATTCCCACAGCTTCACCGTTTACCTGCGGTCTTAAAGTGTACGGACCGTGATGAACAAGAGCAAGATTGTTTAAAAGCTGCATTGCCGGCTCTTCCGAGGACATAATAAGACCTTTTTCGTTCAGATAATCAAAGCAGTCTGCACGGTGTTTAATGCTTTCTTCCCTTGTGACTTTATGATTGGGGTGGAAACACTCATCACCATTCATAACAGAAAATACATCGAGATATGCACCCTGAACATCGATATTGTGTTTTTCAAGCTCGCTGTATGTTTTTTTAACAAAATCAAGTGCCTGTGATGCACACAGGAAGGTGTGTTCACCGCCGTCCCAAATTGAACAGTACGGATGTGAGCCGTCAATATGCGTTACTGCTTTTTCTATATCAAAAACAGGGGAGGTATAGTAAAAATCACGATACTGATCGTGCAGCGCAAAAATATAGCCAAGATTACGACAGGTATCGGCAAGCTGCATTAAACCGTCCCATCCGCCTGCCTCTTTGCAGGGCGGCAGAATATACGGATGATTATTATCATAACCCTGCTCGCCCCAGCCGTCAGTATGAATATAAAGCTTATAAAGACCGAGATTTTTTATTTTCTCCATTTCCTCCGCGCGCTTTTCAAAGGTTGCGTAAAGGAATTTGTTTATACCGTCTTTATCATAGAATTTTGATGCAGGCTGAATTTGTGAAAAAATCTTATGATGCAGAACAGGACAGCCGATCAGCCTTTCAATGTTCTTATTTTTCTTAATTTTATCATCAATAGAAACGAATTGATTTGTTTCCATAAGATAATTTCTGTAGTCCTTTGCGGCGGTATTATAGTCCATATTATCGTGGAAAACAAATCTGATTTTTCTTTCATAGGAAAGTTTTCCGAGTGACGACATCCAATGAACAGAGTTTACAAAGGCAAAATGTCTTCCTGCCGAAGAAAACATACAGGCATCATACGGTGTTTCAACAATCGCAGTAAAGCCGTGTCCGTCACACACTCTGCCCCAGAACGGCATATAGCAATCGCCCGTATTGATTTTTCTTAAATAATGTTCAAAAGCGATTGTTGAAAGAATATTTTTCTTATATCCGTCAGGCAGTATAAACCCATTGCGCATTGCATCAATATGATAAGCGTTTTTGCCTTTCTTTTTTGAATTAAAGGGGGCAGGAAAATAAACAGCCTGAATATCATAGCCTGTTTCGTTTTCTGCTTTTAAGGAAAATTCAACAGTATTTTCACCCGTAATTTTTGCGGTTAATACCAAAGTAAAATCAAGCTTTTTGCCAAAGGCAACAAAATTGCTTAGACGTGTAACAATTTTCGTATCATCATATTCAAAGGACTTTTTAAGTGCTGAATACAAATCCCTGTATGTGCTGATATATTTATTGCCGACCTTTTTTCTGAGAATTATATAAGGTCTTCTACCGTCGCTCACCCATGAAAAATCGTTATGTAAGATTTCATAATCTCCTGTAAGCTCATTCATTCTTAATTTAATATTGCTTTTTTTCATATTAGTCCACCTCTATTTTAAAGCAAATCGGCATAGTTTCATTTACCTTTTCACTTAATTTGATTGTTAAATATTTTTTGTTCTGTGTAAATCTTACTTTTTCATCGCTGCCAAGAACGGAAACATCTTTAATAACACAGTGGAATAAATCCATACTGTCAGCAAGCGATTTTATTTTAAATTCAGATTTTGCGTAAGGTTTTAATGCAAAAGCATAAACCGCCCCTGTATTGCAGGTAAAGCGGTAGTCCTTTGAAGTGTAGCTGAAATGCTCTGTAAAAGAGCCGCCTTTTTGTTTTTTTCCCTCACCGAAGACCTTATACGGCTGAGTGCCCCAGATTGCCTCTTCATTTTTCTTTGTCCATTTACCGATTTCAGAAATAATATTCTGTTCCTGTTCACAAAATGTTCCGTCAGCTTTAGGCCCTAAATTAAGCACAAAGCAACCGTTTTTTGAAATAACATCCAAAAAATTGCAGGCAATGATTTCCGGCTTTTTAAAATGATTTGTTGTGCAGTAGCTCCACGCATTATAGGCAGTTGAGGTTTCACCCTGCCATATATAGGGACTTATATTTTCAAGTTGTCCGCGCTCACGGTCAAAAATTGCACAGTTATACATAACGGCATCCGACTTATAATAAACGCAGACTTCTTTGCCCCATTCAACAGAACGGTTGTAATAATAAGCAAGGAATTTTTTCATATACGGTCTGAAATCCTTATACGATACCCACCAGTCAAAAAAGAGCGATGACGGCTGATAGCGGTCTATCAAGTCACAGGAGGAAACAAGCCAGTCCTTCAGCCACGCCTCAGTCGGCTCAATACCGTGTTCCTGTTTCAGCATTGTAAAAAGATTGTTTTTCTTATGAACATTACGGCATTCACCGTAAAGTTCACGATATTTATCGTTCTGAGTTTCATTATTATAACCGACAGTTGAACCGCCGTTCATAAACCAAAAATGTTCGGCCCGATGGCTTGAGGTTGAAAAAATCAAATCATTTTTGTCACAGGCGGTTTTTAGTTCTCCGAGAACATCTCTTTTCGGACCCATATTCACAGATGTCCATTCATTTAGGTCGCTGTTATACATTTTAAAGCCGTCATGATGCTCACCGACGGGCATTATAAATTTAGCACCGCTGGATTTAATAAATTCAACCCATTCATCAGCGTTGAATTTTTCTGCCTTGAACATCGGAATAAAATCACGGTAATTAAAGTTTTTACCATACTTTCTCAAATGATGCCAATAAGCAGGATTGCCTTTGTAATACATGAAACGGCAGTACCATTCACTGAAATAGGCCGGCACACTATAAATACCCCAATGAATGAAAATGCCGAACTTTGCCTCCTTGTACCACTGTGCAACAGGATATTCGGCAAGACTTTGCCAGTCTGCCTTGTATTTTCCGTTTTCTATTACCTGATTGATTTTTTCAAGGTAACTGTTCATCTGACTTTCCATCATAACTTCTCCTAAAGCATATTTTTTATCGGTTTTATTTCTTGAAAATCAGCAAAACCGTAAAAATCTTTTGCATTTTTATATAAGAATTTTTCTTTGTCGCTTTCCGATATTTCTTTAGATTTCAGCACAAAATCAAAATTCATTTTGTATGTAATTTCAACCATTGTGCGTGGATAGTCACTGCCCCACATCAGCTTGTCAAATCCGCAGATTTGAGATGCCTCATTTATCGCTTTAATTGCGGAGGGATAGGGGTAAAACTCGCTGTTGAAAAGCCAAGTAATCCCTCCGCTTTCGATGAAAACATTCTTAGTTTGTGCAAGCTTAATCTGCTCTTTCCACTTTTCTCTTGTGACCATTCCGAAATGACCGATTGCAATTTTCAAATTGGGGTACTGCTGTATAAGCTCAATAAGAGAGCCCGTCTGCAAATCGCCGTCTGCCAAATCAATGGAGATGAACATATTGCTTTTATCGGCAGTCTCAAACACCTTATAATGCTTTGTTAAATCCTGTGTCGGAAGTCTGCCGGCACAAATTTTTATTCCATCAAAGCCGTTTACTTCAAACGGCTTGTTTTCTTCATATAAAGAACATATTTTTAATCTGTTCGTATATTTCGATTTTGCGGTAAGCAGGTAACTATCCTGATTGCCGTCGATTTCCTCCTGCGTAATCACTGCACCGTTCACACCTGCATAATCCATATTGGATATAAGCATATCGGCAGTATTTTTTCCACTTATCATATATGGTGGCATCATCTGCCGAATTTCACCGCCGAAATTGCTTTTACCGTTTTCAAGTGCAAAGACAGCCTTGCCGTCAACTTTGCCGTTTTGCTTTTTCCAAAGGTGGGCGTGTGCATCAATAATCATAAGGTAACCCCGTCCTTAAAAATGGATATTTCACGATAGCCGTTTTTCTCATTTTTCGTTTCTTTGCCGTTTGCAGTGTCAATGATTAAACTGAGCATTTCATCTTCATTTTTCGATTGTGCATCAAAATCAATCCAGCTTTTCTTTTTGTTTGCAAGATTTGTATTTGTGGCAATTTTGATTGTCGGCACCGGTGCACCGAGCGGTGTGCCTCTGCCTGTTGTGAACAGTATTAAGTGACAGCCTGCCGCTGTCAGATTGGTTACTGCAACCATATCATTGCCCGGACCGTTAAGGAGATTCAGCCCTGCTTTTTTTGCTGCATCTCCGTAATCAAGCACAGCTGTAACAGGAGCTCTTCCGCCCTTTTGCACACAGCCGAGAGATTTTTCCTCAAGCGTTGTTATACCGCCATCTTTGTTGCCGGGCGACGGATTCTCACTGACAGGCTGATTGTGGCTGATAAAATAGTTTTTGTAATGATTTATGAGATTTACTGTATCATTAAAAACAGCTTCATCAACACATCTGTTCATCAGTATCTGCTCTGCGCCGAACATTTCAGGCACTTCGGTTAACACACAAGTACCGCCCATAGAAGTAATTTTGTCGGTAATTCTGCCGACAAGCGGATTTGCCGTTATGCCTGACAAGCCGTCACTTCCGCCGCATTTCAAGCCGATTTTCAGCTTTGAAATCGGCACAGCTGTTCTTTTATCCTTTTTACCCTGCTTTTGAAGTTCGGATATGATTTTTACACCCTCTGCAAGCTCATCCTCGCAGTCCTGTGCGTTAAGGAATTTTATTCTCTCAGCATCATATTCACCGAGTATCTTTTTCAGTTCCGCAATGTTGTTATTCTCACAGCCTAAGCCGAGTACAAGCACACCGCCTGCATTCGGATGCTTAATCAGATTGCAGAGGATTTTCTGCGTAACAAGCAAATCCTCATCAAGCTGACTGCAACCGTAAGGATGCGTAAAGGCAAAAGCGCCTGTTTTTTGTGCAAGTGCGTTTGCAGTACCGTTTATACAGCCGACAGTCGGAATAATCCATATGTCATTTCTTATACCTATATCACCGTTCTTGCGCTGATAGGCTGAAATCAAAATTGGTTCTTCTGTTTTTGCTTCGATATGTTCGGGCGTATATGTATATTCCTGTTCACCCGAAAGAGCAGTTTTCAAGTTATGTGTGTGAATATGCTCGTCAGCCTTGATATTCTCTTTTGCAATACCGATAGGAAAGCCGTATTTGATAATCTTATCATCTTTGGCGATATCATATATTGCGTACTTATGCCCGTTTTCAAGATTTACTTTTACATTATCATCGGGGTGAATTACAACAAAGCCCATTTTATTGCCTCTCTTATTCCGTTACTATGGATTTTATCCATACTCTCTTCAACCAAATCAAGCATATCGGACAAATCGCGATCCCAAAACTCTGCATTTGATAAAATATCCTTTACGGAATGATTCTTAATATATTCCACTGCTGTTTTATCATCCTGCACATCATTTGTTTTGTAATATTCAATCAGGCAGGCAAGTGAAAAAACAAGGGACTTCGGTAAAGTGTTATGCTTCTTTACATAATCGTGAATTGTCGGCAGAACTCTTGCCGTAAACTTGCTGATTGAATTAAGAGAAATGGACTTCCACATATGCTTTATATACGGATTTGAAAAGCGTTCAAGCACTGCATTTGCAAACTGCCTGTTTTCCTCCGTTTCACCGAGAGTAGGGAGTATGTATTTAAAAAGGCATGTGTTCAGAAATGCATTCAAATCCTTATCCTCAAGGCTTTTCTTAACCGTATCTATCCCACACAGCATTGACGGAAAAACGAGTGATGTGTGCGAACCGTTGAGAATACGGACTTTCATTTTTTTATAGGCTTTTACATCATTTGTCCATATCACATTTAAACCGGCTTTCTGCAAAGGCAGTTCCTTTTCATAATCGCCCTCGATTACCCATAAATGATATGGCTCTGCCGTATCAAGCAGTTTATCATCATAGCCGATTTCAGCACAAAGCTGTTCAGCCTCATCCTTTGGATATCCTGTTACAATTCTGTCCACAAGCGTGTTACAGAAATCATTTTCTTTGGTAATCCATTCGCAGAAATCCTTCCCTAAATTCCAGAGATTTGCATAATCGAGCACACATTTCTCTAGCTGTTTACCGTTATTATCTATCAGCTCACAGGCAAAAATCACAAAACCGTTTAATCCTGCTTTATATCTTGCATAGAGCAATTGTGTTAATTTTGCAGGAAAAGATTTTGCAGGTCTGTCCTCATATTTGTCTTCAGCGACAAAGGCAATGCCTGCCTCCGTTGTATTGGTAATGATAAATCTGAAATCGGGATTCTGTGCAAGTTCAAGATAAGTGTCAAAATCTTTGTACGGATTGACTGCCCTGCTGATTGAATTGATTTCTGTTCGCTCGCAGATTTCCTTACCGTTTTCAATACCACGCAGATATAGATTATATCTGCAATTCTGCGCATTCAAAGTATCAATTGTTTTAGAATTTGTAGGCGATACAATTACAATATTGCCGTTATACAGATTTTCTTTATTCAGCTTAACAACGAAATAATCCGCAAAGCCTCGCAGGAAATTTCCTGTGCCGAATTGTATGATTCTTTCGTTCATAATCCTACTCCGCATCTGAAAATTTGATAAGCAGTTTAGCAAGTGAGCCGTCATTATGCACGAGTGCGTCAAAAGCATCTTTTGCATCCTGTATGTCATAAACACCGCTTATCATTTTAAGCGGATTAACCTTTTCTGCTTTTACAAGGTCAATCAACTCTTCAAAATCCTTTGTAAACGCATTTCGAGATCCGAAAATATTGAGTTCCTTTTTGAGTATCACGGAATGAATAAAAGTCGTTTCACGCTTGCCGTTACCGATAAGAATGATATTTGCACCGTGTGCCGCACTGTCAATACAATTTAAAAAGGTTTCAGGTGCACCGCATGCTTCAACACAAACATCAAATCCGTTACCGTTTGTGAATACACCGCACTCACTGTGCAAATCCTGTTCTTTGACATTGATTGTCAAATCTGCACCATACTCCTTGGCAAGTGCAAGACGGCTTTGCAACATATCAGCTATTGCAACCTTTGCGCCCATTGCTTTTGCTTTAAGAAGTGCAAAAAGTCCGATAGGTCCTGCACCCACAATGAGTAAATTGTCGCCCTGCTTAACTTCTGCACGGGACAAAGCGTGGTTGCTGATTGAAAACGGCTCAATCAAAGCAAGTTGCTGTGCAGTTAAGCCCTTACCGTCAATAATGCGTTCAATCGGCATCGTAATATATTCCTGAAAAGCGCCGTCACGCTGAACACCCATTGTTTGGTTATCCGTGCAGGCATTAACAATACCTCTCTCGCAAGAATAACATTTACCGCAGTTAAAATACGGATTGCAGGTTATAACATCGCCTTTTTTTAAGTCTTTATCATTCTCAGGTATTTCAATAATCTGTGCCGAAAATTCATGGCCCGGTATTCTCGGGTATGTAGTAAACGGCTGATTGCCTGTGAATGATGCAATATCCGCGCCGCAAATACCGCAGTAAAGGATTTTTAGCAGTGCCTCGTTTTCTTTTGGCATAGGTATTTCTTTATCAATTATTTTAAGTTCAAATGGTTTTGTAATTTCAATCGCTTTCATCATTTTCCCTCGTCAATATATTCTTTATTCCATATAACGGCTGTTTTAAGTGGTGCACCCTTACTGTAAATTTTATTTTCATAAGCAAGCACAGGGTCAGCAGTAAATTCAGCTTTCTCTATCAGTTCAACAAGCATATCAAATTTACTTTCACACAAGATATTTATTGCCTCTTCCATATGTTTTTGTGTGAAATTGATTGATGCAAAAATCACCTGATTTTTAAAACCGAACAGCATGGTATCGTATGTAACTTCAGGACCGAGAGAAAAACTGTCATAAATACCGTTACAACCGAGAACACTGTACTCAAATGCAATTTTATGTTCAATGTTTGTACCGCTTGTGCCGACAAAAACGCTCGCAGTACCATCGAGCATATTGATTATACTTTCGGCAATCTTACCACTACTCATACCTGATGTTGACATATACTCTGCATTTAGGTTATTCTTAACAAATTCTGCTTTGTCAGACTTTTCACTGCTTCTTGCAACAAACAGAATTTTTGCGGTTTTGTGATTTCGCCTGATTTGGTCGCCGATAAAAAGTCCGGTTGTGCCCAATCCGAAAATTACTACCCTGTCAAAGGTACTGTCATAGGCAAGCTTTTTTGCAAATTCTTCATCACAATTATATTTTGCCATCTCCACTCGAAAATTCTGTGCCACGCCGATATCGCACATACGCTCGTGCTGAAAAATTGCACAAGCATAAGGATCTGAAAAGACAAGTTTTTTTGCAAGAGAAAGCGGTAATTTTTTTAGTTTTTCGTATTTTACGGGCAAATGCAAAAGCATATCGGGATTAAAATATCCTTTATCACAAAATATACCGTCTGCACCGTCACAACCGTATTCAAAATAGCTTTCATCCTCTGTAAATCTGGTAGGGTCATAACTGTCACCGCCGCGAATAAGAACGATTGCAAAACGATTTTCACTCGGAACCCATACAACGCCTTCGTGTCCGTTAATAAGCCTTGATTCGCCCTGCGGAAATTTACTGTCAAGCTGAGTTTCTCTTCCCATTTTCATCAATTCAAAATCCGTTCCGCAGAAACCGCAGAATACAGGAAATACTGCTATACCTTCTTTTTCAGGCTCATCTCTTAATCGTTTTCTTGCAGGATTTATCAAATTGATTTCACTGTATCTGATTGGCTTTTCTTTATCATTTACAAAATAAGTTGCTTTTGTTTTCAATTCATCATACTTCCTCAAATAATTTATTGTTCAGCAATACCCGACGACTTTTCCTTAAGTTCTTCCATTATCTGATTGTACTTTTTCTTACTGAGTGGATAAAACGCCATAACGGCAATAAACAAAATACCGCTTACAACCGTTATAACGGCAGAAATGTTAAACCATTGATTCATAATTGCAATGTTTTCAGGCAGATATTCAGCACCGTTTTTAAAATTCATCGGCTGATAGCCGATTTTCTGCTGAATAAAGGTTGGTATAAACATTGCAAACTGTGCTACAAGACCTGTCATTGAAACAGCAAAAGTCTGAATAAAGCCTTCCAATCGTCTGCCTGTTTTCCACTGCTGATAGTCATAAATTTCCGAAAGCATAATCGGTGTAAGTGTACCGGCAGCATTAAAGCCGCTAACAAATCGAACAACTGTAATTACAACAGCAGTAGGTGTACCGACAGGGATGTTCTCATAGCCGATAATACAAAGCATGCCATAGGCAACAGCGTTAATTACTTGCCACATAATCATAATGCTCTTATTATTCATTTTTCGTGTCATAAACGGCAATAAAAGCATTGCAGGCGTTGCGGCAAATCCTACAATAGGACTTAACATAGAGAACAATGATAAGCCCTGTTCAGTAGTTTCACCGTATCTGAACTGTCCTATATAATAACTGTTCATCTCAGCTACGCCTCTGAGACTACCGATAATCATGGCAAGCGTATAAATCATCAATGGCTTATTCTGCATAACCAGACGCAAGCCTTCCTTAACACTTATATTTTCGCATTCCTGTGGTGTTTCATATATGCGTTCCTTTGTTTTCAAAATAAGAAAAACAAGAATAACACCTATTGCCGTACTAATTAAGCCCATCAGTCTGAATGCCATATACTCTCTGCCCTGACTCATAAAATGAGCACGAATAGGACCGATAATAAAATTCATAACGGTTGGTGCAAATCCCATTATAAGCCCCACAGGTGATAACATATCTGTTCTTTCTTGCGACACCGGCGTCATAGCGGCAGGTATCATATAAAATGTGTTATACCAAATATTCCAGAGAACCAGTACAGGAATGCAGGTGCAATAAGCATACACAACCCTAAATGTCATTGAATTTACCTGTGGCAGCCATGTTGCAAGCACCACAAAAAGAGAAATAACAGGAGCAATACCGATAATATATGGCTTATATCTGCCAATTTTAGTTTTAGTATTCTGTAACATCTTGCCAAAGAACGGCTGAATAAGAAGATTAGATACACCTACAATACTGAAAATGACTGTGCCGTGAATGACATCAATTTCATAAATATAAGGTATCTGAGTTGCAGTAATTACAGCAGTTATAACATTTACAATAAAGCTGACACCGAGACCGCTGAAGCCGTAGCAAGCCATTTCCTTAAAAGTTAAATATCTTCCCTTTGGCGGTGTTGACCAGCCATTTTTCAAAGATGTAAAAAGCCCTTTGATTTTATGCATTGCTTAAACCCTTTCGCTGTTAAAAATCTTCAATTTCAATATTTATATTATTGTCTTTGTCAAGTGTCAAAACCGTGCCGCCGAGCGCCTTCGTTGTAAAATTACAGTTATAAGAACTCTTGGTCATATAAGCCAATGTAACGCCGTCAAGCTCGGTTACAAAGTTATTATTGTGATCGTGACCTGCAAACAGATGGGTACCTCCGTTTTCCTTAAACGCATTGAAAAAACCGTCATTTGTCTTAGCCGTGCAGGTTCCCTCACCGCGAATACCCATCTCAAATCCGTTTTCCAACTGTGCATATTCAGGAACAGGAACGTGCATAAATGCCATATTCGCAACTTCAGCACCGCTTGTTTCTTTTATTCCGTTAACTGCCCATTTATACCACGCAATTTGATTTTCGTTTACACCACCATCCGTAATCTGACCGTCAACGATTCTGTACTGACCGTCATCAATCATAAAGAGTGAATATACAGGCTTATCATTTCTTGTTAAATTGACGATATAATTGCCCATTCCGTTCATTCCTTCAGGACCTGATTTAAACAGGCAATGCTCAGATGATTCATAAATTTCCGTAAGCTTTGCTTTATCTGCTCTGCCTTCATAATCGTGATTACCGAATACAGGTGCCCACGGAATTTCAAACTTTTCCATAAAATCGCAAAACTGCTGTGTACAGATGTCATTCCAAGCAGTAAGAACTGTATCTCCGCCGACAATAATTAAATCCGGATTTACATTTTTGATAAGCTTTTTAAGCTGAATTTCACTCATACCGTCAAGAATGAAATTAACACCAAGGCAAGCAGCAAAGGTACCGTGATTGCGGATATGAATATCGGTTAAGCAAAGAATTTTTGCATCCTTATCTCCGATTTCCAAATGCTGTGCATAATCTGCCGTATATGTATCAGACGCACTCCATTTATCACAGACGGCAACACCTTTTTGTTCCTCGAGTGCAACAGATGCAAAATATGCATTACAAATACACACAACAACCACAAGCACTAAAATAATACTGATAATCACTTTTATCGGTTTTTTAGTAAGAAATTTTTTCATTTTGATACACACACCACTTTATAAATTTTTGCTGTTAAATCAAAAAACGCACTCATATCACCGCTTATTTCATTACCCTGATAATTCTGCGGTAAAAGAACACAGTTTTTCATAAACACTTCTCCTGAAGCAATTAAATCAAACTCAGAAATTCTATATTGCAACTGTGGCTCCAATCCGATTAGTTTAATTCTCTGTAACGACTGCACAGGAGAAAACAACTTTTGAAAAACATATAAATATGCTGTTTTTCTGCTTTTGTCAACCAAAAACCAGCTGTTGTAATTCTCTGAAAATCCGTCCGACAAACGATAGAAAGATGTACCATTCAAAATGGAACGAATTTCTTTATATCTGTCGGTACACATTTTCAATTTAGACAGTGTTTGGCTGTCACAAAGAGTCAAATCGTACTGCAAACCCATAACGCCAAATGCTGCCGAATATTCAAAACACATTTTATCGATTCCGTAAGTAACATCTGTTTCAGGATACAGCGTGCTGACAAGCAAGAGCGAATTTTTTTTAAAAAAGCATCGTAATTCTCCTGAAATTTAATTTTTCTGCCGTAATACAGATGTTCTAAATCTCCTTGTTCAGTAACACGAAAAATGTAACTGCTTTGTGCTGTATTCAGACGAAATACATTGTTCTTTACAAAAATCATTGTTTTCCTTTACTTTTTTATTATATAAAACAAAGTAAATAACTCGTATAATATAATGAGTTGACATTTCTATACTATGATTATATAATGAAATTCAAAGTAATTATTGCGAAAAACAACCAAAAACTTTAGAAATCCTATCATACTTGTCCAGCAGGGAGTGCCGCTATGAAATCAACAGAGCTTGGTGTTTTGAAAAAATCAGAGGTTTATTTTTCATCACCGTCACAAACAGCAAAAAAATTATACTACTACCCAATCAGTGCAGGGCATTTTTTCTGCATTAAGGGCTATCATCTAATTAGAGATAATTATAACAGTCTTTTGATAACGCATATCATTGACGGCACATTTACTTATATCAAAGACGGAAAACATATTACCGCACGAGCAGGCGATACGGTTATTCTTGACTGCTATAAACCACACGAATACTATACAAATGACAGTTTTGAATCCATTTGGATACACATATCCGGTGCAAACAGCTTTGAACTGTTTGAGGAAGTTGAAAAGACAGACGGCAATCTTGTAAAATGCCGTGATGTAAATCATGTAAAAAAACTTTTATTTCGTATATACGACAGCATCAGCGGTGTTAATCCTCCGTCAGAGCTGAATATATCCCTTGATATTTACAAAATATTTGCAGAACTGCTCAATCCACAAAGTATAAAAAGCAAGGGCGAAAGCAATTACGAGGACAGCATACAGGATGTCAAAAATTATATTGCCGAAAATCTAAACGAAAAGCTGACCGTTCAAAGACTTGCTGATGAATCACACATGAGCACATCACATTTTTCAAGAGTTTTCAAACAGCAAACAGGCTTTTCGCCTTATGATTATGTTTTGATAACGCGCCTAAACAAAGCAAAATATCTGCTGCAAAAAACAGAAATGTCTGTTTCATCAATTGCATATGAAACAGGCTTTAACAGCGAATCCAATTTCATTTGCTTTTTTACAGATAATGAAGGCATATCTCCCGGCAAATTCCGAAAACTGAAATTTTAAAAATCAACAAAGCAGAATTCCGAAAGAAAATGATTATAAATCGTAAGAATTCTGCTTTTTATTTTGTTATTATTAAAGAAAATGCATTATGAGGAGATAAAAAATGAAGACGAAAGTATTACATTTTGATAAAACAATTATGCATTGGGATGAAGCATTACCTCTTGGTAACGGTGATTTAGGCTGCCTTATCTGGAACAGTTCTGATAAACTGCGTTTCAGCCTTGACAAAGGTGGAATATGGGACTGCTCCAAATCACCTGAAAATCAGAACAATTTTACATATAATGATATCAAAAATCTTGTTGCAAACAAAAAACAAAAGCAGATTCAAAAAAAATATGATGATTGCTACAGCAATCCGACACCAACCAAACTGCCGGCAGGCAAAATTATTTTAGATTTAGGAGTCAAAGAAAACATCATATCAGATTTGGATTTCAACACTGCACAAGCTGAATTAACGATTGGTGAAATATCGGTAAAGTCCTTCATTCACGCACAAAATAATTACGGCTTGATTGAAATAAATAAAACAGGGATCAACTTAACGATTGACAATCCGAAATACGGAAAAATCAAAAAGTTTACTCTTAAATTTCCCTCAAAAAGAACTGTTCAATCCCTCAAAAATCTACACTATCCCGATGCTGAATTTTTCGATGAAACAAAGGATGAAATAAATTATAAATACTTTATTCAGCCGACAAATGATGGTTTTTACGGTATTGTTACGGCAAAATATGAAAACAATAATCAAACACTAATTGCATATACGGTTGGATTTGGTAAAGACAAAAGTTTTGTTGAAAATTGCAAAACAACAATAAAATTCGCAATAGAAACAGGATATGATACTGCATATAATGAGCACAAAAAATGGTGGGAAGAATATTGGTGCAAAAGCAGTATAATTCTGCCTGATAAATTACTTGAAAAGCAATGGTATCTCAACAATTATTTGCTCGCCTGTTGCAGTAGAAAGCACAAATACCCTATGCCATTGCAAGGTGTATGGACTGCCGACAATGGCTCGCTTCCGCCTTGGAAGGGTGACTATCACCACGATTTGAATACGCAAATGTCCTACACAAGTTATTTGAAAGCAAATCACCTTGAACAAGGCGAATGCTTTATAGATTATCTGCTTGATATGGCGGATACAGGCAGAAGATTTGCTAAGCGTTTTTATAATGCAGACGGACTCTGTCTGCCGTCTGTTATGGATATAAAGGGGCATGCGCTTGGTGGTTGGTGTCAGTATGCTCTGTCTCCGACAAATCAGCTGTGGCTGTGTCAGATTATGGCAAGGTATTATTTCTTTACAAAAGATAAGGAATACCTAAATAAAATTTATCCATATATGCAGGAAACAGGAAAATTCTTATTGAATATTCTAAAAGAAAAAAACGGAATATACAAATTACCGCTGTCAACTTCACCTGAAATACACGATAATACACTCAAGGCTTGGCTTACACCGAACAGCAACTATGATTTGGCTTTAATGCGGTGTTTTGCTGACAATATGATAAAGCTGAGTAATGAAATCGGTAACAATCACGAGTCGGAAATATGGCAAAAGCATCTTGAAAAATTTGAACAACTTGCCGTTAATCAAAATAATGTTTTGATGCTGTCACCTGATGAAAGTCCGAGCTGTTCGCATAGGCATCATTCACACTGTATGTCAATCTACCCACTCAGAACTCTTGAATATACAAAAGAGAAAAACAGAAAGATAATAGACAGCACAATTAAAGATATGGAAAAGCACGGAATCAGCGAATGGGTAGGCTATTCCGTTGTCTGGATGGCACAGTTTTACATCATTCAGGGCAACGGCGATAAAGCAAGTAAAATGCTGCACGATTTCTTCAATTACAACTGTACGGACAACGGCTTTCATATTAACGGAGATTTCAAGCATAAAACGGACTTTAATATGAAATACAGACTGTTCACACTCGAGGGAAATTTTATAGCCACAGATGCCATACAGGAAATGCTTCTTTACAGTGAATGGGGCAAAATCAGGCTTTCCCCCGCCATACCGAGCAATTGGACAGATGCTGAATTTGAAAATTTCAGAGCATACGGCGGATTGCTCATAAGCAGTAAAATAACTGATAACAAGATAAGTTATGTAAAAATCAAGGCAACAGCAGATTGCACATTCAAAATTGAAAATGATTTATCTCGTCTGAATTGCAACATAAAAATAACTGATATTAAAAATATAACCTTAAATAAAAATGATGAAATTATATTTTCATAGAAAAGCTCCTCAGCTTAACGGCTGAGGAGCTTTTGCTTACAATGTATTCATTTCAATAACTTTTGCACTTTTCAAAATAAGCTTATCAGAATTTAAAGGAATCGGTATTTCATTATAAACGTTTGAAATACCGAATTTTATTTTCGGTACAGTGCGGATAATAAGTGATGGTTTTTTTCAATATACTTTTTATAATCACGCAGATACATAACAAATTTTCTGTCTGTATTAGAGTAATCATCAATTAGTGTATTACCGCTGAACATCTGAAGATTCAGACCGTCAAAATCCAAATTATTCTTATTTTCCTCGTGATAGTTCCAGAAAACATAGGTTGCAACTGTATTTATTCCGCATGCACGCATTTCGAGTATGGTTTCTCTCCGGCGTTCCCTCGGCAGTCTTGAAAAGTGTACTTCACCTGAAATAATTGTAAACGGCTTGCCGTTTTTTTGTGAAACACTGTGTGTTTACACCATAGGAGCTATCTGTATTTGAATAGTTAAAACGTCCCTGTTCAACAGACTTTGGTTCAGCCTTAATCGTTATTTGCATACAAATTTTCTCCATTTCTTATCAGTCAGCAGCGAAGAAATAAATATCAGAATTGCCGATACAATCCAGATAATAATTACAGCATTCCAGCCTGAATGTTCAGCAACAGCACCAAACCCATAGGATGATACGGCACAGCCGATATGTGCTGCCGAATTTAATATTCCGCTTACGGATGAAGTTCGTGAACAGCCTGAAAAACGTATCGGCACAAGTGATATTATCAAATAGTTAAGTGCATACATTACAGATGTGGTAACCGCCAGCAGAATTATAATTATGTATATAGGCAGTTTACCGATAAAGAGAAGCAGTACCGTTGGCACAAGTGCAAAAAGTCCTGTAACACCTGCTGCTTTCATTTCATTTTCACCGAGTTTTTTGTAAAGCGGCACAACTACATACGCACCAAAGGTATTCAATACAGGCAAAATCACAGTCAAAAATACTGAAAATGAAGCTGAAACACCATAGGTTTCCGCAATCATAGTCGGCACCCAGTTTGTTATTCCGTCACGCATCATACCATGCAGAAATGAAGGAACAATAATTATAAAAAGACCGCTGCGCATTGCCAAAGATAAAAAGTTGGCTTTGTCATTGGCACAATTTGGTTTATCGTTTTTATCGCTATTCTGTATTTTTACTTTTGTGATATATGCTTTTACATAAAATACAGCTATGATTACAAAGACAGAAGCAACGAAAATACAGATGCCGCCGCATACGAAAATAATTTTCCACTCATAAAACTTAAATAACCGTTGATACAAGATATGCACATATTGTACCTATAGGCAATGACAAGGAAATATTCAATATAGCTTTATGACGCAGGTTCTTATTGATCGTTTCCGAAAATATACGCAAAATCGGTGACCACAGCATAGACTGAAAAAATCCATTTAATGCCCATATGATAATCATAAAAATCAGTCTGTCTGCCAACGACATGGCAAAACAGGATGCTGCACCTGCAAGTGAACCGAATACAATCATAGAAAACGGATTCACTCTGTCACCAATCAAACCGCTGATTAACTGACCGATCCCATAGCAGATAAAAAAGGCTGTTCCTATTAAACCGATTTCACCTTTGCTGAAAACGCCTTCATCAACTATGGGTGCAATAGATGCCGCATAGCAGGTTCTTATAAAGTATGATGCAGCATATACAAACCATAAAGCTGCAACAATAAGCTTGCTTTTATTAGAATCTTTCAAAATGTACTGTGTCATTTGTCAAATTTTCGAATAGGTTTAGATAAAGCAAGAAAGGTTGTTCGGTCTTCAATTCTCTGTGAACCGTGCATGTGTGAATGACCGCCGTGATCCGAAGTAATAAAAATAAGCCAATCCTCATCCTGATATGACTGTCTCGCTTTTACCTGTTCAATTAAATAGTACGAAATGGAGTCAAGACTGCAAATGCCCGAAATGTATCTGTAATTCTTATCTCCCCACCCGGTGCTATGACCGTTGTGATCGGGACCCTCAAAAATTCCGAAAATCAAATCAACATCACTTGCAATTTGTTTGAGCATATGCTCAAAAAGATGTTTATCACTGTCAAGTTTATAAAAGTGTTCAGATATATTATTTTTTTGCGCATATTGATTTTCCAATAAATATGTATTCGTGAAATGTTCCGGCCACTGCGCATTAAATGATGTTTTATATCCTTCACAGGCAAGTTTTTTCAGCACTGTCGGATAATCTTCGTCCAGACTCCAATTTGCACCTGTTCTCCATTGTGGCTTAAGCCATTTGCCGCATAATGCACAGCTCCATCCTTGCGCTGTGCTTGTCTGCTGAAGCAAGCCGTTATCTCCGCCGACATAAGTTATGTATAAACCACCGCTTTTTTTCAAGGCTGAAACAGCACTGTATATATTGCTTTCATTATGTCCGCTTATTTTTTCGTCTGCACTTTTTATCAGATACTTCATTGAATCGGCACGGCATCCGTCCCAGCCGATAAAAAGGCTCTTCGGCTTTTTGTCAGCTTTTTCAAAATGGTTCAATATTATTTTATTGACAACTGTCTGCGGTATTCTTGTTTCATAAGTGTTATCAAACAATCCTTTAGCATTGACCGTTTTGATATATTGGTTTTTGCCTAACATAATAATCACCATAGCCTTTCAGGCAACAAATAGTTTATAAAAAATCGCCCTATATCCTGCGTTGTCTAATTCATTACAATATGTTCAATATTAACGGATTGATTTTCTTTCTGACCTGTAATAGTAATCAGCGTGCCGCCTGTTTCCTTTGCATTGTTCCACGGAACAGGCGATGGGCCGGTTTTAAGTCCATAGGTATATGTAATGTTGTCATAAGTTATACTTGCATTGTTTTCATGGTCATGACCACAAAAAATGTATTTTGTTGAACCAAGTTCCTTGCACTTATCAACAAATCCTGATTTGACAGGTGCAGTACCGGGCAGATACTGACAGTAACCGAAACCATACTCCTTGGGGATGTTGTAAACACCGTTTTCATCCTGAACGCCGTATTTTTCTACAGCCTCACGGAATTCAGGCTGTGCAAAATGCGAAAAGGTCATAGACGGAACGGTTCTGCCTGTTGTTTTTTCAATACCTTTAACATTCCATTCATACCAGGCAATCTGCTCATAGCCCATATAGATTTCTTTTGTATAAGGTTCATTTGTTTCTTCATCAAGATACTCAATATATCTGCCGTTATCAAACATAAACAAAGTGTATATAGGCTCGCCCTTTTCAGTAATATTGATTACATAGTTTCCGCATCCATAAAGGTTTGACGGACCTTTCTGCATCAAGCAGTGCTCCGCCGCCATATATTTATCTGCCTGCCAATTTAAAGTGTTTGACGAAATTTCATTATCGTGATTTCCATAAACAGGTGCCCATGGAATACCATAGTTTTCCATATGCTTAATAAAATTATTAATTGAAAAACGGCTCGACATGGCAGATAAAATATCACCCGGAAGTGTAATCAGATCTGGCTGTGTTTTTTCTACAAGCGCATCCATCTGCTCATAGCACTCCTTGTTTTTACCAAGGCTTGACCAAAGCTGGGTATCCGTAAACATAAGGATTTTAAAGTCTTCTCTATCCTTTTCAACTGTCTGAATTTTTGCAATATCAAACTGCTGATCTGCACTCCATATTTCCGTATGCTTTTCGCCTGTTAAAGGAAAAAACAGTATGCCAATAACCGTTAACGCTACTGCAAGAAATACACACACTGCAATTTTTATTTCCCTTATTATTTTTGCTTTTTTAGACATATCATTTTCTCCTTTAAAACTATTTCTGATTTTCAAAAGTTGCAGAAAATTCAAGACTGTTTTGCTTATTAAGAATAAATCTTTTGTCCAAATAATTGCCCCCACAAAGTGGATTATTTATAATAATACTATGTATTATTCTCTATATCAAATCCCTGCATAACCAGTGATGACGGAACAATAACATTTTGCCATTTACTTTCGTTAATGGTACTGAAATCATAATCCTGATTGTAATCAAATGCATTCGGAATAAGTTTATTATATATAAACCAATACAAAAATAATTAAGAAAAGCAATCAAATACTTTAGAAAATCCCTCATTTTTTATGATTGAATTTCTAAAGTATAAAGCAGTTTTTCTAAAGGAACCTGTAAACAAATATGTTATGCTGTTAATATAATAAGTAGTGAAAGAGGTTATCTTATGAGAGAAATACTGAATTTTAACTATGATTATTCAAAATGTATGGCAATGAAGCTTGGAATGGCTTATCCTGAAAAGAAAATACCAAATAAAAGCCACATCCTTCTCACATTTGAAGATGCACTTGAATACATAAAAAAGATAGATAATATTACACAGGGAATCACAAAAATATATTATCTTGTCGGCTGGCAGTACCTCGGACACGATGATAAATATCCTGATTTTTTCGAGGTAAACAAGGCACTGAAAAGACCGCGGGATAAAACAGCTTACGACAGTTTCAAGTGGTTTTGTGAGGAATCAAAAAAATATCATTCCGTTATCAGTGTTCACATCAATTTTAATGATGCTTATGACAATGCGCCGTCTTTTAATGAGTTTGTTAAGACAAATGCATTAATCAGAAAGAAAAACGGCAAGCCCCACGCAATAGAAAATTATAACGGCAGAAAATGCTACAAAACCTGCCACAAGGCATATTGGGAATCCGGACTGTTCAAAAAGATGTTTGACAGATTTGTCGACACCTTCCCTTTCATTGCCGAAGCAGGCACGATCCATGTTGATAATTTTCAGTGCTATAAAAATTATGCACCGTATGTCAGCATTGAAGAAATGCAGAATGCCAGATATGAAATGATAAAATATGTATATGGCAAAGGCATAGATATTACATCGGAATTCACATATAAGGAAAGCGACAGTCTGCCAAACAAACCGATTTTCGGACTGCCGAGGGATCATTTCAGCAAATATCCAATGGATACTGTCGGCTTAATACCGCTGAGCTGGTGGTGTTACCGTATGACACAAAAAGAGCTTATTGAAACACCGCCGTCGCTCTACTGCGGCGGCGAATACAGAGAGAAAAAATATAACAATCTGTTTTACGGTAATATGCATGGTGAAGATATAATCAGAAAGGATAATCAAAACTGGGCTGAAGAATTTATACACCGTTTTGCAACTTATCAGATACCATGCCATTTTTTGAATACACATAAAAGACTATCCATAAACGGCAGAGGCAATAATCTTAGCTGTATGTTTGCCGATAATATTATTTCGTATTCAAAAGGCAGAAAAATCACACAAAACAATAGAACAATTAAAGATGGTGACACGCTGTTTTTGCCTTTGGTACATAAAGAAAAACAGTATATTGCATACAGCGAAAAAGGGGACCGCCGAGTGTGGGACGTTTTTGAAAATGTTACAAAGGCAAAAATATATCAGATAACCGAAAACGGAAACAAAATTATAAAAGAGATTAATATACTAAATAATAAAATCGAACTTCTGATAAAGGCAAAAACTGCATTACTGATTAAGTTTGAATAACAAAACAAGCACATCGAAAAGGAGAGGGTTCATAAGGAAGTCTCTCCTTTTGGCATTTGTAATCGGTTGGAATGATGAATTGTAGATATAATTTATTATTTTGGAGAATTACACAATGGAAAAGTATATTTTTGATGAAAGTAACGGACTTTTGTATGAATTGCAAGGTAATTACTACATTCCTTATTTAACAGTTTATTACGGCGAGAACTGTTCCACCATTTGATTTGGCTAGATACACATCTGTCATCGGTTTTCATTGTATAAGTAAATTGTATTCCTTTATAATCTACAGAAAAATTATTTAAATGGGCATGTGCTGCAAATACATATTTTGTACTATCCGTTTTTTAAAAACATCAAACATTCCGGAATTAATATGTCCCGGACAACACTCCTCATTTTTCTCGCCAAAACCTATACTTGGATAAAACAGCTTTTCTCATATTACTTATAGGCATCAACATATTCATTAAGCGGAATATGAATAAAAAGCAAAGGCTCAACTTTTTCACATCTTTCTTGCACATTCAATAGCTTTGTATAGTTTTTTGTATATCTCGTATGTTGTATCATAATACTCGACATTGTCCTCGGAGAATTTCACCTTAGTTAAAATAGAATCACTCATTTTTTCATAGGCTTGAGATATGTCACTGTAAAATCCATATCCAACTGCTGCAAGAATGGCAACTCCTAAAGCTCCGCTTTCCACATCATCTGAAGTATAAATATTTTTTTGCAAAACATCTGAAAGTATTTTAAGCCACAATTTACTTTTTGCTCCTCCACCGCAAACTTTGATGATTTCAGTGCTTATATTGTTGTCACCAAACACATTTATGCAGTCTTTAAAGCTAAAGCAAACACCTTCCAAAACAGCTCTGTAAAAATTGTAAACATTATGATTTACACAGACTCCGGTAAACGAAGCACGACAATTTGAATCAAGATGCGGTGTCCGTTCACCCATTAAATATGGCAAATATATAATTCCGTCAGCAGAAACATCAACGGCATTTTTATCAAGCTGTTCATAGGTTAAATCCTTTGCAAATGTTTGTTTAAACCAATCAACAGACAGACCACAGCCCTGCGTAACACTCATTATGTGCCACATGTTCGGTTTTGCATGACAAAATGTGTGTGTTCTGCCCTGCTTGTCATGATTAGGTTTTTCAAGAGCAGTAAATACAACACCACTTGTACCGAGGGAAATACTTGTGCAACCTGGTTTAATAACACCGTTTCCCACTGCAGCAGCGGCTTGGTCTCCTGCTCCTGCAACAACAACCGTATTTGCAGACAAGCCTGTTTGTCTTGCTATATTCTCAGTTATGTTCCCTATAACCTGTGAACTTTCGTAAACATTCGGCAAAAACTCTTTATCTATATCAAATGTTTTAAGTATTTCACCGGACCATTTTCTGTTTTTTACATCAAAATAGCCTGTACCACTTGCGTCAGAAACATCAGTTGCATATTTTCCTGTTAGCACAAAATTTACATAGTCTTTTGGAAGAAGTACTTTTCTAACTTTTGAAAAAATATCCGGTTCATTCTCTCTCAACCATAAAAGCTTGAAAAGCGTAAATGAAGTATTTGGAGCATTTAAAGTCAAATCAATATATTTTTGCTTTCCTAAATCGCTGATAACTTTGTCAACTTCTTTTTGCGTTCTTTGGTCGCACCAGATTATGCTGTCATACAACACATCACCGATTTGATCTAAAACCACTAAACCGTGCATTTGACCGGATACACCAACTGCTCTAATTGACTCAGCGTCAACTTTACTTGATATTTCTTTGATTGTTTTAATTGCAGCATTTTTCCAATCTATAGGATTTTGCTGTGCCCATCCGTTATATGGTTGTTTTAATTCATAGCTTTGACTGTCACTTGCTATAACACTACCATTTTCATCAAATAAAACCGATTTGGTTGCCGATGTGCCTACATCTACACCTATAAAATAGTTCATATTTCTTTACCAGCCAAAATAATATATTGATTAATAAGCGTTTCAAGATATTCCTGCTTACCGCTTTGAACAGTAGGTTCACCATTTTCAAGGGTGTATTTTTCAAGTTCTTCAAACGATGTGGTGTGATTTGCAATTTTTTTGCCGATACCAGCTTTGTATGAAGCATATCTGTCATCAACAAATTTATCAAGAACACCGTCTTTAATCATTAAATCAGCCACAATTAAGCCATAAGCAAAGGTGTCCATACCTGCAATATAGGAAATAAAAATATCTTCTACGGTATTGCTTGCTCTGCGAGCTTTTGCATCAAAATTAAGTCCGCCGTTGGCAAAGCCACCGTTTTTCAAAACCTCGTACATACACATTGTTGTGCTGTTTAAATCCGTAGGAAACTGGTCGGTGTCCCATCCCAAGAGCATATCGCCTTGATTGGCGTCTATTGAACCGAAAACGCCGTTATCTCTTGCAACCCTTAGTTCGTGTTGAAAAGTATGACCTGCAAGCGTTGCGTGATTGGCTTCAATATTCATCTTAAAATCTTTATCCAAGCCGTATTTACGCAGGAAAGAGAGCACTGTTGAAACATCAAAATCATACTGATGCTTTGTAGGCTCTTTCGGCTTCGGTTCAATGTAAAAATCACCTGTAAAGCCAATGCTTCTGCCGTAATCAACAGCCATTTTCATAAGATAAGCCATATTGTCCTGCTCTTTTGTCATATCAGTATTCAGAAGCGTATCATAGCCCTCTCTGCCGCCCCAGAAAACATAGCCCTGACCGCCCAGTTCAACGGTAATTTCAAGAGCTTTTTTAATTTGTGACGCCGCATAAGCAAACACCTCGGCATTAGGAGATGTTCCCGCACCGCACATATATCTTGGATTATTAAAGCAGTTCGCTGTGCCCCAAAGAAGCTTTATGCCCGTTCTTTCCATTTCCGATTTGATAATCGGAACAATTTTGTCAAGATTGTCATTTGTTTCCTTTAAGGTTGCACCCTCGGGAGCAATATCACGGTCATGAAAACAGAAATATTCAATACCGAGCTTTTCCATAAGCTCAAATGCGGCGTAAACCTTGTGCTCATAAATTTCCATAGGCGTTTTTCCGCCGAAGGATTTGTCAATTGTTCCTCTGCCGAACATATCTGTTCCGTCGCCGCACATTGTGTGCCAGTAGCTCATGGCGAATTTAAGATGCTCGCTCATTTTTTTGCCTGCAACAATCTTGTTTGCATCATAATACTTATAAGCAAGAGGATTTTTTGAATCAACGCCCTCATATTTAATTTTTTCAATATTTTCAAAATACATTTTTCTTGCCTCCGCTTATTTTCTGCCAATTTCATTAAAAGGAATTTCTTTGAAATCGGGACATTCTTTTGAAATTTTACTGTCCGCTTTGATTCTGTAATCGCCGTTTTCATAATCCTCAAAGGAGCTTTTTGCACCGTTTAAGGTAAAGGTCTGATTGTTTTCAACGACAGAATATTTTTTGACTGTCTTTGCGATTTCACCGACCTTGTTTTGCTTTGAAATAATGATGTTATTTTGAACAGATGAGCCTGACGGATTAACTGCAAAGCCCTCGTCATCTTCTCTTTCATAATCCTGATGCATACGCTCAATGCCGTCATACTTGTTGCCGATGGAAGCGTTAAACTCCTTTGCCTCATTCATAAGCTGCCACAAACGGCTGTCAGGCGTTTTACAGTTTTTTGCATACCAGCCGTCATTGTGATAACCGTCATACGCACGGTCATCATAGAGTATCTGCTTTCCTGCATTGATAACCAAATTGTTTTCAATCATATTATCTCTGCCGCCTCCGATAAGGAAAGCATAACCGGGAATATTGATAAGCACATTTCCGTAGGCTGTCTGTCCTGAGGAATTGTCATCAAAATAAATGCCGCTTGGTGTAAAAGTGCCCGAGCCGATATTGCTGATACAGTTATAGCGGACAACATTTCCGTAAGTGCTGTAACTGTATCCCGTATAAATCGCACCTGCATCTGAGGATTGTAAAACCACATCGTGAATGTAATTGTATTCCATTACATTTTCATTGCCTGTATAGAAAACGCCCATATGCGGCGCATTATATATTTCATTATGGGAAACGGTGTTGCCGATACCGCTTAAATTAACACCTGCAATATATGTTTTCTGAATTTCGCCGTAATCGTGCAGGCTGTTATCGGTAACAGTATTGTTGCCATAGACAAAGTCCTCTTTACTGCCGCCCGAAAGCACAACCGCATCTTTTCCGATAAAAGCGACCTCGCAGTTTTCCACAAGATTATTTTTGCCGCTGACATTGATTCCGCAATCCGCCGCATTTTTAACCGTACAGTTCACGATTTTACAGTTCTCGCCTGTAACGGTAAGTGCATCGCTTCTTGTGCCCTGCAAGGTAAGACCGTCAACGGTAATATTGGACGCTTTTTCCGTGATACTGATTATATTTTCATTGCTTGTTGAAAGCATAATTTTGCTGTTCTCATTTTCATCAGGAGGGTAAAAATACAATATACCGTTATCACGGTCTATGTAATATTCGCCCGGTGCATCAAGTTCTTCAAGAACATTGAAGAAATAATAATATCCGCCCTCCTTAAAGCCGTATTTACTGCAATATTCAGTAGTGATTGTCTTATCGTCATTTATACTTTTTATAGGTGTGGACATATCTGCCCAATCCCAGTAAAAGTAACCGAACGCCCACAAATCATCGGTATTCTGCCAGCTTTTTACTCTTGAATAAGTATCCTCGTCAAGGGCAAATGTGCCGCCTCTTTGGTTGCGTCTTTCGAGCCACGATTCATCAACAGGTGCGGGAGCATTCGGCTCATAGCAGTCGCCGATGTCGCTTACTTTACCTACGGTTATATACGAATCGTTGGGATAACGTGCAATTGTCATTCTTTTATCATTAAAGAACAATTCACAAGGATTTTCAGTCGCCGCATCGTCATAATAATCTTCCGTATTAAATCCGCCTGTCGCCTTGATTTTACCGGAATCCGATTTTGTAAGACCGTATTTTTTCAAATCAAGCATCTTAACCTTATCCGCCGCCTGACTGCTAAGTCTTTTAGCAGTTTCGCTATCAACAGAGGAAAAATCTTCGGAAGTTAAAATTTTTCCGCCGCAGAGGATAACCTCACCGTCGCCGTAGGAAGTGTAGGTAACGGATGTGCTTTTTGAAGAATCTCTTTCGTCAAACTCAATACCCGTTTCATAATATGTGCCCGCCATTATCGCAACGGTAATTGATGTTTTATTTTCATCGGAATTTGCAATAGCTTCACGGACAGCCTGCTGCGCTCTTTGAATTGTCTGAAACGGCTTTTCAAGTGTGCCGTCGCCATTGTCATCACCGTTTACAGATATATAAAAATCCGCATTTTTAATAAGCACTTTCTGACTGTCCGATTTTGTGCAAGCAAGTGCTGAAGGAGGAGCAATGGGAACATATTTTTTTATGTATGACATATATGTACCCACCGATGCTCCGATTACGGCAAGAGCCAAACCGACGGACACTGCTGAAATTATGATTTTCTTTTCCATAGAACTTCCTCTGTTTTAACTGTAATAAAGATATTTACTTCACCGTAAATTCTGTCGTTAAATATTCATCGCTGACCTTATTAAACGAATTTACTGCATACACATGCAAAAAGTATTTACCTTTCTCCAAGCCTCTTATTTTATTCTGTTCGGTATACATTATATCATTTCCCAGAATATAATTCTTTCCGAAAAAACGCACATAAGTTTTTTGACCGATTTCATTTTCAATTTCATAAATATAATACTTTATCGGGACATTTTGACAAGCACAATCAAAGCTTACTACAGCACCATCTGATGTGCTTTCAGCAGAAATTTCAGCGTCACCAAAGGTCGGAGCAATGCCGCTTCCTAATTTTTCGGCAGTTCTTGTAAATGAACTTTTGTCAAAAGAACGCATGGTAAATTCCTCTCCGAATTCAATTCCGGTATTTAAGTTTACTTTTTTCAATGTGAACGAATTGCTTTGCGTATCTACATACATCAAATATCCGTTATTCACATTATTTCTGTCAGGTACATCTTCGAGTTTGTAAATACCGATAAGCTGAGGATTTACCATATAATCCTTTTTATCAAGTAGTCCCTGACTTTGAAAGACAAGATTTTTTTGTGAAATATCCGCCGGAAAGTCGTTTGCTTCATTTTCATCTTCATTATCAAGCCAGTCAAAATCGAAATAGCTTGTTGTTCCCGTATTGATAACGGTAAAATCTTTTTGCATAATCGCTCTTTCATCGCTCATACAGTAATGAGAATGTCCTGTAAATACAACCGCCTGCGGATATTCTTTTAAAATACTATATATTTCTTCATATTGCGGTGTTGCCCAATGTCCGCCATTCACAATATTGCTGATGGGCATATGGATAAAAACAAAAATAGGCTTGTTTGGATCTTCTGTATTTGCGGCGGCAAGTTGTTCTTTTAAAAATTCTATTCTTTTCTCATTATATGTTCCATCTGCAAGTGTATCGTTGCTTTCGGCAAGTTCTTCATCTCCTTTTTCAAGTTTTGAATTAGAAATGGAGATAAAGCTATAGCCGTTAACAATCGTTCTTGTGTTGAGAGGAAGACCGGTTGACTTGTAAAAATTGTGTTCCTGGTTGCCGCCGTAAAATTCATGATTACCCATAGGATAAATAATGTGCGGTGCTTCTGCTCTGTCCTCACCGTAAACATAGTCTAAAATTTTGTTATATGCGCTGTATGCAGCATAATCGCCGGTAGCGTTAACCACATCTCCGTTAAATACTATCATATCGACATTTTGACTTTTATAGTATTTTAATGCTTTTATAAGATGATCTGCACCATTCATAACAGTAGCATAATCCCAACCGTAAAGATTTTTTTCTTCCTGTGGAAGCTGAGCATCTGATATAATGCCGACTTTTATATAGTCTTTTGAATTTGCTTCTATGGTTTCAACAACATATTTCTTACTTTTAGGAACGGTGAGAGCCTTATAAGTAATTACTGCTGCCGTAATTATTATTGCCGATGTCAAAAATAAAGACAATATAATTAAATGTGTTTTCTTCATTGTTTTTCTATATCCTTTTTAATATTTAGTATTACTGCAATTGTTCTTAAAACAATTTTCATTATTTTTTCTTAATTTTCAACATATATATGCTCCACTGTTGTTTCGTCACCCATCGTTATAAGTGTACCGCCGTTTTGACCGGGTGTCTGAGAACATCTGTCGCCTGTTTTCATTGCATAAGTAAGTCTCACTCCATCATACATCACGCTGTAATTATTCAAATGGTCATGACCGGCAAATACATATTTTGTGCTGTCAAGCTCCTTAATTGCATTGAACATACCTGTATTTATATATGACGGGCATTCTTCTTCACCTTTAACGCCGAAGTTTTCGCCTTCTGAACCGCCTTCTTGTTGCCATAAATCATAAGCGGTTTTGAATTCGGGAAGCGGAATATGTATAAATAACATAGAGTCTGTTTTTGTTTTGTTATATTCATTAATTCCGTTTATCGCCCATTTATACCATTCAATTTGGCTGTCATAGATAAAGTCATAATGTCTGTCCTCATCGTCCTTATCGTAGTAACGGCTTGCATGCGTATCCATCATAATAAGACTCTGCACGATTTTATCATTTTCTCTGATATTTATTATGTAATTTCCGATTCCACCGATATTATCGGGACCCTGCTTAAACAAACAATTTTCTGCTTCTTCGTATTTATTTGCTATCCATGCTAAATCAACATTTCCCTCACCATCGTGGTTTCCGTTAATCGGTGCCCATGGAATACCGTAGCTGTCTATTTTATTAATTGCCTTAATCACAGAAAATTTAGTGAATTTTGCCCAAACCAAATCTCCTGTGATAACTATTAAATCGGGCTTTTGCTTTGTAACAAGCGTATCAACCGTTTCATATACATTATCGGCTTTTCCGCACAAATCTAAAGCATCGTTGAATTGCAAATCGGTAATAACAAGAATTTTGAAATCCTTATTTTCTTCCTTTTCAAGAACAATCGTATCATTTATATCATAAGGTTTGTCTCTGTACCAATAGTCGTAATCGTATGTTTTTCCTTTCAAAGGAAACATCAATATTGATACGATGATTAAAACGATAACTAAAAATACACTTATACCTATAATCAGACCGTTAATTGTTTCACTCATATTTTCTTTCTCTCCGTTTCTATATATGAATTTAATAAAGCACAAGCAAGCGACAAGCCACCTGCGGTATACAGTATGGGCTCATAGCTGATAAGTGCGGGCATAAATCTGCTTAAAGCAAAAATACCTGCGGCAAAAAGTACAAGCAATATATAATGAATCACACCGTTTTTTACCGTTGCACCAAACGACAGACCGATAAACAGTCCCGTTAAACCGCCCATAATTCTTGCTATCCACATAACAGCTAAGGTTATTGAATTTGTTTTCATTAAGGGCATAAGCATTTGCAGATGATAAATATTTAAGTATGTAAGCAGTATTATAAAAATACCCGAAAACAAAAGTCCTAATGTAAGAAACTTTTGCCTGTCAAATTTTTTCGGCAGTAAAACAGAAAGCAAAGTACCGACTGCAAAAAGAGGTACAAATAAAGCAATCAAAATCGTAAATATTTCGTGTTCCTTCATTGCAGAATCATACACATAATCTTTAATTAAAAAAATGACCGAAGACATAGAAATGCCTATGCTTGCAGATGTTAAAAACTTTGTAAGCTTTTTCATTTTGTTACCTCCTGTAAGTAATCTGATATTGCCTTTGTCAGCGAGCGTTCATCGTCTGACGGCAAATCGCAGTACTGACTGAATATCATAACGCCGCCGTAGCCTTTTAAGTAAGCGTAGGCTGTTTTGTCACGGATAATTGCCTGCGAATTGAAATATGTATATCTGTCTTCCTTTGTGTCACTTTTCTTCATTGTATAAAAATTATTGAACGGAGATATTTCTTCACTTATTGCGTTATACGCATATTGCTCCATTCTGCCGCCCTCCCATGTTCCGTAGAACGGGAAGCCGATATTTATCTGCTCCTTTGAAAAGCCCCGGCTTTCAATATAGTCCGCCGCCTGAACACAGCTGCTAAAGAATGAGGAATGCTGTCCGTCCTGATCAAGAATGTCATAGCCCATAACATTAACATAATCAATACATTCAATTGCTTCCGGTGTGTATTTTAATGCCCAAGTGCCGAGTGCTAAGGAAAGCGTTGCGTCCTCTTTATTCCACATTTCAGTTTTCATTCTTGCTTTCAGTTCCTGCAAAAAGCTGTTGTATGCGTCAAATTCGTCCTGCGACAATGGGAATTCCCAGTCAAGGTCAATGCCGTCAAATTCATATTTGTTGGCAAAAGCAATCATATTGGTAATCAGGGTATCCCTGTTTTCCGTAATGGATTTCATAACTTTCTGATTACCGTTTTCACCTGAAGGATTTAGAATAGTGATAACAAGATTTACGCCCTTTTCGTCCAAAACCTCGTGCAGATTTCTCATCATTACGGCATAGTATTTGTCCTCGTCACGCTCTATACCGTCCCAACCGTCTGTATGAATTATTCCTTCCTCATCCCAACGAACATTGCCGATGTCAATATAATCGGTTACGGTATCGTAATAATCTGCATCTATAAGCTCCTTGATTTTTGCGTCTTTTTCGGCATCGGACAGCGTTGTGTCATCAATGATTCCGAATACGGAACCACCCAAGGTACTGTATGTTGAAACACGAAAATCATTCTTCTTTTCGGGAACGGCATTATATATTTCCATTTCACGGATTTTTGGCAGGTTGTCGCTTTCCTCCACCGTCAGCTTTACATAACGAGCCTTGACCGTATCAAAGGTGCAAAGACGGTGAAATTCAATTTTATCGTTAGCATAAATTTGCGTAAAGTTTTCGTTATCGTCCGATACCGATATAGAGAATTTCTGCACATTAAGTCCTTTTTCTTTTAGAATAACAGAGTTAAAATCACAGCTTTCGCCAAGGTCAATAATCGATTCGCCACCGTTTCTTGTCTTAAAGCGGTAAACAGAGCTGTCTTTTCCGTCAGTCATTTTATTGCTTTTATCTCTGAGTGCAAGGTTTTCACTTTGTATGTAGTCCTGATTGGACGCATATTTTGAGCTTGTGCCCATAGCCTCGCCGACCGCCGAAAGCGAGATCAGCAGCACCATAAACAGGCTTATTACAGTAATTGTAAATTTTTTCATTATCGTTTTACCTCCAATGTTTTAATTTCAAACGGCTTGAATGTCATAGCATCTAAATCAACATCAACAGCATTTTCAAAAAGCATATCCGTTTGTTTTACGCTGATAAAGTTAATATTTGCTTTGACCCTTGCAACCGTTTTTATACCGGCTGTTTCATACATTCTTACCGCAATATTTCCTTTATCGTTCACAAATACCGTTTCAATAATTATGTTTGAATTATCGCAGTTAAATATAGGCTTAATATCCAAACTGCCCTTGTAAATTCTTAACGGATTATTCAGCTCGTAGCCGATTTTTACAAGTTCGCTTTCCATAGGCTTTTTGCTGTGAGGATAAATTGCGTAGGTAAAGAAGTGCTCTCCTCTGTCGGCAGTTTTGTCGGGATAAACCGGACTTCTCAAACAGTTAAGACTGATTAAACCGTCCTTTACCCTGTGTCCGTATTTGCAGTCGTTGAGTATTGCAACGCCGTACTTGCCATCGTAAACATCGACCCATTTATGAGCAGGAATTTCAAACTGTGCATAGTCAATTTTGTTGTCGGTTTTTGTACTGCGTTCAATGTTACCGAACTGAATGTCGCACAAAACCTTGTCGCTGAAATTTTTCGGATAAGCGTCAATACGAAGCATTTTATGTGTTTCGTGCCAGCTGACCTCATTTTCAACCTCTATGTACGGACTGTTTTCCGTCAAAATAATTCTTTGCTTTAATGAGGACTTGTTGTATGAAAATTCATTTTCCCTTACAACGCTGTTTCCATCGATATATTCACGGCTGTTTTTAAGCTGCATATCACTTGGTTTATGCTTTGTATATTTTATATCTATATCCCAAGCATTGTATGGATGAACAAATCTGTCCTTATAAATTCTAACTGCATTAAAGCTTGATGAAACACAGTTATAATCATTGTGCTTATCAAGTATTTTTTCTATCTGCCCCTTGTTATTAAATACAACTTTCAGGTGTTCATTTTCAATAACATTCTTTGAAAAATGCAATGAGACAGGCAAATCTGCTTTTTCCAATTTGCATGCGGAATATGGAGCAAGTGAATACTTATACCACTCACCATTATGTTTTGTGTAGCCCGAACGCTCAAAATCAACCGGATTTATCGCAAAATATGAATTTTCGTCATTTCTTAAATAAGAAACGGTTTCATAAATAATACAGTTCAGTTTTGCCTTTAAGATTTCATATCTTGCGTTACATTCCTCATAAACCCTGTGGATGGATGAGCCGGGAAGAATATCGTGAAACTGATAGAGCAAAACCTCTTTCCAAATTTCCTCTAATTCTATATGCGGATAGGCTTTACCTTGCATATATGCCATGGTACAAATCCACTCGGCAAAATGAAGCAGACGCTCGCATTCTCTGTTGTTCTTTTTGACCTTGCCCTGTGTGGTATATGTGCCTTGGTGCTTTTCTAAATAAAGCTCGCCTTTATATTCGGGATAATTTGATACATCTTTTTTGAGTTCATCAAAAAAGCTTTCGGATGAGGACATCTTAACATTCGGAATATAGCGTAAATTTTCGCACCTTTTTGCCATATTGATATGATATTCGCCGGGTCCTCCTCCTCCGTCACCGATACCGAAGGACATCAGTGCAATATCGCTTACGTCCTTCTCCTTATACTGCCGATATGTTTTTTCAAAAGCATATGGTGTGGCGTTGGAATTGTAATCGCCCTCGGGAGGCATATGTACAAGCACCTTGCTATCATCAAGTCCGTTCCAAATAAATGTGTGATGCGGAAAATCGTTTATGTTATTCCAGCTAAGCTTAATTGTCATAAATGTATCCATACCGCATTTTTTGATTATCTGAGGTAAAGCTGCTGTGTAACCGAAAACATCGGGAAGCCAAAGTGTTTTAACGTCCTTTTGAAATTCATCTCTGAAATATTTTTTACCGTAAAAGCACTGACGGATAAGGCTTTCTCCGCAAGGCAAATTTGTATCAGGCTCAACCCACATACCACCCTGTGGTTCTATATTTCCTCGTTCAACAGATTGCTTTATTATTTCAAAAAACTCAGGAGATTTTTCTTTTATGAATTCATATTGCTGTGGCTGACTGCCGTTGAAAACATAACTTTGACATTGTTCGCTTTCATAAACTGCATTTGAGAATGTTCTTATTGCTTTTCTTTTTGTTTCACGAACAGGCCACAGCCAAGCAAGGTCGAGGTGACCGTGCCCAACAGCATAAACGGTAAAATCCTGTTTGTATTTACCGTCAAACATTTTTGCTAAAGCATTCCTTGCATTCAAAATACTTTGTGAATCTGTATTGTGTGCAAGTGATATTGCCTTGTTTATATGAGTCTTAATTTCTCTTTTTTGCGCATCATCATTTACAGCGCTAAGGAGCTGATAACAGGCTAAAATATCATAATACAAATCTAAAATATCCTGTCTAAAGACACAAATATCAGCTCTTTTAAAGCGTGCTTGACCGCTACTTTTTCCACCTTTACCGTTGTTGCCACAGTCGGCATAAAATAATACTTTGCCGTCATTAAATGTATCTATTCGGTCTAAAGGAATAATCGCTTTGCCTTTGACAGTCTGAAAATTATCCACCATTCCAAGCACATTTGTTATGCCTTGGATAACTTCACCGTTTTTATTATAGATACAACCCTCGCCGCCGACATCAATTACAGCAACAAGATTTTTCTGCATATTCTCTATATCCGCTGTGAATTTGAACCATGCGCAGTCAAAAAAACCGCCCCAACTGTCGCCGATTTTTATATTGTCGAAACGCTCGTTTTTCATATCTTCAAAGCATAACGGTTCGGTTGATTTATGCACAAACGCATTTAACTGAGCAATATGTGTGTAAATGCTCTGCTTTAATTTTTTCAAAAACAGCGAATATTTTATATTGCTGTGATGCTGTAAAAATGTTCGTAAATTTTCGTCCATAATGTTCTCCGTTCTCGTGCACGATAATGTGTAAAAATAAAATGCAATGGTGTTGCATTTTATTAAAGTGATTTATCAACCTTTATATATAGTTGTGAATACTGATACTCGGGCACGGCTGTTTTTGCAACAACCGTTTCAAACACGCTTTTCACTGCGTTATATCCCTGCTCAAAGGGCTGCTGATAAACGGTTGCCAATATATCTCCGTTAATCATAGCTTTTCTTGTGGTTTCGGTATCATCAAAAGAACAAACCTTTATATTCCGTTCGCTTTCCTTAATCGCTTTCAGCGTTCCTGTAACACCGCCTGCGGTTATGCACACAAAATCAATGCTTCTGTTTTTTCCCAGCACGGTTTTCATTGCCGTGTAGGCTTTTTCGTTATCATCGTTATTCTCTATTACATCTGCAATTTGAATATTTTTGTATTCTCTAATAACATTGGAAACGCCCTCAACTCTCTGCTTGTGTCCTTTATGCGCCAAGCTACCCGTAACGATACAAAGATTTGCTTTTCCGCCCGAGAGCAGACCGACAAGCCGACCCGCCGTTTCGCCGCTTTTCAGATAGTCACAACCCACATATGTAAGACGCTTTGAATCGGATATATCGCTTGAAAGCGTGATTACATTTATGCCACCGTCAGTCATTTCATCAATCTTTTTGCAAAGTGCGTCGTCCTCAACAGGAGTCAGAATTACATTTTTTGTGTCTTCCGGCAAATCGGAAACAGCCTTAATAATATCACAAGCGTTATATCCTTTTATTTCTCGGATATTCAGTTTTATACCATAATCAAAATATTCACGCTCGGCTGCAAGCATTCCTTTTTTTACATCATCAAAAAATGAATTTCCAATACTGTTCATAATAACCGTAATAGGCACAGAACGGTTAGAATATACCAATGCTTTTCCTATAAGATTAGGCTTATAGTTATGTTCCTCTGCGATTTTTAGTATTCTTTCCTTGGTTTTGGGATTTACGCCTTCTCTCCCCTTCAAAGCACGGTCAACCGTACCTCTGCTGACCCCTGCAAGCTCTGCAATTTCTTTTGCGGTTATTGCCATAAACTCCTCCGCTTGACTTTTGATTTCAAATATTATATAGTAAATATTATCATATTCGTGCTCGTGCACGGCTATAATGATTGTAATTCATTAAGTTAAGAAAGTCAAGAGGTATTTCTATGACAGAGGAAAATTACATACATCATAAAGAAAAAGGAAAGCATATTGCAGGGCAGATGACTCTGACAGAATTAGCGTCACAGATGCGCAATTCATCAAAAGCAATAGAGCGACTGAATATTAAACAGTACAACTGGTGGAACGAAGGTTTACACGGTGTTGCAAGAGCCGGTGTTGCAACCGTATTTCCCCAAGCTATATGCATGGCTTCAACCTTTGATGAAAAGGCTGTAAAAAAATGTGCAGATATTATTGCAACAGAGGCAAGGGCAAAATTCAACGAGAGTCAAAAGAACGAGGATTTCAGTATATATAAAGGGCTTACGCTTTGGTCTCCTAATATAAATATTTTTAGGGATCCACGCTGGGGCAGAGGTCACGAAACCTATGGCGAAGACCCGTATTTAACCTCCATTCTCGGCTGTGCCTTTATTGAGGGAATACAGGGTGATGACGAAAAATATATGAAAGCCTCTGCATGTGCAAAGCACTTTTGCGTGCACAGCGGTCCCGAGGGATTAAGGCACACTTTTAATGCCGAAGTGTCCAAAAAGGATTTTTATGAAACTTATATTCCTGCGTTTGAAGCTGCCGTTAAAAAAGCAAAGGTCAGCGGTGTTATGGGAGCATATAACATGGTGAACGGTGAAAGCTGTTGTGCCTCTGAAAAGCTTATTGATAAGCTATTAAGAAAAGAATGGGGCTTTGACGGTTACTATGTTTCGGATTGCTCTGCAATATTAGATGTAATATATAAGCATAAAAGAACCCTTAATCCGTCAAAGGGCGCCGCAATGGCAGTAAATGCAGGTTGCGACCTTGAATGCGGAGTAGTATATTCATTATTGCCAGTATCCGTTAAGTTGGGTTATACAAATAAAGAAGCCTTAAAAAATTCTGTATCGAGGCTGATGGCAATCCGAAGTGCTCTCGGAATGTTTGATAAAGACTGTCCTTATAACGAAATAAGCATTAGCGATAATGCAACACCCGAGCACGAAAGCGAAGCAGTTAGAATGGCAGAAAAAGGAATTGTGCTTTTAGAAAATGACGGCACACTGCCGCTTAAAGAGAATGCACAAAAGATCTTGATTACAGGCTATAATGCTGATAATAAGTTAGCATATCTCGGAAATTATTTCGGTGACCCATCACATTTTGTTATGGTTACGGATGCCGTTTGCGAATATAACAGTGAAACAGAATTTATCAGAGGAATCCATTTGCATGAGTCCGCTAAAAACGATGATGTAAATCAGGCGCTTCAAGCGGCACAAAATGCCGATATTATACTGATGTGCACAGGGCTTGATTCCTCCATAGAGGGTGAAGAAGCCGGAGGTGCTCTTGCAGGCGGCGGAGGAAGCATCGGAAAACAGGGGGACCGTGAAAACATAGATTTACCGATTAATCAGCAAGAATTTATTGAAAAACTTATTAAGACGGGTAAAAAAGTTGTTTTGCTGAATTTTTCAGGCGGTTGTATCAATTTTGGAAAATTCAAAAACCGTGTTAACGCAATCGTGCAGTGCTGGTATCCCGGTGCGCAGGGCGGCAAGGCTATTGCTGATATACTTTTTGGCAAGTGCTCACCCAGCGGTAAGCTGCCCATAACATTTTACAATTCAACAGATGATTTGCCTGATTTCTGCGATTATTCTATGCAAAACAGAACCTATCGTTATTTCAAAGGCAATGTTCAATATCAATTCGGCTACGGCCGCACATACACCAAGTTTTCTCTTGAGGATATAGCTCTCATCGGCGAAGAAATTAAAGCCACAATATGCAACATCGGAAACGAGAAAAGCGATACTGTGTTACAGCTGTATGTTTCATATCCGCCAACGGAATATCCAAATCCCCAAAAAAGTTTAGTTTCATTTAAAAGAATCGGTTTAAAACCCGGTGAGAGAGAAACAATAACATTTAAAATAACAAGCGAATATCTTACTTCAGCAAATAACGATGGCAAAAAAATCATTCTTGACGGATGTTATAAATTCACATTAACAGACGGCTGTGATTTCACAAGTAAACCAATTCTATACCAAAAGCAAAAAAATTAACACTCAATATTCGAATGAACGGAGGTCTTCAAATGCGTCTTCTCGTTGTTGAAGATGAAAAAGTTTTAAGAGAAGCGTTAGTGAACGGCTTAAAGATAAAAAGATACGCAGTTGATGCTGCTTCAGATGGGGAACAAGCCGATGTACTTGCTTACACTGTGCAATATGATTTAATCATATTAGATGTTAATCTTCCAATAATTGATGGCTTTACAGTTCTTAAAAATATTCGCCGTGAAAACAAAGAAATACCTGTTCTGATTTTATCGGCTCTTGACGAAATTGAGGATAAAGTAAAGGGTTTAGATCTGGGCGCAAATGATTATCTAACAAAGCCATTTCATTTTGCGGCGCTTGAAGTAAGGGTTCGCTCATTGCTTCGCAGAAAAATCGTTATTGAAAATCCTGTTCTTACACATGGTTCTCTCAACAGGCAGATACCAATTCAAAAAAGGCGAACAGCGCAGATTTGATTTTCAGCTGCATATTACTCCGCTTAAACCGTATGACTACAAAAAAGGCTTTTTCCGTTCGCTACGACCATAACAGCAAGCTGAAAGACGAGTACAAGGAAATAGACAGGGCGGCAAAACACGGACTCAATTATGTTACCTTTCATCAGGGCAATATGATTATGCCGTATATCAATTATCCGTTTTATGAGGTCGACAGGCTCAAAAAAGCCATGCAGCATGCCGATTATAAAAATATAGGAATAAAGCTGTACTATACGGAGCGTGAGCACAGCAATCATATGACGGAACTTTCTGTTTCCCTGCCCTTGCCAGAGACAAAACCGCCTATGCTCTGTTCAGCGGTTGCGGAGACGTAATGGTATTTCGTCTCGGCTGCGACAAAACAATGGACAATTCTAACAGCGTTTCAAACGGAATTAAAAACACCGTTGAAAGATATATTGAAGATTAGTAGGTGAAAATATGAAAAAGAAGAAAATCAAAGCACTTGTTGCTTCTGTTGTTTGTGCAATTTTGCTTGTTGCGGCAATAACGGCAATTTCTGTGCTCGACTCAGATAAAGGACCGTTCTCCGGTCGTGTAACCGATTACGCCACAGGCGAGCCTATTGCAAATGTATGTGTAACAGACGGTATGAATGTTGTTAAAACAAATGGCAACGGCGAGTTTCAACTGAACGGTTGGAGAAAAAGCCATTTTGTTACCGTTACCGTTCCGTCGGGTTATCAAACAGATGATTATTATATCCCCGTAAACAAAAACACGAAAAGCTATGATTTTACTCTTAACAAATCGGATATAACTGCCCAAACGGAGCATAGCTTTGTTCAAATTTCAGATACGGAAATCGGTGCTTCGGGCACGGGCGAATGGCTTGATAATGTCAAAGAAATCGTTAAGCAAAACAATCCTGCATTTTTGATACATACGGGCGACATTTGCTATGAGGACGGACTCAAAAAGCATATTGAGGATATGAACACCGAAACTATGGGCTGTACAGTCAGATATGTAATCGGCAATCACGATTACGTAAAAGGAAAGTATGGCGAAGAGCTTTATGAAAGCATTTACGGTCCGGTATGGTATTCTTTTGATGTCGGCAACATTCATTATGTTGTAACCTCTTTCCAAACAGGAAGCGATTTCAAATCCTGCTATAATAAAAACGACAGATGGAAATGGCTGAAAAACGACCTTGACAATGTTGACAGCAATAAAAAGGTTGTTATGTTTAATCACACAAAAGCTCCGAGTGACGATTTTGTCTTGTCCTTTGGCAAGGATGAGCTTGATTTGAAAAAGCATAATCTTATCGCTTGGATATACGGACACTACCATTATAATTATGTAAATGATACCGACGGAGTTTTGAATATCAGCACTGCCCGTCCCGATTGCGGCGGTATAGATTCTTCTGTTGCCGGCGTGAGATTGGTTAATATCGGCGCAGATGACTCCGTTTCGACCAATATGATTTATTATACTTTGGCATCATCACAGCCTCAAAATACAGCTTGGAGCACAAAGCTTCAAGGTAATTTGCTCTATTGTGATACCATTTGCGATAACGGCAGCATATACACTGCAACAATTGACGACGATTATCCCCATAACTGCGGTGTATATCGGCTTGATGCAGAAAACGGTAACATAAAGTGGTATTGCCAAACCGAAAATTCCATAAAAAACAATTTGTGCATTACGTCAAACGGAATTTTGGCAATGGACACAGAGGGAAATGTCTATTGTATCGACAAGCAAAGCGGCAATATTCTTTGGAAAACGAAAATAGGTCTTGGCAGTAATGTCGGAACAAGCAGCGCAATTACCGTAAATGACGGTGTGTTATTTGCAGGCAGCTCGTCGCAGATAACGGCTGTTGACACGGCAAACGGAAATGTAATTTGGACAAAGGTCAGAAACAAAGGTGAAAATTCCCCAGCCGAGTTTATTGTTGCAAACGATAAACTGATTGTTAATTCTCATTGGAACGCTCTCGTTGCACTCGATACAAAAACAGGCGATAAGCTTTGGAGCAATGACGATGAGGACATCAGATTCAGAAGCTCCACACCGACACTCCTCGATAAAAACACCTTGCTTGTTGCTGAAAAAAATGCAATTATGCTTGTCAATCTTGACGACGGCAATATAACCGACAAAACAACATTTGAAGATTACAGCTTTTCGTCAAGCGGACAGCCTGCCGTTCTTGACGGCATTGCATATATTCCCACATCAAACAAAGGCTTGGTTGCGTTTGATATTAAAAGCAAAAGCATTGTGTGGAATTTCGAAACACAGGACAACATACTGTTTTCGGCACCGTATATGGGCAAGGGCTCAAAAACCGTTGAAAGCTCTCCGATTATAGAAGATGATAAAATCATATTTGGCGCAAACGACGGAAATATTTATTGCGTGGATACAAAAAGCGGAAAAGAAGTAGAAAAGTTCAATGCGGGCTCTGCTGTTTTGGGAAAAGCTCTTGTAAAAGATAACAAGCTTTATGCAGGCACTTTTGACGGTAATATGGTTTGTTATACGTTTTTGTCATAGCATTAACGAATAGCAGAAACGAAGTGAACGAAAATGAAAAAAATTATAGCACTTATCGCAGTAACAGCCGCTATTACTGCAGTAGCGATAATCTTAAACAGCATGATGACAGCGGAAAACAAATGAAAAATATGATTTGTCGCTTCCAACCTTAAATGAGGACGGATGGTATCTTGTGTTTGAGGACGATTTTGACGGAGACGGAATAAACCAGAATATCAATCGGCGAAAGTTACAACGGCAACAAGGAAATTTGGACTTACTCTCCGCACGCTATCCGCTGGGAAAGCAATGATAAAAACAAGCCCGAGCAGGCTTGCTATTGGGGTCCGAATATGGTGGAGGACAAGGACTCAAAGCTGATAATTCATTCTCGGTATGAGGACAACCACAAATGTAACGGCGACTGTCCTGCAAAAGGCAGACTCGCAAAAGAGTATTGCTATGACGGTCTGCACCTAAACGCTCAAGGCTTTGAGGTTGTATCCGAAAATATCATTCCGCTGTTGAAATAAGCATAAAACGAAACAAGGACTTGAAACATTTTTGCTTCAAGCCCTTTTTGTATATATTCTATTGTTCGTTACTGAATTCAAAGATTTGAAAAATCTCTGTCTTTCCGACTTTTACAGTTGTTTTTCCGTCTTTTATCTTCTGTGTCAAAATGATAGGAATTGTCTGAAACAAAGCGAACACAGCTGAATTCTCCCGGTATTGTAAATTCAATATCGCAAATCGGATATACGGGAGTTAGAGGCTTGCAATCTTTTTTGAGAACCGCCTATTTAAGCCATTTTTAAGACTTTGCGTCTCTCAAAAATCTCTCAGAATTTTATTTTTACTCAGCACGGCAAATTCGTATGAGAAATTGCGAACCTTACAATTCTGTTATAGCACAGTAAAATAGTGATTTCAATCAATTTGATTTAGTGGTACAAAAACAAGGACATTAAAGCAAATATTAGTTAGCTTTTATTGAATTTCTAATTTGTTCAAAT
>ERZ773202.81-NODE-81-length-104607-cov-8.635263_pt1 | contig 104607 bp, 115 predicted proteins | sample MGYA00580998_ERZ773202 | MGnify/ENA primary metagenome ERZ773202 (study PRJEB29015, sample SAMEA2737803) | human gut metagenome | biome: human gut; feature: human-associated habitat; material: faeces | place: China | collected 2012 ...
AGCATATAATTTTTTCTATTGCAACACTTTTTTGGTTCAAATTTCTTAAATTTTATATGCTAATTTTATTATATCTCTTTTTTTCAAATTTATACTCACTTATAATGATTTTTTCTTTGTTTTTTATGCTGGAATTTTTTTCATTAAATATATTATAATTTTACTCTTTTTCAATTATTTTTATTGCACATTTTATTCCATCAATAGCAGCTGTCATAATGCCTCCAGCATATCCTGCACCTTCTCCACATGGATATAGTCCTTGAACATTAATTGAATTCATTGTTTCTTTATCTCTCGTTATTTGTACTGGTGATGAACTTCTTGTTTCTACTCCCGTCATTATTGCATCATGTTCAGCAAATCCATGTAATTTTTGGTCTAATTCTGTTAATCCTTCTTTTAATGTATTTGAAACAAATTCTGGCAATATTTCATTCAGGTTGGCAAATGTTACTCCAGGCATATATGTTGGCTTTATTTTTCCTAAATTTGTTGTTGTTTTATTTTCGAGAAAATCTTCAACTCTTTGTATTGGTGCATTGTAGTTTTTTCCGCCTAATTCAAATGCTTTTTTCTCTAATTCTTCTTGAAAATACATTCCATCTAATGGCGATTCTTTATAAAAATCTTCAATAGATATATTTACAAGTAATGCACTATTTGCATTTTCTCCATCTCTTGCAAAATTACTCATTCCATTTGTTACAATTGAACTTTCTTCTGAATTTGAGGCCATTACTTTTCCACCAGGGCACATGCAAAATGTATAGCAAGTTCTTCCATTTGAGGCATGATATACTAATTTATAATCTGCAGACCCTAATCTCAATTTTGTTTTGTTTCCATACTGAGCCATATTTATATCTTTTTGTAAATGTTCTATTCTAACCCCAACAGCAAAGTTTTTTGGTGCAATTTTTACTCCTAGTTCATTCAATTTTTTAAATGTGTCTCTTGCACTATGTCCAATTGCTAATATAACACTATCTGTTTCTATTTTTCTTTTTTGGTTTGTTATTACAGATTTTATCTGACCTTTTTTTATTTCAAAATCTATAACTTCTTCTTCAAAAAATATTTGTCCACCTTTTTCTAATATATATTCTCTAATATTTTTCACAATCTTTACCAAATTATCTGTTCCTAAATGTGGTTTTGCAACATACATTATTTCTTTTGGCGCACCAAATTTTACAAATTCTTCGAGTACTTTTCTTGAATATATACTTGAATTTCCAGTATTTAATTTTCCGTCTGAAAATGTTCCTGCCCCACCTTCTCCAAATTGAATATTAGATTTAGGGTTAAATTTTCTATTATTTATAAATTCCTCGACATCTTTTACTCTATCTTCTACTCTTTTTCCTCTTTCAATTAGAATTGGCTTTATTCCATTTTCAACAAAGATTAATGCAGAAAATAAACCTGCTGGTCCAGCTCCTATTATTACTGGTTGAATTTTACTTGTCCTTTTTACTTTTATTTCTGGCATTTTATATTCTTCAATTTTTTCAAATCTTTTTTCTTTATTTTTATCTTTTAACTCAATGTCTATTGTATAATTATAGAAAATGTCTTCTTTTTTTCTGGCATCTATTGATTTTTTATAAATATACCATTTTTTCACATCTTCTTTTTGTAATCTATTTTTTTGTAATGCTTTTTCTAATACTTTTTCTTCTAATAAATCTTCTCTTATTTATATCTTTTATTCTTATCATTATTTTTCTCCATTTTATACTTAATTATTTTACACTACTTAACCTCAAATGTCTATATTTTGCCCAAAATATTTTTTGTCACTCTTGCAAGTTATGTAAATTAGTGTTATACTCTATATATGATGTCTTTGACATTTGTCGATTTTTTTCTGTCACAAATTTACAATTGGAGGAAAACAACATGATGATTAAAAAAGAAAATTTGGAAAAATTTATGGAAAATCTTGAATCTGCTCAGTGGATGGGACTTGAATTAAGTTGCTGTAAATTAATCGCAGAAGCTCTTTCCTATCCCAAAGCAATTCCTAATGAATATTGGTATAGTATTGATTATAACCAGTTTGACAATCTGTTTTATCTTACATTAAAACTTCCACAAAAAAAGTTTACTAAAAAAGAAATGCGACAAATACAAGATGAAATTGCAAAACGAATTATGGAAGAATTAGCTAATCCGTCATACATCAGAATTTATCCTAATATCACTACTGCTGCTGCTTTCAACTACTTTTCACTTTTTCATGCCTTAGCACTTTTAAATATTCCTGAATGGAAAATTGATATTCCTACACCAGAACAAAATTTTGAATATAATCTAGCCTATGGTTTGTTCAAATTAGATGATCGCTCTAAGGAATTTGAGAAATACGGATATTATATTTGCAACCAGCACGATTTGGCAATGAAGCATCTCAAGGAAGAATTGACAGAAAAAAAATAAACCGTTGTAACGATATTTACAAAGAGCAAACTTGGAATCCCTGTTCTAAGTTTGCTCTTTGTCTTTATATATAAAATTTTTAATGCAAATTGACTTTTATGTAAATTTATGGTATTATTTTACCTGTTAAGGTAAAGCACCTTGATTTTGTAAGTTTTTACTTACAAATGTAATCACTCAATTGAGTTATGTAATGGAGGGAAAAATATGGCTCGGAATTTATTGATTATCTTACCTGTGATTGTTTTTGTAGCAATCACTTGGAGCATTTGCTTTTTAATGGATAACAAATTAGTACTTTTCTTCTTTGAAAAAGGACATTACGTTTTCTCTACTGGTACTGGTCTGAGAGGACTTGTTATCATAAAAGCAAGTGTTGGAAAAGACACTTCTTGTAAAATTACACTTACAAACACTTACACAAAATTAATTAAACATCATTGGGTTATCAATGATAAATGCAAAAGAATTTTTATCACCTACATTCCTTCTCAATATTTAGAAGTTGATGTAGATGGAAATTCTGCAAACGATTTTGTTGTAGAATGTTTGAGTTTTAACAAGAAATAATTTCAAAATCATATTCATTCCATAAAAAACGCAATCAATTAAGATTGCGTTTTTTCTATTATTCAAATTTCTTTATATTCAACATTCTTAAAGCATTAATTATTGCAATAACAGAAACTCCTACATCTGCAAAAACAGCTTCCCACATCGTAGATGCTCCAAATGCAGTTAATACAAGAACTGCTATTTTTACAAATATTGCAAAAATAATATTTTCACGAACAATTCTCATTGTCTTTTTTGACAAGTTAATTGCTTTACTTATTTTTGAAGTTTCATCTGTCATTATAACAATATCTGCTGCTTCTATTGCCGCATCAGATCCAAGTCCACCCATTGCAACACCAATATCTGAAATTGTTAAAACAGGTGCATCATTTATTCCGTCACCAACAAATACAAGCTTTCCATTTTCACTCTTTTGTTTTAATAATTCTTCTACTTTTTCAACTTTTCCATCTGGTAATAATTCAGTATAAACTTTATCCATATTTAACTTTTTAGCAACATATTCTCCAACTTCTTTTTTATCACCTGTAAGCATTACTGTTTTTTTAATATTCATTGCTTTTAATTCTCTAATTGTTTTTGGAGAATCTTGTTTTATTTTATCTGCAATTAATACATATCCTACATATTTTTTATCAATTGCAACATATAATATCGTTCCTACTTCATCACATTTTTTAAAGTCTATTTTTTCTTCTAACATTAACTTTTCATTTCCAACTAAAATATCTTTTTCATCAATTTTAGCCCAGATTCCTTTTCCACTTAATTCTTGTGGATTTTTTATGATTTTTTCGTCAATTTCTTTGTTATATGCTTTCTTTACTGATTTAGCAATTGGATGGTTTGAATAATTTTCTGCATGTGCAACAATTCTTAATAACTCATCTTTTTCAATTCCTTCTGCATAAATATCTTGAACTTCGAAAATTCCTTCTGTTAATGTTCCTGTTTTATCAAATACTACTGTTTCTGTGTTTGCTAATGCTTCTAAATAGTTACTTCCTTTTATTAATATTCCCATTTTAGATGCTCCACCAATTCCACCAAAGAAACTTAATGGTATTGATATTACTAATGCACATGGACATGATACAACCAAAAATGACAATGCTCTATATAGCCATACTGAAAATGTACTAAAATCTTTTAATATTATTGGTGGTATAAATGCTAAAAGTACAGCTATTATAACTACTGTTGGAGTATAATATTTTGCAAATTTTGTAATAAAGTTTTCAGATTTTGATTTTTTACTACTTGCATTTTCTACTAAATCCAAAATCCTACTTACTGTTGATTCTCCAAATTCTTTAGTTACCCTTATCTTTAATAAACCATCTTTATTGATACAACCACTTAGCACTTCATCTTCTGTTTTTACAACTCTTGGAACAGATTCTCCTGTCAATGCCATTGTGTCTAAGCTCGATGTACCATCAATAACAACACCATCTAATGGTATTTTTTCTCCAGTTTTTACAATAATTATATCTCCAATTTTTACTTCATCAGGATCAACTTTTTCAACTTTTCCATCTTTCTCAATATTTGCATAATCTGGCCTTATATCCATTAAACTTGCAATTGATTTTCTAGACTTATCAACAGCATAACTTTGAAATAATTCACCAACTTGATAAAACAACATAACTGCAACAGCTTCTGGAAATTCGCCTATTGCAAATGCACCTATTGTTGCAACAGCCATTAAAAAGTTTTCATCAAAAACTTTTCCTCTAAATATATTTCTTACAGCTTTTTTTAATATTTCAAATCCTACAACTAAATAACTTATAATAAACAATCCATTATTTATCCATTCATTTGAAAATGGAATTACTAATGCTAATACAAATAATATTGCTGATATTATTATTTTAATTCCTCTTTTTTTCATTTATCTTTTTTCCTTTCTTGAAACAAAACCAAAATTGAGAAAGAATTAAATTTCCTCTATAGTACAATCAGGTTCCTCTTTTTTTACAACCTTTTTTAAATTTTTTAATATTTCATTTTGATATTCAAAAAATAAATTCGAATTACAATTAGTATTTATATTTATTAATATTTCCGCATTATTATCTAAAGATGCAATATTACTTGCCAAAATATTTTTTAGTGATGAACAAATAAACTTTGAACTATATTTTTCTACCATATCAATTTGTTTTTTATCTGGTAATACTTCTATAACTTCATAGTTTGTTAAATGTTCAATCAAATATTTAATACATAAATCATTATCATTAAATGAGGGGATACCAATTACTTTTTTATTCATGTATATCATCCTTTATCATATCAATAAATTTCTCTACCTTTTTACTATATTCATCTTTAAATTCCAGATTATTTATAAAAATATGTAATAAAGGTATTGATAACTTATCCTGAATTAAACTTTTTTCTGTCAAATCAGACACACAAGGATATGTTGAAACAAATAATATTCCATTTAAATAATTTTTAAAGTTCAAAATATGTTCTAAATACTCATAATTATTTTTCTTTTCGTTATTTTCAGTAATATTTTTATATATATTATCCTCAATATTAGGATTTTTTATATTAATATATATTACTTCACAATTTAATTTATTTAATAAATCTATTAAATCTTTCCCTAATAAATTATCATAGATGTTATAAGTATTTCCCACTATCAAAATTTTAATTTTATCTCTTTTTAATTTTTTTTCTTGTACCAAATATTCTATTTTGTTTTGTTTATACTCCTCCATTTTTGCTTTATGATATACTGTCAAAATATAATTTTTACTAAATCCAAGTTTTTCTCCAATTTTTATAAATTCATCTTCTTCATATTTTCTATCAAATTCATTTATATTATAATTAAGAATATTCATATCAAATGTATTGTTTACAATATCATATATTCTTAAATAATATGGGCAAAAATTGTTATCATCTAACGTTTTAGAGATTGGCACTAAAACATAATCTACTTTATCTTTTAAATAAAAGACATGTCCAATATATATTTTTAATGATAAACACATTTCACTTGCTGAATATTTTTTACCATTTTCAAGTATTTCAAAATTTGTTTCTGGACTTACTATTATGTCACAACCTAGTTCTTTAAAAAATTCTTTCCACAATATATTATATTTGTAATAATAAAGTCCTCTTGGAATACCAATTTTTATTTTATTATCCATACATATACCCTTTCAATAAAATATATTCGGGATAATAAAAAAAAGACTATTAGTCTTTTAAAAATTAAACATTAATAATTCTGGTTTTATAATTAATAACAAACCAATTATAAGCATAATTATTCCACCTATTAAATGTGAATATTTTGTATATTTAGTTGATAAACCAGTTACTTTAAGTGTTACCATTGATATAACAAATATAACTATATCATCTATTAAGAAGAAGAATATGTATATAAACATGTATATCATATAACTAAATGTACTTAAATTATTCATCGCAAGTATTTGTGTAAATAAAAGTGGAATACCTATTGAACACATAAGTTCAATAATATTAACTGATGCTGCTAAAACCATAATTCCAAGAAGTGCAATTATAAATTTCTTTTCATGAGTTATAGAAATTATTTTTTCCATTATTTTCTTTCTATCTTTTTTATCTACTACATCGCAGCCTTCATCTTTTTTCTTTAATGAATCAATATATTTATATACATTAATTAATCCAACAACAAGTGCTATTACTGCGATTAATAATCTTATAAATGCAATTTTACTTATAAATGTTGCTAAATTTAGCCAAGCAAGCATAAACATTAGATATACAATTCCTGATGTTAAAATAAATGTTAAACCAAGTATCCACATCTTTTTTCTATCTTTCATATTAAATAACATTGTAATTAAGAAAATTAATATCCACATTGCACATGGATTAAATCCATCAACGAAACCTAGTACTACAGCAAGTATTGGAAGTGATACTTTTTTAGCATTTATTTTCCCAAGTACTGGAACTGTAACATTTTCATCTGTTTGATCAGAATCTTTAGTATCATCTGCTTTTTCTATTTTATTTTCTTTTTTATCCTCTGTTTTACTTTCATCTTTTATTATATCTTCTTTTACTTCAGTTTTTTTAACTTTTCCTGTTATTTCACCAGCATAATCTCTATAATCATTATTTAAATAATAGTTAATCGCATCTTTTATTTGTTCATCTGTTACTCCATCTGCATATCCTACTATTGTTTTTTTACCAATTACAGTAAATGGTACACCATTTTTATTTGTTGTTCCCATTTCTTTTTGAACTTTTGATAATAGTTCCTGATTATGTGAATCATACCAAATTTCATATTTATATAATTTAACATCTGTTCTATCTTTTAAATAATCACTTAAAAATTCTTCTTCTGCGGCACAATGAGGGCATCCATTTCCATAGAATAAATGAATATTTATTACCTTTTCATCTGCTTTCGCACTTACTGGCAATAATAAGAAGACTGCAAATACGATTAAAAACTTTAATATTTTTTTCATTTTACATCACCTACTGCTTTCATTATTTCTTCATAATTTTTTTCGCCTATTAGTCTGAATAATTCTTTATCTTGATCCATAAAAATAAGTACTGGAAGTGTTGTTCCAACATTATATTTTTTTACTTCATCTTCATCAAAATCATAATCTAAATTTTCTACTTCAATATTTTGTTCTTCTTTAATTTTATCAATTGCTTTATTTGTAATAAGACATGCTGGACACCATAAAGCACTTATTTTTATAATCTTCATTCTATCACCAAGTACATTGTACCATACTTTATATTAAAATTAAAGATTTTAATTTGGAATTTTTAATTGTTGACCTATACTTAATAAATTGCTTGTTAAATTATTTAAAACTTTTATTTTTTCAACTGTAGTATTATATCTATTTGCAATAGTCCATAAACTATCTCCTTTTTTTACTGTGTATATGTTTTCAGTACTTGTTTTTCCTTGTGGAATCTTTAGTACCTGACCTATACTTAATAAATTACTTGTTAAATTATTATAACTTTTTAATTCTTCTGTAGTTATACCATATTTGTTTGCGATTACCCAAAGGCTATCTCCTTTTTGCACAGTATAAGTTGTTTTTCCATTATTAGATGAATCTTTTATTTTCAAAACTTGACCTATACTTAATAAATTATTTGTTAAATTATTTAAGTTTTTTAATTCTGATACTGTCATATTAAATTTGTTTGCAATACTCCAAAGACTATCTCCTTTTTGAACAATATATGTATCACTTACTTCTGGACTTACACTTATACTTGGAATTACAAGTTTTTGTCCAACACTTAATGTATTTGTTTTTAAGTTATTTGCACTTTTTAATTTTTCCACAGTAGTATTATATTTATTTGCTATTTTCCATAAACTATCTCCCTTTTTTACTGTGTATATTTCTTGTGATTCTCCTTCTTTGTAATATGGAACATTTGTATAATTTGCAAGTGATTTAACTACTGCTTCAGCATAATCTTCCCATTCATTTTTAATATTTGTAGCTTCATTTATATTATTTATATTTCCATAGTTTACAATAATTGTTTCAATTAAACCTGTATCTTTTTGAATATTATAATAGTCTTTACTTGTATCATTTTCACTTCTTCTTTGATAGTACTTGCTTACTGTTAAACCTGCATCATCTAAATTTTCTGCAAGTGCTGAAGCAAGATTACTATTATTTCTAAGCGCATATATTATTTCTGCTCCACTTCCGGTATTTCCAAACATATTTGATAGTGCAACTACTTTAGAATTATTACCATATGCATTTAATATTTTATTTGCTCTATCATCTTCACTTATATATTCATCTGTTGTTCTAATTATTTTTACATCAGCACCTAAACTTTTTAATCTGTTAAATATATGCTCACTTATAAGAAGGTTATAGTCTTTTTCAACTATTCCGTTACCTGTTACTCCACTTTCTCTTCCACCTTTTGATGGATCAATTACTATCATAGTCTTCACCCTAGTAAATCATATGATATTTTTTTTCAAAATAAAACTCCAATATAAATTGAAGGTTTATTTTTTTCTTATATTTAATTGTATTAAAGTTCCTACTATATACATTATTATATAAAGTACCGAATATATTACTGTATCATTATTGTAATAAAATAATGCTGATGGAACATATATAAACGCTACTAAAAATGAATAGTACCATTTAAATCCACATTTTTTAGTAATAATCATTCCTGCGATTAATGCATATATATTATTTACTAAAAGTACGCATATTTTTGCATAAATATTCGCGCCTGACTGGTTAAATCCATACGCAAAAAATGGAATGAAGTAATATACTAAAAGGCCATAACCTAAAACTTTTAATACTTCTATTACTTTTTCTTTTCTACTCACTTGTTTTTTTCTCCACTTCTTCTTCTATTTCTTCATTTAATTTAATTAATTCGTATTTATCGTTAAAATACATAAATATTGTTTTAATAATTGCAACACATGGAGCTGCAATTATCATACCAATAATTCCAAAGAATTTTCCAAATACAAGAAGAGCAATAATAACTGTTACTGGATGTAACTTTAACCCTTTACTTTGTATAAGTGGTGTAAATATTACATTATCAAGCATTTGTGATACTAAAATACTTATTATTACAAATATACCTGTTGGCACTCCTTGTGTAAAACCTACTATAGCAGCTGGAATACCACCAATCCATGGTCCAACATATGGAATAGCATTTGTAATACCACAGAAGAATGCAAAAAGAATTGATGCTTTTAATCCTGCGATTGAAAAACCAATTGAATTTTCTATAAAAATTAAAGTCATTGTCATTAATATTCCTTGAATATAGTTAAATAACGTTTTATTAGCAATATTCATTAAGTTACCAGCATCTTCTCTTGCTTTTACTGGTAATATGCTTAAAAAAACTTTACTAACATTATCAAAATCAAAAAGCATATAAAGTCCAATAAATAATCCAATTACAAATGTTCCAAGACCTGATACAAATGAAGTTGCAATTGTAATTACTTTTGATGGTAATCCAACAGTTATTTGTTTTCCTACATCAACAATTGTACTAAATAAACTTGCTTTTATATCTGCTGCATTACTATCAAGTACTGGTTCAAATATTTCAAATATTTTGTCTATAAATGAACTTAATTTTGTTGTTAAACTTGGAACCATGCCTATAAAATCATTTATTTGTTTTGTTAAAGTTGGAACGCTAAATACACATAATACTATAAGTAACGCAATGAATACTGTATAAACAATAATAGTTGCGACTACTCTATTCATTTTATGCTTTGTTAAGAATGTTACAATTGGATTAAATAACCAAGCAATTATTATACCTATAAATAATGGAGATAATGTATTTAAAAGTACTCCAATAAATTTAAATATTTTCCATTCTTTAAATATATATGTTACAAGCATAACTGCTGCTACAATAAGTGCTACAAACATTATTTTAAGCATCTTATTAAGTAAAACAACACCTTCGTTTACTTTTTCTATATCTAAAGTATCTTTTTTGTTATTTTTTCTAAGCATATAAACACATCCTTTTGTTATTAGTATAACACATAATAGGAAAAACTTCCCATATTTAGGAAGTTTTTTACAGTTTTAGACAGTTTTGGTTTTCTTCTTTATTTTATCCACAGCAAAAATATAAATAAACATATAGATAATTGATGTTAAATATCCACCAATTATATCACTCGCATAATGTACTCCAAGATAAATTCTGCTTATACCTACTAAAAGGATTATGGTAGATAATAAAAATATGTATATTACTTTTGTATATGTATTAAATTTTGATTTTGCGATTAAATAAATTAAAAATCCATAAAAACTCATTGCGGCCATTGCGTGTCCACTTGGGAAACTAAATCCTGTTTGTTCTATTAAGTGAAGTACTATTGGTCTTTCTCTTCTTATTATTCTTTTAAATACCGAGTTTATAATCACACTATTTATAGAGTTTACAGAAATTAATATACCCGTTTTTATATTTTTTATAAATATTAAGGATGCTAAACATAAAAGAACTATACATTGTGTACATGCCATATTAGATATAAACTGGAAAAACCTTGTTTTTTCTTCTGTTATGTTTCCCGCAATTAAACTGTATACTGCATCATCAAATGGAATTATTTTTCCACTTTCTATAAGATATATAAGACAAATAAGTAAAATTACTAAAATGCTAAATACAATATATTTGATTTTACCTTTCATAAGTTTACCCTCTTTTCTATTAATAAAGTGCTTTTATATTTTAAAAGCACTTCTTGTTATGTTAAATCTATATACAAAATTTGGTGACCTGTATGGGATTCGAACCCATGAATGCTGCCGTGAGAGGGCAGTGTGTTAAGCCACTTCACCAACAGGCCATGGCTGCCCAAGTTAGATTCGAACTAACGCATAATAGATTCAGAGTCTACCGCCTTACCACTTGGCTATTGGGCAATCCAATAGTATTATAACAAAAAAGTCTAGATTTTTCTAGACCTTTTTATATATATTAATTAATTCCGAGTCCTAATTTGATAAATAATATAAGTATTCCTATCAAACCTGTTATTAAAGCTCCTACTGATGTCCTCCATAACCATTTATTCCTGTCTTCAATTTTGTTAATAGTTTCTAAGTTTCTATTTGCTAAATTATATGCTTCATTTGACTTTTCTTTTATAAGTTTGTAATCATCTATTTTACTTTCAATAACAGCGAGCCTAGTTAAAACTTCTAATTCAAATTTTTCTCCCATATGCATCACCATCCTTAATATATATTTCTATTATATTAAATGCATATTTTAGTATTTTGAGTTTGTTATTAACTATAATTTTATAATTTTTAACAGTTAAAATATTATTGTATAATTAATTATTTAGTTCAACGCATACTTGTGTATCATATTTTTACTTATTTTATTTAAAATCAAACTCTTTATAAGCCTTATTAAGTAAATTTTGTCTTATATCTTTTAATAAACAATCTACAACTTCAAAAGATATTTCTCTTTGATTTTTATTTGTTGTATCAAATAAGTTAAAGTTTATGTTTTCTTCTTCAGATAACTTTTTCATATTTAATAATGATTCATTATATTCATTTAAATTTGTCTCATTAAGAAATGATCTTTTTTCAAGTGATAAATTTGCATTGTAATCACGTTTTAATGATGTTAGACTATCCGCATATGTTGAAATAACAATATCAATTTTATTTTTAATTAAAGGTATATATAACTTTTTATATTCACTATATTCTTCTTCACTCATTCCATTTTTTAAATATAATCTATCAACCCAAATTAGTCTATCAAATAAAGATCTATCAATTATAATAATGTCCGGTTTTCTCTCAATTGATTCTTCTAATTGTTTTAATACATATTTTGGAATTTCTGTATTAACTACATTTTTATATTTGTCTTTTAAAGTTGGATATATTTCTTTTTTGTATTTTTCAGATGTAGTAAATTCTTCTAATACCTCTACTACAAAACCTTTCTTTTTAAAGAAATCTTTTAAATTATTAATTAAACTTGTTTTACCTGTTCTTGGTGTTCCAGTAAATTCAATAACATATGGAGAATTATCAGATAAAACTTTTTTTAGTTTGTATACTTCTTCTTTTCTATAATGTATTTTTCTTAATTTATTATATTCTTCTATATTATCCTTAAATATAATATTTTTTACATATTCAGCGTTATCTTTATTATTAAAAATTTCATCTATTAACTCTTTTAATCTTATGAACATAGGATTATTTTCATCTTCATTAAATATTAAACTATTATAGACTTCAGTATAGTACCATTTTTGAGATTCATATCCTCTTTTAAACGCGGAAAAATCGTATTTTCCTTTAATTTCAAATAATATTTTTAAATCTTCAAGATTACTAATTTTATCGGCGCATATTACTGCTTTATGTCTTAAATCTAATTTTTTAGTTTCTTCTATTGTATGTTTTTTTCTTTCTTCCCAAGATAAACTTTTATCTGGTTCACTCGCACCATATACTAATGAAGCAATATCATCATTAAAATTATCTTTTATATCTTCTATTTCATATGATGTATCTTCTACAACATCATGTAAATACCCTGCGGATACAACGTTTTCATCAAATCCATATTGTTTTAATATTTGTCCAACATTTATTGGATGTATTATCATTGGTTTTTCTTTATCACTTTTTCTTACCTGACCTTTATGCGCCTTTATCGCAAACTCTTTTGCTTTTAATTCTATATTCATAACTCCTCCATTTATAATAAACTAGAAAATTTATCATATTTAATATTGTAATCAACTATAAGAATTATAACATATTTATGTACTATTTTGAATAGTTTACATCACATCTAAACCTGGTGATGGGCACTGTGTAGTTTTTACTATAAATATTTATTTATATCATTTATATATAATTTTAAAATATCATATTGCTTTATATTTTTATTCTTATATCCTAATTCTTTTCTAATTGCTAAAATTAAAGTTTCAATCTTTGGTGCTTCATTTGATAAATAATATTTTGTGGATTCTACTTTAGTTAGACCTTTTTTATTTGTCTCGCTATTCATAACAGATATTTTAAAGTCGGACCAAGCTTTCAATACGTTGTCAGATGCATAAATTGTCATATATTTTTGTTGTTCTCTCAATTCTTCTGTTATATTTTTATTATTTGTAATTTCGGCATAAAGAACATTTTTTATTAACCAATCTAAAAATTCAATATATATCTTTTGTCTTTCTTCTCTAATTTGATTTTTAATATTATATCTGTTTTCAAAATATTTGCCTACCGGTACTGAAACAAACGCTAATAATCCAGTAATCAATGCTACCGAAATCGTTGGATATTTATCAAATACATATTTAATAGCTTTTATTAATAATTGTCCTATTTTTATAGAAATATAAACAGCAAATATTAGTAATGCCATTTCCAAAATGAAGTATAATATATCGCGTTTAAAATTAAAAATTTTTTTATTACTATTCATAATTTTCTCCTACTTTATTTTGATGTTTCTAGTTGTTCTTCTTTCTTATATTCATAATTTAATCTATTTTGTTTATTAACAACAGATTCTCCTAAATTTCTTTCTATATCTTCTCTTGCTACTTTTGCTGCATGTCCTCCCATTCTAGCAACCTCTTTATTTTGTTCTAAGCCTTGCGGTTTATGTTTTTCTGCTAATCTTTTTGTAGTTTCTTCTGATAAATCAGCCAATATTATTTCAATGTTATCCATATTATCTCTTAAAGACTCTTTACGAAGACCTTTATATTGTTTATATTCTTTAGCTGTCATACCAGACCATTCTTTATAGATTTCATTAGTTAGTATAGCATATTCTTTACCTTCAGTTATACCATTCTCTTGCCAAATATCAGTTAATTCTTTTCTATCTTGAATTCCTTTTAATCTTTTTGTAATCCATTTTTCATCATAGCCTTTAGCACGATATATATCTATAGCTCTTTGAGCTGAAAGTGATGGGTCAAATACTTCGTCAATTCTTTCACTTCCTAATTTAGCTAACCACCCTTTTATTGATTCAGCATTTTTACTAGGAATAGATTCAATTATTCTAAACATGCCCTCAATATCAACTACATCAGTATTATAATATTTACCATCTGAAGACTTTAATTTCAGTTGGTTACAATTTGTAACCGACTCATTTCCTTCTTTTTTTAATCTATGTTTTAACACTTTCCAATAATTTCTAGGATTATCACTTTCTGATAAAACTCCTACTATATCAACAACACTAATATAATATTTTTCATCTTCTTTATCCCATACGGTTCTTATTGTTTCATTATTAAAAATTTTATTAATTAAATGCATTTTATCCTGATTCATTTATAAACCTCCTATTTCATTTTCAGATAATTCTTTTTCTTTTAATTTTTCATTACTCATACATCATACCTACATAATCCATAACCACTTCTTTTATACCTAATTTTTCTGCATACAAAGATAATCTGACAAGATTTTTATCCTTCCTTTTTATATACTCTCGTACACTATGTTTAATAAGTTCTAAATCCATTCTATTTTTAGATCTAATAATATCACATATACATCTTTCGACATCATATGCTTTCACTTTATTACCCATAGGTGTTTCAATTTCAATAAGACCAAGTTTGTAAATATCATTATCAACATAAAACACATTATGTTTCCTTAAGTGCACACTACTATAACTTCTTTTTACAGTTATATCATACACTCCATTTGGAGCCTTTGTAGATAAACCATGAAAATACAAAGCCGTCATATGAGAAAATATTACATTAGGCATACTTAAACCAAAAACATAATAATTATCTATAACTTTATTAAAATCAATATAAATACCTGACGCAACTTTTTCTATAATACCTTTTTCTTGCATGATTGAAAGATACATTCTGTGTATGCCAAACATATCAAGTTCTTTTGAAGTAATATATCCATTATTTTTTTTCATAAGTTCTTCAATAATTTCGATATTACTTTTATCCTGAAACCCTTCTATAGTTAATTTTTCCATATAGTACCTCTTTGACTTTTCTACTGAAATTATATCATGTTCAGTAGTTTTGTCAACCTTTTTCCTGAATTCAGGGAAATGGTCACTTACTTTGTTATTACTATTTTCACAAGCAATCATCGCACGTTTTATAACTTTATGAAATTTTCACATTTATTATATTCTAGTAAAGACATTAATTCTCTTGATTCCAAAAACTCATTTCCATATTCATCAATATGTTTTATACCTTCAAAAATTTTTCAATATATTCTTCTATATACCAAAATTAAAAAAGCAATATTAATCCATCAAATTAATACTGCTCATCATTTAAACTTTAACATAAATTATTCAATATTTATTTTTTAAACCACATATACATTCCTTCTTCAGCAACTTCTTTTTTTACTTTAAAGCCAAATTTTTCATAAAATCCAACTTTACCATTTGCTGCCAAAAGTTGTATCATCATTTCTTCGCCATCTTCAAGTGTATCTTTTACTCTATCTAATAGATTATTAATCATTTTTTTACCAATATGTTTGCCTTGATATTCTGGTTTTACAATAACATCTGATACAAGTACCATATAACCATTATCTGTTACTAATCTTGCCATACCTACAATATTACCATCTTGAATATATTTAACTGTCATACTATTTTTTAAACTTTTTTCTAACAATCTCTTTGATGGACATTTCCAACCTACAGAATTGATCATTTCTAAATATTCTTCATATGTTAAATTATTTTCTTCTATCATATAAACACCTCATTACACACTATTTAACTTATCTATTCTACTAGTCAATAAAGTACAATCATCTTCAACTTATAATTATTATAACATATTCTTTTTTATTTTATGATTTTAAAAATTTAAAAAGATCAACCATTAAAGTTGATCTTAACAATATAGTTACATTATTTTAAAAAGTATACAATAAATTTTTTCTCCTAACCAACGGTATGAATATTGCTTTTAAAAGTTGATTCATATTCCCAATTAATTAAATCAAAAGATTTAAGTTTAACTTTTGTTGTGGCAGAATCACCTTGACTTAACGTTATAATATATTGATTACCTTTCTTTTCAATTAGATCAATATTACTAATATAATAAATGTTATTTGGTATTTGATTTTTGTATTCAACTTTTTCCCATTTTGTTCCTTTATCTTTTGTTATATACATGTATGGAAACTCATTCTGTTCATTATTATATAATAAAACAATTCCATTATTTTCATCATACATTATAAAATCTTCTAATGTCTTCCTTGAACCATTTTCTGGCAACTCAATAGATTCCCAATCATTACCACTATTTGTCGTTAAATATGCCTTTTTAAATTCCCCACTGCCCATTGTCCAATCAGAACCTAATGCAACATATCCAAAGTTTTGATTAGTAAATCCAACTACCCTATGAGGTATATCTTTGTATATATCTTTATTTACAATATCAAAACTTTTTTCTTTCCAATTCAAACCATTATCTGTAGATATTTTTAATTTTGGATCTTCTCCATAAAAATATGCAATAGGAACAAGTTCATTAGTTGAAATAAACCAACTACCATTTGGAAAAGAAATGTCTCTGTAAAAATTTAAAGTATCTTTTACTTCACTTGGTGAAATATCCGTTTTAATCCAATTATTACCATAATTTCTAGTAAATAATAATTCATTATTCGTATTTATAAAATAATCTGTTTCCATATTATATCCACTTTTTTTTATATCACCATCTACATTATCAAATACGTACTTGTAAACTTCATCAGCAATTATACTGCTGCCATCGCTAAGTGTAATAATTGAATAAATGCCTGGATTTACTTTTCCACCCTTACCCGATTTATAATCAATAAAAGATAGTGCCTTTACCTCTTTATTATCCCTCATATCAATAACACTTGTTTCATCAAAAAACTGATTATTTGGATAAATTGATACTTCATAATTTTTTAAGTTACTCATTTTTATTTGTTTTCTTAAAGGTATTTTTTTAATCTGATTACTTATATATCTAATATTTAAACTCTTTGAATATTCATCGACTAAATGTTTATTAATTTCACAATCATTCTTATCTTTACAATTATCCACACTTTTATAGCCAAATTCTAAATTTTTATTTTCGTACCTATAATATCCATAACCAACATAATCATAGTTATCATCAAAGAAATTTATTGTAATTCCGAATTTCTTGATATTTCCTTTTTTAGTTAATTGAATACTATAATCATTAATATTTGAATTATATTTTTTTATATCATTTGTTTTAGATATAATTTTTAACAACTCATCTAATCCTTTTTTTTCTAAATTGGATACTCCAAAAAATCCTATTTCATAATGATTATTACCCTCTTTTATATTTGATGGATGATAATATATGTACCTTATTAAAAAAGTCAAAAATATAATTACTATAATAGAAACTATCATAATAGATAATTTTTTTATTTTATTTATTAATTCTTTTTTTCTTTGAATTTGATTTTGCTCTATTTTTTCGATTGTTTTGTCTATTTCTTTCTGGATATCAATTTTTTTATTTTTTCCTCTTTCGCCACATAATATTTCAGATACATCAGCATCTAATATTAAAGCTAACTTTTGTAAAATTGTTATATCTGGAAAACTAAGTCCCCTTTCCCATTTGCTCACTGCTTTATCAGTTACAAATAACTTATCTCCCAATTGTTGTTGAGTTAAACCTTTTTCTTTTCTAAGGGATGCTATAAATTTTCCAACCTTGTTATTATCCATTACTTCTCACCTCAAAAACATTATACTATAAAAAAAACAAATTTAATATCGACCAATAGTTTAGATAATAAATTTGTGATTTTTTAAACTTATCATGCAAATAATTTATGACTTTAAATTATAAATTTTGACAAAAAATTTATTAAAAACTATTCGTAGCAGCAATAATATATTGTCATAAATTTTTATTAATATTTTAAATACTAATTTTATTTTTAATAATATTAATATCATCATTATTTCTAGTGACAAAATTTCCTACAATTTTATTCATACATTCAGGTGTCCAATATATTTTTAATTTTTCTTTTGCTCTTGTAATCGCAGTATAAAAGATGTTATGACTTATAACATCACCTACTTCATCATTTATAACAATTTTAACTGATTTATATTCTAAACCCTGTGATTTATGAATTGAGGTTGCATAGGCAATAATAAATGGTACTACACTATCCTTTTTATCCTCAACATCATCATCATAATTAGCATTAACACTAAAACAAATAATCGTTGATTTATCACTTCTTTCAATTATTTCTAATCCAACATATTGTGCATCGACATCAGAAATGAAAATATCCACACTTATTTCAAATGTTATTTTTTCTTCTGTTTTAGTTATTCCTGTTATCACACCCTTTAAATTATTGTATAAAACAGGATAGAATCTATTTAAATCATTAAACAAAATAGGATCATCTACTTTATAAGAATTTATTCCCCACTCATATCCGATATTATTGTTATCTGATTGCAAATATCTATTAATGCTATTAATTCCATATGGTCCATCATAATTTAAACATAATATAATTTCATCTTTATCGTCCTTTTCAAATATCTTTTCGTTTAAATTATATGACATATCATTATCTGCTAAATATTCAATTATATCATTATCAATATTTCTAACTTTTTGCCATAAATCTAATAAAACAGGATTTTTAGTTCTAAATGTTCCATCTAATTCTTTTATACAATTACCTGGTAACAAATCCTTGGCAAGCCTAAACCAATTACCAAATTTAATAGATTCTATTTGATAAACATCACCCACTAACAATAATAAATTATAATTTTCGTTAGTACTTAACAATATATTCATATCATAATTATCTACAGTACTACACTCATCTATAATTAATAGATCACATAGTTGTGGATTTCTTTTATACTTATCAATTGTCAAAAATTCAAAATTTTTATTATCAAGTCCTATCCTTCTTTTTAAATTTTCAACTGCAGGATTCGTCTTTGCTAAAAATACAATTTTTCTGTATTCAAAAATACTAGAAATTATTTTAATGGTTTCCGTTTTTCCACATCCAGCAGAACCATAAATTAAAGCAACTTTTGTATCCACAAACAATTCTTTACATATATCATATTTTTTTGAATCTGAAAATTCGTAATCTGTTAACATTTCCCAATCAGCGAACATATTACTATAATCATCATATCCAAATTTTGTAAATTCATTTAATTTTTGCAAAATTGATATAGTTTCCTGTTCATAACCATTTATATATATATACTTATCACTCTTAATAATTTTTCGACCTTCATGTCTAGGTAAATATAATTTTGAATTAAAAACATCTATTAGGTTATCCATATATTCTGACTCCAAATCAATATCACTTATTTTTGTATATATTTTCCCAAAACTATCAGAGTTATAACTAAGTCTCCTAGAAAATAACTCATGTTCTCTACCATTACTCTCAATGCATTGTAATAAATCACTTATATCAACTTTATGATTTGATAAAGACGATGCGTATGGCATTTCATCAAAAGGAATAGAACTCCAATTCAAATATAAATTAGACAACTTATAATTTTCACTAGACATCAGTTGTGATTTTATGACAATATTGTTAAGAGTAAATAACATATACTTCAAAATATTAGCACTGGGCTTATTTTTTAAAATTATATTTCTTGAAAGATTAAGCAAATTTAAAATGTAATTAGTTTTTGCACCTTTTATCATTTTCTCGCTAAATATGTTATATTGATTATCATTAAATTCAACTATATCTAATAGGTTAAAATTATTACTCATTAAATATTTCATTAACAAATCATACTCTCCATATCTTGAAGAAATTTTATATTCTAATCCAAATATTTTAGCATAATTATTAAACTCACATGGTCTAATAGCAATCTTATAATTATCTATAATTTTAATATTTATTTTTTTACCAAACAAATTTATAGTTCTATCAACGCTAGAAATTTTAATAGCATAATTATCCATAATTTTAATTCTACTGTAAACAATTATTCTATTAAATTTATTTATATAATCTGTCGCATCAGATAGGGTAACTTCATAAAATACATTTTTATTAATAATTATCGGTTTTACTTTTTTTACATAATATTGATTAGCTATTACACCTTTGTTTATATTAAAAGGAACTTTTTTCACATGATTACAAATTTGAAAATAATAATTTTCCATGTTTTTCTCGATATTTAAAGGAAATGAATATAAGTTTTCCAAAATATCCATATTATACTTAATTTTCATAAATTTTTTTAGTTCAATTAAATAATTAAGATATTTTATTAATACTCTTGAAGAACCATCACCATTTGGTAGAGTATGCGATGTTGATATCTGCAAAAATCCATGCAAAGCTCTTAATTCTCTCATATTAGCACAGCTTTTCATATATTTAACTGATAGTTTATTATTTTCGTGATTAAATTTTACATATCCTTTTATTTTATCAGTAATATATACTCTAAAAAAACAATACTCAACTAAATATCTAAGATTACTTAATACAGTTTTAGACAAATAATCTCTATCATCTAAATTTTCTTCTATTATTCTATTTATAACATTATTTATATCATATATTTTAGCATCTATATAATTTAAAGCTTCATCCATTCACATCAACTTCCTTTTACAACTAGTACTAAATTTGTATACTATTTTACCATAAATTTTTATTTTCTTACTAATCCAATAAGAAAATTTTCGATATTTCAAAAAAATATAATTTTTAAATCACCAATTATGGAATAAAAATTTCTTTAAAATTATACAATTATTAACAAATTCTAATTATATAATATAACTATTTTTTTGATAAAATTTAAATATTTCATTGCATAAAAAGAGTATTGATATAATTTCAATACTCTAATATAGTTAACATTTTTTATTAGTTTTTAAAACCTAATCCATTAAAGAATTTAAGGTTCCCATCTTTACCAAAAGATGCAGTTACATTGCTACTTCCATCTTCTGCTACCCAAACATATTTATTCCAAGAACTAACTTCAATAAGAGTTCCATCAACACCACCAACGGCTTTTTTAAATTCATCATAACTAATTCCATCATTAATTCTTGCTTTTATGTCTGATAAGTTATCAAGTGTTACTTTTTTATTTTTTAATTCTTTTTTATCATATTCAATTTTTATAGATACTATTTTATCATTTGAAAATGAAACAGTAATTTTTTTATCATTACCAAAGTCATATTCATACTTATCAAGTGAAGTACTTTCAAGTTTAGTAGCTTCAAATCCTACTATACCATTTAATTCTTCTAATGTATTATCTAAAGACATCTTTGTTAAACATTCATAATATGAACATTTTGATTTTACAGTTTGTTCTGTATCACTTTTTACATTATCATTTTTTACACTTGTGTTTTCTTTTGTATTTGCACACCCTACAGTACAAATTAATACAAATAAACATGTTAACCCTATTAAAATTTTATTTTTCATTTTTTTCTCCTCCTAATTCAATTATAACCTATAATACATTAATTGTATACATATTATTATTAATCCAATTTAATAACAATTATTCAAAAATTTCATCTACTTTTACACAAAAATTCATATAAAAATATTAATGAAATATTATTTCCATATTTTTTTATTAAAACTAACACATTAATATTAAAAAAATCTAGAGCTAATACTCTAAAACTAATATATATAAATCGCTACATAGCGAATATTTACCTGGCACGGAGAATATTGAAGTATTCAACCCATACCTTTTTATAAAATGAAACAGAAGTTCCACTTGCTACAAACATCATAGCGTAATAATTTATGTTTGAAAAAATCTAATTTGCCGGAAATATATTACTTTTTCTTGCAATAGATAAATCTAAAACAAAAGAATTATTATCCCTAGGTTGATTATCAACAAAGTATTTATCATATTTTTCCCTAGCAATTTCACAAGATTCATAATATTCTTTTTTTCCTAATACTGTTGATTCAATATAAACAGAATAACTATCATTGATTTTGACACCTACAAAAGCATGCCCAGGTATTAAATATATATAAGTAGATAATTTTAGTGCTTCAAAACAGCTGGCTAATAGCAAAGATAAATCAATGCAATTACCAGATTTTAAACTATAAGTATCTTTAGGATAATTAATTCGTTGAGTATGATATTGTCCTTCGGCAAAACTAGTACTTCTAATAGCATATTTCATTTCAGATAATATGTCATATATATTTTTTATTTGTGACTCAATAATATTTTGATTAGAAACATTTCCAGGCATATCCATATTTTTTGTCGCATCAGAAATTATTTTATCTACTTCCTTACAGTTAGGAGTTATCCATTTAGCTAAAAATGATCTAAAATCTATTTCAAAATCTTTTCGATTATTACTAATTTTTTCAATAAAAATATTATTAGGATATACTAAGAATAAATTTGTTTTATTACAAATCAACTTATCCTTATAATATACTTTTACATTAATATTTTTTTCACAATTTGAAGATAATGATTTAACTTTATCATCAATTAATTGTGGGGCAATATTAAAGGTTTCACACTTAAAACCTTCTACAAATACTTCCGACTCATATTTAAATGATAAATCGTACATAGATGCCTCAATTATATATTTTTTTGTTTGTGGAGTATTATTGAAAATAGAAACAGCTAAAGGAGAATAAAAATTATCATATACTTTATTAAAAGAGTCATATATACTTGAAAATATTGGAAATTTTCCAAAATTAACATTAACAATAGAAGAATCATTATTATTTAAATACAACAAATGATTTAATATACAATAATTATCATAATGAAATTGATTCTCGATATTAAAAAAATTATAATTAATTAATGATGGTGATGATAAATAATTATCATTTTCTAATGGTTCTAAAAAACAATTGATTTTCTTTTCATCAAATGGAAGTAATAATTGTATAAGTGAAGTATCTTTTATTTCTAAATCCTCAACTATACTATAAGAATAATTATGAAAATTAACTAATTTAAATGGAAACATTAATCCAAAAGGAATACACAATTTATTATCAACAGTCGAAGTTTTATTATATTCTATGTCAAAAGTTAAATCATAATCAATACTTAAATCTAAATTAGCATAAAAAGTGCTGTTTTTTCCTACAAAAAACTTTCCATGCGTTACTGGAGCAAAATTACAATTACTAGGTAAATTATATTTTTTCTTGTCATTAATATCAATTATCTCATTTTTTATAAAAGAAAAAGGTAACCATGTATCACTATGATTATTATCAATTCTGTAATCTAAATTGCAATCTGATTTTAAAAATTTAATATTAACTACTTCACCAGCCCCAAGTGTATATATTTGAAGAAAGGGAAATAAATTAGTATCATCACTTTTCCAATTGTCACTATAATATATTTCATCTTTAGATATTTGTCTTTCAATGTTATTTTTTAAATTAAATTTTATTTTAAAAGATACAAAAGTTGAACTTTTAACACTTATTTTTAAATCAAAAATATTAATAGCTATATATTCATAAATATTAGGAATAAATAGACTTTCACTAAATTTAAAAACTTTTCCACGTCCAACCTCTGTTAAAGTAATACCATCTGTTTTTATCATTTCAAATTTTTCATGTGGAAAATATGGACAAAGTGAATCACACTTTTTTAAATTTCTATTTTTTCCACAGCATAAACTGCAAATTTCGCCATTAATATTTGTACAAAATCTTTTTCCTTTAACACAATTACACATTTTACACTTCATAAAACTCCTCCATTCAGTTAAATAATATCATGCGATTTTTAAAAGATCAACACAATAGAAAAAAATATCATAATTTTAATGATATCTCAGTTATTTTAATTATAACATTTTTAATTTTCTTTATCTATAATGTTTTCTATTTCTATACCGATTTTTTCTATTACACCAACTACTAAGGCATTACCCATCATAAAGTTTCTTTTCTTTTGTGTCATGCCTGTATTTGTCCAATTATCAGGGAATCCATTTATTCTTTCACATTCAACTGGAGTTAACAATCTTGGTTTCTTAGTTTTGAAATCTTCTATAACATGAGTAGTTCTACTAACTCCACCTTCACTGGTTAACATAGTTCTAGCTGGAGCATCTAAATTATCAGGGAAAGGCATAGCACCTTCTGTATAATAATAAGGGGTACCATCTGGTTTAACTCTAGGAATTCTTTTGCTTCCTTTTAAGAATGCAAACTTTTCTACTTGTGCATCAGTTAAAAAGAATTTTTCATCAACTTCATTTTCTTCTCTAATTTTTCTTAATGGATAAATTAAGTTAAAATCAGATTTTGTTTTAACTGTATATATTCCACCATTTTTCATAACACCAGCATTATAGAATTCACATTTAAACATATTACTTACTTCAATTATATCTTTATAATCTGAAATACATGATTTAGCGATTGACTCATACGATTTTTTTATTGGAAATTGTTTAACAAATAATCCGTTTTCAAAAATTATATCGCTATCAGTTAGTTTTTGCATTTCTTTATAATAATTAGTTGATTTATGATACGCAAAAATATATGTTCTTCTTCTTTTTTGTGGCAATCCATACTCACCTGCATTAATAACTCTCCATTGGACATCATATCCATTCTCATAAAAACTTCTTAATATAATTCCAAAATCTCTTCCCCTTTGTTTAGCAGGAGATAATAATAATCTATCAACATTTTCTAATAATACAAACGGAGGTTGTTTAATTGCTAATGTTTCTTCAATAGCCCACCACAAAACTCCTTTTTTACCTTCAATTCCCTTACTGTTAGATAATGTTTGAGCCACTGAATAATCTTGACAAGGAAATCCTCCAACTAATAATGTATGGTCAGGAATTTCTTTTTTATTAACCTCAAATATATCAATATTACTTACATCTTTAAAACCAAACCTTGTCCCATAGCAATCATAAGCATCTTGTGTTTTTGTTGAAGGTTCCCATTGATTTGCCCATAGAAATTTCCAATTTCCATTTTCCGTTACTTTATCATCTTCTAATGAAACTTTATTTAACCCACATCTAAATCCGCCAACACCAGCAAATAATTCTACGCATGTCTTTTTCATTTTTGTACCTCCATTTTGTTGTTTATTAATACTAATTATATTATAATATAATTGATTAAAAAGATCAACCTTACTAGAAAATATTATACTAAATTTTCTAGAGAAGATCAACATTTCTATATTAATATTTTATATTATTTTTGAAATTAAAACAAGATCAAAAGGAGAAATTTATGAAAAAAGGTAGATTATATAATAGACAAGAAATTGAACTAATATCTAAATCAGCAATTGGCAAATCAATTAATGATATTTTGAATGAAGAAATAATTACTATAGAAAATAAAGACGCCAATAAAGGTGGATTAGGTCAATTGGTTGAAAAATATTTATTTGGTATGGATAACAATAATGATTCAGAACCAGATTTTATGCCAGCAGGAATTGAACTAAAGGTAACCCCATATAAAAAAATTAAAAACGGTAAATTATCTGCTAAAGAAAGATTAGTTTTAAATATTATAGATTACATGACTGAATATAAAAATGATTTTAGAAGTAGTCATTTTTGGTATAAAAACAATAAAATACAGTTACTATGGTATTTATGGGAAGCAAATAAAGATAAAAAAGATTTAATAATTACACACGAACAATTATTAGAATTAGAAAAAAATGAAGACTTAAAGCAAATAGAAGAAGACTGGAATTTTATTATTCAAAAAATCAAAGATGGCAAAGCTCATGAAATATCAGAAGCAGACACTATGTATTTGGGAGCATGTTCTAAAGGAGCTAATTCATCTTCAACAAGAGAGCAACCATTTAACGATATTCCTGCTATGCAAAGAGCCTTTTGCTTTAAAAATTCTTATATGACTCAATTAGTTCGAAAATATATTGGAGATTATTCAAATGTTGAAAAAGTACTAAAAAGAACAACCAATACATTTAATGAATTTATTGAAGGCGTGGTCAATAAATATAAAGGTAAAACACAAAAGGAACTAATGAATGAATTTGAATTAAAATCTAATGCTAAAAATATAAATAACATAATCATAAGTAGAATGTTTAATGTTAAAAGTAAATTAGCAGAAACAGAAGAATTTCAAAAGGCAAAAATTATTCCTAAAACAATTAGAATTGAAGAAAATGGAAGAATTAAAGAGTCAATTTCATTTCCATATTTTAAATATACTGAATTAGTTAAACAAGATTGGGAAACTTCTGATTTAAAAGAAGAACTTGAAACAACAAAGTATATGTTCTTTATATTTAAAATGGATAATGGAGAATATGTATTTAAGGGAATTAAATTATGGAATATGCCTGAAATGGATATTGAAACATCTGTTATGGAAATGTGGAAGAAAACTTACAATACTATTAAAAGTGGTAATATAGTTAAATCAATTGAAAACGGGTATAGAACAACTAACTTTGTTGGTATGAGTGAAAATCTTGTATGTCATGTAAGACCACATGGGAGAAATGCAAAAGATGTGTGTAAATTACCGGTTCCTGATAAATTAACAGGTGCAACAGAGTATACAAAACATTGCTTTTGGATTAATAATACTTATATAAAAGAGATATTCAAAGAATTTATATAGACTGGTAAAAATGAGAAATTATTTTGATTAAAATTTTAAAACAAAATTTTCAAATCAAATAATGAGTATACAAAAAGGATACCAATGGTTAATAAAAGAAATGGAAAGTGAATATGAATATCCATTAAACGATTGTATTACTTTTGATGAATATTTTTCTATATTATATAAATATAATCAACACTTTGATTATTTCATAAGGATATATGAAATAGATACTTCAAAATTAATTATTAAAAATAAATATAAGATAAATAAAAATTTTAACGATTCTGAGGTATACATATTTTTTATACAATACTCTATATTTTAGTGAAATAATATATCTACTTAATTTTTTTATTATTCTTCATTATTTTCATCTATAATATTATAAATTTTGAATTTAATATAATCATCGTAAACTAATAAATCATTTTTCATTTATAATAAAAAAATTCCATTACTTTTCAGCAAATGGAATTTTTTAAAATATATTATAATTTCAATACTTTTCTCAAAAGTTCGAAAATATTTACAAATGGCAGGGGATGAGAGAATCGAACTCCCAACAAAAGTTTTGGAGGATATTAAAACTCCTGTTATAAAATAGCAAATCCCCACAAAACCAAGCCAAACTGCCAATTCATATATTGATATTATACGATATAATTTGATTAAAAACAATACTTTTGCCACCAAAAGTGCCACCAATTAACATTAAAAAGTGCAACAAAGGTCTTTTGGACTGCTAGTATTCTTGAAAATAGCCACCAACTAAAAAAATTCCCACAATTCCAACGAATTGTGGGATTTATTATATACTAATATTCTCATCTTTATATTTAGTAATATCACTTATAGGACTAAGCGAAAGTTCGTGATTATTATCAAAAATGGCAAAAATGCCACCAAGTAGTTTGTCTTTTAATTTAGGATCAATACTTTCAATAGCTTGATTAAACATTTGTAAATTTGGATTACTATCCAATATATATTGCTTACACATATTCATATAACTATCTAAATCATCACGAGTAATATTATCATGAAAAAACCACTCTAATGTATTAAACAAATCATCATCATTAGTAAGTGTAGGATCATTTGCTAAAATTGATAATAAAGTTAATGGCTGAACTTCTACATCAGGAATATCATTATTATAAATGTTACTCGCCATCATACTAACTATTTTTTGATCTTGTATTAAATTACTATGAGTATATATTCTTAAAGTTGTAGATGGTTCAGAGTGACCAAGTCTACGAGCAACATCTTGTGGTGGAACTCCAATTGATAATAAATAAGTTGCATGACTATGTCTTATGTCGTGGACAGTTATCGGTTTTAAATTATTATCTTTTATAAATCTTGCCCATTCTTTAGTTATATAATCAGGATGCCAAACACTATTTAATTCTAATGTTCTAAAAATATAATCATCATCACTTGGATTAAAACCATTATCAATCTGATATTTTTTATATTCCATAAATACATCATATACCTCATCAACAACAACAATTTTACGAATACTTTTATCAGTTTTAGGTTTAATGGCAACCAATGAATCAGTTACTTGTTCTATGATATCGTATTTCTTCAAAAAATCAGGATCTTCTTGCATTTCCTTTGATACGGTCATAAGCTCACGATAAATACTAATAATATGAGTAGTTTGGAATTTTCTCACACCATTTTCAGTAATAGGCATTTTTCTTTTAGTTATATCTTTCCATTTCAAGCCACCAAGTTCGCCTCGTCTAAACCCTGTATTAAACAAAGTAAATATTGCAGTTCTAAATCTAATATCATAATTTTTTAAAAGTTCAAAAACTTCCATCATTTCTTCATAGTTATAATAATCTCTTTGTTTGATTTTTAATTTAGGGGGATTTATTACAAACTCTGCAGGATTAGATAATAACCATTTTTTCTTTTTAGCATAATTAAAAATGGATGTAATAAGTTTATGACAATGATTAATATAAGTTTCAGATAGTGGTTTGCCAGTTTGTGGATTAATAGTATTTCTCATTTTATCATATAATTTTTCTAAATCTTGTTCAGTTATACTTCTAATTTTAATATCACCTAAATCAGGTAAAATCCAATTATTAAGTAATTGTTTATAACCTCGAATAGTAGTGAGTGATCTCTTTTGATATTTAGTATCATCTAAATATATTTTTGCTGTTTGAGTAAGAGTGTAGCCACCATTTTCTGCTTTAAGTCCTTCTTCTTTCATTTGTTTTTGAAGTGCTTTCATTTCATCCCTTCGTTTGATTGCATCTGCAGGTGTACCATAAACTCTTTCAACTATTCGATCACGAGTACCATCATCTCTAAAACCATTACTTAATTCAATTCTAAAAACCCCCTCAGACTCCTGATAAATATTTTTCATCCTGTTATCGTTTATTTTACCTATATATTATTCCTCCTAAACATATTTTTTATTAACTTTTTCATTTTCGTTAACAACGATTTTATTACTAGCAAGATATTTCTCAATATCTTTAACATCAAAATAATTTAATTTACCAATTTTAACAACAGGAATAAAACCATTTTTAATTGCTTCATTTAATCCATAATTGCTAATAGCAGGGTATCGATTTAATACTTCTTTAGTTTTTAATAATATCTGACCACCATTATTAACTTCATTTTGTTTTTGATATTTATTAATGATAGTTCCAATTTCAATTAACATATCTCCTAGATTATTAATATTAATTCCCCCTTAAATACTTACATATGAATTATATGAATTTTCATCTAACGATATGTTTTGACTTTTAGATAATATTTTTTCATAATTATTTATTATCATTTTAGAATAATTAACAATAGTATTAAGAGAATCATCTATCTCTTTAAAATCTTTATCTTTACTCCAAGAATAAAGATACATATTTGAATATTGGCTTGTATCCATACCTAAATATTTTGAAACAACATAAGCAATTGATTCTGCCTCTGTTTCATATTTGTTTCTATGTTCTTGATAATCTTGATGATTATTAAGTAAATGCTTATGAGCAAGAGAGTGGGCATATTCATGAATAACAACTTTTAATCTCATAAGATTACTTAAACCCTTATGCACAACTATTGTGGAATTTTTAAAATCACAATATCCTTTAGCTCCTGACTCAATTTTATCTTCATATTTTACTTTAAAACCATCACGATATATTGATTTAATAAATATATCCTCAATTCCTTCAGCACGATCATCTTCCAAAACAGGATTTAATTTTTCATTGATTTCATCCAAAGGCATATTAGTCTGACTTGCATCAAATACTGAACCAACTTTGAAATTACTTAACTTTTCACTATAATATGTAATTGAATCATCTGACTTATCTTTATATTTTTTTAATTCATCTTCAGAAAGTACAAAGAGTGGTTTATATTCATATTTACCATTAACATCAGTTTTAATTTTAACAATTGTATAAAAAGTTGGAACTAATATTTTAATACCTTGCTCACCTGAATTTATACGATATCCCATTTTATTAAAAGTGCGAAGTGGTGCAACATAATTTGCATCAGGATTTTGCATCCATATCAAGCATTGATTATTATATGAATAATTATTGAACTTAATTATATTATCTAAAAACTTTTTAATATCGCTTTCAGATTTAAAACTTTCAATAGCTTGTTTTTTTAAATCAAATATAATGGATTTAACATCATTTTCTAATTGTTCCTTTTCTTTTTCATCTTTAGTTTTATTAGCTTGAAAACTTAATTCATTTACCTTTTTTAATTGTTCTTCTAACAAACATCAATCCTCCTTATATGTTTATATTGCTAGGACAAATATTATAATCTTCTTTTAATGACAAAATAATTTCTTCATATACATAATCTGCTATATTTGGATCTTTAAAAACCATATCAACAAACTTTTTTATATCATCAAAACTCTCATATCTATCACTCCTAGTAGAATATAATTTTGCTAATTCTTTTCCTAACTTTGTAATATTTTTTTCTTCCTCAAAAGTTACTTCACGATCATTAAGCCACTCCGAAGTTAATTCAAGCTCGGAGAAATCTTCTTTAGCAATTTCTATTGCCTCATCTAGATTGTCACTATCAATTTTTATAATTTTATTTAAACTAGACTTAACTCTTATATATTTTGAAATAGATAATTCCTCCTTATATTCCTATATCTTTTATATATCCATTGTCAATATAATCAGATAACCACATTGCTCCAAATGTTTCTCTAATCTTTAATCTAAACATTGCTAATTTACTAATATCTAAATCTTTGTTATTAAGAGCAAATGCAATATTAGTTAAATTATTATTTTGAAATAAATAAACTTCATCAAAAGAAAAGGAATCTTTTGCGATTCCTTCATCTTTTAACATTTTAGTGAAACCATCAACCCATTCTGATAGTTCACCACCACAACCTTGTAATATTAAAAATTCATAATTTCTATCTCGAAGTTCTTTAACTTCACTACAAGATAATTCTTTTATTTTTGATTTTTTTATGACTTTAAATTGATCCTCACCAACAACTAATCCAAGTGATGAACCATTATCCCAAGTCATTTGAATAGTACCCATATCATCTACAAAATCAACAATACCATGAGTACCCGATGGAACTGCTTGAGAATCTTCCATACTAATTAATTCAATTTCAGTCCCTTTAGGGTATTGTTCTTTAATTCTTTTTATTTGATAATCTTTTAACATTTAAATCCTCCTATAAATTAATATAGATATCATCATAATCGTTGATATCTTCCATTTTTTCATAATTTTGATTAACTGGTTCTATATATTCGCACATTATAGAGAGTGCTTCATCATAACTTCCTGAACTAGTAATTCGATCAGTCATTTCTTTTGCTTTATCAGGGTATCCTGCATTTTTTAATGCACGACTACATATACCAATTAAATTAAATACATTACCATCTGCTCCAATAATAGGTGCTAATGGTTTCTCAATCTCTTTTTTAAAACAATCTGAAAGTGGTTTTAATTCTAAATTAGAAACTTCAGCTGTGTAATTATCCCATAGCCATTTATTAGTTTGCTCATCATATAAATAAATATATCCAATCCAAGCATCAAATAAAATCTCTTGAAATTCATCAAAAGATTTAGTGACCATTGGTTTATTTTTTTTATAATCTTCTCCTAAATTTCTATGATAAGCAATTGTTTCATCTTTTTTATTATCAGAATTTATTTTTTTTCCTAATCCTGAAATATTTCCTAATTTTATTAATTCTTTTACATCATTATAATTTTGATAATTATCATTTAATATTTTACCAACACCATCAAGATATCCATCATGATGACAATATATACTCTCAATACTACCATCTTTTTTTAATATTCCAATTCTTGCTCTTGTACTTATATTTCTTCCTCCCTATATTCCAATACCAATATTAATGTCGTAATCTATTTCTTTTTCTATAAAATCTCTTAATTTATTTTGCATACCTAACATTAAAGTTGTATCACTTGTTAAGTCAGGTTCCCATTCTTCAAAGATAAGGTTATCAAATTCATCTTTATAAGCATCAGTATATTTTGAATATCTTAAACCCATTTTGCCTTCAAGAATAATTAAGTCACAAAAATACAAATTATCCACATCTTCAAATGTAGCAAGATCATAATAATCTTCATAATCTAAATCTTTTGCATCAACTTGAATATGCTGTAAATCAGCAATGCATTTATGCATTTTAAATTTTGTATTATATTCTTCTAAAAAAAACTTATTAAATTGTTTTTTTATTATGTTATATACATGATTAACTGCTTTATCATATTCGTCATATTTAAAATATTTTGCAGACCTCCAAGCAGTATCATTAAACATATCGTTTATATCAGAACAACTCCTATCTGCTGTAATAACCATAATGTTATCACTATTACGACTCTCACAAGCCCATATTAGCAATTCATTATCTGTAGTAGGTTCATAAATTGTTAACATTAATCCTTGTTCTCTACAATTGTTAAAAGTTTTATAATATCCTTGCAAGTTATCGGAAACATTTTTTAATTTTTGTTCTAATTCATCAAAAAAAGTTTGGCTTACTTCAAAACTTCTATTTTTTGTAATTTGTATACTTATTCCTCCTTATATTCTAATATCACCATCATAATCAATATCAAAATATTCTTTTCTTGACATCAATTCGCCATTTTCTTTAGTTACAAATATATGACCATCATAATCTTCATCATAATACATCCAATCCAGTTCACCATCATTACACATTTTGCTGTATTCTTTGAGTATCCCTACAGGGCAACTCCATGCTGTATCAAAAGTAATAGTATATTCTTCTTTAACTTTGTCATATTCAATGCTACAATCATCTTCCACATTCCATTTAGTTCCCCAATTATCAATAGACCAATTATACCAATTGCAATATCCATATTTAATATAATTATCTAAATATTTTTTGCCGAGTTCAATTGATTCCTGAAAATTTTCATCTTTTTTATATTTTGAAAGATTAGAATTAATCTTTTCAAAATATGGATCAGTATGGATATCTTGGTTAAAAGGATTTAAACTTTTATATGCTTTCCTAATATCTATGTTATCACTCAAATCTAACGATGTTAGATACAAAAAAATCAGTCCTTTTTCGCCATTAGATCCTGCCTCTATTTTTAGTTCTTTTGGCATAGGAATTAATTTATTAAAATCCAATGAATATCCTTCATCAGTTTTTGTTAGTAATTTATCGCCTAATTCTTTTTTGCAAATAATTTTATTTGTAGTCCAATTTGGTATATACATTCCTCCTTATTTTATATTACAAAAAAGAGTAGAATTACATCTACTCAAATATTATCTTTATCTAATCTATAAATTGTAATTTAGCGAATAGTAACTTAATTTTCTTTTTTATTAAACATATGGCGTACTTTATCTATTCGATTATTTGGTCTACGTGATTGAATAACTGGTTCACAAGTAGCAATTTGATAACCTTTTAATTCTGTCAAAAAAACTGCTTGCCCATTTGTATATAGAGTTAAAGTATTACGATATTCATTAATACAACGTACAGGAATATGTCCTGTAAAAATAATTTCATCATTTTTTGATTGACTAGTTTCAATTATTGCACAATGTTTTTGTGCATCATTATATGCACGAGAAAGGTATCCCTGTGGTGTAAAAAGTATAAACGAAAGATATGGCTCTAATAATTGCGTTCCCGCTTTTTTCAATGTTTGTTCAAGTACAATTGGGGCAAGAAAACGAAAATCCGAGGGAGTACTAACAGGGCTATAATAAACACCATATTCAAAACATATTTTACAATCTGTTACTTCCCAGCCATACAAACCTTGCTCCAGTCCATAATTAATACCTTCTCTTACTGCATTTTGGAAACTTTGATTTAAATAACCGAGTGAAACTTTGCTTTCGTACTGTATTCCACTGCCAATTGGAAGTGGAGTTATTGATAATCCAATTGATGCCCAAAATGGATTTGGTGGTACTTCAATATGAATAGTATAATCTGCCTTTTGTAATGGCTTTTCCAAATAAATTACGGTTGGATCTTCGATTCTTATGTTTATGTGATATTTTTCAATCAACAGAGAACAGATAACTTCTAACTGCACTGTTCCTAAAAAAGAAATGACGATTTCATGTGTTATCGTATCAACACAATAACGTAAAAGAGGATCAGTATCTGCAATTTCTGTAAGAGCATCCAATAATTTTTCTCTCTCTTCTATTTTTATCGGTTCAATTCTTGTTCGTAGCATTGGTACAGGCTTGTCATTCCATACATTGCATGGCAAAATCTTTTCATTTCCTATAATATCGTTCAATCTTAATGTATTGTTAGGTATTATAAAAATATCTCCAGAACAAACTATTTTTGTCTGTATCATTTCCCCATTTGAAGGAATATATATTTCTGTAAGTTTCACTTTCTTTTTCGATGGCAATATAATTGTATCTCGTAAGTGTAATGTTCCACTGTAAAGACGCAAATAAACTAATCTTTGCTTATGGTCTGTATATTCAATTTTAAAAACTCTTCCACATAGTTCTGAATCATTCTCATTCATTTCAGAACAAAAAAGATTTGAAATAGCTTCGATGAGTTGTTGAGTCCCTATATTATTTCTAGCACTTCCATGGTATATAGGAAACAACGAACCTTTTTTAACACACCTAGATTCTTCATACGTTAATTCTTGTATAGTCAATTTTTCTCCTACAATATATTTTTCTAAAAGTTTATCATTTTTGGAAATTACAGGATCCCAATCATCTAAATCAATGATATTTTTAATTGATATTTCTGGAGTTAATGTTACATTTTGCATAACAATAATATCATTTGAAAGTTTTTCTTTGATATTTTGATAAATATTATTTAAGTTAATTCCATACTGATCTATTTTATTTATAAAAATAATTGTTGGTATATTCATTTTTTGAAGTGCATGGAATAGTATTCTTGTTTGTGCTTGTACACCATCTTTAGCAGAAATTACTAAAATAGCTCCATCAAGAACAGATAAGGAACGATACACTTCTGTTATAAAATCTGTATGTCCAGGAGTATCTACAATATTGATTTTGTAGTCATTCCAATTAAAAGAAGTAACTGCTGCCTGAATTGTGATTCCACGCTGACGTTCTAAAAACATAGTATCTGTCCTTGTTGTTCCCTTATCTACACTGCCTAATTCTAAAATCGCTCCACTTGTATAAAGCAGACTTTCCGTTAAAGTCGTCTTTCCTGCATCTACATGAGCAAGAATACCAATGTTGATTATTTTCATGTAATTTCCCTCCCTACAAATTTATCTTTTAACTTAAAATCAATATTTGCTAATTTTGTCCTTTTAAACTATTCTCAAAATCAATTATCCACTTTTCTAATGTTTCTACTAATGCTAATTGTTGTTTGAACATTTGTTTTCCAACATTAGGAATATGTTGTCTATGAGATTGTCTTTCATTTAGCAATTCTTTTAATTCTAATATCTTTGATTTTATATTAGAAACAAGAATCTTTTTTTGTTCATCATCTACTAAATCTAAATTCGTAATAATAATATTAAAATCCAAATATAGACTAACATCATAATTTGAAATATCATTCATAAGTCTATTAAAATAATCATTACCTTTGTCAGTAATAGTATATACTGCTTTATCTGGCATATTTCCCTCTTTCTCTTTATGGCTAACAATATATTCTTTTGATTCTAATTGTAATACTTTCTTATAAATAGACTGTTCACTAATTCTTACCCATCTTGGTATATTACGATATTCTATATTTTTTTTAATATCATAAGCACTTTGTGATTTTTGTTTAATAAGTCCTAATAATACCAAATCTATATTTGACATAATCTCTACTCCTTACTTAATATAATCTGTAACGCCAAGTCTATTTCCAAATGGATCTTCAAACTCGACTGCATTACCAGTTCCAATTTTAAAAGGCTCACTCAAAAATTTTATACCATTATTCAACATTTCTTTATAGAAGATTGCAACATCTTCTACTTCAAACCATATTGTAGGCTTTAAATTCTCAAATTTATTTTTGTCTTTTAAAATTATTGCAGGTTCTTCATTTCCAATATTATAAGCAACCATTCCCTTATCAGAAAAATCAAATTTCTTTTTTAACCCCAATATTTCCTCATAATATCTTTTTGCTTCTTCCATATTATCTACAGGAAGAAAATAGTTGTCATAATTTTTCATATATTTAAGCCCTTCTTTCTACTACAAACTATACTACTATATTATATAGTAGTTATAATTAAATGTCAATAAATAATAAAAAAATAATTGCATTTAATTCGTTTATAATTCTTATAAAAAATAGATTAGTTGCACTGAACTAATCTATTTGTATAACTGCTTGTCGTACAAAAAAGACTGTCATTACTGACAATCTTTTCGGTAAATTACTATAAATCAATAACTATAAAATTGTAATTTGTTTTTATTTCTTTGGTTCAAATTTTTTTGCCCACTCTATATATTCTTCATCTTCATAGTCATTACAACTTAGATATATTTTCCATTCATTTATTCCATCTTTTGGGCAAGATGTTTTTACATATAAACCACAATATGATTCATTATCTATATCTAACAACACATCCTTATCCATTCCACCATTAAACACTAGAGTTTCATGAGTAATTAATTGACCACCATTTCCTTGTTGACAATTTGGACTAACAAGACTCATATATTTTTCTAGTTCTTTATCTATTTCATCTCTGATTTCATCATATCTATCTAAGCTATATTTCATAAACCAACTACCATACTTTACACCACGATTATTTTGAAATGGTTCGTTCGGACTAACACTTGGATATAGAACAACTTTATATCCTAATCCCCAATATGTAACCTTATTTCCATCTTCGCTTACTATTTTGATTGTGAACTTTGGTTCAACACTATTTCTAACTCTTGCACTATCAATATAACTTGTAACAAATCCTGCAACTATCAAAATCACTAATATAAATCCTAAAATAATTAAAAGTTTCTTTTTCATACTTCCTCCTATTTAGTAAATTGCAATTTATTCTTTTGTATGTACACCATTATTTTTAATATAATCTACTAAATCATTTTTCATCGTCGAATCATCAATAATAAAATAAATATTTTTTTTATCTAAACAATAAATTTCTCCACTTTTATCATCTGGGAAATTTTGCATAAATTCAATCTTGTAAATTGATTCACAATATTCTATATTTCTTTCTTCTAATAATTCTATTATTTTACTTCTATTATTTTCCGTAATATCAATATAATAATAGTCTTTTTTTGCAAGTTCAACAATAAATGATTTAAATAAAATGAAACAGAAAACTAAAATCATAATTAAAGAACAAATAATAAAAATTATAATTTTACCATTTTTTTTACAGTTTTGAATTTCTTGTTCTATATTCTGTCCCATAATATTTACCTCACTTTACAATTACTATTTGTCATCTAAATTCCAACTTAATCCATTATCAATACTTATGAATATTAATTCTACATCTTCATATCCATTTTTATCTTCTCTAACTTGATAAATTGAACATTTAACTTTCAAAACATCATTTTCAAAATATGGTGTTGATTCCACCGTTAAAATTTCAATATTAGGATTATAGTAGTTTATTCTACTATTTATAAAACTTTTGCCACCATCTTGTGTTACTTTAAATCCCATATAATCATTGTTCTTTGTTAAGTTTGATTTAGCAATTGCAAATCCTAAATTTTTATCTAAAAAAATTAATTTAGGTTCCATACTTAATATTATTGGTTCTTTTGTTACATTTTCAAAAGTTTTTCCTTTATCAGTACTTTTTTGCACACCGACAACTTGATTTTGGCCTGTTGAATAATCATATCTTTCAAATCTCAATATTTCATTTTTAAATTCTATATAATACAATGTGTTCTCATCTTCATATGAGTATTTTCTGTTTAATAAAAATAATACTATTATGCAACTTATAATTAGTGCAACGGTCATTAAAACTATAATTACTTTCTTTTTCATATTTCCTCCTAACAAACAAATTACTATTTACCTATTTGTTTAATATAAATATTATAACATAATTTACTAATAATTATATCTATTCTAATTCAATTTTATTATCTTCTTGTTCTTCAATTTTTCTTTTTCTAAAATCATCAAGATTAAAACAATCAATCTTGTTATCTTTTTGTTTGTTTGGAACACTAGTTTTTTTAATCTTTATTCCATAATCATATATTGAAATAAATTTTGATTTAATAGGGTATTGTCTAGTCGCCATAAATAATCCATCTCCTAATTTAAATCTCATTAATTCATCAGGCATTAATAATTCACGTCCCATCAAAGATTTGTCATTTGATATATTATAATTTAATTCATCTAAACGACTGGAAGTTGATACACGATTACTTGAGATAGTATATTTGCCCAACCTAGAACTTATTTCTTTTGCCGTTTCATTATCTGAAGTTAGTAAATAAATCCAGTTAGTACAATTGGATTTAATCGTACCAGCAGAATCTTTATAGGTTTCCTTTAACTGATCAAAATCTTGTAAAACCAAATAGAAACGAATATTTCTAGAACGTGATACAGTAATTTTATTAGAAATAGAACTTATAGGTGGCATGTTAGCGAACTCATCTAAAATAAAATTAATTCTTATAGGCATTTTACCATCTTTCATACTTTGTGCGGTATTTACTAATGCTTGATAACATTGATCTATGAATAGTGATGCCAGTTCGTGTCTAGATTCCTTTTCATCGGGAATAATTAAAAATACTGCCGTTTTTTGCTTACCAATTTCATCTAATTCAAAATCGGTATGACTCGTAAGGTTAGCAATACCTGTATCACTAAACATTTTTATAACTGTTGCAAGAACTGAAAAAAGGGTAGCTCTTGTTTCACCTTTTGCAAAGGATCCTGTAGCATAACTCATTTTACTTAAACTTCCAAAAGGTTTTTGTTGAAAATATAGATCTAATGAATTAAATCTATCTATATTTTTGTTTCCATGTTCGACCAATAAATTATATATTGAATATAAATTTACTTGCGATTCATTTGGAGCGTCTTCTATGAGGGCATAACATAGTGCTGTTAAAACTGCATTTGCTGACTTTTCCCAGTACATATCCTTACTAGATAAATTTTTGCACAATGATTTAGTAAAGTTTTCTATCATATCACCAGCTTCATCTTTATTATTATTTTGATAGTATTTATATGGTAAATGAAGTGGATTCCAACCATCACTTGCTAATGCATCCCTTAAATTAATTATTTTTATTTGATATCCTTTTTCTTTTAAAAATTCTGCTGTATATGAATACAATTCTCCTTTAGTATCGTTTATAACCATTGATTCACCCGCACATGCAAGGTTAAATATTAATGGCAATATACAACTTATTGTTTTTCCTGAACCAGTTGAACCTATTATTAATGTATGATCAAATTTATCAGAATAATAAAATTTACCATCCATATAAGTCACAGGAATACCACCTGACTTTAAATTGGAATTAATAGTCCATGTTTTATAATTCTTTTTAATTTCCTTTTTAGTTGCCCAACGAGATGAACCATATTCAAATGAGCCATCCTCTTCAGGCATTTTTCTTAATCTCTTTAATTTTAACTTTAATTCTTTATCATATTTTAATATAAACAACATCATAATTGTCATTAATAAAATTGAACCAAATAATAAACTGACATCAGTTATTGATTTAATAAAAGAATAAAAAATATTTAAATTCCATGATAATTGAATATTATTACATATAATATGTGTTAAGTTATAACAAATGTTAGCTGATGACAAAAAGGTTAAGATAATTAAAAGAAAGTAATTAAAATATTTTTTTAATTTTACAATTATCCCTCCATAAAAAAAACAAGTTAAATTTTCTTATTAACTTGCTTACTAATTAATTTATATAATTTTTTTGTATCTCTAGGATCTAATGAAATCATGCATTTATTAGTTGAATTATTATTGTACTCAAAGATTATATCCAAAAATTGCATTTTTTGTTCGTTCCAAAAGTTAAATTTTAAAGATGAATCTATAAAACTATATGTTGTGTCATATTTTTTTGAAACATCTATTTTTTTTAACCTTTCTAAAATTTCTTTAAACTCTTTTTGTGTAAAAACAACTATTTTATCTGCACAAAAATTTCTATTAATTATTCCAAATTTTATTGAAACTTTTTCCTTATTATTAAGAACATTAAATATTATTTTATCACCATCATGTAAGTTAATATGATGATCATTATCTTTGATATCAAATCTATACAACTGATTTTCATAAAAATCAGATATAATCCAATCTATTTGTTGAATATAAAATTCATAATGTTGTTTTTCTATTTCTTCATATGGAACAAAAGCATTATATATATTACTAAATCTATTATTTATAATTTTAGACATACGTTCTTCAATCATAATGATATCTTTAGAATTATTAAATTTATAAAATTTGATTTCATTTAAAAATATATTAATAGAATTATATTTACTAACATATTTTGAATAAAATTTGATATTGTTATAAAAATTAAATAAAAACATTTTCCTAAAAGCATCATGATATTTCATATAATTTTCATTTTCATGATAATCATCCATATCAAATAATACCTCATTATATTTATTTTTAAGAGTTAATTCTATTATTAGAGTTAACTCATTGTGTTGTATAAAATAATTATCTTTTACATAACTAATATATTTGTCTAAGTTTTCTAAAAACTTTTCCTCACTGGAAATAGTATCTTTTCCATATAATAAATCACTTTTTAATTTAATAGTTTGCTTTGGAATTTTATTAATTAGTTTTTGAAGTATTTCACAATTTAATAACTTATAAATTTCTCCTATACAAGAATATGCACAACTACTTAAACAAATTTCTTTTAATCTCTTAGTTTGTTCATCATCAACTGAGATATAATTATTTCTCATTTCATCCCTCCATCTTTGTTTAAGATTTACTGCTTTTTTTACTGCTAAATATTATTATAACACAATTTGCTCGTATTTGTTTGTAAATTCTGAATAATTAAAGATTTAATGGGAAAATTAAATTGGTGGTTAATTATGAATGAAAAAAGATTATTTGATTTAAGAGAATATAAAGATTTGTCACAAATAAAACTTGCTGACTATTTAGGAATAACTCAACAAACTTATTCATTATGGGAAAAGGGTACAAAAATAATACCATTAAAACATTTAAATAGCTTAAGCAATTTTTATGAAATCTCAATGGATTATATTGTTGGTCTTACAGATGAAAAGAATAACTCAGGTATCATAAAATTAACAGAACTAAATAAAAATGAAATTGGCTCAAGAATTAAAAAGATAAGAGAAGATAATAATCTTACACTTCGTGATTTAGCAAAAGAATTAAATACAACATCATCAACTATATCAGCATACGAAACAGGTAAGACATTAATACTAACTGCCTTTGCATATCAGATATGTATTAAATATAATGTATCACTAGATTGGTTATGTGGGAAAAGAAAATAATATGGCAAAACATATTATTTTTTTAATATTCAGACAAATCATATTCTAACTCATTTATAATTTGTTTTTCTTCTTGTTCTAATTCATATTCTAAATAATTCATAGCTTGATTAATAAATTTTTTATAATTTAATTCCTGATAAAACATTTTATTTTTATATTTAGAGTACCTGTCATAATCATAATTTAATTTTTTTAAAATGTTATAATACTCGGTAGAACTCATATCTTTACTAAAATTATCCATACTACTTAATAATGCATCAATATTAATATCATATTTAGAATTTAAAACCCAGTTTTTGAAAACATATTTTTTTTCTAAATGATTAAGACCTGCGAAATTGCATATACGATTTAAATCTTGTGCTATCTTATCAATGTTTTCCTGTTTTTTATATGGAGAACTTTTAAATTTAAGATCTTTTATGTGTTTCTTTAAAAATTCTTTCTCTCTTTCCATAGTTTCCATAGATTGATATATTTTATAATTAGATAATATTTCATTTCCAATTTTTGAATACAATTTATTAAGTTGATTATTGTAGTAATATTTATTTTTATTAGATAATGATGTTCCATAAATTGAATTTAATTCCTTTTGATGTTCCTCCAATAGCTTTATATATTTAGCATATTGATATTTTGTAGAATCATGCAACAATATGTATTGAATTATATTATTAAGTTGATCCTTATACGGAACTATATTTTTTGAATTATATTGTAATCTTCCTTTGGGTGGAAGTACATTATATAAATCAAGCAACATTTTATTCAAATCTCTTCGATATTTGTCTCCAAATAATTTTTGATTTTTAATTTTAGTAAGCTCTGATAGAGAAATATTTCCCGTTATAGATCTAAATTCTTCATCTCGTAATTTATAAAATTTTTCATTATCAATTAAATAATTAGCAATATTACTTTTCAATTTATAAATAACATCATATGGAACTTTAGGATTAGAAATAGTTTTATGATGTTCAAAAAAATTTATGTGTAAATGAGGATTGTCAGTATTACGATGTAAACTGCAATACCATGTTACATTATTCATTTTAAATCCCATACCAGTTAATAATTGTGGCATTATATTCTTAGTAAGGTTATAATAATCTACCTTAGTAATAAGTCCTTTGTTAATTGCAAAATCTGGTGGAAAAGAAATTACAAGACTCCAAAGAATTCCTTTAGAGTCCATTTTTTTTATATCAGATAAATCTTTTCTTGCATCTATATCACCATTGGTAGACCACGAAAATGACTCCTTATCTTCATAAAGATATGAATCATTACTTGCAAACTGCATATAGTCTTTTAAAATATTATATTCATCAATTGATGTAGCATCTGCCTTTTTCTTATCACTAATATAGCTTATTGTCTTGTTAACACTTTCTCTTAAATTATTACATTTTTGGTACTTAACACGAACCACAATATTTGAACTACTCATTATCTAACTCATGTTTCTTACTTGACATTTTCCTTATATCTTTAAGTACCTCACGATGTGCAACTTCAGTTACAGGATGATCTATTATTGATAAACTTAATTCATCTTCAGTTTGTGGAATTTTTAGTTGATTCATAAATATATCAGTTTGTTTAATAGACCATCTGCTATTAAACTCTATACGATTTATTACTACCATTAATTGCTTAAAAAATGCATCAAAACTTTTTTTAAAGGCAATATCAAATAGTTGCATAAATTGTTCTTGACTATCATTTAGTTTATCAATTTCCATTTTTTCTTTAATGGTACTATAAATAAATCTAGATATATTCATTTTATGCTTATCAGCAAGTAATTCAATTTCTTTTTTATCTTCAGGTGTGACTCTAATTGTAATTCTATCTTCTTTCATTATTTAGTATCCTTACTTATTAATAAATTTAAATTCTTTAAAACATACTCTTTAACCAATTTTTCTAATAATTCTTGTTGAGTTATTTTTTCTTTTTCAAGAATATTTTTAAATGCATTGTTTAGATTATCATCTATTCTAAACTTAATAAAAGTACATCCATTGTTATTAATAATATCACCTCCATAGTTTTATTGTGGACACAAATTAGAGTCATTAATTTTAATAAAATATTTGAAAATAGGACACAACTTTAATCCTTTTGTTTATCAGGATAAGTGTGGCTGACAAACAACTACCCAGTGGGTAGTTTAGCCCTAATTTAAAGGATTTCCAAAGTTTCGCTTTGTCATACATATTCTTAAATGTCATACTTTTGTCTAACACTATTCTTTACCGAATCTTTAAAAATAGGGTTAACTGTCTAACAGATGTTATAACAAATATAGTATCTATAATGGAGATTAAAGAACCTTTTCTTTAAAATATTTGAAGCATAAATACTAGATCAAGGAACCTTTACCATTATCTATATTTCTATATTAAACTTAATATTAGTATTTATTATTTCATAATTATATTTATTTATAAGTATTTGATTTACTTCGATTATAACTGGATCTATAAGTTCTTCTTCCTTAACAATTTGTTTAACTTTATCAATTATTTCATCAATTGTAAAAGAACCTTTACCAGTTTTATGAAGTACACTTGCAACCTGAAGTGCATAGGTTTCTATTAAATTATCTTCCGAATGATTGACTTGGTTGCTGTCCTTGTATTGGTTGTAAGCTTGGGTATTTTGATTTATTGTTTTTATATTCATTCCTCCTTATTAAATCACTATCAATAATACTTTTAGGATCTTTAAGATCCGATTTATTATAAGAGCAGTTGGGACTCATAAGCATAAAGTGTACATGAATACCTGTCGAACGACCTGTTGAACCAATTATTCCAATTTTTTCTCCTGACTTAACAATTTGTCCTTCAGATACAACTATTGAATTATCCAACATATGACCATAAGCAGTATAGTAAGTTTCTCCGTTAACATCATGTTGTATTTTTACATAGTTTCCTAAACCATTAGGTTCATATCCTGTTTTATATATTTTTCCACCTGCTGATGCCACAATTTCAGTACCCTCGGGAGCTGATAAGTCAATACCACTATGAAATATTTCTTCATTTGTAAATGGATCATTTCGAGTTCCAAAAAGGGAAGTAATGGAGTAAGTGACATCTATTTTAAATGGAGCATTAAACTCTGATAGATTACCAACTGCAACTGCTGATGGGTCACCATTAGAACCATCTGCAATCATAATTACTAATGCAATAATAAAAATTATAATAATTACAGGTGCCGAAATTATGAATGCATATATCTTTTTAATATCATCCATTAACGACCACCAGCATTACCAAACAACTCCTTTTCTTCTTCTCGTAAATGAATTTGAATTGGTAAACGAGTATCTTGACTTATAACAAATAATCCCTGACCACGAGAAGCAGTTGTAAGGAATTGTATTTCAGATTCTGATAAATTCATCATTTTTTGAACTGCTTCAATTTCTTTTTGTCCTTGTGCCATGACCAAAATATAAGAACTATTATCTATAATAACTTGTCCAAATCTTTCAATGCCTTGTGAAGTAAAATCTATTAAGTTTTGACTAATAATCCATAATGAACCGTTATATTTTCTTATTCTTTTTGCTGTCCTTTTTAAAAAATCTATACCATCTTTATTGTTAGGATCAATAAGTAAATGTGCTTCATCGCATACAAGAATTACTTGTTCATTTCTATCACGACTTATTTCGTTCCAACACCAAGATAATATATTGAAGAACTGAGTTCTTAATATTGTTTCATCGGAATCAACAAGGCTATGAATATCCAAAACAATAAAGTCGGATGAATTATCCACATTAATACTTGAATGACCATTAAAGATCCTTGCATCTGCTCCAATTGTAGATTTTTTTAACATTGAAGAAATTTTTTCTAACGACTCAATAACATTTCGTGCCTCTTTATTTGCTTTCGCTTGTTTTAATGTCTCAACTACCTTATTATATAAATCTTGCATTATAGGGTAGTCATCACTTGATAATTTTGATAAGTCAGTATCAAAATCAATATTTTTATCTTTATATACTTCTATAAGTATTTCTTCAATTTTGGTTAACTCATAAGCAGTTAGATCCTGTAGATAATACTTTATAAAAGTTCTAAACGTTTGAAAATGTCTTGATAAATCATTATTAAAATTCTTTTTATCTTCATCAGAGTCATCAGCACCTTTTCTAACTTCAAGTGGATTAATTATTCCATGTGAACCTGTTCCACAATCAATCCATGTACCATTAATATTTTCACATAAATCCTTATACTCTCGTTCAGGATCTATAACAATTACTTTAGATCCACGACACCAATTACCTCGAATAAGTTTTTTTATTAAAGTAGACTTACCAGAACCTGATTTACCAATAATTACTGCATTTGAATTATTTCTTTTACTAGTTCTTTTCCATAAGTCAAAGAATAAAAGACTGCCAAGAGAATCAGTTCCAATCATCATAGCATCGCCATCATCTTGCAACGTTTGAAAGATAAAAGGGAAAGATGAGGCAGTAGTCATCATAGGAATTGGAAGTCCGAATTCTTTTTCTAAATCTCTATACAATGTAGGTAAACACATTTTTAATGATCGTTCTTGCTCAAACATTAAATCAGTGCCACCCATACCATAAGCAGAAAGAGTAGTTTTTAATTCTTTTTTTGCTCTTTCCATATTTTCCTTCGAATCACCATAGCATAAAAAATTGACCGTCAACAATGAAAACTTTTCATGTTCACGATCAATTCTATTCACTAATTGAACATAATCGTCTAACTGGTTATTTAATACAACCTCATCATTATAATTATTTGTGTTCATTAATTTTGATTTTACTTCTGACATACTTTTTTTCAAAGTATTGCTTATATCAAATGCATCCATAGGAGAGATTGTCATAACCATACGAGTATGGTTAACGTTAGCAACTGCACCTAACCATGCAACACCAACAATAGATGGGTATGTTCGAAGTGTAACAACACTTACATAAGCATCACCTAGAATTATATCCTTTTCATTGATTTTTAAGCCGTTTGGGGCGATTTTCTCTTTAAATGAGCGAGTTATACCTGTAGCATCTTTTTTGAAAATGTCGAGCGATGTAACAGGATTTAAAATAATATATAATAAATCTCGCCACTCTTCACTAGAAACTCTTTCACTATATAATCCAATAGAAATAAATTCCTGAATTAAATCATTTAGCTTCTGGTTAATTAATTGCTCATTTGTTGCATCTTCTTCCATAATTAAATAAAATTCTCGATTTACAACCCATTTTTTATTATTTAAATCTTGGACAAAATTATAATCTTCCTCTAGTAATTTTATTTTGCTTTTATTAGTTTCAGATTTAATTTTAGAACCTAGTAAGTTTAAATTATCATCAAGATTAATAGGTTTATCTACACTAAAAATTTTAACAGGGTAGTCAATTGAATTTAAAACCTTTTTAAGTTCTGCAACTTTGATTTTTTGTTCTTCATCAAATAATAAATGTAAATTGATAGATCCGATTTTGATTCCACCAACAATTCTATTATTATCCAAATAAACTAGGTTATTCCAAACATCTTGAAATGGAATAAAATCTGATATATTTTTGGGAAGTTTACTTTTCTTATTAATCAGTTAAATCCCTCCCTATATTTAACATTATTTTTGTTATTTCCTCTGAATATATATTATTTTTAATATTATTCTTTCTTATCTCATTTAATCTATTATCCATATTAATTAATAATCTGATATAATTAGACATTGTCATTTTATTTTTATAAGCATTTCTTTTTAAAGCTTGTTTTTCTTTTTTATTTAGTCTTAACGTTAAATGAGTGTTATATAGTTTCAATCTATTATTTATATTTCAATCCTCCTTATAAGAAATAGTTTCTAAATGCTCTAATACACCTGAATAATCATAAGAACGAAGTATACCATTATTAAGTAAAGCAACAGGAATTAATTTATAATCATAACATAGAGTTCCATCAATTTGTTTTAATATTCTTGATTTTTTCAAGGCTTTTAAAATTCCGTTATCTTTTACATCAGGATCTAAAAAAACATGACCTTTATCTAAATAAGCATCACTTAAATCTGCCGTCACTTCAATCTCTTGATTTTTATTTGAGATTGTTAATTTCATCCTTTTACTTTCATAAGTCGAAACATTAACAAACCATAGTGTATTATTATATTTTAATTTTTTTCTTTTATCTATAATTTATCCTCCTTATATATGAACATCAAATATATATCCATATTTTTCTTTAGTTTCTTTAATTAACTCAATCATTTTATTTTCATCTTTATATAAATTTGATAACTTATAAGCAACCTCATCTGCAATTCTTATATCATTGGTATAAACACAAAACATACCATTTTCTGAATCATAATTTAACTTATTATTTAGTGAACTTGATGATTTTTCTAAATACTCAAAAAAGGCATCGTTATAGCAATGACCATCTCCATAAGGTATATTACTCTTAATTTCATTAACCCAGTCATAACAATAATCACTTTGATCTAATAAAACTGAAAAATTCTCATCTTTAAAACTGATTATTTTAAAAGGACTTATTTGTTTATTAAACCAAGATTCAAATTTCTTATATTCTTTTTCCTTATATAATACATCAGACAAAAATAATTCTGAATCTAGATTTTTATTTACTTCATTAAGATAATCACCAATTGCATCATAACGAGTTGCTCCCATATCTTTTCTGATTTCCTCATATTCTTGCAAAATACTCATTTTTTATCCCTCCATTTTTCTTCTTCTCGTGAACATTCACCTGATACTATACACGAGCATACTGCAAATAAAAAAAAGAATAGTAAAAATACTATTCCTAAAATCTTTTCTAACATTTTACCTCCAACAAAAAAACGACATATTAGTCGTTGTTACTTTCAATTAATAAAAAAGTGGCAAATTATATAAAAATCTACCACATAAATTATAAAACTATATATGACTTTTTTCTTTTATACTACTCCATTAAATATTGTACACTTACCATTACTATTAAAAGTTGCATTTAAAGATTTACCTTCAGAGTTAACCCAAGTATATTTATTTGAGAATGTAGTGACGTTATATAATGTACCTTCAACACCACCTACAATTTCTACAAACTCTTCATAAGTTAAACCATCACTAGAATTTATTTTTTCTTTCAATTTATCTACTTTAGAAAAATCAACCTTATCATTTTTTATCATTTCATTTGGAAACTCTGATGAAATTTGAGCAGTAACCTTTCCTTTAAATTCATCTAATCTTACAGTTATAGAAGTATCATCTGTTAATTCCCATTCATATTTCTTATAAGTTGATACTGCTCCCTCTTTGCTTTGATCAACCAATTTACCTTCAAAGCCAATTATTTCATTAACTTTTTCATATGTAGTATCAGAACTTAATTTTTTAATGCATTCAAATACATCACAATTCCCTTTGGATTTCTGAACTGTTTCATTTTTAGTTTTATCATTTGTTTTACTATCAGTTGTTTTTTGATTTCCACACCCAGTTAATCCAACAATTAAAATACCTGCTAAAATTACACTTAATATTCTCTTTCTCATTTTTTCACTCCTTCATAAAATACACTTTTATTATACTTTATGAAATTATTAATGTCAATATATACAATTTATATTAAATTAAATTGAAATTAAAGAGAAGAATATACAATAAGTTATAAATAAAAGTAGCGAATTTATTTCACTTTATAACATCTCTGCCTTTTTTTAAATATTAAAAATTTTTTTAAAATAGTTAATGCTGTACTTCCATTTGGCAATGGAAGAAGTAACAAAAACATCAACAATGGTGGAATACAAAAGAATATTACCTTTAACTTATATTGAGTAATAAATAAAGAAAATAGGTAACCAATACCAAGTGAAATTGCAATTGCTATACACTCAAATATTCCAAATCCCTTAAATATTTCTTTTTTCGTTTTTATATTTTTAGGAATTAAATACATTAATACCACTTCCTATCAAAATTACTATTTGCTTCAAGCCCTGAATTGCTCATATATTGATTTCTAATAGGATTATATTTCATACTAAAAGGATTCATATAAGGATTTGAATTATTAAATGATGTGTTAGGTTTTTTTTTCATGTTTTCATTTGTATATTTTTTTATTAATTGATTGGCACCATAATTATTATGTTGAGCCATTTTTTCTTTAACATTAGCCATCTGTTCCTTGGTTAAATTACCACTACGACCATTAAACATATTTGAAATACCTCCTGTGATTTTACTACCACCAGATCTAATGACATTTGCACCCATACCGAGAGCAGACATAGTTCCTGCCTTAGCAATTCCTAATCCTGCATTTATACCAGTACCTACTGCCATAAGAGATTGAATATCACCAAATGCTGACATCATACCTGATTGTTGCCCAAGTAATGAACTAATCAGCGTTGGTGTGCTTATTATAAACAATAAAGCACCTATAATTAAAAAGATACCTGTAAGAGTTCCATTATCCTTTATTGCAGAACCAAACATGTTAAGCAATAACCCAATACATATAAATTGAACAATTGTAATTAAAAAATATCCCATTGTACTTTTAGTCCATGTTTCAAATGCTTTAGATTGATTATTTGTTAAACTGGTACAACAAAAAGGTCCAACTATTTTCATCAGTGCAATTTCCATCACTCGTTTTGCCATTTGAATTGCGACAAAGAAGAGTAAAAAGACTGTCACAACGGAAAGAATTATTAACATAATAAAATTAAGTGAATATTTATAACAATCACCAATACCTGCAAAACCACCTTCAGTAGAATTGATTTTTATTTTTTTCCAATTATTAATTAAATATTCTTTATCCGTTTGTTTCATTTCATCATCATATGATGTAGCTCTAATTAAAGCTTTAGATATGGTTCCTTCAGCTCCATTGGATTTATCCATACCTGATACGGTTATTACTGCATTAGTTGCTTTTGTAGAAAAATCATAACCAAATTGAAATAAAGGATTAATTAAGAACATCATAACTATTGCTAATATGACTCCACGATAAATTGTAAGTGGGCTACCTCTACCATCATTTTTTACGATATAATTCATAACGAGTTCTATAACTACTTTAAGAATTAACCATGAACAGGCAACAATTAATGCACCACCAAATATTTTATTTACATAATCATTATCAAAAAATTTATAACGCCAAATTTTATTGATTATATCAAAAAATCCATCTAGAAACCAAAGAATACCTTTGGCAATACTCCAAAGTGCATTTCTAAACACGTCTAAATACCATTTTTGTTCTACTTGACTAACTGCTAATATTTGTATTAAAATTCCTCCTTAATAGTTTTCTTGATTAATTAACTCAGAAATAACAATAATTTGTTTATTAGTGTTATGCCTACAAGTAATCATAGTAAGAGTAGTTTTGTCTAAATCTCTTGTAATAAGTGCTGTACCATTTTTTTCTATATCATAAATATTAGTCACTTTATATGTATATTTAATTCCACCATAGTATATATATGAAATATCTCCAATTACTAATTTATCTAAATTTTTAAAATATGAAACTCTGCCTGATCCCGAATGACCTGCAAGAATGAAGTTCCCTTTAGAAATATTAGGCATATCAGATCCTTTTAATATTTCAACATTACTATTAACATTGTTATAATATTTTTCCTGTGATAAACCTCTTTTAATATTTATCTTAGGAATTTCTAATACTGCAATATAATTATAATTAGTTTTACTTATGTTTTTGTTTTCAACTTCAACAAATTTATTTTCTTGTGTAATATCTTCAACAACTTGTTCTTCTTCAAAAAATTCTTGCACATTATCTTTTTCAATTCTTTTTAAATTATAATCTGAATAGATGTGGTATCCAATTATAAATAATCCAATTAAAATAAGAAAAGAGCCAATTACTAAAATTTGACTCTTGAAATCTTTATTCTTATTTTTTTCTTTTTTTATCATAAATAATAAATCCAACACCACCAGTAATAAATACTAAACCAATAATATCAATTATATGAGAATCATTAACTCCTGTATTAGGAACTTCTATAACTTCATCTTTCATTATTGCTTTAACAATTTTACCATCTTCTAATATTTCAAACCACATCTTATCAGGATTTATTTTATAACCTTCAGGTGCTTGTTTTTCTATGATGTAATATTTACCAAGTGGTAATTCATTAATAATAATTTTACCATTTGAATCAGTTCTACCAACATATACTAATTCATCATTTTCAGTATAAATTTCAATCAAAGTATTTGGTAGTGTTTTATCATTTGAAAAATCTGATTTAGTAAATTCTAGAGTCCCTTTTGGAAGATGATTTTTTAATAAAGTTGTATAGTTTATAATTTTTGTATACTGATCTTTATACTTTAATTCAAAAGTATATTTAGTCTTGTCCAATATATGATTATTTATTGTTTCTATCTCTTGTAAATAATACTTACCTAAAAACAAATTTTCAACTTTAGCATATCCATTTTCATCTGTAATTAAGATTTTTATTAAAGTATCTTTCTTATATTTTAAATTACCTAAAGAATCATAAATATCCTCATTAGCATATAATCCTATTTTTACATCCTTAAGATTAATTTCAGTATAAACATAACCTTTATTAGTTAATTCTACCTTTTCTCCAGTTTTAGTTAGTTCTAGGCTACCTTTAACTGCTTTGTTTTCAAATTTAACTTCATATAAAATTCCAAATTCGTCATCATTTACTAATTTAGAATTTTCATCGATTGTAAATTCAACTGAATTTTTATTCCATAAATATCCATCTATTTTTTGATCTACTTCTTCTAAGAAATAAGTTCCACTTTCTAGTGGATATGGAGTAATTAATATCCCATTTTCATCAGTTTCAAAAACATCAATTGTTTTTGCAGTAGGATATGTTATTGTTTGTTTAACATATTTTTTAGTTTTTGCATTAATAATTTTGAATTTAATACCTGATCTTTTTATAACATCACCAGTATCTTTATCTATTTTTATAACTTTAAGTCTTGCAGTTATTTCTGCATTTGCAATTACTTTTTTTACAATTCCACCATCTTCCTTTACTTCAATGGTAAAATCTTTTGCTTTTTCATAACCCTTAGTTGAAGTTAATTGTTTTACAACATATTTACCATAAGGTAATGTTATATCAAAACTGCCTTGTGCATCAGTTATTAATGTTTTAACTAATTCATTTTTATTGTTGTATATTCCAAATTTTACACCAATTTCAGGAGTCATAATCCCTGTCTTATTATCTGCATATACTTTTATAAATTGAAATGTTCTTTTTATTACATCTTCAAAAACTTGAACTTCAGGATGTAATTGATCAAGAGTTACATCAAAGTAATATTTATTTGGATCTAATTTATACCCATTTGAAGCTTTTTCTTCTAATAAATAATATCTCCCCAATGATGGTAGATAATCACTTTTAGTAGTACCATCATCATTTGTTGTAATAGTTCCTACTTTTGTACCATCTTCTTTATAAATACCATATATTGCTCCTTTTAATGTAGCTTCACCTTGAGCTTTATTATTTTTAGTTTCAGAATCTGTTTTGTGAATTTTTACATCTCCACCAAATACAGTTACTTTTTTTACAATTCTAATAGGATCAATGTCTCCTCTTTTAATTACATTTTGTGAACTAGTAGCATAATAAAGTTCTATTGGACTTCCATATCTATTACCTGATTTTGTAAGTGTAATTGTTAATTGTCCAACATTAGTTGCTGTTAAAGATAGGTTATTACCATTAATCGTTGCACTACCATTATCTACATTAGATATTTGATAATTATTTAATACACCATTTGAATCATTTATATTAATATTTTGTCCAACTACCATTGTATCTGGAAAATTAGTAAAATTTGGCGTTGTATTATGATTATTAACTAAATCCATTATAGAATTCATTTGTCCTGCTAAAATACTATCATTTCTATTTCCTTTTAGTGTATCAGTAAAAAAACTATCAACATTTGGATCTGCTAATTTCCATATTAGCATTTGTGCTGCTAAATAATATGTATCATCAGTATGATCATGTGTTGCATCTTTATACCCATATCCATAATAGGCAATTTTTGAAATCTTATTCCATGTATCTAAAGGTATATTAGCTACGGCTTGTATATCCTCTGTGGTTACCTCATAAGTTGCATCTGAATTAATTTTCGTCATCGGTTGTACACAATAAACAAAATGTCCATCGCTAGTTCTAACAATAAATTGTCCTTTAAACCACATTTTGCTTTCTCCTCGTGTATGCATAACATAAAATGGACCTCCAACATAAGGTCCTGCTTTTATTTGTCCTTCATAAGTACGAGCATCTACTTTATTTATCCCTAAAAATGCTCCCACAATTGTTATAACAAATAATAATATTTTACTTAATTTATTCATTTATACATTCCTCCCATCAAAAAAAGACTTCTAAAAAGTCTTTTAGTATTAATTAAGTTTCTCAGTATGAAACATCCATCCTAGATTTTTGCCTGATGCACTTGAAACCGTAGAGCAATGATACAATTCTTCACCATTTAAATATGGTTTATAAGATTCTCCATAATTAGCACACTCTTCATATGTTGAAAAATCTACACGTTCCCAACTATATAATGGTTTATTATAATATTGATCTTCTGTGATTCCAAGAATATCCCACGGATTATTTGCTTTAACATTATTATTCGATTCTTCCTTTTGTTCTTCTTGTTGAACAGGTGGTTGAGTTATTTCGGAAGTTGTTGTTTTCTGGTTATTTTTGTTTTCATTTGACTGAATATTTGATTTGTTTGAATTATTAGTTTTGGTCTCTTTTGATTCATTGTTTTTTGAAGTAGTATCGTCATTATTCACATCATCTTTTTTATCAACATTTTCATCTTTGATTTTTACTTCATCCTTAACAGCTTTTTTATTCTCAGAATTCTTTTTTTCTACAACAGATGGATTATTTTTATTTTTTGAATCATATTTATTATGAAAATTATACAAAAATAAACCTGTTATAAAAATAATACTAATTATTAATAAACCAATCAATAATCCAATAATTTTCTTTTTGATAAGATCACCTTCTTTTTAGGAGATATTAACTCTTATTTTAATATATGTCAAATTTTTATTTATAAAGATATTGTTTTAAATAATCTAAATCATTTATTAAATCAGTTAGATTACATCTTAACTCTATATTTTTTATATGTTTATTTTTTTTATCATCAAAGTATTTTGCTAGAGTTTCAACATAATAAATACTTCGAATCTTATTTTTTATTTGATTTTTTGCTAACTCCACATTTTTTACTTCATCAAAGCAGTGGAAGTAATCTAGCATATCATAAATTCGATTAACTAAATTATGACTTTTTACGAATGAATGCCAAGTTTTCTTTTTCATATATTTTTAATACATAGCACGTTTCTTACATCAAAATCTTGTAAGTCAACAATTTCAAAATCTGAATCATCAAAAGATACAGCATCATAAAAATCAATATCATCATTATCAATTAAAATACTAATTGCATTTCTAATATTGTTCTTATCAATTATTCCATATCTTTCAACAAAATTATAATTAACTAATAAATGTAATCTATAAAGCATATCCTGTATTTTCATTAAAATATAATCACGATTTGAACCATATTCCATCTCATAATTTTTAGTGAAACCATCATATAAACTTTTGTTAATTTTTCTATCATCAAGTAAATACTTTAATGTATCAATATTTTTAATATCTTTACCTTCAATTTTACCCTCTGTTAAAATTTCATTTATTGTTTTTTTAAAATCTTTTTGATTCATTATTTAAAATATCCTAAAATCCATGATACGAATTGAGTTGTGACAAGTGCAGATACACCTGCAATTATTGTAGTTTTTATTTTTCGATCATAACTTGCTTTTTGATTATCATCACTTGATGCCATTTTAAGAGCATAGTCTTTGGCGACAAAAAAAGCTGTTCCACCAATCACGAACAACCTTAAATATCCCATAGCATCATTTATTAATTTTAAAACATCCTGTAATATGCTTTCCATTAATATATAGCTCCTAGCAATAGTTTTGCATTTTTGTTATAATATGAGTAGTCGAATAAAATGAGTGCTTTGTTTTTTCGACTTTTTTTATACAATAATTTGTTTATAAAAAAATCCCTCCCATTATGTGTTCTCATTATCGTATTCAAATTGTAATTTTAGTTGAATTCCTTTTTGAATTCTTTTTTTTATAACTTCACAATATTTGTCAGTAAGTTCAATTCCGATCCATCTTCGATTTAGAACTTCACATGCTAAAAGGGTAGACCCACTTCCACTTGTGAAATCCAAAACTAGGTCACCTCGTTTAGAATAGGTAGATACAATATATTCCATCAAAACAATTGGCTTTTGTGTAGGATGATATAAATCAGTTTCTCTTGCAAATTGAATAACATTTCTTGGAAAATTAGCTTCCTCTTGGGTATAACTAACTTTTTCATCACTTTTTTTATCACCTAAATAATTTATAGGTTTTGTTGTGACTTTAAGATTAACTGGAATAATACCTTGTGGAAAATATCTCATTGGTGGTTTAGCAGATGCAACAGCACCACATTTCGAAAATATCATAATATCTTCATAACATCTTAATGGTTGATATTTAGCATTTTGAAATCCTGTTACTTGTGTTTTTATCCATTTCCAATCATAACGATAGAATTTAGGATTACTCATCCTCAAACTACTACTAAATGGCTCATTGCCAAAAAGGACAATAGCACCATCATCTTTAATCAATTTGGAAAGCTTATCCCACATTTGATCAAATGGAATAATTTGATCCCACGAATATGATGTTACAGCATATGGCGGATCCGTTATAATTGCATCAACTTTAATCCCTTGTTTAATAAGATAATCCATAACTTTTAAACAATCACCCTTATATAATTTACCTAATCTTGTAGAGTAGTATGGATTACAAGTTTCTAAATTTTCACCTCCTTATCTTATAAATTTAGTTTTTTTATAACGAGATCCCTATAAACTCGTTATTATTTATTTAATTACATCAACAAATTTATCTAAACCACTTTTTAAACAAAATTTAATAATTGCACTTTTCCTAACTTGTGTAATATGTTTTGAATATGTTTTATATTTTCCAATTATTTCTTGATCCGTTAATCTATCAACAAATGTTGCATCAAAAATATCTTTTTCATCTTTATTTAAAGTAGAGTAAGCAGAGAAATAGCAGTTTAAAAAATTACTCATTTTTTCTTCTTCTTTCATATTTTTAATTATAATGCTCTCAATTTTAGAATTAGTATTTCTTTGAGAAGAACCATATTTTTCCCCATAAGATGCAATTGACGATGAATTATAATTATACCCACACTCTAATGTAAGTAAAAAATTTTCTACAATATCAAGTGTTATAAAAATTAATTCTTTAAATTTTTCAATGGGATACTGATTAGCAACATAATCGTTTAAAAAGTCAGTTCTTCTTTTTCTCATAATTTCTTCCTCCAAACAAAAAGAGAGCAAAGACTATTAACAAGTCAGTTTGCTCTCTTGTAATTATTACTGCTATTATTAAAAAAAGGGGAAAAGGTTCTTTGTTGATTTTCATCAGTATAATAATCTCTATGATAATTAATCCAACCCATATTATTCAATCCCCCAAAGTATTACGATATAAGACCGTTTTTAAATACTTGTTGACTATAATAGCATTCGGTATTTTTTAAGTCAATTCCCAATTCGTGGAATAAATGAAAAAAGGATTTTTTTCATCCTTCTTCATAATTATGACTTATTATAATCATTTTATCCCTTGACTTTATAAAAATCAAACACTTTATATGATAAGTTATAAACTCTTTATAAACTCCTTTTACTTTGTTTAGCCTTGATTTACATAGTCTTTCGAGGTTTCATATACTAATATATCATCTATTTTGCAATCTAAAATATAACAAAATTTTGCAAGTATTTCTGAAGTAAAAGCATAATTGTCACCATAATAATATTTTTTCACTATTTCATATTTAACATTTGCTAATTTACTCATAGTACTTATTGATATATGTTTCTTATCCATTAAAACATTTAATTTAATTTTTACATTTCCAAAATCAGTTTCATAATCAATCTCCTTAATATTCACAATAGCCATCCTTTCTTGAAACAAAAAAAGAGTAGTATCACCAAAGTCAAGGATAATACTACTCCCAAAAATAATTTTTACTACTATATAATTATAACACAAAAATCGACATTTAAATTATTAAAAATAACTACTCGTTTAAAAGTAGTTATTATATAGTTCTACTGAAGAACTTTAAATAAATATTCTAAGAAGTCATTTATATTCAAGAAGTTTATTTTATCAAGATATTCCAAAAATAACAAATGTATATCTTTTTTTGTAGATGATTTATTTAATGTTATTTCTAATAATTCTTCTTCTTTATTTATATATAATTTAAGAAAATAATACTTATTCATTTCATAATCAAGTTTATTTCCATAATTTTTTTTCTTTTCAGGAATGGATTTTTCGTAAGTTAATAGATTTATAATATAAGGATGTTTTTCTATTTGTTTATAATCAATAGCATAATCACTTATATTTGATTTAGAACCTTTAGTATCCAATACAAAATTATTTATATTAAAATCATTTTTTTTATTTCTAATTATATCTTTTAATCTTTCAAATTTATCCATAAACAACCACCTGCAAAAACATTATAACACATAACATACATTATATAATACTATTTGTGATTTTTTTCTATTTTATCAATATCATCCTTATTATATATAAACTGCTGTATAAGTTTTGTATTTTCAATATCTACATTAGGATGTTTGTCTTCACCTTCAACATATTTAACTAAGTGCCTAGACAATTTTTCAATATCCTTTTCAATATCAGCTGGAAAACAACAACTATATTTCATGTCGATAGCATCAATTAATTGTAATGTTACAAATAATCCTTCTTCAACTTCATGATTCTCATAAACATATTTACTCAACTAAAATCACCTCGTTTGAGATGTTAACTCTCATGAAAAAATTAATCAAGTCAGTTTGCAAAAAAAATTAATTATGTGTATAATGGTCTCAATAGAAAATAAAAATACTAGTAAGATTTCTTACTAGCATATATATATAAATCGTTTAAAAACGATTGATTTTCTGGCAGGGGTAGAAGGATTTGAACCCTCGCGAATGGTTTTGGAGACCATCATACTACCACTATATTATACCCCTATAAATGCTCAATTAAGAGCAAACAATTTATATTATAAAATGATATATTATTATCATTTATAAACTAATTTAATTCGAAATGATATGTTTCAAATTTATACTTATGCCACCAAAAGTGCCACCAGTTCAAAACATAACATTTGATAAACCCAGTAGTTATAAGGTAAAATCAGTCTTTTTAACTTTTATAACAAAGGTTTTGGAGACTCCTATTATACCATTTAACTAATCCCCTAAATCGGACAAATTAATAATATCATATTTTTTTTATTTTATCAACTAATTTTGATACTCTTTTGCATATAATATATGGGAGGGTTTATTATGGCTATTGTTGCATATAATACAAAAGAACTTGATTTACTTGCTAGACTTATGAGAGCAGAAGCAACTGGTGAAGGTAATCTTGGAATGCTTATGGTTGGTAATGTTGGAATAAATAGAGTTATAGGAAACTGCTTAGATTTTAAAAATATTACTAGTATTTATCAAATGGTATATCAAGATCCAGGAGGATTTTCTGGAACAGATAGTCCACTTTTTTATAGTTCATCAAGTACTGCAGAAAAAAATCTTGCTAAAAGAGTAATAAATGGTGAATACTTTCATCCTGCGACTAATGCACTTTGGTTTTATGCACCAGGATCTGGTAATTCATGCAGACCAACATGGTTTAATCAAGCAAATAGTGGAAGATATAAAAATCATTGTTTTTATGTTCCACAAAAAGGAGTTTGTAAAGACTTATACTAAAAATACCAATGCTTTTACACATTGGTATTCTTTTTTATTTGAAGTTCATCGCCAACTCTAAGTACATCGGATTTTAAGTTATTTAATTGTTTAATATCATTTATTGTTGTGTTATAATCTCTAGCAAGTTTCCATAAACTATCTCCTCTTTTAACAGTATAAACTATAATATCGTTACCAGAGTCTGTTCCAGTTGGAATAGTAAGAACACTTCCTACAGTCAATATATCACTTGTTAAATTGTTTTTATTTTTAATATCATCTATACTAACATTAAATATCCTAGATATTGACCACAATGTATCTCCATTTTTAACTACATAAGTATTTTCTTCATTAATTATATCATCTTCTGAAGGTGTTACTATAGTTGTAGAAGATGGTATATTTATAATTTGACCAATACTTAATAAATCACTAGTTAAATTATTAACTTTCATTAAATCATTAACATTAACTCCATATTGTCTTGCGATTGAATATAAACTATCTCCTCTTTTAACTACATATGATATATTTGTATCTTCTGCTTTATAATATTCTGGTACTCTTAAAGTTTGACCTACATATAAGACATTACTTTTTAAATTGTTTAATCTTTTTATTTCATTTACATTAGTATTAAATTTTTTAGCAATATTCCATAAAGTATCTCCTCTTTGCACAGTATAAGTAGTAGATGAAGTACTTTCACCATATGGAATATTTTTATATTCAGCAACTGCTTTTACAACTGCTTCTGCGTATTTTTCCCAATTATTTTTTATTCTTTCTGCGTCACCCTTATTATCAAGGAATCCATATTCAATAATTATTGGCTCTGTTACACCTGTATTCCTGTGGATAAAATAATAATCCTTACTATTATCACTTGGTAATCTTCTTTGATATGCTTTTCTTATAGATTGACCTTCTTTACTTAGATTTTCAAGTATTAATTTTGATAGTGTATCATTATTTCTAAGGGCATATATAACTTCTGCTCCTGATGCACCTCCTGCATTTAAATGATTTGATATAACAAGTACATCAGGTGAATTACCATATGCATTTAATATTCTGTTAACTCTTTCTGTTGGAGTTACTGTTTCATCAGTACTCCTAACAAGCGTAGAATTTGCACCTAATTCATTAAATCTTCTATTTAAATAATCAGCAAATTTTAAAGTGTATTCCTTTTCAACAAGTCCATTTCCACTAGTTCCAGGATCACTTCCACCATGTCCTGCATCTACAACAATCTTCACATTATTATTCATAAAATCTCTCCTCAAATTATTTTATGATAAATACCCAAATGTGTTATTGTTTATTTTACTTTAAATATAAAATTTTTTAGGTAGATAAATTATTACAATAATATATAATGTTAACATATTTAATTACTTTTAATAAATTTACTTCAGTTTTCTAACTCATTAATTATCATAAATAAGTTAACTTATTTAACTTTACTATCTTCTGTTAAAAGTTTGAAATAACTACCTTTCTTATTAATTAATTCTTTATGGGTTCCTTGCTCAACAATTTTACCCTTATCAAGATATAAAATTTGAGAACATTCCTTAATTGTAGATAATCTATGTGCAATTATAAATGAAATTTTATTTTTAGTTATTTCATCTATAGCATTTCTAATTAACATTTCAGATTTATAACTTAACGATGCTGTTGCTTCATCCAAAATTATTATTTCAGGATCTTCTACCATTACTCTAGCAAAATTTAATAATTGCTTTTCTCCTGTTGATAACAAATCAGTATCAGAAGTAATAAATGTGTCATATCCATTTTCTAAATTTATTATTTTGTCATGTATTTTCAGTTTCTTACAAATATTAATTATTTCTTCTCTACTTACATCATTATTAACATAATTTATGTTATCTAATATTGTTCCATCAAAAATAACAACATTTTGCATTATGTACCCTATTTTAGATCTTAAACTTTCTAAACTATAGTTTTTATAATTCTTTTCATTAATTAGAATCTCTCCAGTACTTAAGTCATAAAACCTACATATTAAATTTACTAGACTTGTTTTACCACAACCAGTTTTTCCTATTAATGCAATCTTGTCTCCTTTATTAGCTTCAATATTGATTTTTGTTAAAATCTTATTTTTATTGTCATAACTAAAGTCAACATTATTAAACTTTATTTTTTTTATAGCATCTATTTCTTCCCCTATTTTAATATTTTCTTCTTCTCTGTTCAATAAATCCATTATTTTGTTATAGGATATTCTACCCAAATTTCTAATCTGAAATCCTTCTATAACCCATTTAGCATATGTTTCTGGACTTGAAATATATCTTACTAAAACTGTAAGTGCTCCATAAGAAATTAAACCATTTACTACTCCAATACTACCATAGCATACATTAAATACAATAATAAATGAAATAATAAATTCATATAAATATGTATAAGTTCTAATATTTTTTTCTAATTTATTTGTAACATCATTATATTCTTTAATTAATTCAGACAATTCTTTCATTCTTTGGCTTTCAATTAATAAAGTCTTTATAGTTGAAAATCCATATATTTGATCATTAGACCAATTCAATATTTTAGCATTAATTTTTCTTTTCAATTTTGTATATTCAATAGATTTTTTATTAAATACATATGTAATTATAAAACCTAAAATATAAATAAAAAGTGCTACAATCATTATCGGAACATTTAAATACATTAATATAAAAATTGTTCCTAAAAGTCTTACAATACCACCACAGTAAGAGCGTACTACTCCATTACTATAGAATCTTGCCATTTCTTTTGTATCATTTAATATATTTTCCAAAACTTCTCCTGTTTTAATTTGATCAAGTTCACTTTCTTTTAAATCTTGGATTTTAAAATATATTTTTTCTCTATAATCTGCTTCCAATTCCTTTATAAAAGATTCACTATTTATATCTTCAAAAAAAGTAGTAATCGCCCTGAAAATATTTACACAAAAATATATAATAGATAATATTATTATTAGTTTTATATTTTTACTTGGAATTGCATATTCAACCATTACAATAGTAAAACTTATAAAAATAACCACCATTATACTAGTTAGAAACCATCCAATAGCAGTATTTCTTGCTTGCTTTTTGTAATTATTATAAATACTTTTTAACATATTAATCCTCCTCTAATATAACGTTATCGTCTACATCAATAAGCTTACTATAATTTGGATTATTAAGTAAATTTGAATGTGTATCATAAATAACATTGTTATTATCAATAAATAATACATGACTACATTTTTCTACTACATTTCTATCATGTGAAATAATAATTGTTCCTTTATTCATTTTAATTAAATTGTTTAATATTTCTAATTTAGTAGCGTTATCCAATTTTGATAAAGAATCATCAAAAATAATATATTCAGTATCCATTGCTAATGTACGAGCTATGGCAATTCTTTGTTTTTGACCTCCTGAAATATTACTTCCATTATTTTCAAGAATATGATTATATTTATCATCAAATTCTTCAATATCTTTTTCTAAACAAGATATTTTACACAATCTAGTAATATCATCATCTGTTAAATTTTTATTTGTTACATTAATATTATTTTTTATTGAATCATTAAAGATATAAGTATCTTGTAATACAATTCCTACATATTTTCTAATAGACTTTTGATTAACTTCTTTAATATTTGTATTACCGATATAAATATTTCCAGTATAATTATAAAAACCTAATAAAGTTTTAGCAATCAAAGTTTTTCCACTACCATTATCCCCTATAATTGCAATATTCTCATCCTTCTTTAATTCAAAATTTAAATTTTTAAGATAAATTTTGTTATTAATAATAATTGAAACATCTTCAAAAATAATATTTCCATCTAATATTTTTAATTTTTTACTATTATCTTCTTCAATAACATTCATCAAGCTATTTAATTTTTTATAAGCTACCAAAAAATTATTTAAATTTTGCAATTTTACTACTGAATTATAAATATAAGTAGTTATTTGTGTTGAATAAGTAATCAATAACATAACACCAACTAATGTTAAATCTCCTTTAACTACTAGAATCCCACCAACAAGTAAAATAAATGGTTCTTTAAAATTTCTTAATGTATGTGTAGTAATACCATATATTACATTAATTTTTGCTAATTTTATATCATTTATCTTATATTGATCATTATCCTTTTTAAATTCTAATTTCTCATCATCTTGTCTATTAAAAGCTTTTAACATTTTAGAATTTATAATTGAATTAGTTGTTTTTTTTATTACACTTTCATTTTTATCAACAATATCTTCAACTAGTGGTTTAGAAATTTTAAAATACCATAATGATAATAATATAATTAATAAACATATTACAAATATAAATACTCCAATTAAAGAACTTAGTTTTAATATTTCATTAATTGAAAATCCAATTATAAAAAATGTATCTAAAAATAGACTAATTATAGAATTGAAAAAATCTGAATAAACTTCAGCATCATTATTAACTCTTTGAGTAATATCTGATTTTTTTATTTTACTGTAATTTAAATATTCAATATTTGGAATATGATTTAAAACTGATTGTTTAATATTTTCATTTATCTTTAAATTAAATATTGTTCCTATTTTACCTTTTATATACGAAACAAAAAAAATACATACATTAATTAAAATTAAAAAAATTGTTAATACTAATATTTTTGATTGCCACAAATCATTATAGAAAAAACATGATATATAGCTAGGAATTACACTTTCATTTTTATATATTACACCATCAAGAGCATACTCTACAAATTTTGGTACAATTACAACTAATTTAGAATAAATAATACTTAATACAATTACAAGTATTATATAAACAAAAGTACCTTTTAGACTTATTTTTAGAAAATTTTGTTTTTTCACTATACATCACCACTATATATAATTATACAACAAAAAAAATATTTTTTTAGTATATACTTAATGATTGTGATGGAAATGTTATAAAAGACGAAAAAAAGAAGCAGACTTATTTAAATCTGCTTGATACTCTTTTTATGTATGATATATTTAACAATTAAAATACTCCATTAAAAATTGTACATTTTCCATTCTCATCGAAAGTAGCATGTAAAGTTCCACCATTAGAATTAACCCAAAGATATTTATGAGAGAATGTTGTTACACTATCTAAAGTACCTTCAACTCCTCCCACAAGTTTTACAAACTCATCATAATATAATCCTTCAGTAGAATTAATTTTTGTTTTTAACTCCTCTACTTTAGAAAAATCAACTTTATCGTTTTTTATCATTTTATCTGGAAACTCTGCAGAAATTTGAGCAGTTGTTTTTCCTTTAAATTCATCTAATCTTACAATAATAGAAGTGTCATCAGTTAATTTCCATTCATATTTCTTATAAGCCATAACTGCGCCTTCTTTGCTTTCAGAGGCTAAATCTCCCTCAAAACCAATTATTTCATTAATTTCTTCATATGTTGTTTCTACTTTTAATTTTTTTATACATTCAAAAACATCACAATTTCCTTTAGATTTTTGAGTTATTTCATTTGTAGTTTTGTTACTATCTTGATTATTAGTTGTTTTATTGTTACCACAACCAGTTAAACCTATCACTAAAATCCCTACTATTAAAATTGATAGAATCTTTTTTTTCATAAATTTTTCCTCCTAAAAAAACTACTTGAAACAATTATAACATATGATTTATATACTTACAATTTGCTATTTAGTTTTTTTAGATTTAGTATTATCTTCTTCTATTATAGTATTTTTGCATTCTAGCTTTTTTAATACACCATTAATAACTAAATTGATTCCATATCCAATTGCTATACCACCAATTATAATTAAAATAATTTCATGTAAATTAAATCTATTTGCAGTAAAAGCCCATATTCCTGCAATAGTTCCACAAACAATCATTGAACCAGAAGAAATATAATTTATTTTTTCATTGCTATCTTTAAAAATCATATTATTACCCAATAGATTATCAACGCTTGTTTCAAGAATTTTTGAAAGTAATAATAATTGTTCTGGATTAGGAGATGTTTCACCTAGTTCCCAGTTTGATATTGTTTGTCTTGATACATTTATTTTTTCTGCCATATATTCTTGTGAAAAACCTTTTTCTTTTCTTAAGTTATAAATATTTTTATTTAGTTCCATAATTTTCTCCTCCCACAAAAATTGTAATATAAATAGTATTTGCATCTCTACCAAAGATATTTATAACAATCGCAAAGATATTTAACATTTTAACAAATTTTATTTGTCTAATTTATATTTTTACCTAGATTATAAGCATCTTGATATGCCTTTGTTTTTTCTATTTCCATACTTGCCATATTATAACTTTATTTGCCATAAATCTTCACTCCAATTTTTTATTTGAATACTTCCAACATTTTCAAAATTCAATTTTTGATAATAATTATTTAATTTTTTATTATCAGAAACACAATCTAATCTTAAGTACTCTTTTTTATTTTTTTTAGCTTCTTTTTGCGCAAAATCAATCATTATTTTTCCTAGACCATTTTCACCTATTTTCGCTACAAAATGATGAATATAATATGCTTTTACATTATCACAATCAGACCAATAATCGTAATCCTTTTCTTTAAGCAAAAAACCACCTACAACAACACCATCTTTTTTTGCTATAAATAATTTATTTTCTTTCATTTGTTTTTTAAAATATGATACATCAAATCTTACTGGATACGAATGAATTTTCCATTGATTTATTTTATTATCTTCAAACCATTTACATCTTGAAAGAATTATTTCGTGATACTCCTCTAAATCATCTTCTTTAGCTTTTTCAATATTATACATCTTATTTTTTCTCCCTTACTAACCTATATACTTTATAAATTATAACAATAAAAGAAATTGATAGAATTAAAAGTAGTGACATAACATAAACATAATTTAATTTTATAAGCATACTGGCAACTATAGTACTATATATTAAAGTAAATATTTTTCTTGTCAAGTTAATATAATTGACAATTTTATCATGTACTTTTTCACTACTATTTTCAAATAACATTTTCCTCATAAAATTATCAAATAGATCTCTAATAAATAAAAACATAAAAAATCCTAAAGCCATTATATATACTCCATAAATACTTCCTATAAAATGACCAACCAACAACGATATAAATGCTAAAACAAGTCCAAATTCGAAAATATATAGCATTTTTTCTTTATATCTATTATATATTTTTAAGAATAATAAATTAGATAATAATCTTGAAATTCTAGAAATAAATATAAATGCACTCATATATATTGCAACTTTATCTATTTTAAGTAAATTTTGTAAATCAAATTGAATAAATAATTTACTATTTTTTTGTCCGCAACAAATCATAGCATAAAATAATCCATATAAAATTATCATCAAAATTATTTTTTTAGAAAAGTTATTTTTAGTATAATTTGTTTCAATAACTTTGGACTCATCAAAACTAATGGGTACTTCATAAATAAAATTAGTTAAAATAATATTTATAAAACATACCAATAAACAAATTATCATTGGAATATATGGATTAATATTAAACATAAAACCTGATATTATTGAAATAAATAAAGTTATTAATGAATATATTGTACTTCCTTTAGTTTGATAATTAATGTATTCTTCTGATCTGTTTAAATATTTCAGATTTTTTATTAAAATTACATTATCCATATGTTTAAATACAAAACCAATAACATAACATAATTCTGCAATCAAAAAACCAATATAATTTTTAGAAATTGTGTTTAATAATACAGATACAAATAATAACGTTACACCAAGGTTTACAAAATTTAAATTGCCTATTTTTCTTACCATTTTTACTAAAATAAGTTGGAAAATTATTCCAACAATTGTACTTATTGCATCGATTGAATTAATTTGAGATGCTGATAAATTTTTAACAGTTGTTAAAAACAATGTATTTATAGCAATCAAAATATTAAATCAGCAGTAAGTCCGTAAAATATAGATATATATTAATACTTCTATTTAATTTTTTATAATTTACATTATCAAAAAAAACTACTCCTTATTACATATAATTATACCATATCATATTAAGATTTTTTTAGTACTTTTTTCTTACTATTCTTTTGTCTTAACACTTCATAATCACCTGTTTTACTATAAATTTTATATCCGTGTTCTAATCTCCATGCTCTTCTTTCTTCAGCAGGCATTTGATATACTTCCTCTGCTATATCAATATGTAATATACCATCTAAATGATCAATTTCATGTGATAATACAGTTGATTCAAATCCTTCAAAAGTTTCTTGTTTTTTATTACCTTCAATATCATAATATTCTAATTCTATTTTATAAGGTCTTAAAACTCTTCCAACATTATCTAAGCAACTAACACACGCTTCCCAATAATCAGTTAATCCTTCTCTATTTATTATAACAGGATTTATTAATACTTTTGCTTCATTATAATTTTCTTCTTCCTCGCTTACAGTATTAGATTGAATCTTATTTATAATATCTAAATTAGTATTTTTTAAATATACCATTCTTTTAGGTATACCAAGTTGAACAGCAGCCATTGCCATTACCGCATTTTCTTTACAATACTCATCTAATACACTTATATCGCTCATTAATTCTTCATCATTTTTAATATCAACTTCTTTTGATATTTGTCTTAAATATTCTTCATTATCCTCTATTGTAATTGATTTTATTTTTTTCATTTTTATTTCCTCCATATTATTATCTTATGATTACACGTATGTCTATCAATAGCAAAAAACAACTATTTCTAGTTATTTTTCTTCAGTCGCTTTAAACCCACAATCTAAACTTACTTGTACATTATAATTATTTTTACCATATGGACTAGTTGGATAAATTATTACCATAGTATTTGTTTTATCACAAGACTTATCTCCATTTTTAAAATTCTTTATCTTATTAGAAAAATCTTCACTATATTTTTCAAGTTCAGTCAAATTAAATTTTAAACCAATTGTTTCATATTTTTGTAAAAATTCCTTTGTTTCATCTAAGTTTTTACCACTTGAAACTGATGGATAATAATAACTCATATATATTTCATTACCCATATTTGTTAAATCATTTACTATTTTTTCTTCTTTTGAAAGTCTTAAGTCCTTAGTAAAGAACCATATTAATAATCCAACTACTATTAATAAAATTAATAATAAAATAACAAATAATATTTTTTTACTCTTTTTCATTTTATTCTCCTATTCAATTATAAAGTCTTCACTTTTATGAGGTTCTTTAAATAATAAACCTTCATAATTTTGTTGCCTTAATACTTCATATATTACAATTGCTGCACAATTTGATAAATTTAGCGCTCTTACTTTATCTGTCATTGGTATTCTCATACATCTATCTAAATCTTTTCTTAATATTTCTTTTGGAATACCTGTACTTTCTTTTCCAAATATTAAGTATATATCTTCTTTAGTATTAGAGTAATCAAATGAAGTATGAGGCTTTTTACCATATCTTGTAAAATAGTAATATGTTCCTTTGTTTTTTGATTTAAAATCTTCAAAATTTTCATATATTTCATAGTTTAAATTTTCTATATAATTTACGGCACTTCTTTTTAAATAACTTTCATCTAAAGAAAAACCTAATGGTTTAATCAAATGTAATTTAGTATTAGTTGCGACGCATGTTCTCATTATATTTCCTGTATTACCAGGTATTTCTGGCTCAAATAAAACTATATTATTCATATTAGTAATTTTCTTTTAATTCTTCGAAATAACTTTGTGGATGAGCACATACTGGGCAAACTTTTGGAGCTTCATCTCCTACATAAACATATCCGCAGTTACGACAAATCCAAACTGTTTCTTCTCCCTTTTTAAATACTAAATCATCTTCTATATTACCAATTAATTTCATATATCTTTCTTCATGTCTTTTTTCTATTTTTCCAACTTCTTCAAATAGTTTTGCAATTCTATCAAAACCTTCTTCTTTTGCTTCTTTTGCGAATGTAGCATACATATCTGTCCATTCATAGTTTTCACCTGCTGCGGCATCTTTTAAGTTTTCTATTGTACTTGGAACGCTTCCATTATGTAATTCTTTAAACCATATTTTAGCGTGTTCCTTTTCATTACCTGCAGTTTCTTCAAATATAGCTGCGATTTGTTCATATCCTTCTTTTTTTGCCTTTGAAGCATAATATGTATATTTATTTCTTGCCTCGCTTTCTCCTGCGAATGCCGCAAGTAAATTTGCTTCTGTTTTACTTCCTTTTAATTCCATAATTTTTTACCTCTCTTTCATAAATAATTATACAATATTTTTATATTTTTTTCTATCCATTTATCTTAAAATTTCTACATTATCTCCTGTAAATAATTTATATTCTTTTGAATCTACTGTATCAATATGAAGTTCTGGATAATCACCCATACTTATTTTTATATGTACATTATCAATAATAGTATTATCACTTAGTTTAACACTAACAATATCATCATTTTTAAAGTTCTCTTCTTTTGATATTTCTTTAGTCATATGAATATGCCTATTTGATAATATTACACATTTTCTTTTTATTGAACTTTTTTCTGATTCAATAATTATTTCTTCAGCGCCAGTTAAATCTCCTGAATTTCTATATGGAGGATTAATACCTAAAATATATGAATCTTCTTTTGATATTTCTACTTGCGTATATGTTCTTTCTGGTCCAATTACTCTTACATTTTCTATTTTTTTATCACCATTTATTAAATTAACTGTTTCGTAGCATGCATAATTATTATCTTGTGATAATCTTCTTTTTTCTTTTAAAATATAATCATCGCCAAATAAAATATTTTTATCATTCATACTTAAATGAATATGTCTATTTGATACTCCAACTTTTACTTTCATTTATTTCACCCTAATATAATTATATACGAATATTTTACTTTTTCAAATAATATAATTTTGTAGAAAGGATGAATTTTATGAATAATAATGGATATTATACTGGTTATCAAAATACAAATATAGGAACTAGTTCTGGTTATCCTAATCAGCAATATGCTCCAACAGTTGGCATGACAGAATTTCCTATGGAACAATCTTATGTTGAAAATATTTTAAGATTAAATAAAGGAAAATATGGTAAATTTTATGTATCATTCCCAGATTCAGTTGAATGGAAAGATAAAATATTTACAGGTGTTGTTGAACAAGCAGGAAGAGATCATTTAATAATAAGTGATCCATCTACTGGAAAATGGTATCTTATATTAATGATTTATTTAAATTATGTTGAGTTTGAAGAGAATATTAATTATAGTCCTGATTTTACTTTAAAAGGATTGTAATATTCTTTTTATTTTGCTATAATTTTTTTATAGTAGAAGGTGAATATATGAAAGCAAGTGTTATTATTTTAATTATAATTGTAGTTCTTTTTTTACTATTTATTGCTTTTAGCATTATATATAATAAATTTCAAGATTACATTATAAGAATTAATGAAGTTGAAGGAAAAATTGATGAAGCAATTAGAGAAAAGTTTGATATTATTATTAAATTAAACAATATTATAAAAGAAAAAATAAAAACTAAAAAAGTATTAGTTGATGATATTTCTAAGTTAAAAGATAAAAAGATAAGTAGTTTTGAAATTGATAGAAAATTAGTTGAAGCACTTAATAAAATTAACTTTGTTAAAAGTCAATATACTGAACTTGAAACTGATGAGGATGTTATTAAATTAACTTATGATATTGAAGATATTGATGAATCACTTAGAGCTTTTAAAAAATTCTATAATGAAACTATTGTATTTTATAACAAACTAATTAGAAAGTTTCCTTATAATATAATTGGTAAAATACTTAAATATAAAGAAAAAACATTCTTTGATGGCAAAGATATGAATGATGATGATATTAAAGATTTTAAACTATAAAAAAGATGCAAGATATGTTCTTGCATTTTATTTTACCATTCTATTTCTTTCATATTATTTTTCTTTAAAAATTCATTAGTTCTTGAAAATGGTTTTGAGCCAAAGAAACCATTATTTGCGGAAAATGGGGATGGATGAGCAGATTCTATTATTAAATGTTTTGGATTTGTAATAAATTTCTTTTTTTCTCTTGCATTATTACCCCATAATATGAACACAACTGGTTCATTTTTTTCATTTAATTTTTGTATTACGACATCTGTAAATTCATGCCATCCTAAATTTTTATGCGAATTAGGTTTATCTTTTTCCACAGTTAAACCTGTGTTTAAAAGCATTACACCTTGTTTTACCCATGGAGTTAAATCACCATTATTATAGTCTTTTTCTATACCTAAATCATCATATAATTCTTTATATATGTTCTTTAGTGATGGAGGAAGTTTACTTGATAATGTTGAAAATGCAAAACCATGTGCTTCTCCTACTCCATGATATGGATCTTGTCCTAGTATAACTACTTTTACATCTTTATATGGTAGATGGAAAGCATTAAATATTTGTTTTTGTGGTGGAAAAATATCCTTTGTTTTATATAGTTCTCTAAGTTCATATAAAATTGTCATAAAATATTCTTTATGTATTTCATCTTTTAGGATATCATCCCAGTCATTATTAAAAAGCATTACTATCACCTTTATAATTATATCATAAGATTAAAAAAATGAAGAAATAATTCTTCATTTGCTTACGCATGATAAGCTAATTTTTTGTTTTGTTCATTTAATTTTATCTCTTCATTAATAAGTAAATTTATATTTTCAGCCGCAGCATTTACAAAATCAACTAAACTAATAGTGACATTATTCTTTTTTAATAAATCATACACATCACTTTTTATATCTACTGATGCACTATTTTCAAATACATTAAATACATATAGTGGATTATTTTTTAAAATGTTATCTGAAAATTCTTTACCAAACATTCTATAATTAAATATAACTTTTTCAATTATTTTTACAATGTAAGCAGTTTTCTTATTATCAACATCAAATCCATTTTCGCTTAAATAATTTATTATTTTTTCTTTTGTATTATATTTTTCTACTTCTAAAAGTGCTTTTGCTTCTCTTTTTTTATATTCTTCATATTCTTTCATTCTCATAAAAATACCTCTTTCTCTTTTTTTAGTCGCAGAATTAATTATATACTTTTTGTAAATAATGTCAAGAATATATTGTTATTTATAAAAAAATATATAAAATATTCAATTTATGGTATATAATAATATTGTAGGTGGTTAGATGATAGATAAAAATGAATTAATTACTGATAAGGCTTTAGAATTTGCTAGAGAAAAACATAAAGGTCAAATGAGAAAAAATAATACTCCTGTAGAGTATATTACTCATCCTATTAATGTTGCGAATTTAGTAAAAAAATATGCAAATAACAAAGAAAATATTGATGACTTAGTTTCATCGGCATATTTGCATGATACTTTAGAAGATACAAATACTACTTTTAAAGAACTTATATGTAATTTTGGAAATTTAATATCTAATCTAGTAAAGGAACTTACAAATAATGATGTATTAAAAAAAGAAATGGGTAAAACTAAATATTTATCTATGAAAATGACAAGTATGAGTGATGATGCATTAATTATTAAATTATGTGATAGACTTGATAATGTGTCTAGCCTTTATGATACGAATAAGGCTTTTATAGATAAGTACTTAAGAGAAACTATTTCAATACTTAATTATATTATAGATAATCGAAGTTTAAATGCTATTCATTTAAATATAATAAGTGATATTAATAAAGAAGTTAATAATGTTATAAAGTGTTGTGCTGTGGATAATGTCATGACTAATAATATATTTATACTAAAGAGAAAAGAAGCTACTCAAATGTAACTTCTTTTATTTATGATATGATTCATTATTATTTATTTTATATGCTCTATAAATTTGTTCTAAAAGAATTAATCTAAATAATTGATGAGGAAAAGTCATTTTTGAAAATGATAATTTAAAATTACTCATCTTTTTTATTTCATCTGATATACCATATGATCCACCTATTATAAAACATATATTACTATTACTTATTTGAATTTCATCTATTTTTTTTGCAAACTCTATACTTGAAAGTTCCTTTCCCTCTATTTCCATTGTAATAATATAATCTTTTTCACTTACATACTTTAATATACTTTTCTTTTCTGTTTCAAGTGTTTTAGTTATATCAAAATTTTCATCAGGAACTTCTATTAAATTTATTTTAGTGTATTTACTAAGTCTTTTTAAATATTCATTTATCGCATCTGTTAAATATTTTTCTTTTATTTTTCCTACAGTTATTATTTTTATCATACTTCTATAACTTCCGTTGCTTCATTTTGTTTAGCAATTAATACATCATCAAATTTCATATCGTTTTTAGATAATTCTTCATTAAATGTTTCAATTACTTTTTCATATGAATTATTGTGTTCACTAATATGCGCAAATACGATTTTTCTAGTATTGTCACCAATAAATTTACATAAGTAATCACTTGCTTGTTTATTTGATAAATGTCCTTTATCTCCTCTTACTCTTTGTTGTAAATAATATGGATAAGGTCCATCCATAAGCATTTTTATATCATGATTACTTTCAAGTACATATAAGTTATTATTTGATAAAATTTTAAAATATTTTTGATTAATATATCCAGTATCTGTTATATAAACCATTGATGAATTATTATTTGTAAGTACAAATCCTATTGATTCTTCCGCATCATGTGATGTTTTAATTACATTTACAGTTAAATCATCAATTATAGCTTTTTTATCCTCATAATATTCATATCTAAAATTTCCAAGTTCTTTTTCCAAAACATTTTTCATGTCTTCTGTAACTAAAATAACTGGATTATATCTTTTTATAAATACTTTTAATCCTTTTATATGATCTGCGTGGCTATGTGTTATTAGAATATGTGATATTTCTTTAACATCTACATTTAAATTATTTAATGCATTTTCCACATATGAAGTAGTTGTTCCAAGGTCAATTAATATTTTTACTTTATCTGTAATAACAAGGGTACTATTACCCTTGCTTCCAGATGATAATACACATACTTTCATTATCTATAAAGTGTTAATGGGTTTACTGATCCACTAGGCATATTGATTTGGAAATGTAAGTGAGTACCTGTAGAACTACCACTATTACCCATGTATCCTACTATTTGACCTTTTGAAACATGCTGACCTACTGAAACTCTTATATTACTTCCCATAATATGTGAATATATAACTTCCATACCATTAGAATATTTTACTCTAACAGCATTACCATATCCACCACCACATTTGCTACCATAATAACCTCTATCAGCACAATTATTAGTAACTGCAGAAACTGTTCCTTCACCTATTGAATATATTGGAGAACCAAATCCACAACCAGATATATCTATACCTGCATGTAAACGTCCCCATCTAAATCCATAATAACTCGTTATTATGTAAGGAGAAATTGTTGGCCATCCCCAGCTTCCTGTTGTAACTGCAGGAGTTCCTCCTCCAGTATAATTTGAACCATAACTCTTTGTACCTTTTAATACAACTTTATCTATAGGTTCTTTTATTGTTGTTACATTTGTTATAACAGCGGGTTGTGCTTCACCATTAACATATTTAATTTTTTCTGTAACCCTTTGAGTTCCAACAACACCTTCTGTTTGCACTTTAGTTTGACCAGAATATATACTAGAATCTTCTTTTTCCACAGTATTAAATGGTTTATCCATATCTTCTACAATATGTTTTTCCACAACAATACTAAATATTGGATCAATAAGTGCAATACTAACCTTTTGACCAACACTTAAAAGATTATTACTACTTGTAAATTCAGGATTAACTATTAAAAATTCCTCTACACCAAGTTTATTATTAAATGCAACTGTTTCAATTGTATCTCCTGGCTTAACAGTATATTCTTCATCTTTATCAAGCGAACCAAATAATAAATATTTAGTAAGTGTATCTACATCAGTAAATATAACCTCATCTGTTGATAAATACGCTTCTGTTATTGTTATTTTTTCTTCTATTTCAATATTTTCTATTAAACTACCTGTTGTTTCAATTGCCTTTTGAGTATCATTTTTATAATCACTGATTTCTTTACTACTTACAAATGCCTTCAAAACTTTATTAACGGCTTTATCAAACATATTTTTTTTAAGTACATTTACTTTTATCTCTTTATCATCATCTGATTTAATACTTATAACATAACCTTTAATTGTAAAACTTTTGCTTTCCTTTATTTTTTCATAAATTTCTTTTTCTGATAAAATTTTTGCATTGTGTGTAACACATTTTTCTATATCAATTCCATTTGGTATATATACTTTATCAACATTAAATTCATCTTTTAGTTCTTGTTGTTCTTTATCAATATATTTTTCAAGAGAACTTTTTGAATTTACTGCACCAACTAATTTTCCATCAAGATATACATTATATACTTCTTCTATGCTTTCATCTGCTTTACTTGAAAAGCTTGTTATTACGATAATAATAAATGAAATTAATATTGATAAAATAACGGGTAAACTTTTTTTAAATTTACTCATCACACTTTCCTCCTACTCTTCTTCTTTACTATAATTTGAGAAAGTACTAGTATTTTTCTTAAATAATAATTCTATTGTAGCAGTTGGACCATTACGGTGTTTAGCCACAATAAATTCACTAATACTTATATTACCATCCATTCTTGCTTCTTTATTATAATAATCATCTCTATAAAGGAATGCAACTATATCGGCATCTTGTTCTATAGAACCTGATTCTCTTAAGTCACTCATTATTGGACGTTTATCATCTCTTCCTTCAACAGCACGTGATAACTGTGCAAGCGCAATTACTGGTACACCAAGTTCTAGTGCCATCATTTTTAAACTTCTTGATATTTCTGATACTTCTTGTTGTCTATTTCCAGCATATTTACTACTACCTGAAATAAGTTGTAGGTAGTCTATGATAACTATTCCAAGACCTTCTTTTGATGTTGAAAGTCTTCTACATTTACTTCTTATTTCACCAATAGTTATACCTGGAGTATCATCTATATATATATGAGTATCAGCAAGTTGACTAATTCCTTCACTTAACTTTCTCCAGTCATTATTATCAAGTCTTCCTGTTCTAAGCTTAGAGCCTTCTATTTGCGCAACTGACGCAAACATACGGTTTACTAATTGTTCAGCATTCATTTCTAGGTTGAATAATGCGACTGCCTTATCTGTTGATTTAGCAATATTTGTCGCAACATTTAAAGCAAAGGCAGTTTTACCCATAGCAGGACGGGCCGCAATTATAATAAATTCATTTTCATGTAGCCCACTTGTTAATTTATCTATTTCATAAAAACCTGTTGGAAGTCCTGTTATTTCTCCTCTTTGGTTACTTAATTTTTCTAAGTTTTCCTGTGCTTTAAATACTACATCTTGAATCTTATGAAACTCTGATGATTTTCTTGTTTTAGCAACATTTAAAATCTTCATTTCAGCGCTTTCTAATATATCATTAACATTTCCATTTTCAATCATTGATTCATTTGCAATATCATTTGAAACATTAATTAATCTTCTTAAAATTGCTTTTTCATGAACAATATTAATATAATAATCAACATTAGATGCACTTGGTACTGAATTAATTATTTCAACTAAGTATTCAATATTACCAACACTAGATAATGTTTTATTTGTTTCAAGTTTATTTGTTACAATTGTAATATCTATTGGCTTACCTTCTGCATTTAATTCTGATAAAGCGTCAAAAATCTTACTATGTGAATCAAGATAAAAATCTTCTGATTCTAGTTCATCACATATCTTTTGAAGTGCATATTTTGAAAGAAAAGCTGCACCCAGAACAGATTGTTCTGCTTCTAAACTATATGGCATATTTCTTTTATCCATTTTCTTACTCCTTAATTAATTTGATTTTTAAAGTTGCTACTACTTTTGCATGTAAGTTAATTGTTACAACATATGTACCAAGTGTATTAATATTTTCATTAACAACTATTTTTTTCTTATCAATATTATAACCTTTTTTAGATAACTCATCTGAAATTTGTTTTGATGAAATAGATCCAAATACTTTATCTTGTTTACCTGTTTTTACTTTAAATTCTAATTCTATCTTTTCTAAAGATTTTTTAATTTTTTCGCATTCTTTTATAAGTTCATCTTCTTTATTTTTTCTATCTGTTAATTGTCTATCAAGTATTTCACTACTTCTTGAGCTATATTTAATTGCATATCCATTCTTTATTAAGAAGTTTTCTGCATAACCATCTTTAACTTCTTTAACCTCATCTTTTTTTCCTTGTCCCTTTACATCTTTTAAAAATATAACTTTCATAAATATGACCTTCTTTCTAAACAATAAATACGTAATTATATTATACAACATTTTGTACATTATGTCAGTAATAATCAAAAGAAAAATGCCATGTAATTGGCATTAAATTTTTTATTTTTCAAGTTTCATTGTTTTAAAATCTTCTCTATTTAAGAAATATGGGGCACTGATATATTCTTGAACTAAATCATTATCATCAAAATACTTATAATCATCTTCTACATCCTCTAGAGTTTCAAAATTTTTACTAACTAAATTACCATTTTCATCTATCTTATAAAATTTAAATTCATATGTATAATCTCTTACTTTATCGCTAGTATATTCATATGGAGATACTTCTTCCCAAACATATTCAAAATGATAATCATTAAACAGTCCATAGTAATATTCAAATTCACCAGTAGCAGGATTACATCCGTACCCATATGTATAAACTGGACCATAAATATAATCATAAACATATGCTTCTCTTTTATTTTGGTGATTTGATATAACTTTATTTATATAATTAATATTATCACTTACAACACATAAATTTTTACTACTTACATTATTTATAATATTAGAATCAGTTGTATATTCATTAGTTCTATTAAAATTACCATTTTTTTCTTTTTCTCCAGATATATATTTTTTTAATCCTTCACTATTTTCATAACTATGAATATGATCTTCTTTTACATCACATTTAGCAGTTTTATTGCATCCTGTTAATCCAGCTAAAGTTACACTCCCATATAAAGACAATAACAATAATTTCTTTCTTAATTTTTGCATATTTTGTTTTTTTGTCATAATATTTAACCCCCTTAAAAATGCAGTAGATTTATTTTAACAAAAAAAATAGAACATGTAAAGTTCTATTATTTAGTAAATGGTAAAATTGCCATCATTCTTGCTCTTTTAATTTGAGTTGCTACTATTCTTTGGTGTTTAGCACATGTTCCAGTAACTCTTCTTGGTAAAATTTTACCTTTTTCATTAATATATTTACGTAAGTCATCTGCGTTTTTGTAATCTAATTCTTTACCAGCGCATAATTGACATACTTTTCTTCTTTTTCTTCTAAATTCAGCCAAGGCTTATACCTCCTTTTCTTTTATTAAAATGCTATATCGTCGTCACTAATTTCGATTGAATCACCAAAATCAGCAAATACTTCTTCATTCATGTCAGTAGGTTTTACACTATCATTTGCAAAATCTGCTGGTGTTACAGAGTCTTCAACAGGTCTATTTTGTGATTGTGCTTTTGATTCTAAGAATTGAACGTTATCAGCAACTACATCTGTTGTATATACTCTTTGACCATCTTTTTCATAACTACCAGTTTGAATTCTTCCTTCAACTGCAACTAAGCTTCCTTTTGTAATATATTTTTTAACGTTTTCTGCTTGTTTTCTCCAAACAACTATGTTAATAAAATCTGTTTCTCTTTCACCACTTTGACTTGTAAATGGTCTATCTACAGCTAATGAAAATCTTGCACTTGGAATGTTTGAACTTGTATATCTAAGTTCTGGATCCCTTGTTAATCTTCCTATTAATACTACTTTGTTCATAAAGCACCTACTTCCCAATTATTTATCTAATTTTATAACAATATGACGTAATAATTCTTCACTAATTGTTGCTAATCTGTCAAATTCTTTAATTGCTTCAGCATCTGACTCAACATTAATTAAGAAATAATATCCAGTTTTATGTTTATTTATTTCATAAGCTAATTCTTTTTGACCTAATTCTTTTGAGCTTAATACTTTAGCTCCATTATCTACTAAAATTGTTTCAAACTTTTTAAAAACATCTTTAATAGCGTTTTCTTCTAAATCTGGTCTAACAATGAATAAAATTTCATATTTCATTTCTTACACCTCCCTTTGGACTAATGGCCTATAAAATATAGGCAGAGAGTAAATAATTACTCGCAAAAGTATTATAACAAAGAAATTTTAAAAAGTAAATGCTTTTTCTTTTATTATCTTGCATAAAATAAAGTATAATGATATACTTTTAGATAGTTAAGGATGATATTATGAAGAAAAAAGCTTTAAAATATACAATTTTTTTACTTTTAATTCCTATTGTAATAACAATTATGCTTTCATTAGTTCAAGACAAAGAAATGGAAACTAATAATCAATATGATGGAATTGACATACCTGAGTACAAAGATACAAGAGTTGATGATATAAAAAGAAGTAGTACTTATGCTTATATATCAATATTTGGTTTATTGATTATAGCAGGTGGTACTTGGATATACGTTAAGAAGAAAGGAGAGTTTTGATACTCTCCTTTTATTATACATTAAATCTAAATACACAAATATCTCCATCTTGCATTACATACTCTTTTCCTTCAAGTCTTAATTTACCATTTTCTTTTGCACCTTTTTCTCCACCATATGTTTTATAATCTTCAAAAGATATAACTTCTGCTTTTATGAATCCTCTTTCAAAATCACTGTGGATTATACCCGCACATGCTGGTGCTTTCATACCTTTTTTAAAAGTCCAAGCCTTTACTTCTTTAGGCCCAGCAGTAAAGAATGTAGCAAGACCTAATAATGAATATGCAGCTCTTATAAGTTTATCAAGACCACTTTCTTTTATTCCAAGTTCTTCTAAGAATAATAATTTATCTTCATAATTAAGTTCACTAAGTTCACTTTCCATTTTAGCACATAGTGTAATTACTTCTGATCCTTCTTTTGAAGCATATTCTCTTACTTTTTTTACATAATCGTTTTCTTCATTTATTTCATTTTCAAGTACGTTAGCAACATATATTACTGGTTTTTTAGTTAATAAATTAAATGATTTTATAACTTTTTCTTCATCTTCAGTATATTCTAGTCTTCTTGCTGGAATATCCTTTTCTAAAGCATCTTTTATTTTTTTCATTAATACAAGCTCAAATAATGCATCTTTATCTTTTGTTGATATAGCTTTTTTTTCTATTCTACCAATTCTTGAATTAATTACTTCTAAATCTGCAAATATTAATTCTAGATTTATTATATCAATATCTCTTATTGGATCAGTACTACCTTCAACGTGAGTAATATTTGCGTCATCAAAACATCTTACTACTTCACATATAGCATCTACTTCTCTTATGTGTGATAAAAATTTATTACCTAAACCTTCACCTTTTGATGCACCTTTAACTAAGCCTGCAATATCAGTAAACTCAAACGAAGTTGGTACAACATTCTCTGGTGTAACCATTTCTTCTAATACTTCTAATCTTTTATCTGGAACAACAACGACACCAACATTTGGATCAATTGTTGCAAATGGATAATTTGCTGCTAATATATTTTTCTTTGTAATTGCATTAAATAATGTAGACTTTCCTACATTTGGAAGACCTACTATTCCTGCCTTTAAACTCATACTATTACCTCTTTCTTCCTTAATAGTATAACATATATAAAAAAAATATTTAAGTAAATTCTTAAATATTTTATATTGTTGGGAATACATTTGGACCAATAGGTGCCTTTAATACATACCAACCAAATATAATAAATAACCATAAAATTAATATTGCAATAAAATATGGGAATATCATTTTGTAACATTTTCCTATTGTAAAATCTGATTTACTGTATAAACCAATAAAACCTAAAAATATAACAAAATATGAATATATTGGTGATATTAAATTTGTTGCAGAAGATGCTAATCTAAAAATTGCTCCTGTAAATTCTGGTGTAATATTAGATTTCATAAATAGTGGTATCATCTTTGGTACAAATAATGTCCACTTTGTTGATAGTGACGGAACAAAGATATTAGAAATTGCTACTACTACAAATGAAAGTAATATAAGTATTACAAATGAAGGTTTTATTCCTGCAACCATATTAAATAAATTTACAGTAACTACATTTCCTATATTAGTATATTTAAATAGTGAAATAAATTGTGATGATACAAATATTAATAAAATCATTTCACCAAGACCATTTAAACTACTTGATAAATATTTAATTATATCTTTCCCATTTTTTATTTGTTTTGTTACTGTACCATATACAATAGAACAAATAATAAATATTAATGATGTAATATATAAAATACCATTTACAAATGGAGAATTTGCTCCAAATAACTTATTTACATACATTGATTGTGATGAATCAAGTAATGCTCCTGATAAAGGTAATTTAGGTATGATTGCATACACAAGTAAAACAAACATTATTATAAAAGCTATTAATGCCTTTTTAAATGCCCTTTTATCTAATTTTTCATTAAGTTCTATTTCTTCTGAACCAATTCTAACAGGTTTTCTTCTAGCAATTATTTCAGTCATAATAGAAATTAATAATGCTAATAATAAACTTGATATAACAACAAAAAATAAATTTCCAGAATAACCATATGTATAATTTGGATCAACCATATTAACAGATGATTTAGCAAGTTCTATTAAACTATAATCAATTGACGTAATGAAAATATTTATATTTGCTCCTGCTACGACACTTGCAAATGCCATTGTCATACCAACTACCTGACTTCTTTTATATTCAGTAAATAATATTGCAGCGATAGGTATCATTATAACAAACGATAAGTCTGTACTAAAACCCATTATAATGCATAATAATGAAAATATAAAAAACATAGTTTTTCTAGGTATTATCTTATTTAATTTACTAAATAAAGATTTTAATAATCCTGTCTTTATCATTAGACCAACACCAAGTAATCCTACTATTAATGTACCAAGTGGTACAAATTTTAGAAAGTTATTTATACTTTCAGAAAACATATACTTTATGCCTTCATAACTAAGCAAGGACTTTACTGTTAAGACAGATGTTGAAGATGAACCTAATGATACATCAGTTTGAGTTCCTTGAAAATTAAATAAAGACAAAAGAGCACTTAATACAACTGTAATAACAATTAGTACTAAGAAAAACCAAACTGGATGTACTTGAAATTTTTTCTTTTCTCTATCCATATTAATCCTCCACTATTTTTTTTATCTTTTTATTAAATTCATATCTAGGCATCATTATCATTCTTCCACAATTTATACATTTTAATTTTATATCAACGCCAACTCTAGTAATTTCCCAAAGGTTAGTTCCACATGGATGCCCCTTTTTCATTATTACCTTTGTTCCTACATTATACTCATTTTTCATTGTGTACCTCTACTTGTGGATATGGTATTTCAATACCATTTTGATCAAATGCATTTTTTATTTCTTTTAATAATTTTCTCTTTACTACAAATTCATTTTTAACAGATGATTTTGCTGTAAGTAAATAATCTACTGATGAATCTGATAATGAATCAATTCCTTCAATAGTTATCTTACTTTTAAGTTCAGGTATGCTTGTATTTAATTTTTCTATTAATTCATTTAATACTTTTTCTACCTTTTTATTATCTGATTCATATGAAACAGATGCAATTACTCTAACAAGTACATTATCTAAACTATAGTTAGTTATTTCACCAATATTTCTATTAGCAATTATTTTTACTTCACCTTTATATGACTTTAATCTAGTTGTTTTAAGTGTTAATGATATAACTTCACCTTTAAAACCATTTATTTCAACTATTTCACCTATTGCAAATTGACTTTCAAGTATTATAGTTGCTCCTACAAGTAAGTCTTTTAATACATCTTGAAAAGCAAGACCAATAACTAAACTGAATGCCCCTACTCCTGCAACTAACGCACTAGTATTTACACCATATACCTGAAGTATATATAATATAGCAACAATTGCAATTAATACTTTAATAATGTTTTTACACATCATAAGTACTGTTTCTCTACTTCTTTGTTCATGTTTAGTTAAATTTTTATTAATAACTATTCTTAAGCTTAATATTTTGTTAATAATCATATCAAGTACATACGCACCTAATACAATAAAAATAGGTAAATATATCTTATCAGATATTTCTATTCCAAATATAGTCATATTTGCCTCCTATTATTCATTAATATCAATATTCATTATTTCTAAAATTCTATTTAAATCTTGTACATTTGAAAATTTAATTGATATTTTATTATTATTTATTTTTACATTTGTTCCAAGTTTTTCTTTTAAGAAATTTTCCATATATTTGTATTCATTGTTTGTATTTTTTTTAGTCTTTACTTCTTTTTCTTCATTATCATATACTATACTTTCTAATTTTCTAACGCTTAAGTCTTCAGTAATTACTCTTTGTGCTAAATCTTCTACTATTTTTGGATCATCTAATTTACTAAGTACTCTAGCATGTCCCATTGATAATTTATTATATAAAACCATATCTTGTACTGAAGCTGGTAGTTTTAATAAACCAAGTATATTTGTTATGTGACTTCTACTTTTTCCAACCTTTTTAGCAAGTTCATCTTGAGTAATATTCATAGATTCTATTATTGATTTATATGCTTTTGCTTCTTCTATTGAAGTTAAATTTTCTCTTTGTAAGTTTTCAAGTAGTGCAATCTGCATCATTTCTTCATCTGAAAAATCTTTTACTATCGCAGGTATAGTTTCTAATCCTGCTAATTTAGATGCTCTAAATCTTCTTTCACCTGCTATTATTTCATAACCCTTTATACTCTTTTTTACGATAATAGGTTGAAATACACCATGTTCTTTAATTGATAATGCTAATTCATTTAATGCTTCTTCATCAAAGTTTTTTCTAGGTTGATATGGGTTAGCTCTTAACTCACTTAAATTAATTTCTACTATTTGATCATTTGTTTTTGCTTCTTCTATAATTGAATTTTCTATTGTATCAAAGTTTAAACCTTCATCATTAAATAATTGTTCTAAACCTCTTCCTAAAGCTTTTCTCTTATCATTCATTTCTAGCAATAACCTCCTTTGCCAAATTTATATATGCTTCTGTTCCTCTACTTGTAGGATCATAATTTGCGATTGGTTTACCATGACTTGGTGCCTCTGTTAATCTTATAAGTCTTGGTATTATTGTGTCATAAACTCTTTCTCTAAAGAATCCTCTTACATTTTCAACAACCTCAAGTCCTAAGTTTGTTCTTGAATCAAGCATTGTTAAAACAACACCTTCTATTTCAAGATTTGGATTTAGACTTTTTCTTGCCTGTGTTATTGTATTTAAAAGTTGCATTATTCCTTCTAGTGCAAAATACTCACATTGTACTGGAATTAATACTGAATCTGATGCTGTTAAAGCATTGATTGTTAGTATTCCAAGTGATGGTGGACAATCAATTAATATATAATCATAATTATCTCTGATTTCATATAATACTCTTTTTAATTGTGATCCCTTTTGAAAACTAGGATCAACGTGTTGCTTATCTATAAAATCAATTTCTATACCAGCAAGTTTCATTGAAGATGGAATTAAATCTAGATTTTTAAATTTAGTTTTCTTAACAGATTTACTAGGTTCAACTTCATTCATTAATGCTTCATAAAGAGTTATTTTTAATCCACCTTTTTCAACACCTACACCAGTTGTTGTATTACCTTGTGGATCTAAATCAACTAATAAAGTCTTTTTACCTAATATTCCTAAAGATGCAGCTAAATTTATACTTGTAGTTGTTTTACCTACGCCACCCTTTTGATTTACTAATGATATAATCTTTCCCATCTAAAACACATCCTTAATTATTTATCACTTATTCTATTTTAGCAGAAAATAAAAAATTTTTAAATATATATAAACAAAAAAGCAAATATTTTAATATTTACTTTTTTAAAATTTACCATTAAGTACATAATTAGCAAGCTTCATAACATCACTTATTTTTATGTTTCCATCTTTTGTTACATCTGCTGCCCTTTTATAACATTCTTCTTTTATTACACTATTATCTAATAGATAATTTGCTGTCTTCATTACATCTGCCATCGTTATTTTTCCTGTCCCTGTTACATCTCCTAATACTACTACTGTATATTCTTTTGTCTCTGTTGTTAACTCTATTCTTATTTTACTTCCTGTTCTCACATTATCATTACTTGTTAATTCTTTTCCTGCATTATCTATTATTTTTATTTCTCCGCTTGTATCTATTTTATCAAGTATCTTTTTATATGTATCTCCTACTTCAAAATCATTTATAAAATTATTTTCATCTATATTTAATTTACTTACATCTATATACTCATTTGTTATTTTATATTCTTCTATTATTCCATATGTTTCACTTATTACTTTTAGTATCATTCCTTTTTCTATATTTCCACTTGTTACTTCTTTTGCTTCTTTATATATTTTATATGATACATTTGATACTTTTATTTCATCCGTAAATTCTTTATATGGTATTTCTTTAATTATTACTACAACATTATTAGATACTTTTAATGTTCCAAAATCTACACTTAATATATCTAAACTATCTATTACTATATCATTATATAATATTTCTAATTTATTATTATTTATTTTTATATTTCCATTAGTAATATTTATATTATTTAAATCAATGTTACCGACAGTATAAATATATTTATCTGTTATCTTATATTTTGAACTTGTAATTCTTATTAATTTAAATGTGCCTAATACTTCATTATCATAACTGACTTCTAATAAATTATCTTTTAAACTTAAGGCACACTCTGTATTAATATCATCTTTATTAAATTCATTTACATTTGTATATATATTATCATTATTTAATTTATATTTTTTACTTGTCAAATTTAATATTTTAAACTCTTTTATTATATTATTTCCATCTTTTACTTGTAACTTATTATCATTTATTTCAAGTGTTCCATATTCTGTACTTAAGTTACTTAATATTGTTTCTTTATTTGTATCTGTTCCTGTATAAATATAATTATTTTTTATTATATATTTTGAATTTAACAATGGAGTTATAATTAATTCTTTTACTAAAATATTTTCATATTTTATCTGTAATCTATTATTACTAATATTCAATGCCCCATTAATTACATTTATATTATTTAATATATTATTATTTGATTCATTTACTACAAAAATAAAATTAGATGTTATTATATATTTATCACTAGTTACTTTAATTAATTTATATGTATCTAATAGTTCATTACCATAACTTATCTCAATAACATTATCCTTTTCTACTAATGTAGCATTTGTATTTATTTTTGTTTTATCAAACATTTCAGAACCTATATAAACATATCTGTCACCAATCATATATTTATCACTTGATAAACTTAATATATCAAATTCTTTAAGTACTTTACCACCATCTTTTACTTGTAATTTATTATCATTTATTTCTAGTGTTCCATATTCTGTACTTAAATTTTTTAGTATCATATCTTTATTTGTATCTGTTCCTGTATAAATATATCCTTTTTCTTCATTTATCTTATATTTATTGCTTTTAAGATCTGTTACATATACTGTATATATTCCTTGTATATTACTACTACTGCTATCACCTTTAAAATATATTTTGTAATCATATCTACCAATATTTTCATTATTTATTACTGAATTATCTAATTTTGTATTATTTATTACACCATATTTATATTCTTTAGTAAAATTATTATTCAGTTTATAATTTTCTGTATTTATTTTATTCGATAAATCTACTTTATTATTTTTATATATAATTTCATCACCTAATTTAAACATATTATCAAATGTATATAAATCATTTATTTTTGTATTATAGCTTATATCTAAATTTGTTAATTGATTATAATAAACATGCAATTTTGTTAAATTTACATTATTGCTTGTATCTAAATTTGTTAATTGATTTCCCGAAACATCCAATTTTGTTAAATTTGTATTTTTGCTTACATCTAAATTCATTAATTGATTTCCCGAAACATTCAATTCTGTTAAACTTATTGCACCATTTAAATTCAATGTGTTTAAATTACTATTATATGCAATTAATTTTTCTAATTTTATATTATGACTTACGTCTAACTCTGTTAATCTATTTGTGTTTGTTGGAAAAATTGACCTAGTAGTAGACACATCTAATTCTTTTAAATTAATATTTTTACTCACATCTAAACTCACCAGATTATTTGCACTTAGATTTAAATTAGTTAAATTTATTATGCCACTTACATCCAAACTATTTAACTCATTATAACCCGCACTCAATTTTGTCAATTTATTATTATTTCCTATTTTTAAATTTTTTAACTGATTGCCCTCAACATACAAACTAACAAGGTTAATGTTATTAGCAGCATCTAAATTAATTAATTTGTTATAGTTTATCCATAACTCTATTAAATTCACGTTTTTTTCTAAATTTATATTTACTAAACTATTACGATCAGCATACAATTTTTCTAAATTTGTATTTTTACTTACATCTAAATTCGTTAATTTATTACCATCAACCCATAATTCTTTTAAATTTACATTATTAGTTACATCTAATGTTGTTAATTGATTATTGCTTACAAATAATTGTACTAAATTTGTATTTTTACTTAAATCTAAATCTGTTAATTGAATGTTATTTACATTCAAACTTATTAAATTTATGTTTTTACTTACATCAATATTGGCTATCTTTTTTCCACCAATTGTTAAATCAGTTAAGCCTGTAATAAAACTTATACCTTCAACTGATTCAATATCTTCACCAGAACAATGTAGTGTTTCAATAGTTTTTAATTGTTCATTTGTTAAGCTCGTTGTATATGGTAATTTTGTAAAATTTTCATAATTATATTCATCAATAACACAATTATAAAAATTTTGATCCGTAAAAGCTTTATTTGCAGGTGTTTTATAAGTGCTTGCTATTATCTTATTTATTTTTGTTGGATTTGTTACATTATAATTTACTCCTAATAATAAAACTATCATAAAATTTAATACTATTATTAATGTTATTGCTCTATCTCTATTCATTTATTTCACCCGCTTTTACTAATTAAACACCTGTAAAATCATTATTTTCAGTCGTTTTTTCTTTTTCTACTACGTTATCACTTAATTCATTATTTGTAATTGTTGTATTTTCTTTAATATTCACATTATTTTTTATGGTTGTAAAATCTTCAGCTGATATTTGTTCTAATTCTGGTTTCTTTTTTCTTTTTAATAATATAAATGTTATTGCTCCACCAGTAATTATTGTGATAACTATAATTAAGGTAATTATTAATGCATTATTTGATTTTTTAATATTTAATGTATAGGTTCTATTGCTTCCGTCTTCTGCAATTACTTTAATTAAAACTTTACTTCCATTTTTTAAATTTTCATTACCACTTATTTTATATTCTGATTTTCTATCATCTAATGTTACACTAATATCTAATTTTTTTTCTTTCGTTTTTATTGTATATTTATACGTTTTTTTATCAAAATCTATACTATGATTTTTTATTGTCAATGATTTAATATAATTATTTGTTGATAACTTATATCCTTCTTCTTTTCTTGTTACTTTTACTATATATGTAGTTATTTTACCATTTTCTGCTTCTACTGTTATTGTAAATGTATTTTCTCCTACTTTTAATTTTTCATCACCTGTTATATTTACTTTAGATTTTCCATCTGTTGGTAATGCATCTATTTTAAAAGTATTAACATCATATTCAACATTTACTTTATATTCTAATACATCTGTTTTAAAATCTATTTTCCCTTCACTTAGTTTAATTTCTTTTAGTGTTGAATCACTACTTTTTCCATCTTCTCTATTTATATTTATTGTATATGTTTTTACATTTCCTATTTCATTTCTTACTTTTATATATATTGTATTATTTCCTGGATTTAAATTTATAGTTCTAGGGCCAAATCCATTTTCAAAGCTAGCTTTTACATCTTCTAATGATGCTTCTATTTTTACGCTAGTTGTATCTTTATCTACATCAACATTGTAAGTTGTTGTTGATTTATTAAAATTTAAATTTCCCTTACTCAATGTCAATGATTTTAAATTATTATTACTACTTCTCGTATCTTCTCTATTTATATTTATTGTATATGTTCTAGTACTTCCATTTTCTGCGGTTACATTTACTCTATATGTATTTGTTCCATAATTTAGATTAAATCTTCCTGTCCCTGTTACTGATGCCTTATTATCATCTTTAGTTGCACTTATTTGTACATTATCACTTGTTGTTGATAAATTATATACTAATGTATCTCTATTAAACGAAATATTTGTATTTGATACCACCAATGACGATAAATAATTATTTTTACTTCTTGTATCTGGTCTTGTTATATTTATTGTATATGTTCTTGTTACTCCTGTTTCACTTGTTACATTTATTTTAAATGTATTTGTCCCATAATTTAATGAAACTGTACCAAGATTTCCTGTCATGCTTGATGACGAATCTTTTTTTATTGCACTTATTGTTGCTGTCTGACTATTTATTGTTGTTGAATAACTAGTTGTATCTGGATTAAAATTTATTGATCCTCCACTTATAGATAATGATGATAATCTATTTTCATTAGATTTAATTCTGATTGTTGCACTTACTGAATTCGCATTATAATCATTATATTCTGTATCTGATGCTGCTACGTTTGTTAGTCCTACTGTATATGTTTGATTTGATGTGGCATTACTTGGTATTGCTACATTTAATGTTCCTAGAGTTGTTGTACTTGAAAATCCACTTGTTTTTCCAAGTACAAAACCACTACTACTTCCTCCACTATAATCAGAAAAACCACTTGATGCTGTAAATCCCTTAAATGTTAAACCACTTCCCAAATTAAATGTTCCATTTACACCATTTAATGTAACACCTGATGGAGTTGCACTAATATTACAACTTATCTGTGCTCCTGCAGATGAAGTACTTGGACAGTTAATATTTACACTAAACCCTGCTGCATTAGCTGTAGTAGGTATAATACCTAATAAACAAATCAATAATATTTTCCCTATTTTGTTCTTCATTTTAAAAACTTCCTTTCAATACATAATTATTTTTTTATTTACATATGACTTTATTATTTTTACATTACTATTACATACCTTAAAAACAGTCGCGTATTCTTTATATGTATTTATTATATAATATTTTTACAAAATATTCTATATGTTAACAAAATTTGTTATAATATTTTAGGGTGAAGTTAAATGGCAGGAACAATTACACATGCTTATTTTGCAATAGATGTATATAATAAATTTGATGAAAATTTACATAATAGATTTAAAAACTATAAAGAAAACTTAAAAACATATGCACAGGGACCTGATATTTTATTTTTTTCAACTAATTTTTTTAATCATAAGAAAGTAAATAAAATAGGCAACTATGTACATAAACATAATACTAAAAATTTATTTATTAATATGGTTTCATATATTAAAAATAATCACTTAGAAAATAATGATGAACTTATATCATTTTTATATGGATATATTATGCATTATGCCCTTGATACTAAGGTACATCCATATGTTATATATAAAGGTGGCATATTTGATAAAAAGAAAAAAGATACATATAAATATAATTCAAAACATAGTGATATTGAAAGTTATATTGATGCATATATGATTAATAAAAATGAAAATATTAATCCAAGAAAATTTAAAATTCAAAAATTTTGTTTCAACTATAATAAAATATCAAAGGATTTATCTAATATGATTGATTATTCATTTAGTAACACTTACGGATTTAATAAATTATCATTTTATTTTAAGCAAGGGTTATTTAATATGAAACATTCATATAGACTACTTAGATATGATCCTTTTGGCATAAAAACATTTATTTATAAGCTTTTTGATAAATTACACCCAAGAAGTATAAAAGATTTTTATCCTGTATCTTATTCATATAAACTTAATAATAATGATTATTATTTAAATTTAAATCATAAAAAGTGGTGTCATCCAAGATATAATAAAGAAACTCACACAGAATCATTTATTGATTTATATAATGATGCCATTAATGATGCTTTAAATATGATTAATAAAGTTAATATGGTTTTATTTAATAACGAAAATATAAATATTTTAGATGAAGTTTTCTTAAATTTATCATTTTCAAGTGGAAAAGAATGTAATGATAAAGCTAAAAATAAATATTTTGAATTTTAATGTATATTTTTTATGATTAATGTTAAGCATATTAATGGTGATAATATGTTTAATGGTTTTAGAATTTTAAATAGTAATTATATTTATTTGTTCTTAAACAATAACTATGAATTTGCAAGTGATATAAATACTAAACAAAAAAAAGAAAAGAAAATTATTGATGAATGTAAAAACTTCTTATTTTCACACAATCTATCCTTTAATGATAAACTATATTTTGTGTCTAATGGTATTGTAATTGGGTATATTACAAAAAACAATTTAATAAACTAAAAAAAGAAAGCTCATGCTTTCTTTTTTCTTTGCAATATTAACGTTTACTGAATTGTGGTGCCTTACGTGCTTTCTTAAGACCTGGTTTCTTACGTTCTTTAATTCTTGAATCTCTTGTAATAAATCCTTTAGCTTTTAATATTCTTCTAAATGAAGTTTCGCTTGATGGATCTGTATTTTTATCATATTCTAATAATGCTCTTGTAATTCCTAAACGGATTGCTCCTGTTTGTCCTGAGAATCCTCCACCAGAAACTGTTACATCGATATCAAATTTATCTAATGTATTAGTTGCTTCAAGTGGTTGTTTTAAATCCATAACTAATGTTGGAAATGGTAAATATTCATTAACATCTCTACCATTAATAGTGATATTTCCTTTACCAGAAGTCATTCTAACCTTTGCTATTGAAGATTTACGATGACCTGTACCATAATAAATTTTATTTGCCATAATTTTCCTCCTTAGTCTACTTTCATTTCTTTTGGTTGTTGAGCAATATGTTTATGTTCGTTTCCTCTATAAACAAATAATTTTTTACCCATTTTACGACCAAGTCTATTATGAGGAAGCATTCCCTTAATAGCTCTTTCCATCATTTCTTCAGGATATTGTTCAAGCATTACTTTAGCTGTTCTTTCTCTTAATCCACCAGTGTATCCACTGTGATTATAATACATTTTTTGTTCAAGTTTATTTCCTGTAAGTTTAACCTTATCAGCATTGATTACTATTACATAATCTCCACAATCAACATTAGGTGTATATATTGCTTTGTGTTTTCCACGTAATACATTAGCAGCTTTTGTAGCAACTCTACCTAAACTGATACCAGTTGCATCAATAACATACCAATCACGTTTAATTTCGGCTGGTTTTGCCATAAATGTTTTCATAAATTTTTCCCTTTCTCTCATAGATTAACCTCCCACAGTCAATCTATATGTGGGGTTTTATAAATGTACCAATTAAAATTTTACTAAAATTTGTTTATAATGTCAATAAATATAAGAAAAAAATCGCTATTTTTCAGCGATTCTTATTATTGTTTTAGTTACTTTTGATGAATAATTAACTTTTGGATCATTTCCTTTTACTTTAATTTCTACTTCATGATCTCCTGCACCTAATCCTTCAAGATCAACATATGCTTCAACATCAGTTGTTGTTATATTCTTGATAATTGATTCAACACCTTTTAATATAACTGTTACTTCTGTCGCATTTTCACTTGTTGCCTGTGCAGTATAATTAGATCCTAAGTTTACAACACCTAATTTTACACCAGAAAGTTCTGTTGTAACTTCATCATCTAATTCAACTTTTACAGTTACAACTTTTTCTGATATTTCTCTAATACCTGTTGGTTTCTTTATTGTAACAGTATAATCTTTATTAGATTTTAAGTTATTTACATCTACTTTAACTTTAATACTATTTGTATTATCTAACACTTTTGAACTACCATAAATTGTTACTTTCTGAACATTTGTAGTCATACTTTTGATTGCTTTACCAAAAATTACATTACCAACTGGTTCTACTTCAAGCGGAACTGATTTACTTGGTGACTCTATCTGAATAGTTGCAGTTACTTTTGATGGAACCATTTCTACATCTACTTTAGATCCATTTTCATCATACGCAATTAATGGAATATCTCTTAAAGTATTAGTTCCTGCTTTTGGATCAACCATATTACTTACATTAACTAATGCTTTAATTGTTGATACTTTTGCTATACTATCTTCTGTTCCTTTTATTATTACTTCATCAGTATCTAATTTTGTACTATTAATTGCTAATTTAGAATCTAATTTTTTTAGATTAACAATATCAGATTCAATACTTCTTGTTTCTGATTTTTTTGAACTAACAACTACAGTTACTACTGATGGATCAAGTTTATATTCAACTGATGTTATTGATTGTTTATATTTTAAGTTTACTTTGTGAACACCAGGCTTTAAATCACTTAAATCAACAGTAACATCTTGTGTTGGAAGTTGTTTTGCTAAATAAAGATTTGCCTTTGTACCAATTAATGTTATATCAACAGTTTCAGGAAGACCTTCAACTACATATTCTTCATCATTATAAGTTGCAGAAAGAGGTATATCATATAATACTTCTGCATTTGTTTCAAGTAATGTTGTATTTTCTCTATCAATTATAAAGAAAACAATAATTGCAAGCACTAATGATAAAATTATAATACTACTTTTTTTAGATAAGGCCTTTTCTAAAGGTTTATCTGTTACTTTTAATTTTTCTCCAATTGATACAAAAAACTTTGTTATTGGAATTATTATTTTTTTATCTATAAATCTAAAAAATCTCTTAATTAATTTCATCTATGTCATCCTCCTCATCACTTTCTACTACAAATGTTTCAGATTTTGGCATTAATTCATCTAAAATCATTAATTTTAATTCATCTACTGATAAGTTGTAATTTAATTTACCACCTACCGCAAGTGATACTCTACCTGTTTCTTCAGAAACAATTATTGCAAGACAATCAGATTCCTCTGATATACCTATAGCAGCTCTATGACGAGTACCTAGTCTTTTACTAAATTTCATATCAACTGTTGTTGGGAATACTGCTCCTGCACAAGATATTTTATCACCTTGTATTATTACACCACCATCATGAAGTGGATTATCTGGAAAGAATATTGCATCTAATAATTCATTTGATATTTCTGCATATATTTTTTTACTTCTTTCAATATATTCTGATAATGAAGTATCTCTTTCTATAACTATTAAAGCACCTATTCTATTTTTTCTTAAATAATCTACTGATAAGCCTATTTCAGAAACTAATTTTTCTCTTTCTGAGACAGTTAATGTTTTGTGTCTACCAAGTAAATGCGTTCTACCTAATTGCTCTAAAACACTTCTAATTTCAGGTTGGAATATTACTATAATTGCAATTGGTCCCCATGAAATAACATATTCAAACAATAATCCTATTGTTGTAAGGCCAAAATAATCACTTACTATTTTGATAATTATAATTGCAAGTATTCCTTTAAATAAAAGTGAAAATTTTACATTTTTTCTTACATTTTTTAGTACATAGTAAAATACAATCCATACCAAACATATATCAACTATTTTTTTAAATATTGTTAAAAAATTCTCAAAACTCATAAATCCTCCTAAACCACATTATTTTTCTTATTTTTTATATATACAAATAATACAATCGCACCAATTATTATAACAATACTAACTGCTATAACAACTCCATAATTTATATTATAAACTTTATTATTTACACTAACATTAATTTTATCTTTTTTTATATTTTCTTTATAAGAAAATTCAATAGTTTTATATTCACTTGATTTATTTATATTCCATGTATAAGTATTTTTACTAACACTATCTGCATTATTTTTTACTACTTCAAATGGAATAGTTATATTTACCTTAACATCATCATATAAAAGGTTTGATGTACCATCTGATGATAATAAATTACTTTGAACCGCTTTAAATGTAATAACATCATTATCTTTAGTAATTTTTACTTCATCAAAGATATCACTTTTAAATTTAGATGCATAATCTTCAATAGAATCATGTTGTGTTAAAGCGACTGCAATAGTATCACTATTATTTTCTCTTGATGTTATAGAAATATCCTCATTTGGTCTTTTATACATATCAAACAAGTAATTTACAGCTTGTTTGTCCTTCTGTCTTGTATATGACTCCATTCTTTTAGTTTTTTCTGTTGCAACTACTTTTTCATTAACTGTTAAATCATCATTTAACGTAAGATCATATTCTACTGTGCAACCAGAAAGTAATAAAATTGAGAAGAGAAACATAAATATTTTTATTTTTTTCATAATTCACTCCAATTTATACTATTTTTACTAGTACTATAAAATTATATCACATATTTTATCTTTTACATACATTATTACAAAATAAAAAGGTTTGACCCTTTTTAAAATATATTTGTATAATTATCTTCATCATCAGAATTATTCATTGAAGATAATTTTTTCATTATGTTATCTAATTCATTATCACTAGAATCAATAGAATTTTTTGGTTCTATTTCTACTTTTTCTTTTTCAACATCAGTATTTATTTCAATACTAGGCTTACTACCAAATATTGTTTTATTATCAACGTTACTATTTAATCTAGAGCTATCAACTTCTGATAATATTTCTAATAATGTTTTATCATTACTATATAACCCATCTTTACTATTAGATGACATTATATTAGCGTCTGGATCTTGATCTACGCTAATAGAAGATTCTGATGTTGTTTTTTCAGAATTGTCCAATGATAAATTATCTTCTAAAATATCATTACCTAATGCTACACTTGGTTTATTTTCTTCATCAAACAATGAATTTGTATCTAAACTTAAAGGTTCATTTATATTATTATCTAAATTAAGTGGACTATTTTCTTCATTTAAATTTAATGCTTTATTATCAATATTAAGTGGACTATTAACATCATCAAGTGAAGGATCTTTTTCCAAATTTAAAGGTTTATCTATACTTAAAGATGCATCTAAATTAAGTGGAGCCTCATCTTCATTAACTTCCATATTTTGATTAATTATATCTTCTTTCTTTGGTTCTTCTATTTGTACATTTAATTCTTTTTCTTTTTTTTCATTTGCCTCTTTAATTATATCTTCTTTTATATTTTCAGGAACCTGATCCTTATTTTTTATATCTTTTCTTACTCTTTTTGATTTTACACTATTATCAATAAGATAACCAATTAAAACAAGTATTAAAAATACACATATTCCTATTAATAAATATGTATTTTTATTAATAAATGTCATAACATTATTAAAAACATCATTCATTTTTCTTCTCTCCCTTTTATTCTAAATACATTTTAACATTAATAAATTAAATTGTAAATAAAAATCAAAAAAAAAGAGATTAAACTAATAAGACATATACTCATCCATAAGTATAACCTTATTATTTTTTAAACTCTCTTTAACATTTATTATTCTTTGATTTGATGAACCTCTAAATTTAAGTTTAAAATTTTTCTTATCTATTTCAAATTTGCCATCCACTAAAACATCTATATATGATATTAGTTCTTTTGTTTCTTCATATTTATTACACATATCTTCTAATATATCAGTATCAAATGTATAGCCTGAAAAACACCATATTGTTTTATTTGGTAATTCTTTTCTTATTCTTCTTAAAAGAGGTAATATTCCTTTTTGATTAACATATTCAAATGGTTCACCACCTAAAATAGTTATTCCTTCTATATAATCTGGTTTTAAAAGTTCAATTATTTTATCTTCTTCTTTTTGTGTATATTCATGTCCATATTTAAAGTCCCAGGCTTCTTCGTTAAAGCATCCTTTACATTTATGAGTACATCCACTTACAAATAAGGATACTCTAACGCCTGGTCCATTTGCAACATCAACCTTTTTTATATCTGCATAATACATTATAAGTGTGTTACCCTTGCTTTAATTTCTTTTGTTTTTCCAACATTCCAGAAATTTTCACCTAAATATCCGCATGTTCTTCTTGTAACATTCATTTTAGTTTTATCTTTGTTACCACAGTTAGGACATTCCCATTCGTTATCATCATTTATAATTATTTCACCATCAAAACCACATACATGACAATAATCTGATTTAGTATTAAATTCTGCATATTGAATATTTTCGTAAATAAATTTAATTAATTCTCTTAATGCATCTAAATTCTTTTCCATATTTGGAATTTCAACATATGAAATGCATCCACCTGATGATATTGGTTGAAATTGACTTTCGAATTTTAATTTTTCAAATGCATCAATTTTTTCTCTAACATCAACATGGTATGAATTTGTGTAGAATCCTTTATCTGTTACATCTTTAATACTACCAAATCTTTCTTTATCTATTCTTGCAAATCTATAGCATAAACTTTCTGCTGGTGTTCCATAAAGAGCAAATCCAAGATGTGTTTCTTTTTTCCAAGTATCACATGCTTTTCTTAAATATTTCATTAATTTAACTGCGAATTTTTCTCCTTCTTCAGTAGTATGAGATACGCCTTTAACTAACATTGTTGTTTCATAAACACCAATATATCCTAGTGATAATGTTGAATATCCATCTTTTAATAATTTATCTATTTTTTCACCTTTTTCTAGTCTTGCGATTGCGCCATATTGCCAGTGTACTGGTGAAATATCTGATGTAATTCCTAAAAGTGCATGGTGTCTACACATTAATGCTTCTTTACATAGTTCTAGTCTTTCATCAAGTAATTTAAAGAATTTTTCTTCATCATGACCTGATAAAATACCTATTTGTGGTAAGTTTATTGATACAACACCTTGATTGAATCTACCTTCCCATTTATAATTTCCATTTTCATCTTTCCAAGGAGATAAGAAACTTCTGCATCCCATAGGGCTAAATACATTACCCTCATATATTTCTCTCATTTTCTTAGCTGAAATATAATCTGGATACATTCTTTTTGCAGAGCATTTGCATGCAAGTTCTGTTAAATAATCATATTTACCACCTTTTAAGCAGTTGTTTTCATCAAGTACATAAACTAATTTAGGGAATGCTGGTGTAACATAAACACCTTTTTCATTTTTAATTCCTACAAGTCTTTGATTTAATATTTCTTCAATAATCATTGCATTTTCTTCAATATATGGATCTTTTTCATCTAGACATAGGAATAATGTTACGAAAGGAGATTGTCCATTAGTAGTCATTAATGTATTTATTTGATATTGAATTGTTTGTACTCCTGATGCTAATTCATCTTTTAATCTATCCATAGCAAGTTCTTCAATTTGTTCTTTACTTAATTCTTTACCATGTTTTTCAGTTATTTTCTTAATAAATTTTTCTTTACTTTTTCTTAAGTATTTACCTAAGTGTCTCATATCAACAGATTGTCCACCATATTGGTTAGATGCAACTGCTGCAATTATTTGAGTTGTAACAGTACAAGCAACTTGGAATGATTTAGGACTTTCAATAAGTTTACCATTCATAACTGTACCATTATCAAGCATATCAGCAATATTTATTAAGCAACAGTTAAATATTGGTTGAACAAAATAATCCATATCATGGAAATGTAATACACCTTCTTCATGTGCTTTACTTATTTTTTCTGGAAGTAAAATTCTTCTAGTTAAGTCTCTTGATACTTCACCAGCAATATAATCTCTTTGTGTTGAAGCATACATTGTATTTTTGTTTGAGTTTTCTTCGGCAAGTTCTTTATTTTCGTTTCTAATTAATCTTAAAATTGATTCATCAGTTGTATTTGCTTTTCTAATTAAAGCTCTATTATATCTATAAACAATATATTCTTTTGCTAATGCAAATTTCTTATATTCCATTAATTTCTTTTCTATTTCGTCTTGTATATCTTCAACAAGCATTCTTTTCTTTTTTAAATCTTCAATATGTTTTGTTATATTTTCTATTTGTTTTTCTGTTGCTCTTTCTTTAGGCTCTACTTCTTTATTAGCCTTTTCTATAGCTATTTTTATTTTAGCTCTATCATAATCAACAATTTTTCCATCTCTTTTAATTACTTTCATACTACTTATCTCCTACTCTGTCATTTATTTTTTACACCCTCATTATAACAAATTTTTTAAAAATATAGTGTTGCATTTGCAACAAAAATGAAATATAATTAAATTAATTATTTTGGTTTTTTTCTAAACCTTTGGGAGGCCTTATAAATGAACGAAATAAGCATATTTAAAGGGATTGACGAACAAAATGTAAAGTCAATGCTTAAATGTTTTGAAGCAAAAACAATTGTATATAAAAAAGATACAACTGTAATTTCTAATCTTGCTAACACAAATATAATTGGTATTATTATTGATGGCACTGCTAACTTAGTTAGAAGCGACTATGATGGAAATAGAGTTGTACTTGAAAAACTAGAAAAAGGTTCTATTTTTGGAGAAGTATTTACATCATATTCTGATGAATTATCTGTTATTACAACAAGTACATGTACTGTTACTACATTTGATTATGATCATATTATTAAAAGATGTAAAAAATCTTGCCCATATCATAATGATGTTATTAATAATATGCTTCAGTTGCTTGCTAAAAAAGTTGTAGTTATGAATAATAGAATTGATGTACTTACTAAAAAAACAATTAGAGAAAAATTACTTGAATATTTTAGAGCAGAAGAAAAAGAAAACTTATCAAAAGTTTTCTATCTAAAATTAAATTATACGGAACTTGCTGACTATCTTGGTGTTGATAGAAGTGCGCTTATGAGAGAACTTAAAAATTTAAAAAATGAGGGATTTATTGAAACTAAACAAAAAAGAATTAAATTAAATTTTTGATTTAAATGCATACGTACAAATTATATCTATAATAAATAAAATACATAAAAGATAAGTTACCCATTTAGGAATTTTATTTACTATCTTATCCATCCATGGCTTAACTAAATATATTAAAACAATAGAACATATTCCCCAAATTAATGATATATCAAGTGCAACATATTTTCCAAAATGATATTTATGATCTGAATAATCCCAAAATACCCTATCGAAAGCAACTTCTAGTAATATTCCACCTGCATATTCTATAAACGTTAGTGTTAAAACTATTATTATTAAGAAAATTATTATTTCTAAGAATTTATTTAATTTTAATTTCTTAAATATATAGTTAGATAAAAATAGTATTAAAATTGCTCCTAATCCATATACTGGTGTCCAATACCCATAAAGGAAACCACTTTCTAAGTTCCAATTAAACATTTTATACATAGTAGTTTCAAGTAAATGACCAAAAATACTAAAAATAAAAAAATAGTTTAAATAATACATAATATTCACCTAGTATTATTTTTTTCTATTTTTATTTTTTTATTCGTCTTAAATTAATAAATAAAATAACTATTGTTACTATAAGTGTTAAAAGTACAAACTGTGCTTTATGTTCTTTTACAAAAAATTTAAAATCAAATATTATATCTTCTGGTGATGTTATATTTATTGTATCAAGTGTTTCATCATTATAACTTATATATAATGTTCCTATTTTATCACCTTTTTTTGTACCTTTTTCTACTATTGTTTTACCTTTATATTCATATTTTAAATCATCTTTACTAACAGTTTTTTTCAAATATTCTTTTACACTTCTATCAGATTTTATATTATATTCTTTGCCATATTCACTTTTTAAATTAACTAATGTATCACCTTTATCTAGTATTTTTACATAATCATAATTATCAAAATAATATTCATATAGATTTTTTGTATCAACTATATTTTCATTTTTTTCTTTATATGGCGCACCTATTGTTACTGAAATAAATTCTGTTGAAACATTATTTGCATACGTAGCAAGACAAAGTCCAGCATCATCTGTAAATCCTGTTTTTGCGCCTTTTACATAATCCATATTAAAGGTACTACTATCTGTTATTCTTTTAAGTGGTCCATTCATATTTTTATATGTTTTTGTTCCAAATACCTCTTTAAACTTTTTATTTTGTAATGCATACTTAACTAATTTCATAACATCCCTTGCAGTAGAATGATGATTATCTCCTTCAATTCCTATTACATTTGAAAAATGAGAATTATTCATACCTATTTCTTCTGCTTTTTGATTCATTAGTTTTACAAATTCTTTTTCTGAGCCACTAATACTATAAGCCGCAATTTCTGTCGCATCTGCTCCTGACTTTAATATTATTCCATAAAGTATTTCATCATACGTAAGAATATCTCCTACACTAAATCCTGCAACTGATAAATCGTATGTAACATCTTTTAACATATCACTTGTTACAACTACCTTTTGATTAAAGTCTTTTATATTTTCAATCGCAACTAATGCGGTCATCATTTTTGTTAAACTTGCTATATAAACTTCTTGATCCGCATTTTTTTCATAAAGTACTTTATCATCAGTCATATTATATAAAATTGCACTTTTAGATTTTAATTCTATATCATCTGCAAATACATTTAGATTAAAAACAAAAAAAGACATAATAAAAATTAAAATACTTAATATTTTTTTCATACTTTTCTCCTAAAATAATTATATACTAAATCAGAATAAAATATCAATATTTGTTAACAATATATATGGAGGAGGAATAAAAAAATGCAAAATGTACCTAATATAATATCTACTAAAGATTTATCATATATTTGTGATATGTTTAATTGGAATTTTACTACTGCTAAAAAAGCATTAAACTATAGTAATAATGTTACTGATAATGAAATAAAGGATGAATTATTAAATATATTTGATATGCACAAACAAATTTGTAATGGTTTATTAAATATATTAAATGGAGGAGAAAATGAATAATAAAGTACAAAATCCAAAAATAGAACTTGATAGTTCTATAGAAATGAATGATGAAAATTATTTAAATGATATTCTTGAAACAGAAAAAAATATGAGTGTTAATTTTACATATGCTTTAAATGAAGCAAGTAATGAAACATTATTTAATGAAATATATGAAATGTTTAAACAAATTAAGGAAGCTCAAAGAAACCTTTTTGAGCTTAGTTTTAGAAAAGGATTTTATACACTTGAAAAAGCTGAAACAAATAAAATTAACGAAGAATATAACACTCTTTTAAATAAATTTAATGAAATTGAATAAAAAAACTAGGAATGTAACAAAAGGGTACATTCCCAGTTTTTATTTTTTACTTAAAAATTATATTTTATCCACAATAATTAGAATGAGATGACCAAAGTGTACATCTTACACCATCATAATTACTCATACCTTTATATGCATAAATATTTGATAATCCTGAAGCTCTAGCACCTAACATTGTTAATTGGTATGCATTATTTCCATCTAAAATAAATTCAGCTACTGATTTAGGGTCTTTTTCTACATTACTAAATACTTTGAAAAATAAATCTATCTCTACACCACGTAAGAAATAATTACTTATTATAATTTGTAAATTTAGTGTCATTACTTCTTTTAAATATGTATAAACTGTATCTTTTTTTCCTTTTTCAAAAGATGGCCATTATATTATCATACAAATGTTTTTTTGTCAATTTTTTGAGAGAAATGTGTTGTTTAAAAAGTTAAATGCAACTTTTTAACTTGAATTAATAAAACTTGCATT
>ERZ773202.87-NODE-87-length-99669-cov-8.531391_pt1 | contig 99669 bp, 87 predicted proteins | sample MGYA00580998_ERZ773202 | MGnify/ENA primary metagenome ERZ773202 (study PRJEB29015, sample SAMEA2737803) | human gut metagenome | biome: human gut; feature: human-associated habitat; material: faeces | place: China | collected 2012 ...
CTGCGGTAAGTTACTGTCCAGATGGAAGTATCAAGTTTTATGGAAATGGGAGAAAAAACAAATATATAAGAAGACACTACAATAATCTTAGAAAAAGATTTCAAAAAGCTAAGAAGCCAAAAGCAGTTGTTAAGATCAACAACAAAGAACAACGTATCATGAAAGATATAGATCATAAGCTAAGTCGTGAAATCGTAAATACAGCAAAAGCACATGATATCTCAGTAATCAAATTAGATCGACTTCAAAACATACGCTCTACGACAAGAACAAGTCGAAAAAACAATCATAGCCTGCATACATGGTCGTTCTATAGACTAGCTACATTTATAGAATACAAAGCAAAACTGGCAGGCATAGAAGTTGAGTATGTAGATCCAGCATATACAAGTCAGATCTGTCCGATATGTGGAAGAATCCAACATGCAAAAGACAGGAATTATATATGCAGATGTGGATATCAAACACACAGGGATCTGCTAGGAGCTATAAATATATGCAACTCAACTGAGTATATTGGTAACAGATATACTGCCTAGAGAACTATAGGTTCTACTCTAGGAAGGGTAATGGCATACCCCTAACTTGCACTGCGACCTATCAGAAATGAACTGGTCAGCCAACAATGTTGGCAGGTAGCAAGAATCCCCTGCCTTTAGGCATGGGGAGTGTCAATTTAACACAAATAGAAAACAAAACGCTATCACATTGACGCCCTGCCCGATTCTTTTTGCGGAAAAAAGTCTAGCGCTGGACGGTTTCAGTCGTGACCTCCGACGATGCCAGCAGCTTCGGCCTGCTTCATCGCCTTCTTGCGCGCGTACATACGCTGGTCGGCGTGCTGTAAGAGGTTCGCTGCGGTCACGTCGACTTCTCGCGTCGAGGCGGCACCGTAGGCGATGCGGACAGGGATTGCGTGGTCGATTGTCTGCCCCTGCATGCGCTCGGCGAAGGTCTGCAACAACTCTGCAGTCGTCGTCTCGGACGCGCCTTGGAGGATGGCGACGAATTCGTCGCCGCCGATGCGGTAGACCGTCCCGACGGGCTGGAAGGTGTCGGTGATGAGTTTGGCCGCCGACTGGATCAGTTGGTCCCCGATGACATGCCCCCAGGTATCGTTCGTCGACTTAAGTCCGTTGATATCGAACATCACGAAGGTGATGTCGGACTGCTCCGCGATGGTCTTGCAGTCGCGGTCAAAGGCGGAGCGATTGAGGACGCCTGTAAGGTCATCGAGGAAGGCGAGCTTCTGCAACAGTTCGTTCTGTGCGAGGCGGCCGACATTGCCGAGGTATTCGTCAAACCACGTGATCATGCAGCTCGTGCCAAGTGCGAAAATGCCAAAGCAGATGACAGCGGCGTAGAGCCGCGAGGTCGGTATGAGGTGATAGAGCCACAAGCCGAGGACTTCCAGCAGGAAGTAGAGCAGACAGCCAATCTGGATCAGGCGGTGCTGGGGATGATTCTGCCGCGCAAAGGCAATGGTCACGAGTAGGAACATCGCGAGAATCATCAGGTGGTAGACGCCGATGGAATCATAGATGGAGAGCAGTCCCGTCAGATGCAGGATGAGTCCAACTGCCATTGCCGACAGAAAGAAGCAGCCGAGGATATTGAACAGACACTTCCCCGGCAGCATGCTCTTGAGGAACCGCAGGAACAGGATGGGCATGAACAGAAACGTGGCGACACTGATCATGGCCACGCTGCTGCCGTCGTTCGAGACAAACTGCAAGAGTGGCGAGTCCGTCAGGACCCAGATACCGGAACAGAGAATGAAGAGGCTCAGCGCGCCGACGGAATATGTCGTCTCCCTGAGCTTGCGGTGCCAGGAGCGGAAGGAAACGTAAGCGAGGAACCCAGCCGTGATAAGGGCAAACAGGGAGAAGACGAGCGCATAGAAGTTGTCCGCGAAGAGTCGGCGCTGCAGGGCTGCACCCGAGCCGACAGAAGAGGCAGCATTGAGCCGTGCAAGGCGCGCAGCAGCATTGCCCTGTCCCGTGATCATGAGCATCTTGCCCGCACTGCCATCGGGCAGCGGCACCCAGAGGACCGCCGTGACCGCGCCAGACTCGGATGCCGCATAGATGGTCTGACCATCGACGCTGACCTCGACCGAGTCGCGCGGGCTGACGAATTCCAGCAGGGACCCATTCGGCAGGTCCTCCGGCAGCATTACTGTGCAGCGAGCACCGTCCGACCGCCAGTCTCCCGCCAGATTCACGATGGGCCCGTTTGCATCCAGCATATCGACATCATCGAGCGGCTGCCAAGCTACGAGCAGCACTGACAGCACGACGACCAATCCCCATAACAAGCCATTCCAAGGTATATGTCCTGGTCCTTTTCCCTTTTTTTGCATTTTTCATCACCGATTCCTGACCGCATGTGTAAACGTGTTCTACTTTGATTCTAGGCGAAGAGCGATACGGCGTCAACTCATTTGGTACCTGTTCCTGTCTTGTTGGGATATCTTATTCTTGACATATGTCATGATAAGACCTATGATAATTATAGATGACATATGTCAAGAATATAAGTCGAGGTGAAGGATATGGGACGATTGGCCAAGGCGCGGCGTGTCTGTGTCATGCCGCGGTATGTGCGCTTCGCGCCGCAGCCGGATGAAGCAAAGGCCCCCGTGCAGATGGAGGTCGAGGACTATGAGTGCATCCGACTCATGGATTACCTGGGCATGACGCAGGAGGAATGTGCCGAGCAGATGGGCGTGGCCCGCACGACGGTGCAGGCCATCTACATGCGGGCGCGGCGCCGACTGGCAGGGGCTCTCGTCGAGGGGCGCCCTCTGGAGATTACCGGCGGGAATTTCGAGCTCTGCCCACGGGCCGACCACGCATGCGGCAGGCGATGCAACAAGACGCTGTCCGACATCTCGACCGTCCTGCCGACGGATTCGCCGACTGTTTTAAACACAGAGATGCAGAAAGGAAGGATTACGATGCGACTGGCAATCCCCTATGACGACGGTCAGGTCTTCCAGCACTTTGGCCGCAGTGAACAATTCAAACTCTATGAGGTGAACGACGGGACAGTCGGACCATCCCGCATCCTCGAGAACAGCGGGGCCGGCCACGGCGCTCTGGTCACGCTGCTCGCGCAGGAACACGTCGATGTGCTGATCTGCGGCGGCATCGGCGCAGGCGCACAGAATGCCCTGAAGGAAGCGGGCATCCGCTTCTACGGCGGCGTACAAGGCGAGGCCGACAAGGCAGCAGCCGACTTTGCAGCGGGACGCCTTGCCTATGACCCCGCCGTCCACTGCGAGCACCACGGCAAAGGCCACGACCATGGTCATGGCCACAACTGCCACCATCAGGATTGAGAGGGGTGTATGGGCATGAAAGCAGATTGTGCCAACTGCAGGACGCATGCGTGCTACACCAAGGGCGTCAACTGCACGGGCGTGGATGAGGCCGATATCCTTGCAGCGTACTCAGAGGAAGAGCGCCGGATCATGAAGGCGGCGGCCTATGTCGAGGGTACCTTCTACAGCAACATCACGCGGCTGGAGGAGACGGCGGAGTTTGCCAAGGCGATGGGCTATCAACGGCTCGGCCTGGCCTTCTGCATCGGACTTAATGCCGAAGCGCGCTACATCGCGCGTTTCTACACGAAGCAGGGCTTCGAGTGCTACAGCGTCTGCTGCAAGAACTGCAGCTTCGCCAAGAAAGAGCTCGGTCTCAAGCAGGTCAAGCCGGAGCTGGAGCATGAAGCCATGTGCAATCCGAAGTTCCAGGCAAAGTTCCTTGCCGATAAGGGCGTGGAGCTCTTCATCTCCTGCGGACTCTGCGTCGGGCATGACGCACTCTTCAACGCCGCCTGCCCCGGCCCCGTCACGACGCTCGTCGTCAAAGACCGCCTGCTGGCCCACAATCCCCTCGGTGCCATCTACTCGCGCTACTGGAAGCGCAAGCTCGGCATCATGGATGAAAATGAAGTCTAAGCGCCAACAAAAAGTCCAGCGCTGGACATTTTCGCAGGAAACTGCCCGCATAGGATAAGAAAGGCCATGCATCATACGATGCATGGCCTTTCGCACGGTCTATTGGTTTATGGTTGGCAAAAAAGCAGGTATCAGAGCAGTGCCTCGATGTCTGCTGCGATGGCTGCCGGCTCTTTCGTCGGCTCGAAGCGCTTGACGACGTTACCCTCGCGGTCAATGAGGAACTTCGTGAAGTTCCACTTGATGCCGTCGCCTTCGAGGTACTCGGGGAAGTTCTTCTTGAGGACGTCCTCGAGTACAGCAGCGTTCGGATGCTCTTTATCAAAGCCCTCGAAGCCCTTTTCCTTCGTGAGGTATTGGAAGAGCGGCTGTGCCGTCTCGCCGCGCACGTCGCCCTTCTCGAAGATCTGGAACGTCACGCCGTAGTTGTAGCGGCAGAACTGCTGGATCTCCTCGTTGCTGCCCGGGTCCTGTGCAGCGAACTGATTGCACGGGAAGCCGAGGATCTCGAGACCTTTATCCTTGTAAGCGAGGTAGAGTTTCTGCAGGGCCTCGAACTGCGGCGTGAAGCCGCACTTGCTGGCCGTATTGACGATCAGCAGGACCTTGCCCTTGTAGTCAGCCAGTGACTTCTCCTTGCCCTGGCTCGTCTTGACGGTGAAATCATAGATACCCATGATGATCTTCCTTTCTCTTGTGTGCGCCATGCGCTTCTATGTCTTTGCGTTCACGGCGGCGCTCGGCCTGCCGCATGTCTTTCTCATTGCTATGGTTCCAGTATACGGGATGATTTACATTTTGTCAAATCAAATTTTGCAATGCAAGAATAAATCTGAATCATCGTCGGATGAATATGGTATAATATTAACATATCGTATTATTTAGTCGGAGGGATACAAATGAAACAGACCTACAAAAAACTGGTCAGACTGCTGATGACGACGATGATGACCGGCGGGCTGATGCTCACAGGGCAGACGGGCATGGCCGCGCCTGCGCAGCCGACGGTCAACGTGGATGCGGCAACGAAGGACATGCCGAACCATGTCGCGAGCAAGGTGCTCGATGTCAAGGCCGATAAGACAGAAGTCGGACTGATCTCGAACGTCGTCTATGAGCAGGTGCCGAGCCGCGGCTATGCGAATGTGCCGATGCAGATGGACATCCTGCAGCCGAAGACGCAGGCGAAGAAGCCGGCCATCCTCTTCGTGACGGGTGGCGGCTTCATCAACGCCAACAAGGACAATGGCATCCAGCTCCGCATGCACCTCGCGGAGCACGGCTATGTGGTCGGCAGCATCAACTACCGCGTTGCGCCGACGGCAAAGTTCCCCGAGCCGCTTGAGGACGTCAAGGCGGCCATCCGCTTCCTCAAGGCGAATGCCGACCGTTTCGGCATCGATCCCGCGCGCGTCGGCATCGTCGGCGGCAGCGCTGGCGGCTACCTGACCGCCATGGCCGGCACGACGAGCGGCACGGAGACCTTCGACAAGGGCGAGAACCTCCAGGTCACGAGCGACGTCAAGGCAGCCGTCGACCTCTACGGACTGTCGGACCTCACGCAGGTTGGCTCCGACTACTCCGAGGAAGTCCAGGCAAAGCACCGCTCCGCCGGCGCGACGGAGGCCCTCTGGGTCAACGGCTCGCCTGTCTTCGGCGGCCGTGACGGCGGCATTCTCGCCGACAAACAGGCAGCTGAGGCCGCCAATCCCATCCACTACATCAGCAAGACGAGCGCCCCGATGCTCCTGATGCACGGCACCGCCGACACCATCGTCTCCCCGAGCCAGACCGACCTGCTCTATCAGGCCCTGCAGCAGAACGGCATCCCAAGCGAGCGCTACCTCGTCACCGGCGCCGCACACGGCGGCAAATACTGGGTCCAGGAACCCGTGCTCAACGTCATCACCGACTTCTTCGACCGCTATCTCAAATAATGTTTCACTGTCCCCTGATTGATAGGAATCATCCTGGTCAGTCAGGGGTCTTCTGTCATGCCTGTCATCAGTAGCAGAAATGCCAGCAACATGATATACTCATATCGGCGGTCGATGAGTTGGCCTTCCCTTCTAAAGGGGGTGGTGCTCATGACGAACGAAGAGCTCGCATTGTTGCTGGCATTTCTTCAACTAGTCGTTAGCATTATCGCGTTGCTGAAGTAGTTCAGCGCACAAGGTCTTGCAACGGAACACGGCGCTTTCTTCAATCTTGGTAAGAAAGAGAAGGCTGACGGTTCCTAAGCATCGGCTGCTTTTTCTTACAAGATCAACGCTATTTTTATTATACCATAAATCCTTTATGATGTGTTCATTTTAATGTATCGTGATGATGTACGGAAAGTAACCATTCCATTTTGACGATATAAGGAGAGGATGCTCGTGAACGAGATGCTTTTTCCAAGAAATTACCCGATGAATCCCCTTCTCAATGCAAAGGAACCGATGAACATATTGGAGATGCGGCTGTTCTGGTTGGCTCTGGATGATGCCAGGACCCAGATAACGGTAAGGGGAGAATCCTGCCGAGATGGATTCGATGCCCTGCGGCTCCTGCCGGGACAGGTCAAACGGATTTTTGCCAATGGCTCGTATCTGGAGCGGCTGGCACCTGCGTGCGACAGCTTGCAGTCATGGACGATTGATTGGCAGGATGAGGATGGCGATGCGGTCATCTACAAGGTGTTCCGAGTCATCCAGTATCAGCCGAAAGATGGCCTTGTCATCCAGTTCAGCTCAAGTATGTGGCCATTCCTGCTCGATCTTTACTGTGAGCGGCCCGGCTTCGAGACAAGCTCGTTACAGCAGCTGTTCCAGCTTTCTTCGACTCATGCAGTCCGACTGTTGGTATGGTTGCTCCAGTATCGGCGGATCAGTCAAGTGGAGCAAGTGTCTTGCTCCATTCATGTGGAGAATTTGCGAGAGCTTCTCCGTGTAGAGGCCTCTCAGTATCCACTCATGGCAGAGTTCAAGCGGCGAGTGCTCGATGCCCCCATCCGCGAGATCAACAAGCGGACACAGTACCGTCTTCGTTATGAGTCGACAAAGATGGGCCGGAAGATAACGGGCTTTACCTTCACAATGGACTGCAGCGATGTGGCAACAGATACCGCCTCAGGAATGACAACTGTGCTGGAGCGCATCGCATCGAAGTGAGCATTGTATTTCTCGGATAAGAAGATAGGGCTAGGGATAAGAAAAGGCAAGCAAGCAATCGGCTGTGGATAACAGCCCCCTGCTTTGCTTGCTTTATGTATAAATGCTTTCTATTGCTTTCGGCTTCTGGAAGCCTTGCGGCACAAGGCTTTGCGGGGAAATATAGGGACCAGATGTGACCTACAGGGGGACAATTTGTGCCCAATTTATGCCGTTGAAAGGGACAGATTGTGCCCTATAGAGGGACGATTTGTGCCCAAAGTTTTATAAAAGGTGGAAATCGGTTGTTTTCATGTCCTTTTATCCATGCTGTAACGAAATGGACTGAAGGGCAAGGCTGTATTCAGCATAGAAGCCCGGTCACATATCGACCTTCTTAGAGGAACACGGTATGTCGGTCGCGCGGTTCATCGAGCTCTACTGCAAGGCGTGAAAAAGTCCAGTGCTGGACTTTTTGGTGGGAAGCGACTCTGCGTAAGGCAGAAAAAGGAACGGCATAGCACGCGTCTGCGGTGCTATGCCGTTCCTTTTTGTTTGTTTGCTTGTCTGGATGTACCTAAAACGCACTTCAGGATTCTTTGTGGTGCGCGTGCATCTGGCGCTTGTTCTCGTACATGAGGGCGTCGGCTTCGGAGAGGATGGTGTCGATGCTGCGGAGGGGCGAGACTTGGACGGTGCAGCCGATGGCGACGCTGACGTGCTGGCGGGCGTAGGTGGCGCGCAGCTCTTTGAGCATGGCGTCGGCTTCCTGTTTGGTGATGTTCTCGACGACGAGCAGGAATTCGTCGCCTCCCATGCGGAAGACGCGCTCGGGGCCTGCGGCGGCGACGAGGACGGTCGCGGCTTTCTTGATGAGCAGGTCGCCGGCCTCATGGCCTTTCGTATCGTTCTCGACCTTGAGGCCGTTGATGTCGCCGAAGAAGAAGGCGAGCGAGGTGCCGTCGGGTATCGTGCGGATGAAGGACAAGAGGGCGCGGCGGTTGCCGACGCCTGTGAGCTGGTCGCGGTAGCTGTAGGTCTCGAGCCGGTGGATCATGTCGCGGTTGCGCAGCATGATGGCGAGGACGCTCGTCAGGGAACTCAGCAGGAAGGTCGCGGAAGAGAAGGACTCCGACGCGGGGTTGACGACTTCGGTGAAGCCGAGGGAGCGGCCCGACTGGATGAGGTGGCCGGAGACGAGGCTCGTGAGGCCCTGTATCATGGGCTGGAAGTCGGGGTGGAGCTGCAGGAACGGCTCGACTTCGTGCAGGATCAGCATGTGATTGTGCTCGAAGTGGTCGTAGAGCGGCTTGAGGCTCGCGATGGGGACGTTCTGCGTGTCCTTCATGACGGATTCGGCGGTGTCGCGGCGCCACTCGTAGGTGCTGCTGACGGTCCCGTGGCCGCTCTCCTCGAAGATCAGGAAGCGCTCGGCCTGCAGCGTCTCGCCAATCCTTGCCATCATCTTGCGGATGCCTTCTTCGGGGTCGGGCTCCTGGATGCCGATGGTGATGATGTCGTTGATGACTTCCTCGCGCCGCAGCAAGGTGTTCTTCTCGGATTCGAGATCCTTCTGGTAGTGCTGAAGGTTTGTCATGATGGAGAAGCGCGCATTCTTGCCTTTCCATGGCACGAGCATGTCGCGCTGCAGGATTGTTCCGCTCGTGAAGTACGCGCTGCGCTTCCAGGTGTGGAGGTGATAGCGCTGCAGGGTGTGATTGATGCAGTCCGTGCAGGGGGCAGCGCGCCCTGCCAGCAGCTCATAGCACTTCCTGCCGCGATACGAATCGGGGCTGACCGGCAATTTCAGCATGTGCAACAGTGCGGGATTGAAATAGAGGATGTCGTAGGTATCGATGTCGATGAGGGAGATGCCATCCTCTGCCTCCTTGAGCTGGGCCATACTGATCTGGATGCTGTCGCCGCTGGGGCGCTCAAATGGCCAGCGCTGGCAGATGGCGTCGTTGAGGCGCTTGGCGAGCAGGTAGAGCAGCGTGTTGAATCCCTTGGCCTCTGAGCCGCGGATGGTCGTGGCGGTCAGCGTCAGGGTGCAGCTGTAGCCCGCGACTGAGGTGATGCTCTCGACGGTGCTCTTGAGTGCATTGAGGCGCTCCGTCAAGGCATCGGTGTACTTGGCCTTGCTGAAGATGCAGAAGACGCCGCTGCCGATGTAGCAGAAGATGGCCGACTTTGGCGCATGGCCCCGGATGGCCGTACAGATCTCCGAAAGGATCTGCTGCTGTGTCTCGCGGCTGTACTGGTGGACGAGTGCCTTGATCTCGGGGACCTGCAGGATTGTGGCCAGATAGTCCTCCCCACGCCGGACGCGGTCGTCCTCGAGGCGCATGCCAGCCATCGTCATGCCGCGGAACCCGAGGAAGCCCGTATCGCGGTCGAGGATGCCGAGGCTCTCCAGCTCGCGCTTCTCTGTGGCGGTGTCTCTGACGTTGATGGAGCCGAGCAGCCCTGTGATCTTCCCGCCTTGGTAGACGGGAAAGGCGGATAGAGAGATGCGCTGTGGGATGCCGTGCACGAGGACGAAGGTGCGGTAGTCACGGCAGGTCTTGCCCTTTTGCAGGATCTCCTTTTCGGCCTGCTCTTCCTCTTCGTCCTGCAGGCACCAGCCGAGTTCCGCGTCGGTCTTGCCGAGGATGGCTTCGGCATCCGCTAAGCCGAAATAGTCGAGAAAGGCAGGATTGACGCCGCGGTAACGCCGCTCATTGTCTTTCCAGTAGAAGGGGATGGATGAGAAGTTGCAGGCGGCCTGCCAGAGCATAGCGGCCTCGTGCAGGGACGACTGCTCGGACGGCTGCAGGTAGGGCAGGAATTTTGGCAGCAGGGCGTGAAGGTTCTCCTGGCGTTCCCAGATGTTTTCGCGCACGCAGATCAGGATGTCCTTGGCCGTGCTCTTGTAGATGACGATCGCATCGAAGATCATCCAGACAAAGCGCCCATCGGGCCGCTTGACGCGGAACATCTCAATGGCCTCAGAGCGGCCCGACCGCTCGGCTTGCTGGTAGATGACAGCCGGGTCCAGGAAGCGGCGGAAGCGGGCGCGGTCTTCGGGATGGATGTAGTGGCGGGCATAGGTGTCGGCCATCTTCTTGAGGTCGTCGACGACGTCACCTGCCTGCCAGAGGGACGTCATGCTCTCGATGACGTAGAGCGCTTTCCGCTGGCGGTCGATGAAGTAGATGCCGTCGTAGACGAGCATGAGGTTGCGGAAGACGTTCTCGTACTGGTGGAAGGCCGTGAGGTCCTGGTCGTAGGTGATGTTGGCGAGGCGTGCGAGCATGAGCGTGAAATCCGGCGTAGCGGCAATCTTCTGGGCGTTCAGGCGCAGGTACTGGCCATTCTCGACAAAGGTCATGTGCTCTTCGCGGACGCTGTGGGCAGCGCTGGCGAGCAGCGTCATGAATTTCTCGCGCATGGGGTAGCTTGCCGTCCGCATGTTCTCGTTGAATTCCTCGCGGCTGCTCGTGCCAGATGTCGCGAGGACCTTCTGGTAGGCATCGTTCGCGCTGATGATCTGGGCATCGTCTTCGCGGTACTGGAAGATGGCGACCGGAGCATCTGTGATGAGATTGACAAGGCCTGCTGCATCGCAGGCCTGTTCTTCTGACAGCGTCTCGAGGAGCCAGCCCTTTTTCTTGCAGTGCTCGCGCAGGAGCTCATACGGCATGGGGCGTCCGTAGTAGTAGCCCTGGATCTTCTCGCAGCCGATGGAGCGCAGGAAGTCGACATGCTTCTTCGTCTCCGCACCCTCGGCCAGCACGTGGATGCCCATCTCCTTAGCCATCAGGACGATGGAACGGATGATCTTCCGGCTGTCCTCGTTGAAGTAGCGCAAGAGGCCCTGGTCGATCTTGAGCTCGTCGAACTCGTAGTTCTGCAGAACGTTGAGCGAGGAATAGGCGCTGCCGAAATCGTCGAGCCAGACCTGATAGCCCGACTGATGGAACTGCTGCAGCTTGTCGATGAGCAGATGGCGGTTCTTGACGAGCACCGACTCCGTGACCTCGATGCGCAGGTAGTAGCGTGGGATGTGGTACTGCTCGACGATGCGCTCGACGAAAGCGAGCGGGTCCATCAGCATGAAGTCGTAGCGCGAGAGGTTCACGGAGATCGGCACCATCGCGATCTTATTCTCGAGCTGGTAGCGAAGGAGCTTGGCGACCTCCTCGATGATGTGGCGGTCGAGCCGCGAGATCAGGCGCGACTCCTCGAGCACGGGGATGAAGCTGCCGGGCGAGATCGTCCCCTTGACCGGGTCGATCCAGCGGGCCAGCGCCTCACAGCCGCAGAGTTTGCCCGTCATCGTGCGGATGACCGGCTGGTAGTAGACCTGGATGTGGCCCTGCTCGATGGCCTTATCGAGATTGTCGAGGATGAAGATGCGGTCCGCCATGCTCCGGCGCATGGAGTCGTGGTAGAAGGCGGCAAAGCGCGTCGCATCCTTCTTGATGCTGTCGCAGGCGAGCTTCGCCTGGTCGAAATACGCCGTGATGACGCGGCGGCGCGTGCCGGCTTCCTCGTCAAACGAACCGATACCAGCTTTCATCGTGGTATTGGGGAGGTGAATCTCATTGTTGACCGCCTGGCAGAGGTCGCGAATCTTGATCTCGAGCCCCTGACGCGGCACGAAGAGCGCGAAGTTGTCGCCTGAGAGGCGCGTGATATACGACGAGGGGAACTTGCTCTTGAGCATCTGCCCGATCTTGCGCAGCATGCGGTCGCCCTCGTAGAGGCCGTGCGTCTCGTTGTAGACCTTGAAGTTCGTGAGATTCAGGTAGACCGGGCAGTAGAGCATGCCCGTGTCGTCTGGCTGCCGCTTGGCGCGCTGCGCATCGATCTTCTTCTCCACGCGCTGATAGAACGCGTGCATGTTCAGAAGGCCCGTGACCGGGTCGAGGTCACTGACGGCCATGCTGCGCTCCTTGTTGACGAGGTTCAGCATCCAGACCCTGCCAAAGCCTGGCACCGTGCCGTTCTGGAACGTCCCCTCGATGTGGAGGTAGACGCCCTCCTTCGTGTAGCAGCGGAAAGTGAGGAACGCATATCCTTCCTTTGCGTCCCCGTGACGGCTGTTCATGCGGGCCTCGAGCGGCATGTAGTCGTCCGCCTCCATGAGCCCCGCGAAGCGCCCCTTCGTCAGCTGGTAGAACTCCTGCTCCGTTTTGCACTGGTAGAGCTTCAGCATCTCCTTGTTCACAAAGAGGATCTGCTCCTCCGCGCTCTGCCGGACCAGGCACACCCCTCCCGCAATCATATCGTAATAGCGATGCAGTTGTTTCTTGATTGGCTCCGTGTCCATGCCGATGTCTCCCTTTCGCGCGCCCCGAATCCCCCGGCAAGACGCGCCACATGTTTTCTATATGGTGATAACAGTTCGCTTTAATAAGACCAAATCCCTGCCGTCTGCTCAAGAAAGTTCGATTCTGCTAAGAGAGCCTGTCTGCAATGCATCGCTTGCAGACAGGCTCTCTTTGACGGTACGGGCAAAAGTCTAGCGCTGGACTTTTGGGTTTAGACCAGGTGGTCCAGCATCTTGTAGAGTTCGCCCTTGAAGGCAGTGATTTCATCGGGGGTGAAGTTCAAATTCCGTTCCCTGAGGTAGCAGCGCATCTGCTCGGGAACTTTGCTGACTTCCTCTTTGAAGGCCTGGCCCTTCTCGGTCAGGCGGGCCTCGACGACGCGCTCGTCGATGGTGCTGCGGTGACGCTCGATGTAGCCGAAGCTTTCGAGCTTCTTGAGCACGGGCGTCAGGGTGCCGGAGTCGAGGTAGAGAATATCGCCGAGTTCGTGCACGGAGATTTCCTTCTTCTCCCAGATGACCATCATCGTGACGTACTGGGTGTAGGTCAGCCCAAGGGCTTTGAGGAAGGGATGATAGGCCGCGACGACCTTGCGCGCGCAGGCGTAGAGCGGGAAGCAGAGCTGCTTATCGAGCAGCAGCAGGTCTTCTTTTTCGTTTTGAGTTGCCATAGGATATTCCTTTCATGCGTGTCATGCGTGGATTTTTTCGTGGATTGCTTTGCTTTGGTTGCTTCTGTCGATTCTATTGTATCAAATTTTCTTGGCGTTGCAAAATAGATTCTCCAAACCGAGTTGGGCACAATGAATGGATTGAAAAACAGCCGCAGAGCAGCTCTGAGGCTATTCGGAGTGGCTGTGTCCGTGCATGTCAGTTCATTTCTGGGAAGGGCAGTGCGGCGTCCACGTGCAGGGCGTCGACGGTCTCCATGACGGCTTGGGAGATCGCGAGGTGCTCGTCGATGGTCTGTGCGTCCCGCTCGGCGAAGAGGCGCGCGAAGGCTTGAAACTCGTGGACCATGCGGTGCGCGTAGCGGTTCTCGCGGAAGGTCTTCGTCGTGCCGCCTTGAGCGACCGTGACGCTCGGCAGCTCGTTGGGCGCGCCGTCGACGCGCAGCCAGCCGTCCTCGCCCTGCACGGTGAAGAAGCCAGGGCTCGCGCTGTCCTTCGCACCGACGGCCGTGGCGAAGAAGTCCTTGTAGCGCAGCGTCGCGACGCCTGAGGTGTCGATGCCGTTGAAGCCGCAGTTCGCCGTGTAACGGGCCTCCTGCGGCTTGCCAAACAGCGCGATGATCAGGTTGAGGTTGTAGATGTTGATGTCGTAGAGTGCACCGCCAAAGCGCGCAGGATCGAAGGCGGGCAGGACCGTGCCCTCGCGGTAGGCATCGTAGCGGCTCGAGTACTGCGAGTAGTTGGCCTGCACGGCGCGGATGCGGCCGAGCTTCGGCAGGGCCTCGCGGATGACGGCGAAGTTCGGCAGGAAGAACGACGTGACCGCCTCGATGATGAGCCGTCCTTGCTTCTTGGCCAGCGCGCGGACGGCGGCAACATCCCTGCCGCACGGCGCAAAGGGCTTCTCCATGATGACATCATGGCCGCCACGCAACGCCAGTTCCGCATAGGGCACATGCACGTGATTGGCCAGCCCGACGTAGACGACGCAGTCGCTCGCAAGCAAATTCTGCATATCCGTGTAGACATGCGGGATCTGCCACTCTGCCGCGAGCTTCTCCGCCTTTGCGCGGCTCTGCGGCCGTGCAAACACGCTGTCTACCGTAATCTCCGGCACCTCGCGCAGCGCCAAGAGCGCATCCTGCACGATCTTTCCCGTGCCAAGCATGGCTAATTTCATGAGAATCCCTCCTACCAGATTGGCGGTCTAACTATATCATATTTTCATTCGACGGTCCGCAGCTCCTTCCCTGCCTGGCTGTGCCGAAGTTTGCCCGGTACAGGCGATTCATCGTCCTGAAAGATAAGTGTAATATTCACATTGACATCAAAGACAGGGCGTGTTATAGTAAAGCTGCTGAATGTAATAATATTAATTACAAAAAGATTTACGATAAGAGAACGGCGGCTTGACCGGCTGCCGATGGGAAGAATATTACGCGGGTGAGAACGACTTGGAGATGACGGCAGCAGCCCTGTTCTCGGAAAAGGGAAGCACCGATCCCGAATACGGGCTCTACTCAGGACATCGCAGCCATCAAGAAAGTCATCGGCCAGTATGTGGATTCCATCACGAATTACAACCTGAAGGAAGTGGAGCGCATCTGGCAGACGGACGACCGCACGACGTTCATTCAACCGCGCGGCAATGAGTACGGCTGGAAGATTGTCCATGTCCACTATTCGCAGATGCCGATCACGGGAGCGAAGCAAGGATTCTGATGTCGACCCAAGAACTAGAGAGAAGAAGAGGTGGTAACCATGTTTGGTTTTTCCGATAAAGTCATATATCCAGAAGCCGCTCCCTATGAGAAGCAGCTGGCAATACTGCGGGAGAAGCTCGCGCAGGCGGATGCGGTGCTCGTGGGGGCCGGGGCGGGCCTCTCGACAGCAGCTGGACTATCGTACGGCGGTGCGCGCTTCCAGAAGTACTTCGCGGGTTTTGCCAAGAAGTACGGCATCCACGACATGTACACGGGTGGGTTCTACCCCTTCCCGAGCCCGGAGATCTACTGGGCGTGGTGGAGCCGCCACATCTATTTCAATCGCTATGTCGATGCACCGAGCGATGTCTATCCGACCTTACGGCATCTTGTCGAGGACAAGGACTACTTCGTGCTGACGACAAATGTCGACCACCAGTTCCAGCGCAGCGGCTTCGACAAGCGGCGGCTCTTCTACACGCAGGGCGACTATGGGCTGCTGCAGAGCGTGCAGCCGGAAGTGGCGAGGACGTACGACAACCGCGAGATGGTCGAGGCCATGCTCGAGGCACAGGGCTTTGTCCGTGGGGCAGACGGCATCTTTGATGTACCGTCATCGGGCAAGCTCAAGATGGTCGTGCCGAAAGAACTCGTGCCGGTCTGTCCGGACGATGGCCGTGCGATGATGGTCAGCGTCCGCTGCGACGGGCGCTTCGTCGAGGACGAGGGCTGGCATGCGGCGCAGGCGCGCTACAAAGCGTTCCTCGCCGCGCACGAGGAGGATGCCATCCTCTATCTGGAGCTCGGCGTCGGACTCAATACGCCCGTCATCATCAAGTACCCGTTCTGGTACTACACGAAGGTGAACCCGAATGCGTTCTACGCCAGCATCAATCTTGGCGGTGCATCTTGTGCCTCCTCGATCCGCAAGCGCAGCCTCTGCATCGAGGCGGATATCGGCAAGGTCCTGCACGATCTTGCCCGAACCGACGCGCATCTGGTGAAAGGAGATGTGACCGCATGACACAGGAAGAACGGCGCCGCTGGCTCATCCGCTATCTACAGCGGGAGATGCCGGAATACGCGCACTACGGCATCCCCGATGATGAAGCAGGGCAGTGGCATCTCCTGCGCGCGCTCTTCAACGTGCGGCCGCCTGCGCCGGTAACGCAGAAGTTCCAGCGCATCGAAGGGGAGCTCTTGAAGACGATGACGGCGGCCAAGGGCATCGTCAATGGCATGGCGCTGCCAGCATCTGGTCTAGACCCCCGTCTGGTGCTCTGGCAGGGCGACATCACGCGGCTGCGCATCGATGCCATCGTCAATGCGGCCAACAGCCAGATGCTCGGCTGCTTCCTGCCGAACCATAACTGCATCGACAACATCGAGCAGACGATGGCCGGCGTCGAGATGCGCTACGACTGCTACAAGCTCATGCAAGCGCAGGGCCACGATGAGCCGACGGGCAAGGCCAAGATCACGTCTGGCTACCATCTTCCCGCGTGCTTCGTCCTGCACACGGTAGGTCCCATCGTGCAGGGCAGCCTGACCGACGAGCACCGCAGGCTCCTGGCCTCGTGCTACGAGTCGTGCCTCACGCTCGCCGCAGAGCACGGTCTCAAGAGCGTCGCCTTCTGCTGCATCTCGACGGGCGTATTCCGCTTCCCGAAAGACGAGGCGGCCCATATCGCCGTCCGCACCGTGCAACACTGGCTTGACGTGCATCCCGCAGCCTCCATCAAACGCGTCATCTTCGATGTCTTCGAGGATGCCGACCGTCGGATTTACGAAAATTTACTGAGCGCATGATGTCAATAAAAAACGCCTGACCGTTTCGGGTCAGGCGTTTTTGTATGATTTTTACTGCTGGAGCATCTTGCGGATGACCTGCTTTGTATGGTCGGACAGTCCGTCGGCGAGGTCGAGGGCCTGGGTCAGGAATTCCTTGAAGGCGTCGACTTCTTTGTGGTCGACGGCCAGCGGCACGAGGTCGAAGTTGCTCGGCTTCGCGATTTTCGTCGCGACGAGGTACTCGAACTTCTTGCGCGGCTTGCGGCGGCCCTTGATGATGGCGTCGATTTCCTCTTTTGTCGTGACTTTCTTCATCACGTAGCGCATGGCGGGATCCATGAGCAGGTGGTAGCGCTGCTCGTAGATGTACTCCTGCAGCTCCTGCGGGAGGTCACAGAGCATGTTGGCGACGGCCTGCGTGATCTGGCGCTTGTCGTAGGCGTCGAGCAGCGGCGCGATGAGCTTCTCGAGGCGGCGGTAGAAGAAGACGGTCGAGCGGCTGACGCCGAAGAGCTTTGAGACGGCCGTGTTGACATCGACGCCAGAGCCGTAGAAGGACTCTTCCTTCTCGAGGCGGGCCATCTCGCTGTAGCAGCGGATGCGGATGGCGGAGTCCTCCTTGGCGCGCTGGGCGATGTTCGTCAGGATGACGATGCGGCGCGCCGTCGGCGCCGTGATCTGCCCGTGCTGGTAGACTTTGCAGGGGATGCGCAGGTATTTCTCGTCGTGCGTGACTTCGTAGAGTTCGTGGTAGACGAGCGTGCGCGTGTGGCCGCCGAGGATCATGTAGCTGCCATCCTCCTGCTCCCAGACGGTACAGGGATGCCAGAGGCCGTACTTGTAGATGGACTGGAAGATCAGCGCGTACTGGTCCGGCTGCGGACGGCCAAAGAAATTCCAGTCATCCGGCGCGGGGTGAAGCTTATCAAGGTCGATGAGCTGCTCGTGATGTGCGGGCAGCAGCGTGTCGACGCGGTCGGGCTCCTCCGCGTGCTGCGGCGCGACGGCTGCGGCCGGCTTTGCCATCAGTTCCTTGAGCGCGGCGATGCGCTCCGGCGACATCGCGCTCGCGGCCGACGGCGCGCTGGACATGGCGCCGACGTCGGCAAAGTCCGGCGTCTTCTTGGTGGAGATGAAAAATGATTTTCGCTTAGCCAATTCGAGTCAATACCTCCTCTACGAGTTTGGAATAGGCGCGCGTCGCCTTGCCCGACGGATAGGCCTCCGTGACGGGCAGGTGGCGGCTCTCGGCCTTGTGGGCGTCCTCGGAATGGGGGACGATGGTCTCGAGAATCAACGGCGCGTACTTCGCGCGGATCTGCGGCACGTAGTCGTGCGCGACAGCCGTGCGCATGTTGACGGCCTCGAAGAAGATGCCCGCGACGCAGAGGTCGGGGTTTGCATGGCGGATCTTCGAAGCGTAGCCGAGCACCGTGTCGACGCCGTCGACGGAGTCGTCGGCCGCATTGACGGGGATCATGAGGTATTGCACGGCGCGCATGATCTGGGCAATCTCATTGTCGACGGCCGGACGGCAATCGAAGATGATGTAGTCGTAGAGGCCGTCGAGCTCCTGGATGAGCACCTTGTAGGCATTGATGCCGAGCATGACCGCCTCGAGAAGCGTCTTCGTCGTGGCCGTGTAGCGGTCGTCGTTCGGGATGATGTCGACATTCTTGTTCTGCGTGCTCAGTACGAAATCACGGAGCGGCTTCGGGTCGTCCGAGAGGATGTTGAGCACGGCTGCGCTCAGCTGGACCGCGCCGCGGTATTCCTTCGGATGGTAGCCAAAGCGCTTCGAGAGGTTGCCCTGCGGGTCCGCGTCGATGAGCAGGACCTTGTAGTCCCGGCGCCCCAAGAGGTCTGCAAAGGCCGCCGCCGAAGTCGTCTTGCCGACGCCGCCTTTGTGTGAACAGAATGCGATAGTCTTAGCCATAAAGATAGATACTCCTTCTCCGCCGCTCGCAAGGACGCGGCCTCTGTACTTCTGGACCAAGAGCTCGAGCGCCTCGTCGACGAGTGCCGTCTTCTGTGTGCCCGTCACCTCCGCAATGCGGTCGAGCTTCTCGTACAGCACCTTCGACACCGACGTCGAGAACCGGGTCCGGGGATTGTTTCGCGACATGCTCCCCCTGCTTCCTGAAAATCTTCGAGTTCGTGTACGGCTCTGCATTGTTACAGTACAAAACCTTCATACAAAAATTATACCATCTTCGCGGGGGAAAGACAATGCAGATGCAAAAAAGTCCAGTGCTGGACTTTTTGGTCGGACTGGACTTTTTGAGGTTCGTATGGTCGGACTGTCGGACTGTGGTCAGACTATCGTCGGGCGACTGTCGGACTTTTGCCGAACTCCGATGGTCGTGGCTCAGTCGCTTGCGAGCTTGCGCACGGCGGCAGAGAGCAGCTCGGTGCCGCGCACGATGTCCTCGAGCTTGGCGAGTTCTGCTGGGTTGTGACTGATGCCCGCGCGGCACGGGATGAAAAGCATGGCCGTTGGCGCATAGTCGGCCCAGTGCATGCTGTCGTGGCCCGCGCCGCTCATCATCCTGCGGCAGGGAATGGCGAGCTCCTTGGCCGTCTCCTCGAGCAGATTGACGAGTGCCGCGTCCATGCGGGCCGGCTGCTCCTTGCTGATTAGTTCGATGTCGTAGGTCAGCTGACGCCTCTCAGCGATGGCCTCGATATCCTGGCGGACTGCCTGCTCGACAGCATCCTTGGCCTCCGCGGAGATGCTGCGGATGTCGACGCCAATCCGGACTTCGCCCGGGATGACATTCATAACGCCTGGCGTGACTTGCAGGACGCCGACCGTGCCGACAACAGGCGCTTCTGTGTAAGACGAGGCCTCGCGTTCAACGGCCAGCACGGCTTCTGACGCCGCGCAGAGCCCGTCGTGGCGCAGGTTCATCGGCGTCGCACCGCTGTGATCGGCACTGCCATGGAAGTTGACGTAGAAGCGCGTCGGCGCCGCGATGCCCGTGACGAGGCCGATGGGCAGGCCCTCATGCTCGAGAACCTTGCCTTGCTCGATGTGCAGCTCGAGAAAGGCTCGCAGGGGCCTCGTGTACCGGGCCGACTCGATATGGTCGGGGTCAAGATGGCGACTCTTGAGCACCTCGTAGAGTGTATGGCCTTCCTTGTCGTGCAGCCGCAGCAGGTCATCGTGCGAGAGCTCGCCGCGCATGGCCCGACTGCCGAGCGTCGCCGCCGAGAAGCGGCTCGACTCCTCACAGAGGAACAAGACAACCTCGAGTGGCCGCCGCGGCGTGAAGCCGTCCTCCCGCATCGAGCGGACCGTCTCGATCGCCGCAAGGATGCCGATAATGCCGTCGAAGTTGCCGCCTTCCGGCACACTGTCGCCATGCGAACCGAACATAACAGCGGGAAGGCTCTCATCTGCGCCATTCACATGGCCGATGACATTGCCGAAGGCATCCTCGCGCAGTTCCATGCCCGCCTCGCGCATCAAGCCCATCAGATACGCGCGCCCCTGCCAATCCGCATCCGTGAATGCCAGCCGATTGATGCCCTTCCCCGGCGCCGTGATGTCCTGCAGATCTGCGAGCTGCTGCTGCAAGCGCGTTCTTGAAATCATAAAAATACCTCCCATCTTACAATGAAACTCCTATCTCGATCTTTTCTATATATTGTATACTTCTATATATTGTATACTTCTTCGAATCTCCTTTCGCCTTTCTTGACAATCATTATACCGCAATCCTATAATAAACCAAATGGTATAATTACTTTTAATTATGAAAGGTGGAATCTGCATGCTAACACTCATGCTGATTGTCGGTGCCATCATCGTCTGTGGTGTCGTCTACGCGCTCGTCAAGGGTGCGGATGCGCGCATCACGCTGATTGGTTCCGGCATCCTCATGGCGGCCATCGGCGGTGTGCCAATGGCTGCTCTCGATGCCTTCGCAAAGAGCATGACGAACAGCGGTCTGATACAGGCTGTATGTTCGGTCATGGGCTTTGCACTGGCGGTCCGCTTCACGGAATGCGACAAGCACCTGATCAATGCGATGGCCTCTGTGATCTCGCGCGTCCGCTTCTTCCTGATCCCGGGCGTCGTCATCTGCACGTATCTCGTCAACATCGCGCTTCCGAGTGCCGCCGGCACGGCCGCTGCTGCCGGCGCCATCTTCATCCCGCTGCTCATGGCAGCAGGTGTAGGACCGGCACTCGCTGCAGCCGCCGTCAAATGCGGCACGTACGGCAGCATGCTGAATCCGGGCCTTGCGCACAACCCGTTCGTCGCCAAGATTGCCGGCGTCGATGTCATGGATGTCATCGGATTCCACTACAAGGCCAATCTCGCCTCCCTCGTCGTCGCGACCATCTGCATCACGATCATCGCGCATGTGCTCAAGGAAGATAAAGGCCATGTCCCCGAGCATCTGCAGGTGGACAAGAACTTCAAGGTCAATTACCTCTACGCGCTGATGCCGGTCGTCCCGATCGTCATCCTGCTGCTCGGCTCGACCAAGATTGTCCCTCTCTTCAAGATGGGCGTGCCGCAGGCCATGATCATCGGTGCCCTGCTGACGCTCGTCGTCACGCGCACGAAGCCAAAAGCGCTCTGCGATGCGTTCTTTGAGGGCATGGGCAAGGCGTACGGCAGCATCATCGGCATCATCATCTCGGCTGGCGTCTTTGTTGCTGGCCTCACCTCGATTGGCCTCGTCAAGTGGTTCATCGACGCGATGCTCAACAACCCGGCCATCGTCAAGATCTGCGCCGCTTTCGGACCGTTCCTGCTCGGCTTGCTGACAGGCTCCGGCGATGCAGCGACCTTCGCCTTCAATGAGGCCATCACGCCGTACGCACCGGACTTCGGTATGTCGCAGGTCCAGATGGGCAGTATGGCGACACTCGGCGGCACGCTGGGTCGTACGATGTCGCCGATTGCCGGCGCGACCATCATCTGCGCCGGTATCGCTGGTGTCAATCCGATGGAGATCACGAAACGCAATGCCATCCCGATGCTCTGCGCATTGACGGTCGGCATGCTGATCCTGCTCTTCTGATATACAGACAAGACGAGGTGCTGCGGAGCGGCACCTCTTTTTATAAGGAGGAATCATTATGGACTTGAAAGAGACAATCCTGAAATTCGCCGATGATGTGCAGGACGATATGGTGGCCTGCCGCCGTGACCTGCACGCGCATCCAGAGCCGGGCTGGACGGAATTCCGCACGGCGTCCAAAGTCGCCAAGACGCTCGCCGAGCTCGGCTACACGGTCAAGACGGGAGCCGACACCATCCGCAAGGATGCCATGATGGGCGTACCGTCGGCTGAGAAGCTCGCCAAGGAGCAGCAGCGCGCCATCGCAGAGGGGGCCGACCCCGACTGGGTCAAGAAGATGGACGGTGGCCGCACGGGTGTGCTCGGCGTTATGCAGTTCTCCGAAGACGGTCCTGTCGTCGCCGTGCGCTTCGACATGGACTCCAATGACGTGACGGAGACGGCAGAAGCCGCGCACCGCGCCAACAAAGAGGGCTTTGCCTCCTGTCATGCGGGCGCCATGCACGCCTGCGGCCACGACGGCCACACGACCGTCGGACTCGCTCTTGCCAGACTGCTGGCTAGCCTCAAGTCGGAGCTGCGCGGCACGATTAAGCTCTGCTTCCAGCCAGCAGAGGAAGGCGTGCGCGGTGCGCATGCGATGGTCGAGAGCGGCATCGTCGACGACGTCGACTACATGCTCGGCGCGCACTTCGGCTTCAAGATGCGCAAGACGGGCACCGTCGCCTGCAACGTCACGGGCTTCCTTGCGACGAGCAAGTACGACGCGCACTTCCAGGGCGTCCCGGCACACGCCGGCGCTGCGCCAGAACAGGGTAAGAACGCGCTGCTGGCCGCTGCCTGCGCCGCGCTCAACCTGCACGCCATCTCGCGCCATTCCGCCGGTGCTTCGCGCATCAATGTCGGCCGGCTCGACGCGGGCAGTGGCCGCAACGTCATCGGCGACAAGGCCCTTGTGTGCCTCGAGACGCGCGGTGCGACGAGCGCAATCAATGCGTTCATGGAGACCGAGGCCCAGCGCATCCTCAAGGCTGCGGCCATGATGTACGACGTTGACGTGACTATCGAGAAAGTCGGCGGTGCAGCTGGCGGCAGCAACTCGCCAGAGCTCGCAGCCTTCCTCGAGAAAGAGGCCAATTCCCTCGGTATCTTCGAGGAAGTCGTCGGCGAGTGCCCGTTCGGCGCCAGTGAAGACTTCTCCTACTTCATGGAGCGCGTCCAGTCGCATGGCGGCCAGGCAGCCTACATGATGGTCGGGGCCGACCTAGCGGCAGGCCACCACGATTCCCACTTCGACTTCGATGAGCGCGCCCTCGGCTACTCGCTCAAGCTCATGGGCTGCGCCGTCTGCAAACTGCTGCTGAGCAAGTGACACCTGCCATCACCACAACCGCATCACGAGACGAACCGTCCGACTACCAGCCGACTCCTTCGTCATCCCAAAAGTCCAGTCTGACTCAAAAAGTCTAGTGCTGGACTTTTTGCATAGGAAAAAGTCTGCATCCATGGTACAATATCCCTGTTCAGACAACAGAAAGGAGACTATATTTCGTGATATCCGAAAAGAAACAACCAGGCGTGCCCGAGCAGCATGCGACGCGGGCCATCTTTTTTGTCGGGGGATTCGGCGCAGCCTCATGGGCGCCGCTCGTTCCACTCTTGAAGGCGCGGCTCGGCATCGCAGAGGACGTGCTCGGCATGCTGCTCTTGTGCATCGGCATCGGCTCGCTCTTGACGATGCCGTTGTCGGGTGCGGCAGCAGTCCGACTCGGCTGCCGCAAGGTGCTGACAGCGGCGGGGCTCGTCTACGCTGTCCTGCTGCTCTTGCTCTGCACGGTATCGTCGTTCGGCATGGCCGTGCCGCTACTGCTGATCTTCGGCGCGACGATGGGCTGTATCGATGTCGTCGTCAACATCCAGGCTGTCATCGTCGAGAAAGCAGCGGGGCGCCGCCTCATGAGCGGCATGCACGCGCTCTGGAGTGTCGGCGGCTTCGCGGGTGCCGGGCTCTTCGGCATCTGGGTCGGCACCTTCTCGCTGACGCCGCTGCTCTCGACCATCATCGCGGCCGCCATCATGGTGCTCGTGACGCTCGCGGCTTCGCGCCATCTGCTGCCCTACGGCGGCGATGCCGGCGGCAAGCTGCTCGCGCTGCCGAAGGGCATCGTGACCTTCGTCGGCATCATTGCCTGCATCGCCTTCCTCGTCGAGGGCGCCATCATGGACTGGGGCGGTGTCTTCCTGACGACCGTGCGCCACTTCGACATGTCCCTCGCCGGAACGGCCTTCACCGTCTTCTCGGCGGCCATGCTGACGATGCGCCTGCTCGGCGACTGGACCGTGCAGAAGCTCGGCCAGGAGCGCGTCGTCATCGGTGGCAGCCTGCTGGCCGTCGCCGGCTTCCTTCTCGTCATCTTCGCCGCTGAGCCTGTGCTGCTCTACCTCGGCTTCTTCGCCATCGGCATCGGCTGCGCCAACGTCGTGCCCGTCTTCTTCTCCCTGCTCGGCAAGCAGCGTGTCATGCCCGTCAGCCTCGCTGTGCCGGCCGTCAGCACACTCGGCTACCTCGGCATCCTCATGGGCCCCGCCGTCATCGGCTTCATCGCCCATCAGACCAGCCTCTACACCGCCTTCGGCCTGCTCGCCTTCCTCGTGCTGCTGCAGTCCATCATCGCCGCCTATGTCTACCGCCATATCTTAGATTGATGATTTAGGTTGCCTATCATAAACGCATACAAAAGAGAACGCCTCGGAAGATCTGCCTTCCAAGGCGTTCTCTTTGTTTACGCAGATGGTTTCACGACCTTCACCAGCACGATCTCCGGTGCCGGCCCGATGCGGAAGCGCTGGCCCCAGGCGCCGTAGCCGCTGGAGACGATGGCCAGCAAATGGCCGAAGTGGCGGGCCCCGTAATCGAGGGGGAAGATGCGCCTTGTCACGAAGCGGTTTGGCCAGAACTGGCCGGCGTGCGTGTGGCCGGCGAAGTAGAGGTCCATGTCGCGGGAGGATGCCTGCTCGATGCGCAGCGGCTCGTGTTCCATCGCGATCGTGAAGGCGTCCGGCTCCGCCTGCGGAAACTGGGCATGCGGGGCGATCATGTAATCTTCCAGACCGACAAGCGAGATGCCAGCCGCCAGATGCACCGTGCCGCCGCGCAGGCAGCGCACGCCGCTTTGCTGCAGCCGGTGCTGTTCCTTATTGAGGTTCAGCCCGTACGTGTCGTGGTTGCCGAAGACCGCAAAGACGCCCCACGGCGCCTTTAGCCCCTCGAAGCCCTTGAAGCTGCGGTCGCGCAGCACATAACTGAGGTTGCCGTCGATGATGTCGCCGCCGAGCAGGATGAGGTCCGGCCGCAGCTTCATCATGTCGCGGCGCAGCTCTGCCGCGAACGACCGGCCGAGCACCGCGCCGAGGTGGATGTCGCTCGCAAAGGCCACCGAGAATTCCCGCTCTATGGGCTTCGCCGTCTTCATCTCGACGATGCGCACCACCGGATGACGCGCGCGCCAGCTGCCGACTGCGAGCAGCAGGGCAAGGACCAGCAGTGCGGCCCTGCCGTAATAGACCGCAAAGACCGACTGCCACCAGTCCAGCCCAAAGCCGAACGGCTCAGCAAGGCAGACAAGCCAGACGATGAAGGCGGGCACGAGCAGCATCGTCATGTAATAGCCGTAGACAAACCAGTAGCCGCCGACCCGCGCCAGCAGCCGCGACACCCGCAGGGGCAGGTGATTCGCAAGGATGTTCGGCACGAGATAGATGAACGGCAGCAAAAGGAAAAGCAGGAGCAGGCCGTGCGCCGGGACCGGCAGCGCCCAGCGCAAGAGAAGCCACTGCCCCAGTCCCGAGAGCTCGCCGAGCCCCCAGAGAATCCAATAAAAGGTATAGCGATGTTTCAATACAATTCTCCAGACTTTATGTATGCAACAGAACGATGAGAGCGATTCACACGCTCATCTCCGTCTTGATTCGACAGAATGCCGCAAAATCCTGCTGACAGCTGCTACAGAGAACCCCAACGATGTTCCATCAAAAAGTCCAGTGCTGGACGTTTCGGGCGCCAAATTCAACCTTACTGGATACACAACAGCTGTTATGGCAGGAAACTTTGAGCAGCATGGCGAATCGTATCCATACAGAATGATACGGAATTGTAACTATCGGAGGATGCGATGGACATAAATCTACATGATACTGTTGCCTGGTACTTTACCATCATAAATGCAGCAGCCATAGCTGCCTATGGCTGGGACAAACTGTGCGCCATCCGCAAGTGGTGGCGTGTACCGGAGCTAACGCTGCTCGGCATAGCAGCCATTGGCGGCAGCGTGGGGGCTCTGCTGGCGATGAAGCTGTTTCACCACAAGACACTGCATCTGAAATTCAAGTACGGCGTGCCGCTGATACTGGTGCTGCAGGTAGCGGCCCTTGTCTATCTGCACATGCCGAGATAATGCGATACAGAAGCGTGAGGTGGTGTTGAAGGACATATATGAAGAAAAACTGTTTCATCGCGATTGACCTTAAGTCATTCTACGCATCAGTGGAATGTGTGGAGCGTGGGCTTGATCCGCTGACTACTAATCTGGTGGTAGCCGATGAGAGTCGTACGGAAAAGACCATATGCCTTGCCGCCACACCGGCCATCAAATCATATGGTGTGCCAGGACGAGCACGGCTTTTCGAAGTCATACAGAAAGTCAAAGCAGCTAACAGCATGCGCCGCTTCTACGCACCGGGCAGGAAGCTCACAGGAACGTCGCATGACGCGACCGAACTGGCCAACAATCCAAATCTCGCCATAGACTACATCGTGGCACCGCCCCGTATGGCATTTTACATGGACTACAGCGCACGTATCTACAAGGTGTACCTGCGCTACATCGCGCCGCAGGACATACATACCTATTCCATCGATGAAGTGTTCTAGCTATGAAGCTTGTGCGAAAGGTGCTAAAAGAGACGGGCATCACCGCTACCGCAGGCATTGGCACGAATCTGTACTTGGCAAAAATCGCCATGGATATCGTCGCAAAGCACATGCCGCCAGATCCGGATGGCGTGCGGATTGCCGCACTCGATGAAATGAGCTATCGGCGGAAGCTCTGGGCGCATACCCCGCTAACGGACTTCTGGCGCGTGGGCAAGGGCTATGCCGAAAAGCTTGCCAACATGGGCCTTTATTCCATGGGCGATATTGCTCGCCGTTCCTTAGATGCGCAGGGAGAGAAGGAGCTCTACCGAGTCCTCGGCGTCAATGCCGAACTCTTGATCGACCATGCCTGGGGCTATGAGCCCTGCACGATGGAAGCCATCAAGGCGTACCGTCCCGCCTCCACAAGCGTCAGCAGTGGCCAGGTACTTCACTGCCCCTACACGAATGAGCAGGCAAGGCTCATCGTCTGGGAGATGGCCGACCAGATGATACTGGACCTCGTTGCCAAGAAGCTCATGACAAGTCAGATTGTCTTGGACATAGGCTACGATATCGAAAACATCGCATGCCCATAGAAAAACGAGCCGTACAGTTCGCCCCCTTCGCAGCCCTGACCGGCTACGAAGAAGTCGTCAAAGAGACGATACAAAGGCATGGAGACGAGATTACACGCAAGATGTAATACTATTTCATTCAGGAGTGATTCTTATGAAACTGGTAAGGAAAGGATTCGCAGCATTAGGAGGAACATTTATTCTGACAACCTGTATTGTGCAACCTATAGGATATACCGCAGAAATCACAGCACCAGCGAAACCTATTTATATGGTCAATAAAGGTACGCAATATTTTGATAGTACAAGCGGAAGTACTTCCTTGCTGGATATGCAGGCTCGTTGGGATGATGCAACGCATAACTTCCATGTATATTCTTTATCCGAGAATTCATCTGTTAGTGCTACATCATCCAATACCAGCTCTACATTATCATCACGGATTAATCAGTACTCGCCGCGTATGCCGATGGATCAAGCTAGAATTGGTGGCATCGGCATTGGTGACTCAATAGACTACGTAAAATCCATTTATGGTGAGCCTACATATGTAGGCCAAAGAGGAAAGAATTACCTTTATGATGGCTTATACGCTTACGACATGACATACGGTGATTCCTTTAAGCTCAGTGTAGTCGAGAATTCGGATGGCACAGAAGAAGTCATTGATATTGCTTCCACTGCCAATAATGGATTAGCAATGCCATGTGGAATAAAAGTCGGCTCATCTATCGGGGAAGTCTATAAGAACTTTGGCATGCCTTGGCGAATAAATTCCGCAAAAAGTATTGAGCGGAACTATGTGTATCGCACGCAGTATTCACCTAAAGTAGTATTTACTACAAATCAGCAACATACTATCACGCGTATCACAATTATTGGTATGGAGTAAAACGTTTCGTTGAAAAAGTGGTGAGCAGATTGGAACGAATCGAAGGAACTGTCAATCTTTTTGGACCCTTATCTTTAATCGACTCGACCGTCTCTGCCAATCTAATTCGTGGAAGACCACGCCACTTTCCTTCAGCCACATGTACACGGTGGGCCGCGAAGCATGGCAGATGCGCATGAGCTCGGATACGGAGTGGATCTCGCGGTTCTGGTACTTTTTGACAAGCTCGTCCCAGTCGGCGGGCTTTTTCTTTTTCTGCCGGCCCTTGTAGATGCCCTTAGCCTTGGCGACGGCGATGCCCTCGGCCTGACGCTGCAGCATGATCTTGCGCTCGAAGGTGGCAATGGCCGCAAAGACCGTCATCGCCAATTCGCCGGCAGGGGTGGATGTATCAAAATTCTCTTTGAGCGAGATGACCTGCACACCTTTCTCGCGAAGGTCCTGGATGATATCGAGCAAGTCCTTCGTGCTGCGAGCCAAGCGTGAAAATTCCGATACATAGATGGTATCGCCTTCACGCGCAAAATCGATCATAGCTCTCAATTGTGGTCGCTCGGTATTTTTGCCAGACAATTTATCTTTATAAATACGTTCTACGTTTGCCTTCTCCTTCAACTCGATGATCTGCCGTTCTTCATGCTGCTCAACTGTTGAGACCCTAACATAGCCAATTTTCATGAATATTCCCTCTATAGTATAAAAGAACTTCTTGATATACTTTGATATATTGTTCATTATAGCATATTTTACAATTTGATTCGCACTATAAATGGATTTTGTACTTATCAAAATAGGGCACGCGCTAATTTTATACTACGCAAAAAGGCACGTACTACAGTTTTGTAGCACGTGCCTTTTGCTATTCCTTATAATTTCGATGCCTTCTGTGCTCACATCAATTTCTTCTCATCCTTTGAGGTGGCCTCCTTCAACCTCTTTTTTTCCTTCGAAGTATGGGATAAGTTCACTTGGTACGATCCAAAAAGCGTGAATCGGTTATCAGCGATGGCAGGCAGTTCTTTGATATCCAGTTCGTCCTCAGAAGCCTCTAAGGCCGAAATATCGCTTTCCAACGGCTTGGAGGTATCGATAGGTTGTTCAGATGCGATTACGACTCGATGCGCTTTTTGCATCGAATCTGAGAGCCCCGCCCCGCAATTCGAGCAGAATTTAGCGTGATCCGGCATCTTGGTACCGCAGTTCTTACAATACATCATATACATCTCCCTTCCGGAAATCCTTTCACTCGGCAAAGAAAATTCACACGGTGAATTCTCTAGGTCCAGCAGCAGATCGTTCCAGCACGGATACAAGAGCGAAAGGGATTGCCCTCAGCTATTGCCAAAATGCAATCCATTGCTCGTGGAAACCTGCTTAAGGACGTGTCCCTTTTATTATACCCGAAAAAGGCCGGCAAGGCTAGTCATGTTACCCCGGGAAATAGACACATGAATCTAACCAGAGGGCAAACTGCTGATAATATTACAAATTAGCGCCATGTATGTGGCTATTTTGTATGACTACGGATGACATCCTTCATTTAGGTAAAGGAAATTCACCTGGTGAATTTTTATCCTGCTCGTGTAGCGCCTCAAGATCTGTTCAGAAAAAAATATCCAGCTCCGCGGCATACTAGATGCACCGGCGGAGCTGGCCTTTCTATGTCTGATGGTAACACAAGCCATCTGGACCTGCAAGCACTGCTATCTAAGAAGACGTCAGTCCAGATAGCCCATCTCGATCTCATCGACCTTGTTGTTCTCGATCTCGAAGACTAGGCCGATGCTCTTGTCTTCATCGCAGTAGTAGATGTACTTGTCGCCGCGGATCTTGTCGGGCTCGCCGTAGGCTGCCTTCACGGCGTCAAGGGTGGAGCCGACTTCGATGCCGGCGGCTGTCTTAATGCCATTATGGCGGGAAATCTCGATGTGGCGCACATAGCCGTCTACAAACTTCAATTCAAAGGAATCACCGTACTCGTATTCCGTAACCTCGCCATTCCACAGCGAATGGTGTTTCGTCTCTACCTCTGTCGGCGTGCCGTACACCTGCTGGACATAGTCCGCAGAAGCACCGTATTCAATCCCGCCAGCGACAAGCGCTGACGACGGGACAGCGGCCGCGCAGATCGTCGTGCTCATCGTCAAGGCAGCACCGACAGCCAGTGAAGGAATCCATTTTTTCATCAAGATCATCTCCCTTTTCATGCATTCGATAGAATAATTTCTTTTATTTAATATACATTATCTATATGAAATCTGCATGAAACAGCGACTGCGCTCAAAGATGATACCGATCCAACACGGCCATCATCGCGCGTTTCTCGGCGGTCGCGTCTTCCAGATGGAAGACGGCAAAGCGATGACCGCTCTCTTTGGTGTAGATCTTCTTCATGATGGGGTAGCCGGGCTGGTTGAGCGCGAGCTTCGACAGGGCTGTACCTTCCTCAAAGACCGCGCGGCCGTAATAGCGGAAGAACTGCTTTCCCTTGCCAATCAGGCCAGAGATCTCTACAAAAGGGTTCGCCTGCATCTGGCGGTAGACGTCTTTCATGGCACCGACACCGAAATAATTGATACCGTTGGCCATCATGTGGAAGCTGATGGGGCGCGACTTCGGACGACCATCCTCGATGGTGTTGAGGAAGAACGCGCCACTTTCTTCTACGCACTGGTCAAGCCAGGTCGCAATGCGTGCTTCGATTTCTTGACGAGATTGCATAGTTCACCTCGTGCAGATCAGAACATCGTATTGTTGTTTTCGGCCTTCTCGGGGATGTCCTGGATGACATCCCAGTGCTCGACAATCTTTCCATCCTTGACGCGGAAGATATCGACGGCGGCCTGGCCGCGGTCTTTGTCATTGAGCATGATGTGATTGTGGATGAAGACGAGATCACCATCCGCACCGATGTGCTTGATCTCCGCCTTGCTCTGCGGGAATTCCTTAAGGAAGCCCTCAATGCCATCCTCGAAGGCCTGACGTCCATCCTGGAAGCCCGGATTATGCTGGATGTAGTTGGGAGCCGTCATCTCGTCGATCACAGCCGCATTGTGCTTGTTAAACACTTCATTCCAGAAATACTCGACCATCTGCTTGTTGTCCGTGAACGTCGGCACCTTCGCCGCTGCAAAAGCCGGGCTGACCGACATCGCCGTGACAAGGCTCATCCCGAGCAGCATCGCCGTGATTTTCTTCTTCATCTTCATAAATATCCTCCTCAATGGTTCTTCTTGATCTCGTCTTGCATCTCTAGGAACAAGTCTTTCAGCGTGACCTGCTGCATCTCACTGAGCAGTAGTGCTTTCCAAGCCTCTAGATGGCCGTCCAGTACGCCCTTGATGGCACCGCCGACAGGGCAGTTCGTATTGGGATGCTCGTGCATGTGAAAGAGCTCCTCATCGGAGTCCTCGACTGCCTCGAAGATATCCCGCACCGTGATGGATTCGGGAGCCTTCTTGAGGCAGGCGCCGCCGACACCGCGACGAATCTCGATGAAGCCGGCTTTCTTCAGCAGTTGCAGCGTCTTGCGGATGTTGACCGCATTGACGCCGGTCGTATCGGCCAGCACCTCAGAAGTGACTTTCTCTTCTTCCTCGTACTCCTCCAGATAGAGCAGAATGTGGATGGCTACACTCATGCGACTGGAAAATTTCACTGGAATCACCTTTCTCTGCAAGCGTTGTTGTTCGACTGACTACATCATATCATAACATCGTTGTTGTGTAAATAGCAACAACGATACTTCATCTTTTATTATAGTAAAGGGAATTCACCCAGTACATTTTTAGCAGAAATCATATTGACAATCATCTATGTGTATCCTATAATAGACGCATAGAAATTCATCGATATGATATAGGCAGACAATCAGGAAAATACACCTGATTTTTCTTCTAGTTATTATATTGATGTATTTGAATTTGTAAATTTAAAGCATACGGATTATCGGAGGGATTCTCATGAAGAACATCGAAATTTTTGAACCTGCTATGTGCTGCTCTACTGGACTTTGCGGTGTGAGTGTTGATCCAGAGTTGCTGCGGATCTCCACGGTGCTCAACACACTGAAAGAGAGAGGCATCGAAGTCAAGCGCTACAATCTCACCAATGCCCCGATGGAATTCGTCAAAAATAAGGTAGTCAGTGAATTCGTCAAAGTCTATGGAGCAGATCGCCTGCCTGTTACCGTTGTGGATGGCGAGCTTGCCATTTCCGGCCGCTACCCGACCAACGAAGAATTTACCGAGTGGCTGTCCCTGCCGCAGGATCTGCTCGGCAAGCAGGAGTGCTGCTGTGATGGAGGATGCTGCTGATGGAACCATTTGCACTGAGCAAGCTCCATCTAACACAGTACCTGTTCTTCACCGGCAAGGGTGGTGTCGGCAAGACCTCTACCGCCTGTGCAGTGGCCACCAGCCTTGCAGACAGTGGCAAGCGCGTGCTGCTTATCAGCACCGATCCCGCCTCCAACTTGCAGGACGTCTTCGCCATGGAGCTCCATAGCAAACCGACGCCAATCGCAGAAGTGCCGGGACTTTCTACGGCCAATCTGGACCCCATCGAAGCGGCAGCAGAGTACCGCGAAAGCGTGATTGCCCCCTATCGCGGGGTTTTGCCAGATGCGGCAATCGCCAACATGGAAGAACAGCTTTCCGGCTCCTGCACCATCGAGATCGCAACGTTCAACGCATTTGCCAACTTCATCACGGATGAAACCATCCAAAAAAGCTACGATCACATCATCTTCGACACGGCCCCCACAGGGCACACGCTGCGGATGCTGCAGCTGCCGTCCGCATGGAGTAATTTCATCAACGAGAGCACCCATGGTGCCTCCTGCCTTGGGCAGCTGTCCGGTCTGGAAGAAAAGAAAGCCGTCTATAAAACGGCAGTTGATACCCTGGCAGATGGCGGCAAGACCATGCTGCTTTTAGTGACACGACCGGAAACCGCGCCGCTGCAGGAAGCCAATCGCGCCTCCTGCGAACTGCGGGAACTTGGCATCCAGAATCAGCTGCTGATCGTCAACGGCGTGCTCATGCAGCATGATGATGCGCTGTCCTCTGAGCTGTACCGAAAGCAGCAAGCCGCGCTTGCCGATATGCCTGCGGAACTGAAAAAGCTGGCACAATACGCCGTACCGCTTCGCGCGTATCCCATCACCGGCATTGCCAACATCCGCGCCATGCTGACAGAGGACTGCTTCGAGCAGCAACAGCAGGCTGAGATTGATCGGACAAAGCTGCATCGGCTGAACGACCTCGTGAACACGCTGGACGCAAAGAACAAAAAAGTCATCTTCACCATGGGCAAAGGCGGCGTCGGCAAGACAACGATTGCCGCCGCGATCGCACTGGGACTTGCAAAGCGTGGCAAGAAAGTCCATTTGACCACCACCGACCCAGCCGCACATCTGACATTCGTGCTGTCCGAGCAAGACGGCATCACCATGAGCCACATCGACGAAGCAGCCGAACTGAAAAAGTATCAGGAAGAAGTGCTGTCCAAAGCACGGCAAAACGGCCTGTCCGGCGAGGATATCGCCTATATCGAAGAAGATCTTCGTTCTCCCTGCACGCAAGAGATTGCCGTGTTCCGCGCTTTTTCCAAAGTGGTGGAGAAAGCAGACGATGAAATCATCGTGATCGACACCGCTCCCACAGGCCATACGCTGCTACTGCTGGAATCCACGGAAAACTATGACCGTGAAATCCGCCGCACAAAGGGAGAAACACCCGAATCCGTCAAGCACCTGCTGCCGAGATTAAAGGGCAAAGAAACCGAAGTCATCATCGTGGCCCTCCCCGAAGCAACGCCAGTCTATGAGGCAATGCGCTTAGAGGACGACCTGAAGCGTGCCGGCCTTTCAGCAAACTGGTGGGTCATCAACCAATCCTTCGCGCTTACCGGCAGCAGCAACCGAACGCTAGCAGTCAAAGCCAATAATGAGGCAGAATGGATCAACAAGGTAGATCAGCATACACATGGTAAGACCGTGCTGCTGCCCTGGCATCCAGAAGAAGTCAAAGGCGATAAGCTCTTATCCCTGTAATCGCTGTATGCCACAGCAAAAAATTCGACGGGTGAATTTCCTTCATCATGGTAAAGGAAATTCGCCCGTCGAATTTTTGTTTATCATCAAACATCCTTCCGTTTTGTCATCGTCGTGCATCTCCACCGTCATCGTGCAAAAAGCCCCACTTTTGGCACAATCTTATCGAAAAGACCCTTCTATTGCAAAGCATCCTCATCCGCGGACAAGATCTCTGACCAGCTTCTCTTGAGCTGAATGCCGCCGCGTCCAGGTTTGAGAACAATCTCGCCCTCTGTCACGAGTTCCTGACAGACATGGCGAATCTGACTTTCTGGGACCTCCAGATTTCGTGCTAAGGAACGGCGTCCCAAGTGCTGGCCAATGCGCGCGGCTATTGCTAGCTCCCGCATAACAACAGTCTTCAGTGTCTCTCCACCGGCAGTTTGTTTCCCCTGCCGATTCCGCACGGATGCAATGGCAGCAGAAAAGTTCGGCGGCAAATCTTCCGGGCGCGGATTGCCGTCACAGACATTGGCCAGATATTCGACGACATTCTGCAATTCGCGGATATTGCCCGGCCAGCTGTACTGGAGTAAGATCGGCAGGATTCCCTCCATCCACTCCCGTGTCTCTCGCACGCCCATGTCCAGGAAGAACGATTGGAGAAAGGTAGAGACCAGCACGGGGATATCCTCTTTCCGTTCGGCGAGTGGTGGAAGCGTCAGCGGCAGGACGCTTAGGCGATAGTAAAGGTCCTCACGGAATCTGCCCTGACGAACGAGTTCCTTAAGGTCCTGATTTGTCGCTGCAATGATGCGCACATCGATATGGATGGGAACGGCGCTTCCCACGCGACGGATTTCACGCTCCTGCAAGACGCGCAAGAGCTTCACCTGAAAGGAAAGCGGGGCATCGCCAATCTCATCGAGGAAGATCGTCCCATGGTTGGCCCGTTCGAACAGTCCACTCGCACCATGTCTCGATGCTCCTGTGAAGGCTCCCTCCACATAGCCGAAAAGCTCCGAATCCAGCAGGGACTCGGTGATAGCAGCAAAATTAACGGCTACGAAGGGACCGTTTGCACGACCAGAAGCATTATGGATGCTCTGCGCCATCAGTTCCTTTCCCGTACCACTCTGCGCCTGGATGAGCACGGTGGAGTCCGAATCAGCAAAGCGCTTGGCGATGCGAATCGCTGACAGTAGCGAAGGAGCACTTCCCAGAACATCATCGAAGTGATAGACTGCCTGCAGGTTGACATCGGGGGATTGATGGCTTCGGGAGGACTCGACACGACTGAGTTCCTGTTCAAGCTGCGCAGCTCGATTCTTGTAACGCTGATTCTTATCGATGAGCTGAATGATATCGCGGACATACTGTGCCGAGAGGAAATCGGCATAATGGTCCAAGATCCTCATGCGTGACAGCATTTCACCCAGCGAGGTGATATCGATGAGCCGTGTCTTGATATCAACGATCTTCTCGATGGCAGGCGGCACAAAGCGAGACTCCCCGGGTGTTACCGCTACCTTTGCCACCTTCGGATCATCCATCCCAGGCGCAAATGCATAGTAGTTGAGATGATCGATGCCAAGGGTCTGCAACAAGGATATGGTATCGTTAGCACTCTGGAGGCAGTCATTGACGAGCAGGACATTCGTACCGGCAGGCAGTTCGAACAGCTTGTCGACCTCATGATAGTTGATGGAGCGCCGCGAAATCAGATAGGGGACGCCCTGCGACAGATGCGTATGGGCTTTCTGATAGGCCAGACGGCTCGTAAAAATGGCGAAGTCCGCTTTGATCCGTTGCGGAAGGTTGCCCTCTACATAATAGTTGCTGATATTGATGCGATTATCCAGCAGCCTATGGAGCTGCTCACGGCAACAATATGAGGTATCCCTGCCGAGAGCGATTAAAGCAATATGTTTCATGAATGACTTTCTCCTTATAAAACGGGGTATATCCCATAAAATGTTATCCCATTCCCATTATTATACCGCTTTTTATTGTCACTATGTATACATATTGATTCAAAACATCATTATATGTACTCACACAACGCACAAATATTGTTTTACATCCCAAATTTCGACTAAAGCCCATTTTTTTCGCGAAAAATGTCCATCGTTCAAAAGTTGGCACCTATCTTGCATTATAAATAGACGTGGCCATATCTTAGAACGTATATGCATCAAGCAACATCAGCAAGGGAGAGATTCTTATGGGAGAGAATAAGACACCCAAGGACGAAACGCCGAAAATCAAGGTTGGATGGGTAGGCTACGCTGCTTTCATCTTTGCCATCATCATCTTCTCTGGTATTTTCTCATCATCGGATAGCTGGCTCAAGGTATTCGACTTCAATGTGCTGAACGGTAAGTTCGGCACGATTCCGCCGGGAGCCGAAAAGGCTCTGGACTTCCGTGGTGCTGGCGGTACAGGTGCCCGCGATGGCTTCTTGTTCGCCATTGAGCTCATTCCAGCTGTCATCCTGGCTCTCGGTATCGTCAATGTCATTGATGGCCTCGGCGGCCTGCGTGCAGCACAGAAGCTCATGACGCCAATCCTGAAGCCTCTGCTCGGCATCCCGGGCATCACGGCTCTTGCCAGTATCGCCAACATGCAGAGCACAGACGCCGCAGCCGGCATGGTCAAGGAACTTTACGACCAAGGCGAGATTACAGACAATGAGCGCTCCATCCTGATTGCCTATCAAACCAGTGCTTCCGCTTTTATCACCAACTACTTCTCATCTGGCGCAGCCGTATTCAGTTACATGGTCGCACCAATCATCGTGCCAATCATCGTCATGTTCGTCTTCAAGATCATCGGCGGCAATTTGATGCGCATGTACTTGAAGATGTTCTACCGGAAAGATACGACTGGAGGGAATGCAAATGGCAACGCCTGAAACTGCAAAAAAGAAAAATGTCCTTGACCTCTTCATCGACGGTGCGCGCAATGGCTTTACGATTGGCACGACGAGCCTGCTGCCGAATGTCATCATGGCTTTCGTCATCATCCGCATTCTCGATGTCACAGGCCTCCTGCACATCATCGGCGTAATCTGCGCTCCGATCATGGCACTCTGGGGTCTGCCCGGAGAAGCTGCGACCGTCCTCGTCACGGCCATCATGAGCATGGGTGGCGGCATCGGTGTTGCGATGAGCCTCTTCACGAGCGGCATACTGGATCCGACACAGCTCACGATCCTTGTCCCGGCAATCTACTTGATTGGCAATCCGGTACAGAATGTCGGCCGCTGCCTCGGTATCTCTGGTGTCAACACCAAGCACTACGTTGCAATCATCAGCATCTGCTTCATCAATGCACTGCTCTCGATCTGGGCAATGCGCCTTATCCTGCTGTTCATCTAAGACATCTCAACAACATATCGAAAATACGTTCATCAAGTAATTTCATGAGAGGATGATGACTTTATGTCGAACCAGCCATTTTTCACGATGCTGCGCAATGCGCATCTCTACGCGCCTGAAGACCAGGGAATCCAGGACCTGTTGATTGCCGGAGAGAAGATTGCCGGCATCGGCAAAGGTATCGAAGCGCCGAAAGGCATCGAATGCCGTGAGATCGACCTCAAGGGCGCACGCGTCCTGCCAGGCTTCATTGATGGCCATGTCCACATGATTGGCGGTGGCGGTGAAGGCGGCTACCATACGCGCACACCGGAGCTCCTGCTCTCGAAAGTAACGACCTCCGGCGTCACGACCGTCTGCGGCCTGCTCGGTACCGATGGTACGACACGCCACGTCGAGAGCCTGCTCGCCAAAGCGCGTGGTCTGGAATACGAGGGCCTGTCCACCTATATTTACACGGGTGCTTACGAGCTGCCAACACCGACCATCACAGGCAGTGTCCGCAAGGATATCGTCATGATCGACAAAATCATCGGTGCTGGCGAGATTGCCATGAGCGATCATCGTTCCGGTCAGCCAACGACACAGGATTACCGCCGTCTCGCTGCCGAGACGCGCGTCGGCGGCATGATCAGCGGCAAAGCCGGCATCATCAATATGCATATGGGCGATGGCCGCAACGGCATGAAATACCTCTTCGAGATCACAGAAGATGGCGAGATCCCTAAGACGCAGTTCCTGCCGACGCATGTCAACCGCAATAAGCACCTCTTTGCTGAAAGCATTGAATGGGCGAAACAAGGTGGCTACATGGACATCACTTCCGGCATCGACCCGAGCCATCCGGGCTCCGAAAACGCCGTAAAACCGAGCAAAGCCGCAAAAGCAGCTCTCGATGCCGGTGTTCCTCTTTCCCATATCACCATGAGCTCCGATGGCAACGGCAGCATGCCGGTGTTCGATGAAGCCGGTAACCCGATTGGCGTCGGCGTCGGTGATCAGCATTCCATGTTCACAGAATTCCGTGATATGGTCGAAGAAGAAGGCATCGCCATCGACCAGGCCGTCCAGATTCTCAGCACCAACGTCGCCAAGGCACTCCATATCTATCCGAAGAAGGGCCTCCTGGCCCCACAGAGTGATGCCGACTTCATCGTCATCACCGACGACTTCGAGCTCCAACACGTCTGGGCAAGAGGTCAGCAGATGGTAGAAGACGGCAAAGCCATCGTCAAGGGTACCTTCGAGTCCTAATCCTGCTCGGTGCAAGTCGCCCCTTCACACACCTGCATCGGTAATAAATTCGACGGGTGAATTTCCTTCATCACGGTAAAGGAAATTCACCCGTCGAATTTTTCTATTGCTCCTGCCTGCGCTTTTTGATACGAACCCGATTACTATCGTATAAAATAATAATGCATAGAAATATTGAGATAACAGGCGTAAAAGGTAGATAGTACGAGTTAATCTTATTTTATAACCGAATTCTGTCATTGCAAATCACGTGCCTTCATGATTTAATATGAGTGTAAACGATGTTAATCGATTGCGTAAATCGATTGCTAGGAGGATCTTATGAAGAGGGCAAAGAAAGAAACCATCACCATTGCCGATATTGCCCGTCAAGCGAATGTCTCGACGACAACGATTTCCCGCTACCTTAACGGAAAATACGAATATATGTCCGAACAGTCGCGTGAGAAAATCGCGCGTATCATCAAGGAAACAGGCTACCGTCCGAATAAGATGGCACGCGGTCTCAAGATGCAGCAAAGCCGTGTAATCGGCTTCGTCGTAGCCGATATCGCCAACCCTTTTTCTTCCATTCTGGCTAAAGGTATCAACGATGCCTGCCGCAAAGCAGGATATTCCATGACCCTGGCCAATACAGATGAGGATCCGGCACTCGAACGCAATGCTATCCGCTCCATGCTTGACCAGCGCGTCGATGGCATTGTCATCCATCAATGCGGCGAGAACAAGGAATTCTTCGAATCCTTGGCACACGAACAGATTGCAGCTGTTTTTGCCGAGCGTCCTTTTGGCAATCCGCCTCTACTGGATTCTTTCCGTACCCAGGATAACTTAGCTGTCCATCAGATGCTGCTCTACATGAAGCAGCGAGGGTTTGAACGGATTGGGTATTTTACGGCACCGCTCAAGCATCTCGATACGCGCATCCGGCGCAGCAGGGCCTACCATGAGTACAGCCAGGAGATTTTCGGGCAAGAACCATTGGAGTACATCCTGACATCTGAGCAGCCTGTGCTGGTACAGAGCAGAATCCGGGAATTCCTGGCACAGCCAGGGCGCAAAGCCATCCTAACCGCCAATGGCGTCGTGACCTTGAATGTCCTCAAAGCACTGAAGACCATGCAGGTCTCGTATCCGGACGATATCGGGGTAGGCAGCTTCGATGACTGGGACTGGATGGAACTTGCAGATATCACCGCCATCCACCAGCCATCGTATGAACTAGGTGCGGCTTGTGTATCCCGTTTGATTGAACGGATCCAGAAGCCGGATCTGCCCCCTTTACTACAAGAATTGCCGTGTTCCCTTACGCTTCGCAACTCCCTTTAATCTGGAGTTGCTGCTTTTTTAGCCTGTTTATTAATCGATTGCGTTAATCGATTACTATATCAGAAAAGAGGAGATTATCGTGACAACCGCCATTTTACCGACCTTGATCTTCCCTGATATTGGCAATCTGGAGCTCGAGACAGAGCAGATTACTAATCTCGGAGCAGATGGCATTGAGATCCGCCGCGAGCGCTTGGTACCGGAAGAGACATATTTCCGTCGCGTTAAGAAAAAATTGCAGGAATGCCGTCTGACTCCCGTGATTTATTCCATCCCGTCGGATCTGTGGGAGAACGGCAACTTGAATCAATGTCTGCCAACCTATGCTGAGGAGGCCATGTGGCTCGAGGCTGACTGGATCAAGTTAGGGCTTGGTCAGCAACCCACCGAAAATCCTGCCGACTGCATCGCGCAGGTAAAAGAGCTCTTGAAGAATCTTCCATGCCGACTGTTGATAGAAAACAGTCAACAGAAGCTAACCGGAGGGACAGCCAAGAGCTTTGCATCCTTCTTCGCCAGCCTGCCGCATGAGAAACTCGCCATGACATTTGATACCGGCAACTGGCAGACTGTCGGAGAATCAGCCGATGAAGCCTACGCACTGCTTCATTCTTATGTTGCTTACATGCATCTGAAGGGGGTGAAGCTCGTGCGAGGACACTGGGAAAGCCAATCCATCCAGCCAGATGATCCATGGCTGCTGCAATGTCGTCATCATGAGATGGCTGCGATTGAATTCCCGTTGCAGAAACCTGATATTGAAGGAAAAAACTGGCTGAGTCATTTGAGAGGAGAGAGCTAATATGAAACGATTCCTGACATTTGGTGAGCCGATGGTGATGTTTACGGCGCAGAGCGAAGGGGATCTGGCAGATCAGATGCTATTCCGGAAGTTCGTAGCTGGTGCAGAAACCAATGTTGCGACCGGCATGGCTCGCCTGGGCTATGATTCGTACTTTGCTAGCCGGGTCGGCAAGGACTCGTTGGGACGATACATCCGAAAGGCTCTGGCACAGGAAGGTATCAAGATGAATTTTGTTTCCGAGGATGATACCTGGCCGACAGGCTTCCAGATGAAATCCCATACGACACATGGTGACCCAGAAGTGGAATATTTCCGTGAGTTTGCCGCATTCCGCCACATTCCTTTACAGGGTATTGCAAACATGATGGTCGGAATGGATCACCTGCATGCGACGGGCATCCCACTTGCCCTTTGCGAGAACACACGGCAATACGGGCTGAAGATGATGACCGAAGCAAGAAAGGCCGGCATGAGCATCAGCTTTGATCCGAATCTTCGCCCCAATCTCTGGCCGTCAAAGAAAGAGATGATCCGCGTCACGAATGAGGCTGCTGCCTTATCCGACTGGTTTCTGCCGGGGATCCATGAGGGACAGCTTTTGACTGGCCTGCAGGATCCGGAAGCAATTGCTGATTTTTACCTACAGCGCGGCGTCAAACTCGTCATCATCAAACTTGGCAGTCAGGGCGCGTTCTTCAAGGACAGTAAGGGGCACTTTGAAATAGTTCCCGGCGTACCGAATGTCCAGGTTGTCGATACGGTCGGTGCTGGTGACGGATTTGCGGTAGGCGCAATCAGCGCCCTGCTGGAAGGTCTTGACGAAAAAGCTGCCCTGCAGCGCGGCAACGCGATTGGATCGCTGGCTGTACAGTTTCCCGGTGACAGCGATGGACTGCCATCGCGGCCTGCATTGTATGCCTACCTACAAAAAGTATACGCAAAGATTGCCTGAGTTCTTCATAATCAAAAAAGTGTGAATAATTGATATATTTCATATAGTATTGATAAAAGGGGAGAGGGATTTCTATGGCAAAGGTTTTAAGTGCAAAAAGATGGTATCGTCTGATGCCAGTCGTCTTCATCACGTATAGTCTGGCTTATCTGGACCGTGCGAATTTCAGCTTTGGTTCGGCCAGCAGTATGGCATCGGACCTCATGATCACGCCGGCCGTTTCTTCGCTACTCGGTGCATTGTTCTTCCTCGGTTATTTTTTCTTCCAGGTTCCTGGTGCTGCTTATGCAGAAAAACGCAGCGCCAAGCGTCTCGTCTTCGTATCGTTGATTCTCTGGGGCTTCCTGGCCGCAGCAACGGGCATGCTTTCTGACCCGACTCAGCTCATGGTTGTACGCTTCCTGCTCGGCGTCGTAGAAAGTTTCGTCATGCCGGCGATGCTTGTCTTCCTCTGCCACTGGTTCACGAAAAAGGAACGTTCACGTGCCAATACCGTGTTGATCCTCGGTAATCCGGTCACCGTACTCTGGATGTCCATTGTTTCGGGCTATTTCCTGCATCTCTTTGGATGGCGTCTGATGTTCATCATCGAAGGCCTTCCTTCCCTGATCTGGGCATTTGTCTGGTACAAGCTCGTCAACGACCATCCGCATCAGGCAAAATGGCTGACGCCGGAAGAACGCGAAGACATTGAAGCCGAACTTGCGGCAGAGCAGAAAGGCATCAAGCCTGTCAAGAATTATCGAGAAGCATTTCGCAACAAGAAGGTCATTGCACTCTGCGCACAGTATTTCCTCTGGAGCATTGGTGTTTATGGCTTCATGATGTGGCTGCCGTCCATCCTGAAATCAGCACCAGATATGGATATCGTCACGACAGGCTGGCTGAGCTCTGTGCCGTATCTGCTCGCCATCATCGGCATGGTCACTGCCTCGTACTTCTCTGATAAACTGCTCAATCGCCGTGATTTTGTCTGGCCGTTCCTCTTCTTTGGTGCCATTGCCTTCTATGGTTCGTTCCTCGTCGGCAGCTCGAGCTTCCTAATCTCGTATATCCTGCTCGTCGTGGCCGGTGGTATGATGTATGCTCCCTATGGGCCGTTCTTCGCCTTCATCCCAGAAATGCTGCCCGTAAACGTCGCTGGTGGCGCAATGGCTCTTATCAACAGCTTCGGTGCACTCGGCAGCTTTGTCGGTGCCTTCCTTGTCGGCCTGCTGAACAGCTATACTGGTGACTATGGCGCTTCGTATCTCTTCATGGCCTGCTCGCTGCTCATCGCGTCCGGCATTACCTATCGCGTATTCTCAGTAAAAAAAAGTACAAAAGAAGGAGCTCTGATTGCAAATGACCATGATCTTTCAGCTCGCGCTTGACCGCTTCTCGATAGAAGAAGCCCTGCAGATGGCAAGAAACTGCCAGGAAGAAGCAGACTGGATTGAAATTGGCACATCCCTCATCAAGGAATTTGGTATGGAAAGCGTCCTAGCCTTCCGCGAAGCATTCCCGCAGAAATTCCTGCTGGCCGATACAAAGACCATCGACAATGCCATCTATGAAGCAAAAATCGCGTATGAGGCCGGTGCGGATGCCATCACAGTCATGGGCTGCGGCCCGGCCGTGACCATCGATCTTGTCGCAGAAGAAGCCCGCAAGCGCGGCAAGACGTATATGATTGATTTGCTGAACACAAAGCCTGCCGAACAGCAAAAGCTTCGTGAGACATTCCCAGATGCCGTGTTCTGCCTGCATACAAGCAAAGATATGCAGGAACATGGCAACCATGAGGCAAACGCCTCTGCCATTTCATGGCAGGGGCGTCGCCTAGCCATTGCCGGAGGCATCCAAGCCGAAACCATCGGCAGTCTGACGCGGACGCTCCACCCAGAAATCTATATCATTGGCGGCGCCATCACTAAGGCAGACAATCCGCTTGTAGCAGCGCAAAGGTTACGGCAATGCGCAGTTTCGGCAGAAGAATAACCCTATATCCAGCATCTACAGAAAGGAAAAGATACCATCATGAATACGGATCAGAATGCAAAGAATACGACGTTAACGGCCATCCTTGCTGAAATCAGCCAGGTCCTGAGCCATATCCCCGAAGATGACCTAGAGATAACAGCTAAGCGTCTCGAACAGGCCCCACGTATCTTTGTGATTGGCGAGGGGCGCAGCGGCCTCATGGCTCGAGCCTTTGCTATGCGTCTCATGCACCTCGGTGCCGTCTCCTACGTTATTGGTGAGACCATCACACCAGCCATTGCCGAAGGAGATGTCCTCGTTGCCATTTCAGGTTCCGGGCGCACGCATCATGTCGTCTGGACAGCAGAAAAAGCCAAAGCACAGGGCGTATACGTACAAGCCATCACCACGAATCCAGACGGAGAGCTCGCAAAAACAGCCGATGCGGCACTTATCATTCCAGCAGCTACAAAATTCCGTCGCGAAGGCGAAGCCCCCAGCATCCAGCCGCTTGGTTCCCTCTTCGATCAGAGCGCACATCTCGTCTTCGATGCAATCTGCCTCAAATATGCTGAAGCCAAACAGGTAAGCCAGAAAACCGCGTTCCAGAAGCACAGCAACTTGGAATCCTGAGCAACATATTGATAACTCCCGCAACCGGAGCTCGAATCAAGGCTGATCGGATGCAAGATATCATCTACGAATTCGACGGGTGAATTTCCTTCATCATGGTAAAGGAAATTCACCCGTCGAATTTTTTCTAGTTGCTATGCTGAGACAATCCGGTATCACGCTCGTCAGCAAGATGCCCCAAAAGATACTGAGTCACATCCGAATGACGATTTTCATGATAGAATGAAATCTAGCGAACACGACAACAGGAAGGGGACGATTACATGAACGAGAAAGCAATCATCGAAACGGTAAAGGTGGCGCAGCCAAAGCTGCGCCGCGAGGATTTGCTGCATGTCCTGAAGTACCGCTATGCGACAAAGGCATGGGACAGGGACAAGAAGATCAGCGATGAGGACATGCAGACGATTCTGGAGGCGGCACGCCTTGCACCGACGTCGTTCGGCTTTGAGCCTTGGAAGATCATCGTCCTACAGGACCCGGAAATCCGCCAAGCCATCCGACCATATGCCTGGGGTGCAGATGCCGCGCTGCAGGATGCCAGCCATTTTCTGGTGTTCCTGGCACGGAAAAAGGCGGATATCACCTTCGGCTCACCCTATCTTGAGCACATCACGCACGACATCATGGAACTGCCCGAGCAGGCATACAACATGTTCGAGAAGGCCTATACGGGATTCTGCCGCGACCAGCATAAGATTCTCGAGTCCGATCGTGCAGCCTTCGACTGGTCAGCAAAGCAGGCCTATATCGTCATGGCCAACGTCCTCTTTGCAGCAGCTTACCTCGGCATCGACTCCTGCCCGGTCGAAGGCTTCACGAAGGATAAGGTCGAGACGGTTTTAGCGGATACCTACCATCTCTACGATTCCGAGCACTTCGGTGTCGCCTGCATGACTGCTCTCGGATATCGCGGCGAAGCACCGCATCGCGACAAGCGCCGTCGTCCCCTCGAAGAATCCATCATCTGGAAATGAGCCGTTTTTTAACGCCTTCCCTATAAAGACGGTACCGTACCCAGCGTACTGATACCGTAAGGAAATCGGATTGTGTAGCTAACGTTACAGAACTAGCAGCGGCAAATCTGTATACTGATAACCGTAAAGAGCAAACGAACCCGGCCCACCTGGACGAAAGCTGAAGGATAACCGAAACAGAACTACCCTGAGCAAAGAAAGGAATGTGATGACCATGGCTGACAAGAATGCATTTGTCCTGCAGGATGACTGCAGCTACTGCGGTGCACAGGAGAAGGAAGAACAGCAAGAACTCTTATACGAATGCAGCAATTGCGGCACACTCTACTGCGACAGCTGCGGCGAAGATAAAGGCTGCCCGAACTGCGGGGCTCCGTTCAGCGACGCGCATCCAATCGAGCCGTTGGGGGCCAGCAGCTGGAATCCGAATCAGGGCTGATTTTACCAGAAAAGCTCCGTGACCACGAACATCTTCCTCAGAGAGATGTCCGTGGTCGCGGAGCTTTTTCAGTATCATGTGTTAAAGTATCTGGCCTGTATCGCCTCTTCTCGGATGCAACAGCAGTACGATCTCGTTTAGGAGCCCGCAGAACACCGGGTCTTCATCCGACTGCCCCTTGAAGCGGGCCAGCACGGCGCCGGAGATGGTTGCCACGAGCTCTTCTTCGCGGTATGCTACAGGGCCTAGTTCGTCGAGCGAGATCTTGGTGCCGAGCGAGCTGATGAGCTGGCCGTCCTCGGTGATCAGGAAGCCTTCCTCACCCTTGCCCCAGAACAGGGAATGGGTCGAGTCACCGAGCACGACGACTTCATCCGCATCGACACCGGCCTGCGATCCGTAGGACTTCATGGCATTTTCCAGCGGATTGGACAGCTTCTCGCCCCAATAGTAGTAAGCGGCATCTGCCATCTGGTCTGCCACGGCTTCCGTCAGGCAGGCCACGCGCTCCTCCAGCGGCACGAGCGCCTTGCGGCTGTCCCATTCTGCTTGGACGGCTTCCTCATCCGCCTCGGTCTCAGCATCCTCAGCGGCCTTCTGGTAGAGATGCCATGCCTCTTGGAAGTCAAACGTTTCTCTTTGCGGGTCGACACACAGGCGGGCCGCCTCTAGCAGCGCTTCCTGACTGCCCTGCGCCAGCGCCGCCTGATAGTAGGCCAGCGCTTTTGCCGATTCGCCCTGCGCTTCCATCGCCTTGCCGAGCTGGAGCCCAAGTGTCCGGATCTTCTCGTCTGCCCCCGGATGCTTCTCCGCCAGAGCCTGCTGATACGACTGCCATGCCTGCTGCCAGTCGGCCATAGCCTGTTCCCCCGTCTCCGCACTGGCTCTTTCTTCCCACTGCTGGCCTTGCGCAAAGGCAAGCGCGCCGATGGCGGGCCCCGCGTCTTCGCAATCAAGAGACTTGGCTTTCTCGTACCACGCCATGGCCTTGTCTTTATCTTCTTCCATGCCCTGACCCTGCTCGGCCATCTGGCCGATGTAGAAGCAGGCCGTGCCGTCGCCTTCTGCCACGAGCTTCTCGTACCAGTCCAGCGCCTCGGCGAATTTCCCCTGCGCGACCAGCTCCTGCGCGTCCTTGACAGCCAGTCTCCGGTAAGCAGCGCACTGCTCGTTCTGTTTCTTCTTCAGATACTGGTACAGCACCCAGGCGGCGTCCTTCTTGCCCAGCACAGCAGCTTCCACAGAAGACCACTGCGCTTCTTCCTGCTGGCCGCCTCTCGCCTGCAGGATTCCCGCCTGCCAGGCCGCTTCAGCGCTGCCCATCTCTGCGGCAAGCTGGAACGCCGGCAGCGCTTGCGCCTTGTCGCCAGCTTCAAGCGCCGCCTGCGCCTCTTGGAGTTTCTTCTTGCGGATATCTTCAGACCATGCCTCTGCAGCACCGGTGAAGTGCACGAGATGGAAGTGGATGTCATGAGCATTCCAGTCGGTCTCCTCTGGCGCTTCGAGGTCCAGCACCACCTCGCTGTTCATACCCCAGAAGCTCACATCAGCGGCATCCGCCGGAATCCAATACGTGCCGGCCACCAGAGCGATGTCCACATGAGGGCTTTCCGCTCTGCGGAACATCTGGGGCAGGTCGCGAAGCTCAATCAGCAAGGCCAGCAGCATAGCCGGACCGGCCACCGGATAAAATGGTCGGGAAAGGAAGTTCGGCACCCAGTCGGGGAAATGGAAAACCGTTCCGACTTTCTTGTCCTTCATGTACGTTTGCCAGACCGACCTGGCCAGATCGAGCTCCTCGCCTTCGGCCTCTGCCATCTGGAACACATCCCTTGCGGCAGAGGGCTCCAGCTCCAGCAGCGCCTTGTAGACCGGCAGCGTGTTCCCCGTGATTTCCAGACAGCTGCAAAGCCCTTTGAACACATCCTCTTCCTCGATCTTGCCATTGGCAAAGCGCTCCAAGAGATTCTTGCGCCGGCTGTCGGCCTTATCCGTTTCAAATGACGCTTCCGGCAGATCGCACTCTGCGACCAACAGCCGATGCACCTCGGTAAAGAGGTCGAACCGGCAGACGGTGCTGATGAAATCGCAGGCCATGGCCGGATAGTTCCGCTTTGCACTGCGGTCGCGGATGAAGTTCTCGAGCCGGTCCGAATAGGAATTGCCCGTGATGCTGCGTCCAAGAGAGCTCAGGGCATCCTGCGCCGTGTTCATCATCGACGCTTTGATCGTGCCCGTGATGGCCCCCATGATGCCGAAGCCGCCACCCCGCCAGCTCGCCTTGTCGGCCATCTTCTCTACCGCCATGTCCTTCTCATAGTCCTCGATGGCCGCCTGGTCCGCCAGCATGGCCTGGACGAGGTCCGTCGACTTGACGGAATCATCGAGCCGGTCCCAGAGGTCCTTCTTCGTCACATAGTCGATATCGTGGTCGATCAGGAGGTCCACGGCCTGCTCAAACAGCGGCCCGCAAGCGCTCATGCAGTACGCGAGCACCTGCGCCGAGAACTCGACAGGATTCTCCACCGTGTGTTCCTTCAGGTGCTTGCGGATCTCATGACGGGCCAGCAGAGCAAGCCGCGTCCCCTCCCGGTTGAACGGCGCCCAGAGTTGGTTGTACACCGCCGTGCCGTGCGGCAGCTCTACCTCGTATTTCCCGAGAATCGTGAAATGGCTGCCCGGTACAGATTCCTCCTGCGGCTCTGTAACAGGAGTCTTCGTATCTGGCACCTGCTCTTCCGGAGCAACAGATGCCGCCTCGCCATCGCCGAGACCATCCGGGACCTTGGCCCCGCAGTTAAAACAGAATTTAGCGTGATCCGGCAGCTTCGTGCCGCAGTTCATGCAAAACATCGTCTCCACCTCTTCCATTCGAAAGTCCGATTCATGATAAGAAGGGGTTCGCCGTCCGCCGCCGGAAATCCTTCTCTCGCGCCGCGCTGTGCCGACGCTGCCTGCAAGACCACGGCAGGATTCAGACAGCGGCCTGACGAATCTTTACAGTAACCTAACCTACCCCGAAAAAGTCCAGCGCTGGACTTTTCGCTCCGGTGCCTCGCATGCATGCTGAGGCATCCGACTAAGACAAACCGCAAGAACAGCAACAGAAAGGATTGGTGATCGACTATGATGGGAGCTATCATCGGTGACATCGTCGGCTCGCGCTTTGAGTGGCACAACTACCGTCACAAGGACTTCACACTCTTCCATCCGAAGTGCCGTCCGACGGACGACAGCATCATGACGTTGGCGGTGGCGAAGGCCATCTTAGCGGCGCGACCGGATTATGAGGATCTGCCCGCTAAGGCAGTGGCGGCGATGCAGGAGCTCGGGCGCGCCTATCCGAGGGCCGGCTATGGCCGCGGCTTTCGCGCCTGGCTGCAGAGCGACCATCCGGAGCCCTACAACAGCTTCGGCAATGGCTCAGCCATGCGCGTGAGTCCCGCGGGCTTTGCGGCGCGCACAGAGGAAGAAGCGCAGAAACTCTCCCTTGCCGTCACAGCCGTGACCCACAACCATCCAGAGGGCATCAAGGGCGCAGAGGCCGTAGCCGTCCTGATCTACCATGCGCGCCAGGGCATGGCGATGAAGGAACTGCATGAGCTCGCGCAGGACCGCTACTACCCGCTAGACTTCACGCTCGACGAGATCCGGCCGACCTATGAGTTCAGCTCTGTCTGCCAGGGCTCCGTGCCGCAGGCGCTCGTCGCCTTCTTCTCCTCGACGGGCTTTGAAGACGCCATCCGTAACGCCGTCTCGATTGGCGGCGACAGCGATACCATCGCCGCCATTGCCGGCAGCATTGCCGAAGCCCACTACGGCATCCCCGCTGACCTGCGCGAAGCCGCCATGCAGCGCCTCGACGCACCGCTACAGCAGATCGTGACCGAGTTCGAGTCGGTCTATCCAATCTGAATCAAAAAAGGCCTACATGCTTATTGGTTGTGGAGGCCTTTCTTATGAAACAGGCAAAGCAAAAGCCGTTCAATCTGTTTCGACTGAACGGCTATTTGCTTTCTGTTTGATTGTCCATGTTAATGTCTACCGCATGGAACCTTTACTGGCCCATCGGACTCCCCTCCTTCTGGAGAATTTGGAGAAACCACTTGCCCGCCCCAGTGGGCTAAGCTATTCGCGTCCGGTAAGAAGTCATCCTTGGTTCTCGTATGGCTTTCTTCCTTTTGCTTGATTTTATTGTAGCAGAATGGCGTAACAGTGTCAAGTATTTTCGCGAAATATTTTTGCTTTTCTGTAATGCAACATACTATTTTATCGAACAATCCTGCATAGATATACAGTTTTTATTAATTTGCCATTTTATATTTGACAAAAATTGTTTTTGTGCAATATAATAAAGCCATACGATAAACAACCGATATGTGTATGTATTTTAGGAGGACATGATGATGAGCTTGAACGGGATCACGAAAGGTACGGAATTTGAGAGCATGATGAAGAGCCTGATGCAGGTAGAGGCCAATGGCGTCATGATGTACTACGCACTAGCGCAGCTCGCACGCGAGCAGGGCCTCGAAGATGTGGCAGAGGGTTTCATTGCTGCAGCCAATGAAGAGGCCGTCCACGCTGGCTTCTATGCCGTGCTCAATGGCAAATACCCGTCCGATTTCTGGGGCCTCGTGCGCACGGTACAGAAAGCAGAAGCGAACGGCGAAGCACAGGTCAAGGCGATTGCCGACAAAGTCCGCGCTGCCGGTTTTGCAGAAGCAGCCGATCAGATGGACGTCTTCGCGCGTCAGGAAGGCGGCCACGGCGTCCGCCTGCAGGCCATGCTCGACAAGTACCAGCCGAAGAAAGAGGATACGACCGGCAAGAAAGTCTATGTCTGCCCCGTCTGCGGCTACGAATATGTCGGCGACATCAACGACGAAGACGACTCCTACGTCTGCCCGCTCTGCGGTCAGCCGAAGAGCGCCTTCGTGCTGAAGCAGGACTGAGGTGCAAACCGTTCGAATACCCCAAGGCTGGCGCACGTTAATCTTATGAATCTCTTTCCTAAAAAGTGAGTGAACACCCCCGACCGACTGGGAACCAGACCAGTCGACCGGGGGTGTTTGCTATTTGAGCGACATTGCACCGATACGCAAGCATTCCATACCGACGCAAGCAAAAAATCCTTCTTGATGAACGGACAAAAAGGGCTTATGATAATACTATATCGTACTAATTAAATCAATCACTTCACATCCATCGGGAGGTTTTATCATGAAAATGAAAAAAGTACTTGTCACCATGCTTGCCGCGCTTTCCTTTGCTAGCATCTGCTCGGCAGCGGACACGAATGCCAAGAGCGTCGTGCCGACGGCTGAGCAGGTTGCAGCGGCACAGACTGCAGCAGAGAAGAGCAAGATCGCCACGGCTGCAACGGCCAAGAAGGAAAAAGAGGCCTTTTTCAAACATGTCCAGGGCAAGACCATCTCGGTGAGCTATGACAGCGGCTTCAAGTTCAACATCGACTATCCAGAAGTCGGCGTGCTGAGATGGACGCCGACGACCGGCCTCTCCCTCGCGCCGTCCGACAACGAGCAGTATGAGGTTGCCGAAGTCGGCAAGGACGTCTATCAGGTCAACTGGATTGAGCAGAAGGGTGTCGTCATCTCGCAGGTCATCAACTTCAAGACCCACAAGGTCTTCGCCTACATGACCTGGAACAAGGAAGGCGAGCGCGGTAACCGTGCCTCGATCTTCCATCGCGGCACCTTCACCATCCATGAAGCCAATCAGTAAGCATACAGAAACGCCCCTTGCTGTGTCCAAAGGGTGAACCGTCCCCAGCCGACCGTCATGAAGCAGGTCCGCTGGGGATTTCTATTTCAGAAAAAATTTTACCATTGTTGTAATAAGTATGTTGACATTAAAACACCTCTATGGTATAGTATGAGCCATCGGATGAAATAACAACAGTTACAAAAAACAGTAACGATTGAGGGCGCTGACCCGTATACGAAAAGGAGAAATCAATATGAAAATCGCAGTTGTAGCAGCAAATGGCCGTGTCGCTAGAAAAGTCATCGCCGAGGCGCTGAGCCGTGGCCATGAGGTCGTCGCCTTTGGACGCCATGCGGAGAACAACACGCAGGCAAAGGACTACCGCCAGAAGGACATCCTCGACCTCACGAAGGAAGATCTCGCCGGCTTTGACGCCGTCGTTGATGCCTTCGGTGCTTGGAAGGAAGAGACGCTGCCGCTTTATTCCACGACGACGCAGCACCTCGCCGACATCCTCTCGGACACGGATACGCGCCTGCTGATCGTCGGCGGTGCCGGCTCCCTTTACCTCAATCCAGAGCATACGATACAGCTGTTCGATGCACCGGATTTCCCGGCCGACTATCTGCCGCTGTCCAAGGCAATGGCCAAATCCCTCGACGAACTGCGTGAACGCAAAGACGTCAAGTGGACGCACATCAGCCCGGCAGCCGACTTCCAGGCCGACGGTGAGCGCACGGGCAAGTACATCCTCGCTGGCGAAGAATTCACGCTCAACAGCAAGAACGAGTCCGTCATCTCCTACGCCGACTACGCCATCGCCATGGTCGACGAGATCGAGAAGGGCCACCACATCCAGCAGCGCATCTCCGTCGTCCGCGCTTAATCCCCCTCTTCCCCAAAAAATTTCCCTAAAAGACAAAGATACCCCCGATCGACTGGATTCCCCACCAGTCGGCCGGGGGTATCTTTTCGTGGTAACTAGCCTACAGTGCTAAGCCCTGCTGTGTCCGATCAACGGTGACAGTAGAGCTCAATGAAACGTGCGACGGACATGCCCTGTTCTTCGAGCAGGCGCTTAGCCGTGATGTTCAGATGCCCTTCTTTCAGCGCGTCTCGCACTACGCGCACAGAAGCTCTGCCCATCTCGGTGGATTCGTTGAAGGGTTTTTCCTCTACATCAAGCGGGATGGCATCGGCAAACATCTTCTGTGCAACGAGTTCCCATTCTTCTTTTTCAGCTTTGGCTTTGATTTCCCGCTCGACGACTTCCCGGGCCTCCTGATCACGCCGCCGATAGTCCTCTTCAATCGCCCTGTAGAGAAAAGCCGTCACATTCTTCGGGTTGCGCCGCTTGGCCAGCGTCACGGCATACTGCATCCGCTTCTCGAACTCCTCATTGCTGCCACAGATGATTGTGAGCTTATCGACAGCTTGCCGCGTAAGACCATGCCAGAACGATTTGTTCGGCAGCATCTCGACCTGTACCGTCTCAGGCACAGAAGTCTCCGGCAGGACATCCGAACAGTCCATCACAAAATCAAAGCCAGTGATTTTCCTGCCAGTCTTCGTCTTGGTATAGGACAGTTTGTATTGCGTCTTTTCGTTGATCTCTTTGATGGGGAGATCCAAGATGCGCTTGCAGAAATCCTGTATGCGCTGATACTTCTCTTCATCGACATTGAGCATGAAGCGGAGGTCTTCTAGCTTGATATGACGACGGATGCAGCCATCCTGCATGAAGCCCTGATACTGCAACATGAGCTCTAGGAGGCGCATCCCATAGGCACTGGACAGGTAGAAGAGCTGCTTCATCGCAATCCTCGTATAGCCCTTGCCTTCCTCGAAGATGTCGAGCAGATACGGTCGCATCTCATTATTAAAGCGGATGTCAAGACCAGAGCCTTTCTTGTACTGAATGATAGCAAAGAGTGGCACGTACTTCATGCCATCCTGCGTGCGAATAACCAGTACGCGCTTGGATAAGGAGTCACACGTCTTGTCGAGCAGGGTCATATACATGCCGTTCCCGAGGATTTCCTTGACCTGGGAAGGCGCAATATGTGTCATGGGAAAGTCCTTGTCGTAAAAGCGGTCATTCTTACTCAGATGCGGATTGACATCCTGCAAGGCAATGAGGAATAGGCGCATCTCCAAGGCATTCATCGCCTTGCGTGCCTCAATCAGTGGGTTTGCCTGATAGATGATGGGACGCCGCTCATTGACAGTATCCACCCCGTACAGTTCTTGCTGTGCCATGAAAATCCTCCTATCTGATGATATCGCTCCCTGTCGAATGACAGTCAAATGACGACATATTTTAACCGAGATGTCAAAGTCAAGCCCAAAATCAAAAATTCTTAGGTTAAAATCCGTCTCCCTATTCTTTTGATTTTATTCTATCACAGAAAAGGTAGACATTACAAGTGGTACTTTTCTACTTATAAGCAGGTTTTCGGTTAAAAAACGTCTCCCTTGCGGTTAAAATCCGTCTACCATTTAAGCTCAATCTGGTTAAAATATGTCTCCCTATGGGTTAAAATCCGTCTCCCTAAAAACCCTGGAAGCCTTGTGGCACAAGGGTTCCAGCGCCCCTATAGCATATATAGCATTTATGCTAAAAGCAAGCAAAGCACTCTATCTCAAGGAAAGTTATCCACAGGCAAGGATCAGACCAACATGACTTTGCCTGCCTGCTTGCCTTTTCTTTTTTTGAGAAGTAGGAATCGTGACCGGCACTTGCATCAATTATTAGCAAATGTGACCGGAAAGATTAGGGATTGTGACCAAATCTAGGGGGATCTGATAAAATCAGGTGGGAAACGCCTAATACTTGTCTGTATCAGCCTCCAAAGATTAGGGATTGTGACCGGCTTTCCTCTCTGCAGGTCACAATCCCTAATCTTTCGCAGCTAAGACGAAGACAAGCTAGAAGCTTTTGCACGCAGACGGTAGGTCCATCACAAAAAGTCCAGCACCGGACTTTTTGCTGGTGCTGGACTTTTGGGTGGTGGTCGGGAGTCCGACTGTCGGCATACCGACTATCGGATGGGGGGATGATCGGACGGTCGGACTGCTGATGGTCGAGATGGTTCTGTTGTTCAGTCGGTATAGGAGCCGACTTTTGGTTTGGTGGTCTTGAGGTAGTGCAGGAACTCGTCCATGGGCAGAGGCTTTGCGAAGTAGAAGCCCTGCAGGATGCGGCAGCCGAGGCGTGTGAGGGTCTCGGCCATCTGTTTGTTCTCGATGCCCTCGGCGGTGATCTGGACGCCGAAGGACTGGAAGCCCTCGATGATGGCGGGCAGCAGTTTGTTGGTCTGGTCGAAGTAGGCGCGGACGAAGGTCATGTCGAGCTTGACGTCTTCGAACGGAAACTTCAGCACGCGCATGAGGTTGGAGTAGCCGGTGCCGAAGTCGTCGAGCGAGATGACGGCGCCCTGCGCGATGAGCATGTCCATGTTCTGCTGCAGGCGCTGCTCATAGGAGAGCGCCGACTCGGTGATCTCGAAGCGGAAGCTGTGGATGGGCACCTTGTGGCGCTGCGCGATGCAGCAGAGGTGCTCAGCCATGTGGCTGTCGCGGCACTGGATGGGCGAGAGGTTGAGGTTCAGGCGCTCGAGGCCGAGCTCGCGGAGCGGATACTCGGCGAGGAATAGGCAGGCTTTCTCGAAGACCTGCTCGCCGAGCTGCGTGATGCTGCCGCTGCGCTCGGCGACGGTGATGAAGATGTCGGGCCGGATGAAGCCAAGCTCCTTGTCGTGGATGCGCGCGAGCACCTCCGCGCCGATGATGCGGTGCTGCTGCGTGCCGTAGAGCGGCTGGAAGTAAATCTCGACGGCATTGTTCTCGATGGCACGGTCGACGGCCAGACGGACTCTGGCATTCATGCGGGCCTGGTCGAAGAGCGACTGCTCCATGACGATGACGTCGTGCTGCTCCTCGGCGCGGTGTAGGGCCGTGGCCGTGTAGTCGAAGAAGAGCTCGATGTCTTTGCGGCGCTTCAGCTGTCCCTGGAACATCGCGTAGCTGGCCGTCAGGTAGAGGTGCGCGTGCTTGTCGACCCACGGGGCCTGCATGCGCGCATTGACTTCCTCATGGACTTTCGTGAACAGTGTTTCTTTCGTCGAGAGCAGGACGAGGCGCCCCATAGCCGCGTAGATGACCTGGCAGTCGGGGAACGCTGCCTTGAGGTAGCGCGTGATGGCGCGCAGGCCTTTGGTCATCTGCCGCTCGCCGTAGAGCGAGCAGCTCTCCATGTAGTCGTTGATGCCGATGGCAAAGGCGGAGAAGGGCCCGCGCTCATTGAGCTCCTGCAGGTACGGCGTGGCCGTCAGGTGGCTCAGCGCCCCCGTCTTGCGGTCGAGGAAGATGTCGGGGTTCTGGAACGCGAAGTACTGGATGAGGATGGCCAGCATGTAGAAGGAGTCCATGACGAGGTACGGCGCGGCGTACATGCGCACGACATAGCCGACGCAGAGCACGAGCCACGCCCCAACCAGAGAGAATTGCTCGATGCGCGTCCAAGAGAAGCGCCGCAGGCCGATGATGGACAGCGTGATCATGAGCAGCAGGTAGAAGTAGGCGTTCGCGTAGATGATGCGGTAGAGCGGCCCGCTGTGGTAGCCCTGCGCGTCGATGGAGAAGATGAGTCCCGTCAGCGGTGCGCTGAGGAGGACGAGCGTCGAGAGAATGGCGGGCAGGTCGACGAGCCAGCGCGGGAAGAGCGCAATGGCGCCGCGCTCGCGCATGAGCGACTCGATGTACGAGAAGTCGAAGTAGGCGCGCCAGATGAAGCCGAGGAAGAAGACCATGTTGGCGAGATAGAGCGCCCCGCTCGAGAATTGCGGATAATGCACGTCCATCTCGCTCGACAGGATATCGAAGACAAGTGTCAGCCCCTCCATGCCGAGCAGCGCGCGGAAGAAGCGATTCCGCCGGATCGGTAGGTAGTCGCGCCGCAGCGACAGGATGCAGAGGAGGATGAGCACCACAAAGGACGACAGCGCGAATTCATAATGGTAGATCATGAAAATTCTCCCAGAATAGGTTAAAACGTATTGCTTTTACATTTTATCATAGTGTAGGAGCGAAGACCACTAGCAAGGCAAGCTCTGCGCCACAAATTTTGCGTTTCCTTGCAGAATGTGGTACATTGTTGGAAGAATCGTTTTTCATAGTGCTTTAAAGAAGCAGGTGATGCATTCACCTGCTGGAAAAGGGACGGATTTTTGATGGAACGAAAGCAATGTTACATGCTTCTCGGCGCCTTCTGCGTGATCGCCCTGCTGGTCACGGGCGTGCTGGGATGCATTGGTGGCTCGCCGCTGGATGCGTTCGCCGCGCGCAGCGCCAAGCCCGTGCCGCTGACGCCGATGGAGCAGGCCCAGAAAGACTTGGCTGGCGTCACGGTCACCTACCAGTTCGGCGACCAGAGCGAGGTCTTAGACAATGACCGCATCCTCTCGTGGCTCACAGAGAAAGAGGACGGCAGCGTCGCCATCGACGAGCAGCAGGCCAAGGCCTTTGTCAAGGAGCTCGCCGAGAAGTACGACACGGCCTACACAACGCGTACCTTCCACACGACGGGGGGCCGCGACATCCAGATCGCGCAGGGCGATTACGGCTGGCGCATCGACCAAGAGGCCGAGACGAAGCACCTCCTGGAGCTGCTCGCCGCCAAACAGAGTGCGACCTGCGAGCCAATCTACGCACAGACGGCCGCGGTCCACGCCAAGAACGACTGGGGCACGACCTATGTCGAAGTCAGCCTGACGGACCAGTACCTCTGGCTCTACAAGGACGGCCATTGCATCCTCGAAAGCTACTTCGTCTCGGGCAACCCGACCCGCGGCCACGCCACGCCGAAAGGCATCTACGGCCTGACCTACAAGACGCGCGACGCGACGCTGAGCGGCGAGGGCTACAACTCCAAGGTCAAGTACTGGATGCCGTTCAACCGCAACGTCGGCCTCCACGACGCCCCGTGGCGCAAGACCTTCGGCGGCCAGATCTACCGGAATAACGGCTCCCACGGCTGCATCAACCTGCCGCCAGCCAACGCCGCCAAGATCTACGAGAACGTCGACAAGAACACGCCGGTCATCGTCTACTGACCCACCTGCTAACCAGACGATCAGTCAACATCCTATACCGGTAATATACAAGAGACCGCTGAAACGCTGCGTTGCGCTTCAGCGGTCTCTTTGCTTTTTGCTTGTTCTCTTTGTGTTTCAGCTCCGGCAGAACTGGATATACGCCAGGATTGTATTGGCAGCAGTCTCCAAAGAGATGCCGCTCGTGTTGATCATCATGTCGTAGTTCGTCGGGTCGCCCCATCGCTGGCCGGTGTAGAATTCGTAGTACTGCTTGCGGCGATTCTCTTCGCGGTTGAGCCCTTTGAGGCTCATGCCATGGTACTTGAGTTTGCCGCGCTCTGCGCGAAAATCATCGTCGGCATAGATGAAGAAGGAGAACACATCCTTGCGGTTCCGCAGGATGTAGTCTGCGCAGCGCCCGAGAAAGATGGCACTCTCTGGCCGTTCAGCCACATTCAGGATGACTTTGGCCTGCTCCACGTACATGCGATTGTTCTCGACCATGCGCTCAAAGCCTTCATACTTGTCGAGATTCCCCTGTGCTTCTTCTGGCGTATGGTAGGAGCGTGCAATCGCCTCTTCGATGGCCACGCCGTTGTGCAGATTTGCTGCTGCCATCTCGACAATCTTGCTGTTGTAGTGATGGCAGTTCAGCTTCTTGGTCAGGAGCTCGGCAATCTCTCTTCCGCCACTGCCGAACTGGCGGGAAATCGTGATCAGTGTCTTTTCCATAGGTATTCCTCCGTATTGATTCTGTACAGGTCTCGCCAAACATCAGCGCCTTGCCTCGGGGTCATACTGCGGCATAGCCTGGATGATGTCCGGCGTCTCGGATTGCCCTGCCAGAATCTGGCGGCGCAGATCGAGCTCAGCGGTCATATCGGTGCGGATGTAGTCGAGCTTGTAGAAGTAGATCAGGGCTGCGATGATGGCGCAGAGCGCAATCGGGATCCAGATGAAGCACGTCTCGATCGCTGAGAGCGCCGAGGCACTCTGCATGGCATTCGGGACATAGCCACCCATGTTGAGGAACAGACCGACGACAAAGCTCGTCAGGCCCATGCCGCCTTTGACAAAGAAGCCCTGGAAAGCGGCGATGAGGCCGGCGACACTCTGGTTCTTCTTGTACTCGGAGTAGTCGATGACATCCGGCTGCATGGCAAAGGTGATGCCGAAAATCCCGTAGATGCCGAGGCCCGTGACGACAAGGCCGGCGAGCAGGCAGAAGATGGACGACTGGCCGAAGTAGATCAAGAGATCACCTGCAACATAGAGCGCGACGCTGAAGAACATCAGGCTGCGCTTCTTGAAGCGCGTCTCGAGCGACGGCAGTGCCAGGAGCATCGGCAGGCCGGAGAGGATGCCGAGGAGGCCGACGAGTGCCAGCAGATCCGAGCGGTCCAGATTGTACTTGAAGTAGTAGATGACCGTCGTGTTGCGGACGACGTAGAGCGAGAAGTAGAAGAGGTTCAGGAAGAACAGGATCCATGCCTGCCCCGTGAGTCCCTTGAAGCTGTCTTTCAGGCTCATATGCGCATTGTTGACCGTCGGCGGGACGACTTCCTTCGTGCTCGAGAAGGTGAAGAAGAAAATGAACATGGCGACGATGCCGTAAAGCGTCATCGTGACGAGATACCCCTGCGCCTCATCCCCTGCGCCAAAGAAATCGACGAGCGGTGCCGTAATGGACATGACGATGGCTGTACCGATCATGGCGCAGATCATGCGGGTAGACACGAGAATGTCGCGTTCATGGATGTCCGAGGTCAGCCGCGGGACAATGGTATTGAGTGGGATATTCACGACGGTGTACGCCGTGCAGAGCAGGCAGTAAGTGACATACGCCCATATCAGCTTGCCTGTCGCATCAAAATCTGGGATGTAGAACGTCAGGAACGTAAAGATTGCAAAGGGGATGGCGCCAATCAGGAAATACGGACGCCCCTGCCCCCAGCGGGTATGGGTATGATCAACGATGATGCCCATCATCGTATCCGTCATGGCATCGATAAACTTCGTCACCAGCATCATCGTGCCAGCGGCTGCCGCTGCAATGCCGAATACGTCGGTGTAGAATACCATCAGATACGAGGCCATCGTACTGAACACCAGATTACAGCCCAGGTCGCCCATGCCGTATCCGATGCGAACCCGCCACTTACTCATCATGATTTGAACCTCCCTTACCAATCCAAGGCTGCAATCGCAGCCTTCTCGACACAGAGTCCAGCCCGATAGTGCTGCATGAACGACTCAAAGCCTTTCATCTCCTCGTCCGTTGCCATCAGCGTCTCACCATCGAGATGCGTGAAGATGCGCTGCTCCAGATACGCAGCGAGGGATTCGCCGGGCTGCTGGTCAATCAAATAGGCCGCCAAGAGCGCAATGCCCCAGGCACCGCCTTCACTGGCCGTATTCATAACGGTCACAGGTGCATGGCAGGCGGCCGACAGGTAGCGCTGACCGACGCCCTTTGTCTTAAAGAAGCCGCCGTGCCCCATGATGCGGTCGACTTCGACGCCTTCTTCTTTCAGGATATCCAAGCCAATCTTGACGGCGCCCAGCGAGGTGTAAAGATGTGCCCGCATGAGGTTAGCGAGATTGAAGCGGCTCGTCGTCGTCCGCAGAAAGATGGGGCGTCCTTCATTGATCATCGTGATGTTCTCACCGGAGTAGTAGCCGTACGGAAGCAGTCCTCCGCAGTCCGGGTCGCCCTGCAGAGAGTTTGTATACAGCTTTGTGAACAGGTCTCCCGTGCTGGCAGGAATCCCCATAAGGCTGGCAAACTCACCGAAGAGGCGGACCCAGGCATTGAGATCCGTCGTGCCGTTATTGGCATGTGACATTGCACAGGGAGCTCCTGTCGGCGTCGCGACCATGTCAATCTCGCGATGAAGTTTCTTCAGTGGACGCTCTAGGACAATCATGGCGAAGGTGCTCGTTCCTGCTGACACATTGCCTGTGCGCGGCGCAACGGCGTTCGTCGCCGCCATGCCTGTCCCCGCATCGCCTTCTGGCGGACAGAACGGGATACCCTGCTGCAGGTCCCCTTCTTCGTCCAAGAGTCGGCTGCCCTGCTCCGTCAGTCGGCCAGCCGACTGGCCGGCAACTAAGACGCGCGGGAATACATCGCGCAGGTTCCACGAGAAGCCATATGGCTGCAACAATTCATCAAACTTTTCCACCATCGGTTCTACATAGTCATGGGTCAGTGAATCGACGGGGAACATGCCCGAGGCATCGCCGATGCCGATGACCTTCTCCCCCGTCAAATGCCAGTGGATGAAGCCGGCCAGCGTAGAGACGTAGGCGAGGTGCTTCACATGGTCTTCGCCGTCCAGGATGCGCTGATAGAGGTGCGCGACAGTCCAGCGCAGCGGGATGTTGAAATCAAAGCAATCGGTCAGTCGGTCTGCCGCTTCCTGTGTGTTCGTATTGCGCCAGGTCTGGAACGGTGCCAAGAGCTTTCCCTGTGCATCAAAGGCCATGTAGCCATGCATCATGGCGCTGATGCCGATGGAGCCGACACGCGTGAGGGTGAGGCCGTACCGCTCTTTGACAGACTGCTTTAGCGCATGATAGCAGCGTTGCAGGCCGTCGTAGATCTCATCCAAATGATATGTCCAGATCCCGTTCTCGAAGGAATTCTCCCAGTCGTGGATGCCGACGGCCAGCACCTTTCCCGCGCCATCAATCAGGACCGCCTTGATGCGCGTCGAGCCGAACTCGATGCCCAGAGCAGTCTTCCCTTGGCGGATCGCTTCTTTCGCTGTCATGATGGTCCTCCCTTTCTAAGCGATGCGATACAATGCGAGGATACGATGAGCCAGCAGCAGACTGCTGGCTCATCTTGCATCCGTATATCAGCGATGTCCTGGAACACTGCTCAGAAACAGGTGAATGCACCATCGACGATGACATCCGTACCCGTCGTGAACGTGCTCGTATCACCAGCCAGGTAAACGCAGATGGACTCGAGCTCTTCCGGCTTGCCCATGCGTCCCATTGGTGCCATCGCATTCCACTTCTCGATCAACGGAATCAGCGTCGGGGAGTTCATCGTGAGTTCCGTTGCCATGTAGCCCGGGCTGATGCAGTTGACGCGGACGCCTTTCTTGGCCCACTCGATGGCTAGGGATTTCGTGAGCTGGATGACACCCGCCTTCGAGGCATTGTAAGCGCACTGCGGCTGTGGCACATTGACGATGTGAGCCGACATCGAAGCCGTGTTGATGATGGAGCCGCCGCCGTGTGCCAGCATGTATTTGCCAGCCGCAATATCCGTCAGGAAGATACCGTTGAGATTGATGTTGATGACCTTCAGCCACTGTTCATACGTCATCTCCTCTGCCGGTGCATTGATGCAAATGCCTGCGTTGTTGTGGCAGAAGTCCAGGCCGCCGAGTTTCGCGACGACTTCCTCGACCATTGCATCAACCTGCTCCTTGCTGGTGCAGTCCGTCTGGATGGCGATGACCTTGCGGCCCGTCTTCTCTGCCAGCTCCGCAGCCGTCTTCTTCGCCGTCTCGATGTCGAGATCAACGATAGCCACATCTGCACCTGCTTCCGCAAACGCTGTAGCCGTGCATTTACCGATGCCGCGCGCAGCGCCCGTAACGAAACCCTTCTTGCCCGTCAATGCCATTTTCTCAAGGATACCCATGATACAACTTCCTTTCTGTTTATCTATTTTGTAAAATCATTTTTCAAATCTGCTTATATAATAACCGTATACCAGCACATTGTCAAGAGAAAAAATGAAAAATCATAGACAATACGATAGAAATTGGATTGTTTTTCTAGAAAGGAGTGCAATATGGCGTTATCAAGGGGCTTGTGCTATAATGATAACAGTGATTAAGAAAAGCCATTTTGTAAAAAGAGAGGATCCCTATTCCCAATGAAGAAGAGTATCACACCATCTGAGATTCGCCAGACGAATCGCCAACGAATCTACCAATACATCTATCAGAAGCAGACTGTCTCGCAACAGGATATTGCCTATGACCTTCATCTGAGTCGTCCGACCATCACGACAAACCTCAATGCCTTGAAGGAAGAAGGTCTCATCCATGAGGCAGGCCAACTTGAGAGCGAAGTCGTCGGACGAAAGCCGAGCGCCTATGCCATCCAGCCGCAGTACCGCGTCAGCATTGGCGTGGAGCTCCTGAGCCACCTGATCAAGATCATCGCCATCGACCTCTACGGGCAGAAGATCCATCGCTCGGTCTTCGAAGTGGACTTCCATCCAACGGATGCGTACTTCCAGGATGTCTGTTCCCATATCCTGCAGTTCAAGGACACCTGCCAGTTCCGCGATGAGCAGATCCTCGGCGTCGGTTTTGCCATGCAGGGCCTGATTTCGCCCGACGGTCAGCGCGTCATCTACGGGAAGATCCTCGGCTGCACGGGACTCCATGTCTCTTCCGTCAAGAAATACCTGCCGTATCCCTGCCGCTTCATCCACGATGCCAACAGTGCTGCGATTGCGGAGCTCTGGGCTGCGCCGACCCTCAAAGATGCCTTCTACCTCTCATTGAGCCGCCATCTTGCCGCTGCACTGATCCTGGACCGCAAGATCATCACGGGGCGCCATGGCCACAGTGCCACGATTGAGCACATCCAGATGGACCCTGACGGCGAGCGCTGCTATTGCGGCAGACGTGGCTGTCTTGAGACGCTCTGCTCGCTGCGCACGCTCCAATGTGACCTCGAGGACCTCGATACATTCTTCGAGAAAGTGCGTTCCGCAGACCGGCGCGCACAGGAAATCTGGATCACGTATCTCAAGAACCTCGCACGGGCCATCAACATGCTCCATCTTGTCTACGACAAGACGTTCATCCTCGGTGGCTACCTCGCTCCGTATCTACAACAGACCGACATCGACTATCTCTACCAGGAGATTGCCGAGCAAACGCCTTTCCCAGAAGCACACGACTTCCTGGAGATCAGCCGCATGCCAAAGCACAACATCACCATTGGCGCGGCACTCCCCTATGTACAGCAGTTTCTGGAACAAGTCTGACCTGTGCACAAAAAAACGAGAGACACGATGGTCTCTCGTTTTTTGTATCTTAGATTCGTATCGACGGATTCGTTTCTTCGAAGGCTCGCCTGTCCGGGATGACGAAGCGGCGCAAGGGCCCTCTAAGGCGCGGGGGCTGTGGGGCCTCCTGCTGCTGAGCCGCGACAACGGCGGTGGCGTGCAAGGTGACGGCCGCGTTGGTCGCAAGCGTGCGGACGGCGTCGAGGTAGGGGAAGACAACGAGTGCGAGGAACAGCATGGCCGCTGTCAGGCGGGGCGGGATAGGGAAAAAATCAAATCCTTTCTAGTTGTCTGGTTTTCCTGTCAAATGCTTGATTGGCTGTATTCTACCGGGCAATCCTGATTTTTATCTGAGAAACGCACAGGTTTTCAGCTCTTGTGGCGCAGGCGTTCCATGGCGAGGCGGTAGATGTGGCTGATGCTGGTGTCGGAGAGGTGGTGGATAGCCGGTTCGTCGGAGTGGACGATGCTGTAACCGTAGGTGATGGTGACGGGGTTGCCTGCGACCTCGTGGATGGCCTGCAGCCGATACTGGAGCTCGCGTGCGAGCTCCTCCGACTCCTTGTGGCTTGTCTCGCGGCGCAGGATGGCGAAGGTAGCGTTCTGGATGCGCGAGATGGCCGCGTCCTTGCCCGTGTGGCGGCGCAGGATGCCCGCCTCCTCGCGGACGAGCACGCGCAGGAACGAGGAGTCATACGAGTCCTGGATGTGCTCGTCGAAGCGGCTCTCGAGCAGGATCAACGCGTAATCCTGCTTGTCCATCGTATAGGCCTCTTGATAGCGGGTCAGGTCGCCGAGGAAGCCCTGGCGGTTGTGCAGCCCCGTGATGGTGTCCTCGAATGGCGACGGCAGTTTCTGATGAAGGTCGCGGTACATCGCATCTGCGTCGAAGAAGACGCCCATGAGCCCGATAATCTCGCCATTCTGGTAGAGGGGCCATTTGTAGCAGGTGATGTGGTGCAGCTCGCCCTGGACGATGCACTCGCCGACGACGTTCTCGATGGTCTTGCCCTTGTGCAGGACATCGAGTTCGTCGAGGCGGTAAGCGTTGTTGTCGACGTGCCAGTTCATGTCCTCGTCGGTCTTGCCCACAATCTCGTCCACGGACTGGAAGCCATAATACTTCAGGAAAGACTTCGTCGCACCGAGGAAACGGCGCTCCTTGTCTTTCCAGAAATAGCGGAAATGCGTGTTGCGCTCAAAGCTCCGCCAGAGCAGTGCCGCAAAATCCTTGCTGGTGACAGCGGTGTCTTTCGACTGCATCGTCGGCGCTTCGACCCCCCAGGTGGCCGTCAGCATGAGCGGATGCGTACCACTGGAAAGCAGGATGGCAATGCACTCGCGCCATTCGTATTTGCCCTGGCGGTCGCGCACGCGGAACCGGCAGGAGATGCGGCCATATGGGCTCTTGCGGATGCGCTCGACGACCGTCTCTGGGTCACAGAACGCAAGGTAACGCGCGCGGTCTTCTTCGTAGACGAATTCCTGCGCGACCTCCTGAAGGGCCTTTCGGATATCGTGGGTAACACCGGGTTTGCCGCCATTGCCCATCATGCCTCCCTGTACGTAGAGCAGGTCGATCGTGTCCTGCTGGAAGTCCACGATGCAGACATTCTCGAAGATGCTGTAGAGGTAGCGCAGATTGTCGTCGAGCTTGCCCTGCTGCAGGCCCTCGATGCTCTTCGAGATGTTCTGGAACTCGATGTGGATCAGCAAGTGGCGGTTCATCGCGTAGACGACGCGCAGTCGAGCATTGATGTAGTTGCCGCTGTCGATGTAGTAGAAGGCCTCCTCCTTATGGCTCTGGCGCGAGCGATTGACGACTTCCCAGAAGAGATCATAGACCTCGGATTTTCCCTTGATGCTGAGATTTTCTTCAACATCCTGCAGTCGGTAGCCGAGCGCCTGGAGCTGCTCGCGGTAAGCCCTGTTGGTGTAGAGGAAGCGGAGGCGCCCGTTCTCCAGCGCATCGAAGAGTGCACTCGTCCGGTCCGTCTGGCGGATGACCATGCTCGCGACGTCGTAGTAATGGCACCACTTGCGCAGCTCGATGCCGCGCCGCTCTTCCTCGATATGCGCGAGCGTCCCCGCCAGCGGGCGCGGCGAGCCGTAGAAGTAGCCCTGCTGGCGCCCGCAGCCAATCGCCGCGAGGAAGTCGGCGTGTTCCTGTGTCTCCACGCCCTCGGCGAGCGTCTTGATGCCGAGGTCCTTGGCCATGCCGATGACCGAGGTGATGATGCTGCGCGATTTCTCGGTGAAGCTGCGCAAAAAGCCCATGTCGAGCTTGATGAGGTCGACCGTGTAATCCTTGAGGATGTTCAGCGAGGAGTAGACGCTGCCGAAGTCGTCGAGCCAGATCTCATAGCCCTCCTGGCGCAGGTGCGTGAGGGCCTGCTGGATGACACGCGAATCCTGCGCCAGGACGCTCTCCGTGATCTCGACATGCAGGAAATCGCGCGGCACAGCGTACTTTCTGCGCGTGTTCTCGATGAAGGCAAAGACATCCATCATGTCGAAGTCGTAGCGCGAAAGGTTGAACGAGACCGGCGTGATGGGCAGGTTCTCGTCGAGTCGCTGGCGCAGCATGCGGCAGACCTCCTCGAGCACGAAGGCGTCGAGGCGGTGGATGAGGCGCACCTGCTCGAGGACCGGGATGAAGGACCCCGGCGAGAGGAAGCCGATCTGCGGGTCTACCCAGCGAGCCAGGGCCTCCATGCCGCAGAGCTCGCCCGTCATCGTGCGGATGACCGGCTGATAATAGACCTGGATCCAATGCTTCTCGATGGCCTCATCGAGGTGCGCGATGACGCGATCGCGGATATCGCGGTCGACCACGACACCCGGGCGCGGGATATCGATTTCCTGTATTGTGCAATAGTAGACCGGCCCGTACGCCTCCGTCTGGACACGGCGTCCCGAGACATCCGCATAGCGGATGCGGCTCGTGCGCGTGAAGAGATGGCCGCGGGCATGGTTGAAGCCCTCCGGCGTTTTTGCCAGCTCATGCAGGATGTCCTGCTTGATGCGCGCACGGTCGTCCATCGCGATGAAATGGAATGCCCTCCCCTCCGTATGGCGGTAGAGGTCTTCAAGGTCGCGGCAGGCAAGCAGCCGTACCATCTGCTCATTCGCATAGAGCAGGCGGTACGGTTCCTTGCCTTCCGCAATATAGAAACAGCAGGGCAGGTTCTCCATGACACCAGGGAACTGCCGTAAATCAATCGTGTGTTTCTCCGATTCTGTTGATCCTGTTGGTTCTGTCATAAATATGCCTCATTCAAGCAGGGGAGTCTCCTTGTTCCCCTCCAGTAGACTTTCACAATCGTGTTCTATCTCTATTATACAGGTACTCTCTTGGAAAAAGAAGATGGGAGGATAATTTTCTCAGAGCAAATTGCTTTACAGGGCCGCAGGATGATGGCACCGTGAGAAAGGCAGGGGCAGTGCGATGAGACGTGAAAGTTCAGGACCTATGATGGGGACGCGATTGTCGACTTCCTGCTGTCGAATGCTTTCTGATCGTCGCTGCGCCTCTGTTGTTGTTAATGTAACAAATGTATATATAGATGTCGGAGGCCGCGAGCCCAATGGCGACGCGGCTTCCAGAGCCTAAGTTGTGAAAGAAATGCGGCATTCCTCTGAAAAAAATGCGGTATAGTGATGAAAAAAATGCGGTTGTACTTCTGAAAAAAATGCGGTCATCTGGCAGAAACTCTGAAAAAAATGCGGCTTCAATCGGATGGATGTGCTTCGGCAAAATGAAACGCCGAAGTGATGAAGAAAATGCGGTACCTTCTCGAATTGCTGAAAAAAATGCGGTTCTCGTGAAGGGCAAAAAGGGAGCCTTAAACTTATGAAGTCATTGTAATCATTCATAGGTATATGGTAAAATAGGGGACAGAGAGGTGAAGTAAATGTCCAACAAAGAAGTCAGACAGGTCGATGAGTATGCTATAGTCCGACAGTCCAATGAACTGGTAGAGGCAAATTATAGGCTATCAATGGCGGAGCAGAAAGTAATCCTGAACTTTATCGCACAGCTCGATACGACGCAAAAGAATTTTACCGTAGGACGTATCAAGGCCAAGTCACTGTCGGATGCCTGTGGCTTCAATGCGAAATCTGGCTACCGACAGCTGCAGGAAGTCCTGAAGAAGTTGCTGAGCCGTTCGGTCATCCTGCAGCGTCGAGACGGCTCAGGCTGGTATGGATCGCATTGGGTCCAGTCCTGTGATTACGTGAAGGCAAGCAATGGCGACAGCGACTGTGCCTATGTCGAGTATCAGCTGGATGAGCGACTTTGCCCGCATTTTCTTCAGTTGCGCGAACGCTTCTTGAAAGCAGAGCTGAAGAGCCTAATCGCATTCACACATATTTACAGCACGCGCTTCTACATGATCTTCAAGAATCGCATCAAGATCGGCAAGGCCAGATATTCGTTCCAAGACCTGTATCAGTTGCTGGACCTGCCCAAAGCCTATCAAAAGAAAACGTCTGATTTGAAGAGTCGGGTCATCAAGATTGCCGTCAACGAGGTCAATGAGAAGTCCGACATCATGGTAGAGTATGCGTATTACAAGGACGGTGGCCGGGCTCATGTGGGAGTGGAGTTCACCTTCTACCTGAAGAACAAGAAGCGGCCGATACCACTCTCGAAACATCCTGCTCGCAAGAAAGAATTGACAGATGAAGCCGAGGAGATGTTGCATCGGATAATGGATCCCGCGCGATGGAACATCACAGAGGACGTCGCGCGGAAGATGATCCAGAAACACCCACTTGCGATGCTGGATGCCAACATCCGTTATGCCTACAAATATCGCAAGGGAAAACATTCGCTCGGCGGTTGGCTCATCAAGTGCATCGAGAACGACGAAGCAAGCAAAGAGCAGGCAAGGTTGGCAGAGAAGTGGGCCGAAGTCAAACGACAGAAAGAAAGAGCAGCTGAAGCGGCAGATTTACGGCAGGCTGGACTCTTCGCTGAGAAGGGGGCCGCAGAGAAGCGCGTCGAACGGACCTATGCAGCCTTGGATGTCATGGATGATGTGCCGAGCGAGATTGGTGAATATACCATCCTTCTGGTGAAGCGGTTCCTGCAATCGCCAGCTTCCAGAGCTTCAGCTGAGGCTTTGCTGAAGCGGTATCAGATGACCATCGATGAATTCAAGCAGAAGTACATGGACTGACACAAGCCCCTCATGCATCCGGTGCATGAGGGGCTTATTTTGTGGTAAGACACATGAAAGGTGTCGCGATTGGTTGATGCGTTTTGGAAAGGTGTACCGTTTGGTCGTTGCTGTATGCACAAGTCCGACAGACACGCCCGATAGCCCGTCAAGCCTTGATATTCCTCACTTCTTGCTTCTGAGAGATACCAGATGTCGTGCTCGAAAGGTGTTGCGATTGGTTGATGCGTTTTGGAAAGGTGTACCGTTTGGTCGTTGCCGTATGCACCAGTCCGACGAACACACCCGATAGCCCGTCAAACCTTGATATTGCTCACTTCTTGCCGCGGCGAGATACCAGGTGCTGTGCTTGAAAGGTGTACCAAATCGTCGAAAGGTGTCTAAAATGGTTGTGAGTGACATAGGACTAGCACAACTGAACCTTTGAAAAAAATGCGGTTATCGAGAGGTATATCAAAAAGTCGTGATGGAGTGCTCTTCTTAGCAATCGGCGGCACATGTTCTTCTGTGTCGCCCGCTTGCTGCTCACCGCATGGAGCGGCGCGGATAGCAGCTCCATGAAAAAGGCTCTGGAACCACGCATGATGCGTGGCCTCCAGAGCCTTTCTTGCTATCTGTACCTCTGAAAAATTTGCGGTGCTATGGTTCCCGGAAGGGAGACGCGGCCTTTTCAGCGCGGAACTGATGAAAAAAATGCGGTCACCAGTTGCTCTCGTCGATCAGCAGCACGTAGAAGATCTGCCCGTAGACGTCGGTGTCGACGAGGCGGCCTTTGTCGAGGATGTTCTTGATGTTGCCGGTCTTGGTGCGGATGCGGTAGCGGACGGCGTCGTTGCCCTCGCTGCCGGGCCGCTTGACCTGCTCCCAGATGCTCTGCTCGACGGCTTCGTATTCGTCGGGGTGGACGATGCCGCGGAAGGTGCCGCCGGTATGCTGCTGGAACTCTTCGAGGGTCGTGCAGTCGAAGAGCTGGATGAGCTCGAGGTTGGCGAAGAGGATCTCTTCTTTGCCCGTGGCCTTGTAGATGAGGATGGCGCCGGGGAAGTGCAGGATGATGTCCTTGAGGCCGAAGGCCAGCTGGCTGCGGTCTTCCTTGCTGATGTGCGGGGTGTACGGGAGGACGCCGTTCTTGCCGCGGAGTTTCACGGCGTAGAGCGCGGCATCGGCGCAGCGGAAGAGCTCGGCGTGGGAGCTGCCCTGCTCGGGGTAGGCGGCGTATCCCATCGAGATCGTGTAGGTGTGTGCGTGGCCCTCATAGTTGAAGCTCTGCAGACGTGCGGAGAATTTGCGCAGGATGGGGTCGACTTCTGCCGCCGTGCAGTCCGGCAGGAAGATGCAGAACTCGTCGCCGCCGTTGCGTCCGAGGATGGCGGGATGCTGGAAGGTCTCGCTGAGACTGCCGGCCATGCTGCGCAAAGCAGCGTCGCCGGCGTCGTGGCTGTAGAGGTCGTTGATGCGCTTGAAGTCGTCGATGTCGATCATGATGCCGACGGCCTTGGCCTTCGGGTAGCGGTCAAGGTAGGCGTCCACGGCAGTATCAAAGCCCTGGCGGTTGTAGAGGCCGGTCAGGACGTCGGTGTCGGCCAGCTGGCGCAGGTAGCGGCGGCGGTTCTGCAGTGTGACGAGCACATGCGTCAGGAAGGTCAGGACGAAGACGAGCAGCAGTCCGACGGCGAGCGTGACGGCCAGCGGAAGCGGGATGTGCCAGCCCTCTGCGGGGGCGACTTCGAGCTTCCACTGGCAGCCACCATAGGAGAAGACCTGTTTCTCCATCTGGTCGGGGAGATTGTTGGAGTCGAGAACGATATGGTAGTCGTCGCGGCCCGGCGCCGTCTTGGAGATGCGGTAGGCATGGCGCGTCTCTTGAAGGTCGGTCAACGTCGATTCAAAGACATCCGGCACCTTGAGGACGGCAATCGCGAAGCCCCAGAATGTACGGTTGCCTGTGGCATCCGTCAGGTAGATTGGCTGGCGCAGGGCAATCGCCTGATAGTCATCCGTCAGGTTGAATGGACCCTGCATGGTCGCTATGCCCGTGTCGCGGCTGTAACGGAGGCTCTCCAGACGGTCGGGCAGGGAGTAGAGGTTCACTTTCCCCGCGCCTGCCGCATCGCTGGGATAGATGTCCGTTACGCGGCCCTGCGGCGCCAGCTGGATGCTTGCGACATAGGGCCGCGTCGCCATCATCTCTTTGGCGACGTCTGCGAAGTGCTGGGAGACCGTCCCCGTGTCGGCAATCATGTAGGCCAAGGTCTCGGTCACCGAGCTGCTCGTATTGAAGTCCTTCTCCAGCTCGTCTGCATAGATCTGAGCGGCCTGCGCGCACTCTTCGCGCTGCATGGCCTGCTGGTTCTCCACAACATGCCCGAGAAGCAATAGGTACACCGTCATGCCTACGACAAAGACGATGGTAGTGATGATGCTGCGTCGCATAGACGGCCCCCTCTCCGCGGTGCCCCTGTGACACCGTGCCCCGTACAATGCCGAGAGCAGCCAGCGGTCCCGCCACCGCGCCGGGCATCGATAGTAACACTTATGGTTTTATTATACCATGCTATGGCATAGAACGTACAAGCGAATTGTTTCGACCATCCCATATTCGCTGCTCCGGCCAAAAAAAATCCCCCCCTCGACCGACTGGAACAGCCCCAGTCAGTCGAGGGGGATTCTCTTAGAAAAAGTCCAGCGCTGGACTTTTTCTAAGAGTCGGACTGCTAGGAAAGATGGCTGGCAGGATTTTCTCTCGCCTGGTAGAACAACTAATATAGTTGTTCCGTTGAGAAGGAGGTCTGCCATGGTGAAATCGTTCCACAAAAATCTGCGCATCCGCACGTTTGCGATGGTCATGCTGCTCAACTTTCTGGTCATCTTTCTCATCTCCATCTTTTTCCAACAGCGCTCGCTCTCTTTCTTTGAGCGGGAGTTCGCTACGACGCTCTACGAGCAAGCCACGACCAACGGGCAGCGTGTGGATGCCGGGTGGCAGTCGCTTTACCAGGTCACAGTCCACGCGGCGTTTGACCCAAAGCTGCAGGCGCTGATGCAGAGGGATTCGGGGATAAGCAGCGAAGAGGTCGCAGGGCTCCTGCGTAACTATAAGAACGAGAACCCGCTGATTGACCGCATCAGCCTCTACAATCCCGCGACGCACCTGCTCATCCGCTCGGATGAGTATCAATCGGTCCAGACGCTCGACGGCAAAGGCGACCGGTGGGCTGACTGCATCACGGAACAGGCGGGGCGAACGCCGCTCCTCGCGGAAGATCTGCTCGGTGCATCGCCCAAGAAGGTCTACCTTTACAATCAGGCGCTGCGCGCACCAGATGGCACTTTCTTGGCTTGGCTGACGGTCACGTGCAGTGAGCGGAGCCTGTATTATGAGTACTTGGCTGCACTCAATCAGGAGGACCGGAATGCGGCCTCTCTCTACACGTCCGACGGCAAGCTGCTGACGGGGAGCCTGCCGGAGCAGTCGGCCGTCAGTGAGCAGCTCGGGGCGAAGATACGAGACCATTCCGGCGGGCAAGCGCATCTGACGGTCCAAGGGCAGGAGTATCTGGCCGTCTGGCTGCAGCTGCCCTTCTCGGAGACCATCTTCTGCCTGCTCAAGTCCCAGAACACCCTGAAGCAGGAGATGATGCAGATGCAGCTTCTCTGCATTCTGTCAGCCCTAGTGATCCTGCTGCTCTCAGCGGTTTTCCTCTACTGGATTTCCCTTCGCCTGGCTGAGCCAGTCGAAGAGCTCGCGGAGACGATGCAGGAAGTCGGTCATGGGAATCTGGCCGTGCGCGCCCCCGTGAAAGGCAACGATGAGATAGCCTACCTGTCACAGTCCTTCAACGAGATGCTACAGCGCATGAACGACCTCATCGAGCACCTGGCCACAGAGCGGGAGCAGAAGAAAGAGGCCGAGCTTAAGGCTCTGCAGTACCAGATACGGCCGCATTTCATCTACAACATGCTCAATGCCATCCGCTTCGCCGCGATGATGCAGGGAGCCCGCAACATCGGTAATCTGCTGGCGGATTTCGTCGAGCTCCTGCGCGCCAGCACCAACCGGCACGGTGCGTTCGTGCCACTTTCAGAAGAAATCGAGACCTTGCGCCACTACATTGCCCTGCAGGAATTCCGCCTGCTGGATGCATTTGACGTGGCGTTTGACCTGCAAGACGAGGCCATGGACTGCATCGTGCCGCGCATGATCCTGCAGCCACTCGTCGAGAACAGCATCCTGCACGGGCCATCGGAAGAGCGGTCGTTCTGCCATATCCAGGTGAAGGCCCGCTGTGCGGGCAGCCAGCTCATCCTGACCGTGCGCGATGACGGGCAGGGCATGACGGAATCTTGCATGCGCATGCTGGAACAGGGCCAGCCAACGACGTCGGAGCGCGCACACGGCGGTTTGTCGGGCATCGGCGTGCACAACGTCGTGGAGCGCCTGCACCTTTACTATGGTGTACAGGCCAGTCTTCACTACGACAGCGACGGCCACTCCTTTACCGAGGCGACCATCCGCCTGCCCATCTCATGCGACAAACAAGAAATGCATGCGTCAGCAGAGTCGGACGACTAGAGGGGGGGAGCCTATCATGCGCAAGATAGCTATTGTATTCTTGATTTTGCTCGTCGGCATTGCCATCGTGCTCCTGCCCATCCAGGGCACGCAGGAGGAGCAGCATCGTCCGTCCTATACGGTCGGGGTCGTCCTCAAGGCGATGGACAGCGAACATTGGCTGGCTGTGCGCTCCAGCATGCAGCAGGCGGCACAGGAACATGATATCCGCCTGGTTGTCATGACGCCAGAAAACGAAGCGGCTTACGGTGAGCAGAACCAGATGATCGAGGACCTGCTGCAAGGCGGCATCGATGCCCTTATTGTCTCGCCGGTCAACATCCATCATACCGATCAGTGGGTGGCGGAGGCTCAGGCAGATGGCATCCCGCTCCTGACGATTGACGAGAAGATTCCCGGCATCCCCTACGTTGGTTCGGATAATTACCGCATTGGCCAAATGGCCGCCAAAGAGATGGCAAGCCGTCTGCCCGCACATGCAGCCGTCGGTATCCTGGCCGGCAGCGCTAACCAAGACGCCCATATCCAGCGCACAGCGGGCTTCCGCGATTATCTGCAGGAGCATACAGGTCTGCGCCTTGTCGCGGTTGCTGCCGACGAGACCAAGTACCGGCAGGCTACCCGTGAAAGTGAAGAGATGCTCCGTCAGCACCCTGACATACAGGGACTATTTGTGACGAGCGCCATCATGACACTCGGTGCCATCGACGCTACGGATCCCGCCAATGGCCATCCGCCTTTCGTCCACATCATCGGCGTAGACACGCAGAACGATGCCTTAGCAGCGCTGCGCCTCGGCCGCATCGATGCAATGATTTCGCAGGACGGCCACGAGACGGGCAGACTCGCCATCGACCTGATTGCCAAGGAATTGCAGGGGGAGACGATAGAAGGCGACCACTTCATCCAGAATGACGTCATCACGCAGGATGATGCCGATGCGTATCAAATGAAAGAGGATTGATTCGATGTACAAAGTGATTATTGCGGATGATGATTTCCTGGTCCGCACCTATCTCAAGCAGATGATTGACTGGGAGGCACATGGCTTCACGATTGCGGGCGATGCCAAGAACGGCAAGGAGGCCCTGAAGCTCATCGAGCAGGAAAGGCCGGCGCTCATCATCACCGATATCTGCATGCCCGTGCTCGACGGCATCGGCCTGATACGAGAAATGCGGGAACAGAAGCTTACGGGCCATATCCTCGTCCTGAGTGGCCATGATGACTTTGCCTATGTACACGAAGCCATGAAGCTCGGCATCGACGACTACTTGCTTAAAGATGACCTGACACCGGAAAATATCCTGACGTTCCTGCAGGAACACCTGAAGGAGGCAGGAGCGGAACAAGAGCTGCCGGTCTCGCAGGAAGAGCTGGCCAAGATCGGCAAGGCGAAGCTGCAGGAGGATTTTTTCGCGGCGTTCTGCCAGGGAAAGATGACCGAGGCAGAATTGCCAACGTCGGCCAAGCGTGCTGGTCTGCCAGAGCGCTTCTCGTTTGCGACAGCCTGCCAGATTACCCTGCGCGGCTGGCAGGTGCGCCGAAAGCAGTTCACCGACGAAGACCTCGCTTCGTTCCGGCAGGCATTCAGCGAGATGTGCCAGACGTTCCTCGGGCATCAGCAGCCCGAGCTTTGGGGGCAGTCTTTCCCAGTGCAGGTCGAGGCAGGGGAGTGGGGCTTGCTGCTCGTTTTCCCGCACGCCGTCAGCCAGGCTGCCGTCATCCAGCGCTTACAGGCGCTGGGGCAGAAGCTCTCTGTGCTTGCCAAGCGCTATTTCGACCTGCAACTCGTGCTCTTGCTGACCGCGCCACAGACGAACCTGTTTGCGCTGCAAAGAGCCTGGCAGGCCATGGCTGAGCGCGCGGAGTCGCTCTTCTATCTGCCTCAGGGACTCTATCACATCGAGGACTTGCCTATCTTGCAGACGCAGGCACCCTCTGTCGAGGGCCTCTCCGTTGAGGAACTCTGTGAGCAACTGACGAAGACGCCTCTGACGCGGCAGGCGCGTATGGACTTCCTGCACCAATGCCTTGCCGATGAAGATGCGGCCGCTCTCCAAGCGCTTGCCGATGCAGAGTCACTGCCGGCTTTCCTCGCAGCATTGCGCACGAAGCTGACGGCCTTGCAGTCAGCTCGCCAGCTGCATCCTTCCGTGCGCCAAGCCCTGGCCATCTTGGAAGCGCATTATCGAGAGAATCTCACGCAGGCCGAGATTGCCGCAGCAGTTCACCTGAATCCCGCCTATTTCTCAACGCTCTTCAAGAAGAACATGGGGAAAGGCTTCCGCGAATACCTGGCGGAGCTGCGCATCACAGCCGTCAAGAAGCGCCTCAGGAACAGTACTGAGCGCATCAAGGACATCGCTGCGACCGAGGGATTCGACGACTATCCTTACTTCTGCCGCCTGTTCAAGCACCTCGTTGGCCAGACGCCGCAGGAGTATCGAGCCAAGCCATGACTCCTTTCGGTCACTTCTCCAAAAAAGAGAACTGAAATCCAAAAAAAAGACAACTCTTTGCTAAGAGTTGTCTTTTTTTATGGCCCAGATTGCTGCTTGGCATCCGACTTGCCAAGATACGAGCAAATCTTCTAAAAAAGTCAAAAACACGACAAATGGAGAATGATCTATAATCATATACATAGAAACAAGCAACAACAAGATGCACGCTGCAAAGCGAGGAAGAGAGGGTTTATCATGAAAATTGGTGTCATTGGTGCCGGCCGCATCGGCAAAGTCCATATCCGCAACATCTCCCTGTTTGTCCCGGCTCTCACGATCAAGACGGTCGCAGATCCGTTCATGAACGATAAGACTGCTGCCTATGTGAAGCAGTTCGGCATCGAGAACGTGACGAAAGATGCAAAGGATATCCTGCAGGATCCGGAAATCGAGGCCGTCATCATTGCCTCCTCTACGAACACGCACGCACAGTTCATCATCGAGTCGGCCAAAGCAGGCAAGAACATCTTCTGCGAGAAGCCGATTGACTATGACCTCAAGCGCGTCCATGAGGCCATCCAGGCCGCTAAAGATGCGGGTGTCCGCCTGCAGATCGGCTTCTGCCGCCGCTTCGACCACAACCATCGCGCCGTTTACGACATGGTCAAGTCTGGAAAAGTCGGCCAGCCGCATCTCATCCGCATCAGTTCCCGCGACCCGGAGCCGCCTTCCATCGACTACGTCAAGGTCTCTGGCGGTATCTTCTACGATATGATGATTCATGATTTCGATATGGCCCGCTTCCTCGCCGGCGATGAAGTCGAAGAGGTCTATGCACAGGGTTCGGTTCTCGTCGACCCGGAGATTGGCAAGGCCGGCGATGTCGACACGGCTGTCGTCACGCTCAAGTTCAAATCCGGCACGATTGCCACAATCGACAACAGCCGCCGCGCCATCTACGGCTATGACCAGCGCGTCGAGGTCTTTGGCTCGAAAGGCGTTGCCTTCAACGGCAACGATATCCCGAATACCGCACAGTTCGCCGATGCAAATGGCACGGTCGGCGGCACGGCTTACCAGGTCATGTGGGACCGCTATGAGCAGGCATTCGTCAACGAGATGAATGCATTTGCCAAGGCTATCCAGGACGGCACCGAAACGCCGGTCACGGGTGAAGATGGCCTCTATCCGGTCGAGATGGCTGCCGCTGCAACGAAATCCCTGAAAGAGGGCCGTCCGGTCAAGATCGAAGAAGTTCGCTGAGCACCGCGCTGTCACACGGGAATCACTGGGAAAAATCGAGAAATCGGGAAATAGGAGGAATATTTCATGAAACGCTGTGCCTGCATCGATACACTCTATACAGAACTTTCTTTTGAAGAGCGCTTTGCCGCCGCCAAGAAAGACGGCTTCGAGTCCGTCGAGTTCTGGGATTGGCGCATCCGTGACCTCAAGAAGGTCCGCGCCGCAGCAGAGGCGGCTGGCATCGCCATCAGCGGCTTCAACGGCGACAATGACTTCTCGCTCGTAGACCCTGAGCAGGAGTCTGCCTACCTCGATGCCCTCAAGGCTTCGCTGGAAGCAGCTCAAGCGGTCGGCGCCGAGACGGTCACCATCCACTCCAATGCACTGGGCGATGGCGGCATCGTCGTCAACCACTACGATGAACTCTCCGATACGGTGAAGCTCTGCTCCATGTACCGCACGCTGACGGAGAGCGTCAAGCTGGCAGAGCAGTACAAGATCCGCATGAACCTTGAGGCACTCAACATCAAGGTCGACCACGTCGGCAACTTCCTGCAGACGACGCAGATGGCCGCAGAAGTCACGCGCCTGATCGGCTCGCCGTACCTCATGGTCCTCTTCGACGCCTACCATATGCAGTACAACGAGGGTGCACTCTGCTACAACCTCGAGAAGTACATCGACCAGATCGGCCACATCCATGTCGCTGACTGCCCGGGCCGCCATGAGCCAGGCACTGGCGAGATCTGCTACCACAATGTCTACGAGACGCTGAAGCGCCTTGGCTACAAGTACCGCGTCGGCTACGAGCTCTTCCCGGAGAAGGACACGAAGACCGCAGTCACTGCCATCATGCAGGACTGACCGCATAAAGATTCCCATCCGCAGACTCGTAGAAAGGAGGGTCTTCCATGGACACAGCGCAACCGGCAGCCACAGCGCCGGATCCACAGAACGGACGCCTGTCCTGGTTCACCAGGATTTCCTATGGTCTCGGCGACACGGCGATGAACATCGTCGCCGGCGCCATGACCATCCTGACGTTCTTCTACACCGACTATGCCGGCGTCGAGCCGACAACCGTCGGCCTTGTCTTCTTGATTTCCCGTATCTTTGATGGTGTTTCCGATCTCATCATGGGCTTCATCGTCGAGCGCACGAACTCTAAATGGGGCAAGTCACGCCCCTGGATCCTTTGGTCCAGCATACCGTTCTGCGTTTCGATTGTCCTGATCTATACCGTGCCGCAGGGGTCAGACTTCATGAAGTTTGTCTACCTCTTCATCACCTACAACTTCTGCAATACCATCTGCTACACCGCACTGAACCTGCCCTATGGCAGCCTTTCTGCCATGATGACACGCATCTCGCGTGAGCGCGACATGCTCTCCATCACGCGTATGGCACTCTCGCCAATCGGCAAGATTATCTCCATCTCGGCAACCCTGCCGCTCATCAAGGTGCTGGGCGACAATCAGGCTGCCTGGATCAAGGTCATGAGCATCTGGGCGGTACTCGCCTTCATCCTGCTGATGCTCTGCTTCACGCAGTGCAAGGAGACCGTCGTCATCGAGGCACGCAAGAAGGTCAGCAAGGTCCCAATCATCAAATCCCTGAAATGCCTGTTCGGCAACAAGTACTTCTGGATGGCCATGACGATCTGGATGATGCAGTGCATCATCCAGATGGTGACCGGCACCATCCTGCCGTATTACTGCAAGTACATCTTCCACGATGATTCCCTGTTCAGCATCCTGCTGCTCTGTGAGGTCATCACGACGATCGTCTGCACGATCCTGTTCTGCCCGAAGCTCCTCAAACGCTTCGGCAAGCGGAACATGTCCTTGATTGGCGTCGTCGTCGCACTCGTCGGCCACTTGATCTACTGCCTCAACCCGACGAGCTTCTCCTGGGTCGTCTTCAGCTGCATCATCCGCGGCATCGGCTTTGCCCCGCTGAACTCCGTCATCTTCGGATTCCTCGGCGACGTCGTCGAATACGGCCAGTGGAAATTCCACGTTCGTCAGGAAGGCCTGATCTTCTCCGGTGGCTCGGTCGGCTACAAAGTTGGCACTGGCATCACCGGCGCATTCATCACCGTCCTGATGTCCTGGTCTGGATACATCTCCTCCTCGACGGCAGATGCCGTACAGCCGCAGTCGGCCATCGACATGATCGTCAACATGTACATGTACGGCATGATCCTCATCTGGGTCATCCTGCTCGTCGTTCTGCTCTGCTATAAGCTCGACAAACTCTACCCGAAGATCATGCGCGATCTCGTCGCACGCGAGGCACGCGGAGAGCTGTAAGCCATCTAGACCAGAGTCTCTCACATCACAGGATTCTTGAAACCGACTTTTCCTACTTTTTCTGGCTGTCCAACCCCTTCGACAGCCAGACTTTTTTTTGCCGAAAGAGCCGTCCCCATCTCAGCTTTTCATCTAGCACCAAAAAAGTCCAGTGCTGGACTTTTTCAAAGAAAGTCCGACCGTCGGACTATTGGACTTACTGTTGGACATTCGGATGGATTATTCTGCGTGGTCCATCCTGCCCTTGTAAAGGATCTTTGTCCCCTCGATGTGCGCGGGCAGGCGTGCGGCGGCAGCGCGGTCGAGGATGACCGTCACATCGCGGTGCAGCTGGAGGATGGAAGCCGGGGCCTCCGGCATCACGCTGCCGCAGACAGCCTTGCGCATGGCGTCGGCCTTGTTCGCGCCGTTGGCCAGCAGCAGGATGCGCCGCGCCATCATGATGGTCTTGATGCCCATGCTGATGGCATAGCGCGGCACATCCTCCAAACGCTGGAAAAAGCGCGAATTTGCGCGGATAGTCTCCTCGTCGAGCTCCACGCGGTGCGTGATGGCTTCAAACTTCACATCCGGCTCGTTAAAGCCGATATGTGCGTTCTGCCCGATGCCAAGCACCTGCAGGTCGATGCCGCCTTTCTGCTGGATCAGCGCATCGTAGCGATGGCCTTCCGCCTCGAGGTCCTCTGCCATCCCGTCGGGCAGATACGTGTGGTCTGGCTGTATGTTCACCTTGCGGAAGAATTGCTCGTTCATGAAATAGTGGTAGCTCTGCGGATTTTCCGGCGCCATGCCGACGTACTCGTCGAGGTTGAACGTCGTGACCTCCGAGAAGTCCAGCCCAAGGCTCCGATGCAGGGCAATGAGCCGCCGGTACATCGGCAGCGGCGTGCTGCCCGTCGCCAGCCCCAGTACGCTGTCCGGCTTCAGATAGAGCTGTCCCGCCACCATATTCGCCGCCTCCCGTCCCATCTGACGGTACGAATCCGTGATGATGATACGCATCATAACATCTCCTTTCATTCTCTATCTTACCACCATGATGACAGCAAAAATCAAAGGATATGCGAGGGGGGGGGGGAGAAAATCCCTTGTGGAAACGCTTGCTTCCTTCAACATGCAGTTGATACCCGTCAAGAACTCGTTGCTTTTCTTCTAGACCTATCAGCAGTATCATAAAAGCAACGAAAGGCAAAGGCGCCAAAGAGATGATAAATCTCCTTGGTGCCTTTTTCGTTTCCCGGGAGTCTGACAAGTCGTGGAGTTGGTGAAGGAGGAATTCATCATGGCGAAGTATCCAAAGTATAAAGTTGCGGCTGTACAGGCAGCCCCTGTTTATCTTGATCTCGATGCATCGGTGGACAAGGCCATCGGCTTCATCAAGGAGGCTGCAGATCAGGGCGTCAAGCTCATCGGCTTCCCGGAAGGCTACCTGCCAGGCTATCCTTGGTTCGCTTTCTTGGGGCGCGCGCTCGACTATGTGCCGCGCTTCTACCACAAACTTTACCTCAATGCAGTCGAATGCCCGAGCAGTGCCATGGCGAAAATCAGCCAGGCAGCCCGCGACAATGACATCTTCGTCTGCATGGGTGGCTCCGAGAAAGATGGCGGCTCGCTTTATCTGACACAGTTCTGGTTTGACAACAAAGGCAATTTCATGGGCAAGCACCGCAAGATGCGCGTCTCTGTGGCAGAGCGCCTTGTCTGGGGCGACGGTCAGGGCAGTATGATGCCGGTCTTCGAGACGGAGCTCGGCAACCTCGGCGGCTGCCAGTGCTGGGAGCACGATGTGCCGCTCGACATCTGCGCAATGAATGGGCAGAACGAGCAGGTCCATGTCGCTTCGTGGCCGGGCTACTACGACGATGACATTGCCAGCCGCGCCTATGCCATCCAGACGCAGACGTTCGTGCTCATGACGAGCTCTGTCTACGATGACCGCACCTACACGATGCTCTGCACCGATGAGAACGGCAACATCGAGGAAGACCGCCTCGCTTACTTCAAGACCCTCAAGCAGGGCCATACAGCCATCATTGGACCGGACGGCAATCCCATCAGCGATTACGTCCCGTCCGGCAAGGAAGGGCTCGCCATTGCCGAGATTGACCTAGAGAAGATCATCGACTACAAGTACCTGATGGACCCGGCTGGCCATTACAGCAACCAGAGCCTCAGCATGAACTTCAACCGCAATCCGAATCCGGTTGTGCGCTTCTTCGGTGACGGCAAGCAGAAGACGATTTCCTACGAGGAGATGCAGCCGTTTGCAGCAGAAGACGACAAATGATGCCTGTCCTGCTTGACAAAACACATGCTCCTTTCCTATCATGGAGATAGCAAAGAGGCGGCCTTGGAGAAGGTCGCCTCTTTTGTGGTCAAGGACTTAATTGGGAGGTGTAATCGTGAATATCCGCGATATGGCATGTTTCTTGAAAATCTGCGAACAGCACAGCATCTCAGCGGCGGCGCAGTCGTTCTTCATGACACCGCAGGCCGTCAGCAAGGAGGTCAAGCGCATGGAGGAGGAGCTCGGCGCGCCATTGCTCTTCCGCTCGCAGAAGGGCGTCGTGCCGACGGAGTACGGCAAAGTCTTTTACGAGCATGCCCAACGTATGGTGGCAGAGTTCGATGACACCTCTCGCGAGATTACTGAGATGCGCCTGCAGAATGAAGGCTTCTTGCGCATGGTGTCGGCCTACGGCATCCTGCGCTTCCTGTCACCGGAGTTCATCCGTACCTTTGTCAAACACTGTCCGACGGTTCACCTCGACTACATGGAGTTCCCCGACATTTACATCGAGGAGAACGTCCTCAACGAGAAATATGATGTCGGACTCATGCCGTACTTGCATGAACGGGATGAGCTTGCCTACATTCCACTCTTCTCGCGCGAGATTTTCTTCATCACACATCCCGGCAGCCGCTTCTACGACTGTACTGAAGTGTCTGTTCGCGACATCGCCGCCGAGCCCATGATCATCGAGAACGGCAACTTCCTCATCCACCAGATCATGGCCGAGACCTGTCGCCGAGAAAACACCAATCTCGATATCTATTTCAACACGAGCGGCTTCAGTCTCTGCTACAAACTCTGCAAGGAACACAAAGGCAACACCGCCTCGATGGACTTCATCTTCCACGACATGAGCAACCCGACCTTGCATTGCATCCCCTTTCACGAGCATCAGCATTGGAACGTCGCCCTCATCCACAAGAAAGACATCCCGCTGTCCGACAACCTGCAGTGCTTCATCCGTCATTCAAAGACGTGGTGCAAGAAGATGATGCAAGCATAAAACGAACGTGAAATGCGAAAAGCAACGCCCCCACGGATCATCCTTCTGTCAGTCGGGGCGTTGCTGTATGTCAGAAAATCCAGTGCTGGACTTTTTCAGTCGGGCAGTTGTTGTACTGCCGACTGTCGGACAGTCGGACTAGCGGATCTGCTCTATCTCAAAGGCATTACCTCTACACCTGCTTCTACTTCTTTCGGCTTGAAGAAATCAATGGCGATGCCTTCGGCCCCCTGGTACTCGTGGAGCTTCATCACGTCCATATCCGCCTCGATGAAGATGACACCGACCAGCTTGCCTGCCTTGTCCTCTAAGCCAAGGCCGCGGTGCGGCAGCAGTGTCATTTTCGCGACGTTGTAGAAGTACGCCGAGAACTCAAAGTCAAACGTCACATAGACCGCCTGCGTATCCCCACGCCGTGCAAAGATGTCGGCCAGCTCCGCATTGATGCGTGCTACCGCAGCATCGCTATCCCGGTCCGAGATGTCAATCGTCCAACGAGTCTTCCCTGATTCCATAGTTTTATCTCCTTCGATGTTTTGATCAATCTTTCCCTATCATTTCGCTTCGACGAGAGAAGGGAAAATCCTGCCGATGCGCTTGCTGCTGGAGTGCCGCTCTTTTTTGTAGCGCCAAGTCCCTCTAAGTTAGCAGGAAAAGCGCTATAGCGCGAAGAATTAGAGAATGAGAAGAATCTAACATATATATGAGAGACACAAGGAGGACTCACATGAAAAAACTCACTGTTATACTCTGCCTGCTGGCTGCTCTGCTGATTGCCTCGGTCGCACAGGCATCATCCACGTACGAGGATTATTACAACGGTGACGACAATTACCCGCTGATCTGGGCGCACATGGGGGTAGCAACGTACTTGGATAAGAGCTCACTCGTCTGCCAGGACTACAATCCGCCGTGCTACACGCTGGCCATCAACGTCATCACCGTTCCTGATGCTGACCGTGGCAACCGCGAGATCTCTCGCGTCACGACGATGCGCTTCTTCTACAATTGGAACGACCGCAAGATGTACGTCGACCGCAACACCGGCGCGTCGGACTGGAGATACCTCAAGCCGACGGGCTCTAACGCAGAGTCGGGCATGTCCATGTATGTCGGTGAAGCGGCCTTCTATCTGGACTACGGGAAAAAGTTCTACGGCTCCCGCACCTGGTACGACTCCTACCTGCATCGCAATGTAACGGTATTCAACAATTCGTTCTACGCAAAGCTCTGATAACCTGCAAAAAAAAGCCCTCCACAAATCGTGAAGGGCTTTTTTTTGCAGTTGCTCGCGGCGATCCTGGCTCTGTTGAAATAAACATCCAACCGTTCAAGTAAGCAAGATCGGAACGTCTCGAGTTTTTAACGAATGGCGGTTCCGACACGCGAACATCGGCCGCTTTTCTATCTCGATTGTATCACATCTTCTCTGTTTTTTCTAGCAACGCATTGAATCAAAGAATCCGTACGACGCGGTTGTAGAGGGCGTGGTAGCGCTTGTAGTCGAAATCGAGGTGCCAGTGACCGAAGTACCAGCCTTTGTAGTGGATGTCGTTGTCGATGGCCTGCAGGGCGTTCTCGACGGAGCGGTCGGCGGCGCTGTTCCATGAGCTGGTGTAGAGGCGCAGCACCTGCAGGATGGTGGCGGGTGCGGTGTGGGTCAGGACATAGTCGACGTGGTTATCGTGGCGGGCGAGGTTCTCGATGCTGCGGCTGAAGTCGGCCCAGGATGGCCGTTCCTGCGGCCACCAGCTGATGCCCTCGGCGCGGAAGACTTTGTCGTAGGAGACGGCGCCGCCAAGCGTGAAGAAGGTGCTGCCGCCAATCTCGAAGATCTCGCCGCGCATCAGGTGCAGGATGTTTTCGGCGATGCGATGCACGCGGCCGCCATGCCAAGTTTCGACCGGCAGCGAATCGAGCCAGTCGAAGTTCTCGTGATTGCCATCGAGGAACAGTAGCGTGTACGTGCGTTTCGACAGGACGTCGAGCCAATAGTCGTACGTCTCGTCCTTCTTCCAGAGCAGCCCGAAGTCGCCGAGCACGATGACATAGTCGCTGCGCGTCATCTCCTGCTGCTTCGGGAACGACTTGCAGCTGAGCTTGCCGATGTCGATGGGGATGTGCGTGTCCCCCGTCAGGTAGATCATGGGAGTTTCTCCTTCTGTACCATTTACCCTACTGCCTTGCTTCGACGAGGCGCGCGAAAGTCCTGCCGCCGCATGGCCGTCCGGCTAGCGACTCGCCGTGCAATCGTGCACATGCGAAGCGGCCCGCCGCGGAGCTGCTTTTCTCACAGGGAGGAGGGGGTTCCTAGTCTGGCTGCAGAGAGTATGGATGAGCATCTTCGAATGGGCTTGCTGGTCTCCGGAAGTCGGCTTTTTTTATGCCCTTCTCCTCCTCCTGCGCATTGCGCGGAGCAGAGCTCGCCCTTAGGGGCAGGTATTGACGCAATGAATGACGCAGCTGGGTGCAAAAGGCGAGGAAGGCACGACGACCGGGGCCGTCGGACGGTTTGGCAGTCGGGACCAGTGTTGCCGTATCGGCTGCTTTAGTGTTGGCGGGTTGGCTCGCATTAAGCATGGCCTTTGCCTGCTGGACGACTTTGTCGCGTAGGGCCGTGAGCCACTCGTGGAAGTACTTGGCGACGGTCTTGCGGCCCATAGCGAGGGTGCGGGCAATCTCGGAGATGGTGGCCTTGGGATGGCGTTCGAGGTAGTCTGTGACGCGGCGGCGGCTTGCCGCCGTGCGGCGCTCGGCAATCTCGGCGAGGTGTTCGGCGCGCGTGCGGCCGTTGCGCTTCGTCTTGCGATCGAAGGACCAGCCGAGCCAGCCTTCGAGCGTTGCGGCGCGCACGGTCTGCGCCTTCTCGGGGTTGCAGGCGGCGACGGCGTGCTCCGCCTCGTGTTTGGGAAGGCCGAGCTTGGCGGCAAGGCGCACGGCATCCTCGAGGATGCTCTCGACGGCCCGATGGCACTTGTGGCCGACGCAGGCGAGCGCGAAGAGCGAACTGTAGCGGTGGCCTTCCTGCGTGCGCGCCTCGATCATGTGCACGAGATAGTCGTAGAAACCGCGGCGGGCCGGACTGCCCTTGCGCAGCTGTTTTTCTTTATAGTTGTACGACGATTTACTGGACTTGCTTGCGGGGCGCTGCCAGCAGAGGCCGAGCGATGCGGCCAGCTGTCCGACTTCCACGCACTTGCCGACGCGGTAGGCACGGCACGTCTGCCCGAGCTTCGTCAGGCTGCCGACGATGCGGTAGGCATGCGAGAGGCCCGTGCCGAGATCCGCCGCGAAGCGATGCTTGCGGAAGAAGCGGAGCAGGCCGCTGTGCATCTCGCGCAGCAGGTCTTTGGCCCAGTGGTAGGCCGCAAGCGGCTGCGTCAGCACGTAGACGAGGTGCACGCCATTGCCCGAGTTGACGAGATACGTCGGGCGCTGGCCGTAGAACCCCTTCTGGCAGAGGCGGCGCAGGCTCTTCGCGTTGACCTTGTCGAGGTCGATGTAGAGGCAGCGCAGCTCGTGCATGAGCTTCTGCTTCGGATAGGCATTGTAATACTTTGCCGGATAGACGAACGAGTCCGACCGTCCTCCCGAAGCGACGAGCATCTCCAGCACATTCTCATAATTTGCTAGACGATGCCCCTCAGCGGACTCAGTGTGCGCCACGCAGAGCGGGAAATCGGCATCCGCCGCGCCAAGGATCGCATCGTAGAAGGCGAGCGGCTTGACTTCGGCATACTGCGCCTGCAGATAGGCAGACTTCGCCTGACTGTCCTCCTGGTTACTGAAATACTGCTGAGCCGACTTCCCCATGCGATCACCTCCCGACTGCTCATCCAAATACCACGCCTCATGGCGCATCAAAAAAGGCCTGCCCTCATCGGGCAGACCCTCGTATTCAGATAAGATGCTGCGGGAAGTGACTTCGCCTCGTCCGCTCGCGCAAACGTGAGCAAAACCGAGAGGATGCCATCCCATCCCGAGCCACCCGACTCCTAGATGCGAGCCAGAGGGCTGGGGAAAAAATTCATACCGACTATATCTTGATATCCAGAAATATCTTTGATACAATAAGGGTATGAAAGTTACAGTCAACTTATCGGAGGGCGTTTCCGATGAGCGCGTCATACCGAGTCGCCAAACTCGATACGAGCTGTGATATAGTGGGCTCTTTGGTATTACCAGTACCGAAGAGCCCTTTCTATATCTTCATGTCTCGCACATCTTCATGCGAATTGTTCTGTTGCTTTTAATGATAGCATAGGAACCGAATAAAATCAACAGAAGTTCGGCTTTGATAAATGGAAAAATTTTGACACTCATTTTGACACTTCGATTGACAGAAGTGTCGTTATCTAAAGAAATCAGACGCAGACAACGGAGAGAGGCGCTTGACGTGCCAGCAATCATTGCGTTATGATATACATAGGCAAAAGGATACAAGCATCTTTGCATCGACTATAGAACCCCCAGAGTTGCAACCTCTGGGGGGTTCTATTTCCCTAATATATCATCATATATCATCTTCTAATACGTTGAAAAAGTCCAGCGCTGGACTTTTTCAGTCGGACTGTTGCAACAGTCCGACTGAAATCCATGAGGGTGCAGTTGTAAACTTTTGCATAGTGTGATAAAATCGGGATAGAAAGAGAGCCGCAGACGTCGGTAGCGTCCAGCACCCTCTTGTAATTGCTTGAAAGGAACTGACGACTACGTCACCACTCCCTTCTGGCTAGAAAAACGTCATCTGGCGTTGCTCTCTCTCAGCAAGGTAGCAACGCCAATCAGAACTTGCAGTACTGCCAGTATAAACATGGCAAACTGATATTTCGTCATGGGCCCTACCTCCTTCCAGAGGGGCGTGGACACGCCTGCGGCCGATATCAGTATATCATGGGTTGAGCAGTATTTCTAGTTATGGAGTAAAAGGTCTTCTACGGCGACTAGCGTAGAAGACCTTTTCGTTTTCTCATAGAAGGAGTTATCATGGAAACAATCGAAGAAAGCGTTTTTGCGCGGAAGCGGTGGGTGCCGGAAAAGATGCGCGCTTTTGGCTTCCGTCCAGTCGGGGATGGCTATGTGCTCGAGCGGAGTTTTCTCGATGGCGACTTCAAGGCGATCCTGTCGGTGACGGAGAAGGGCGCGGTCACGGGGCGCGTGATCGACGCGATTTCTCAGGATGACTACTACCAGCTGCGCCAGAAGAATGCCACGGGCGCGTACGTCAACACGGTCCGTGCAGGCTACGAGCAGCTTCTGGAAGACGTTGCGGCGGCCTGCTGTCAGGACGTGCTGTTCGCGTCCGACCAGGCCAACCGCCTGACGCAGTGCATCCTCGAGCGCTTTCAGGTCGAGCCGGACTTCCCGTGGGAGAAAGAAGCGCGCTATCAGGCGTACGGCGTATTCCGCCATGCATCCAACCGCAAGTGGTTCGCCCTGATCATGCGCGTGAAGTGCGCCGTGCTCGACAAAGACGGCAACCCCGCGCTCGTCGACGTCATCAACCTGAAGATACCACCCGAGCACGGAGAAGCCCTCCTCCAGTTGCCCGGCGTCTATCCCGCCTACCACATGAACCACAAGACCTGGATTTCCGTCGTACTGGACGACACCCAGACGGATGAAGCCATCATGGCTTGGATAGAGGGCAGCTACCGGCTCACAGAATGAATGCAGGAGTGTGATGAAGATGAACAACACATGGGATGCGGACAGCTATCGTGACAATTTTTCTTTTGTGCCAAAATACGGGGAAGACGTGCTGAAACTCTTGACAGTCGGCCTGGGAAGCAAGGTGGTCGATTTAGGCTGCGGCAATGGCAGCCTGACCGACCGACTTCAATCGTTGGGCTACCAAGTGATGGGCATCGATGCCTCTCCGGCCATGCTGGAGATCGCGCGGAAAGAATATCCCAACATTTCCTTCCAACAGGCGGACGCACTCAGCTTCCAGCTGGACAAGCCGGCGGATGCCATATTCTCGAACGCTGTCTTCCATTGGATTGACGCCGATAAACAGGAAACGCTGCTGCGCAATGTCTCTCGGAACCTCAGACCTGGCGGCGAACTTGTGTGTGAATTCGGTGGTTACGGCTGCGGAGAGGCGGTCCACAGCACACTGGAAGAATTGTTCCGTGAGCATAAGCGAACCTATAAAAAAATTGTCTTTTTCCCGACAATCGGGCAATATGCGCCGCTGATTGAGAAATGCGGGATGCGCGTGGAGTACGCGATACTCTTTGACCGACCGACTCCGCAAAAAGGGACGATAAAAGACTGGATCCGGATGTTCGACCTGAAGCCGTTTGACGGGATTCCAGAGGAAGAGACCGACGAAATCATCAACGAAGCGGAAGAGCGACTGCGCAGCCGACTGTTCATCGACGGTACATGGTATGTAGATTACGTTCGTATCCGCTTGAGAGCGAGGAAACTATGAGATTCAAGAATATCGACCACATCGTCATCACGACACAGGACGTAGATGCCTGCCTGCACTTCTATGTCGACATCCTCGGCATGGAGCTCGACCAGAGGAATGGGCGCTATGCCGTCCGCTTCGGCAGTCAGAAGTTCAACATCCACACGAGAAAGGCCGAGTTCCTTCCGGCCGCAGAGCATCCGACTTGTGGCAGCCTCGACCTTTGCCTGATCCTCGACGGGAGCCTGGACATGGCGAAAGCGGAAATCGAGCGCAAAGGCTATCCCATCGAGCTCGGGCCAGTGCGACGGCATGGCGCTCGCGGCGCGATGCGGAGCATCTACCTCAGAGACCCCGACGGGAATCTGGTCGAGCTCGCAGAATATCACGAGTGAAGCAGGCATTCCCTTGTGAAGTCAGTCCGACTATGCTCGCAGACACAAAAATCCCGGCGCATGAGCAGTACGCCGGGATTTTTGCTGTGTATAATATTTTAGGAGAGTTGCATGCTTCTTGAAAGAAGCTGCTAACGAAAGCCTACATAGAATATAACACATTTGAGAATGAATATCAAGTGTAAACTAGAAAATTTTTCTCAATAACCAAAAATCGCCCCGGTTCTGCTCAACCGGGGCGACTTTTCGATTTCATCGTTAGCAGTGAAATCTCTCCTGCATTGTATTCTAACACACTTTGCCGTGCTTGTCTTGTGACTCAGTTGCCATGACAAGTCTAGTGCTGGACTTTTTCAGTCGGACTGTCACAACAGTCAGGTGCAGTCCGACTATCGCGTTGCGAGTTTGCGGGATGGTTACAACAAAGCGGACCATCGAGACAAGATTCTTGATGGCCCGCTTCATCCCTGCTATACTATGGCAAGGGGGAATTCCCCTAGAGCGAACGCAGCAATTGCTGTCATCTACGATGCATATGATGGTCATCGGTGGTCGAGCCGTCAAGCTTGGCATAAATCCGAAAAGAAAGGGACGTGGTGCCTCTGGTATCACGTGACGAATGCCTGCTTCTATGGAAGCACTGTTCTCATCGGAGGTCGCGGTGTTCACGGTCTGCGGATTGACGGTACTCTTTGTGCTGGTCTTTCTCGCCTTAGTCGTGCTCGCTTCCTTCGGTGTCATCGATGGGAAGTTCCTGCTGGAACTGATCCGCGCATTCCGACATTAACCTTCGGCGTACATCCGTAAATGAAAAAGCCGTCCTCGTGAGGGACGCCTTCTTCAGGATGTACGGTGGCCATCAGCGTTAGCCGACGCTGTTTGTATGGCCGAAATCTTTCTGTCATCAGATATGCCAAGCTGACCATCTTAGTGGTTCGCTCTTTTTATCTATGTTCATTATACTACGGGGATTTTTGTGCGTCAATTTTGCAGATGCTCGCAGACACAAAAATCCCGGCGCATGATCAGTACGCCGGGATTTTTGCTGTGTATAATATCTTATCTTAGGAGAGTTGCATGCTTCTTGGAAGAAGCTGCTAACGAAAGCCTGTGTATAATATAGCATACTTGAGAATGAATATCAAGTGGAAACTTGAAAATTTTTCTCAACAACTAAAAGTCGCCCCGGTTCTGCTCAACCGGGGCGACTTTTCGATTTCATCGTTAGCGACGAAAACTCTCCTGCATGGTATTCTAGCACAAGTCACCGCGACTGTCTTGTGACTCAGTTGCTATCCTTGCTGCTAGTGTTGTCCGGCCCTTCCAGTGTCTCGGCCCGACGCTGGCTGATGTAGTCGGTCAGGGCTGCGTGGAGTTTGCTCTTGGCGGCAAAGCGGGAGCAGCCGTAGGTTTGCATGATCTTGCTGATGTCGGCGGTGTTCTCGACTTCTTTGAGGGCGATCTGGTTGATGGGCTGCGAGCCGGTCGTGCGGTAGACGTCGAGCAGCTTTTCCTCGTCGATGCCGTACTTGGCGGCTTCTTCGTGGACGGCGTGCTGGATGGCGTCTTCGCGGTACTCGGTGATGTAGGTGCGGAAGCGTTTGCCCGGCTCTGCCTGCAGCGTACCTGACTGGATGTCGTCGAGGACTTGGCGCGCGTAGGGCTGGAGGAGTGCTGGCAGGATGCCGAGATTGGCCTCGATGTCCTTCCTGACAGCGGCTTTGCTCGCTTCCTGCTCGCGCGCTTCGATGTCGCTGATGGTCAGGATCTTGAAGCGCGACTCCAGATAGTCGGAGTCAATCTGCTCGCCGAGGACGGAGGTCAGGTTCGTATCGAGCTGGTAGCCTGCTCTTGGCGGCTGGGGATGCGTGCCGGTACTCGGTAGCTCCTTGAAGCGTTCGAGCAGGATGTGGTAGGTCATCTCGTCAAAGACGAGGATGTCGGCATATTCGCCGCTCCATTTGAAGCCCTGCAGGAAGGCAGCGCGCAGCGTCGAGCGCATCTTCGTGAAGTCCTTGCGGAACTTCTGCTGTGCGGCAGGATCTTTAGGCAGGCGGCGGAAATGCTCGATCCCTTCGTTCTTGAATAAGGCTGCGAGGTCTTCGAACAGGGAGTTGAGCAGATGGAGGTTGGCTTTGAGCTCCTGCTCCATGACGCCAGCCGTGTCGCCCTCGCAGTAGAGCTCCAGCGCGTCTTGGAGGTTGCGGCGCATGGTGTTCGTCTTGCGGTAGAACTTGACCATGCCCCATGGCTTCTCGGCGCTGTTGTAGATGCGATTCGTGCGGGAAATCGCCTGGATCAACGCATCGGACTCCATGACCTTGTCCATGTAGAGGACATTGAGGAAGACCGAGTCGAAGCCCGTCAGCAGCTGGTCGACGACGATGACGAGGTCCAGGCACTTGTCTGAGTCATTGCCGATATGCTGGTAGGGCTTCTTGTGGGCGAGCCTTGCCGTCAGGTCGCTCTTGAAACGCTCATAATGCGGGTCCGTCTTACGGTTGAACTGCGTCTGGAACGCTTCATTGTAGCGTCCGACAATCGCGATGAGCCAGTCTTCTTTGTTGATGACGCCCTCGGTATTCTGGTCGATATTCGGGTCAAAGAGCGCCGTGACATGGAGGTCAGGAGCCAACTCTTGGAAGAGCTGCCAGTAAGCATAGGCCTCGGGAATGGAACTCGTCGCCAGCATCCCGTGGAAGCGCGTGCCGTGCTCCCCACCGAACGCCACCATCAGGCGGTTGTCGAGGATGTGCTGGACGACTGCGCGGCGATGCTTGTCACTATCGTAGTCGGCCGAGCTGAAGAAGTCTTCGATGCCCTTCGTCTCGATTGTGCCATCCGGCTTGTAGACGGTTGCCATCGGCGCCTTCGTCATGTAGTACTGGTAGGCGGCGAACGACTTCGTCCCTGGCTTCAGCTCCGACTCGTCGTTGACTTTGGCTTCGCGCAGCGCGATGACGCGACGCATATCCTTCTCCGCGAATGTCGGATTGTACTCGGGCCAGAAGCCCAGGACGTTGCCGTCGCGGATGCCCGTCGCCAGCGAATAGACGGCGAGGCAGGGGCCGAAGATGGACTCCGTCGTCTCTTCGCTGCCCTTCATGTTCTTGGCGAGGATTGGCGTGCCGGTGAAACCGAAGAACAAAGCGTTGTAGAACGTATCCTTCACGCGCCGGTGCATCTTGCCGAACTGACTGCGGTGCGCCTCATCGACGATGAAGCAGATGCGCCTGCCTGCGACTTCCGCGAGCGTAGCGGCGTCGATATGGCTGGCCTCTTCGTTGACATTGGCGAGCTTCTGGATGGAGGTCATGATCATGGCATCGTCAGCCTTACGGCTCTTGAGCTTGTTGAAGAGGTTGACGGAGGAAGTCGTGCTGCAGACGCTCTCGCCGTCGCGCGCAAAGGAATTGTACTCGCGCGTCGACTGCTCATCGAGCGCACGGCGGTCGACGACGAAGACGACCTTGTCGGCAAAGCCCATGTCGAGGATCAGCTGGCCCGCCTTGAACGAGGTCATCGTCTTGCCGCCGCCAGTCGTGCACCAGACGAAGCCGCCGCGCTGCTGATGTTCGCCCCAGCGCTGCTTCATGGCGCGGTTCACGATGGCATTGATGGCCGTGTACTGGTAGCTGCGGCAGACCTTGAGCACATCGGCATTGCGGTCGGCGATGGTGTAGTAGCCAATCAGCTTGTGGGCCTCGGGGACGGAAAGGATGTGCGACGGCCCCGTGATGAGCTCGCGCCAGTCGCGGATGATGTGGTTGTTGCGGTCGCCCCAGTGAAAGAAGAACGCCGGATTGAAGCGGTCCTGACTGCCGGGATTGGCGAAGTACAGCGCCTCCTCGGGCGAGATGGCCCAGAAGACTTGCACAAGGCCCATGAAGCCCTTGAAGATGTTCTCCTTCGTGTACTTCTGGATCTGCGTCGCCGCCTCGAATACATCGACACCCGACGCCTTGAGCTCGATCTGGATGACCGGGATACCGTCAATCAAAAGGGTGATGTCACCGCGACGGTCGGGGTAGTTCGGATTCGTGCTGATGAACTGCGTCTGCTCGGCAATCTGATAGCGCGAAGAGCCACCGGCAATCTCGCGCGCCCGGAAGAGATTGAGGTAGACCTCCTTGCCCGCATGGGCCGTATCCTTCGAGTCGCGGTCGCGCCGGACGGCTAGCCCGCGCTCTGCACTGTTGAGGAAATGATTCGCCTTGACTGGCGTGTCGGCATACTGCCGCAGACTATCGAGCACGCGCTGCATCTCATCGTCCGACAGCGGCACGCCGTGCAGCACCGCGCGATTCCGCTCAAAGAGAATCTGCCGCCAGTTCGCGATCAAGTCCTCGACCGTGTAGTTCTTGAGCACCTGCTTTTCCCAGCCAGACTGTTGGAGCAAAGCAATGAAATCCGCCTCAAAATTCAGCTCTCCATGAGCACCTGTATAGGGTAAGGGCATGACGATGACCTTCTTTCTTGTGGGTTAGACGAATAGTTTCGATAGCATGGCTTGTTTTATCTTTTGGAGCTTTGATAATTTGCGCTGATGAATGGCAATAAGATAGTCAAGGTGAATAAAGAATTCCCCTAACCGGGACTGTTCCCTTCTATCTGGTGGATATGTAAGCAACGTATCATGTAGTGCACGTTTAGATATGGATGTAACTTTTATGCCTTGCATCAAAGGAATGAGCTGATCATGATATGCGCTTGAATTAAGGTAAAAGCCAAGATAACCTTCTGCAAATTTTACCACAGGTCTGAATGGCATCGTATGTAACCCGGAAACTACCTTATGTCCGTCGATACCGGATATTTCTGTGCATTTTCCAACAGTCGCATCTTCTGCTGTATCAGCGAAGATAATATCACCATTTTGTAAAAAATCTATATTGGAAAGTATAGTAGATGGATTCACAAAAGGGATTTTTTCTTTTCTTACGTCCAGATACTCACCATATTTTATAAGTACATCACCATAGTGAATGTTTTGAATAGTTCCTTGTCCATCATTTAGATTAGATCGAGAGAGTGTATTATTTTTCAAAGAGGTAAAAACCTCTCCTAGCTTACGCTGTTCCCAATCCCCATGAAATCCTTGAAAGCGTATTTCTGGGACGCGAGCGCCATCTTTCGGGAACATTTTGGTGAGCATGGATTTTTTTAGGAGCTGGAGCTTGGTCAGCTTACGCTGATGAAGAGCAATAAGATTTGACAAGGTTTCAAAATACCTTCCTATTTTTACCTGTTCTCCAATTTCCGGCACCGGGATATCGAAATTTGCGAGGTTCTTCGCTGATAAATTTGGCTGTGCTGCCCCTTCATCACAACGTATTCTCTGTCTATATTCGATATCTGAATTCAATATAGTAAACAGGTATTGAGAATCGATATTTTTAGGTCTTATGTCTACGAGAGAAGATGCTACTGTTCCTTCATTGAAACTATCGACAAATGCGTTCTTTCCAAGGGTTCCACGTAGACAATATAGGATATCACCGCGCTTGATTTTTGCCCCACTGAGTTGGTAAAATTTTTCTCTCGTTATTTTATTTACAGTAGCAAGATTCACCCTTCCTTCTTGCAGGTCTCCGGCATTAATAAATGGAATGCCATCTGGAACCATATCTGAGTCCTTCGGATAATTGATTCCTCTGTCACCATTAAACATATTACAGAATTCTCCCAACTTACGCTGTTCCCAATCATTCGTAAACCCTTGAAATCGTACTGCCAATGTTTTATTCTCATTCATCTCAAAGTTCCTCCATCAGCATCTTCAGTGCTTTGACATCGGTGTCGGAGCCGGTGAGTTCGCTCATCAGGGCTTTGAGCTTAGCGCTTTCTTCCTGTTCCTGCTTGTCGAGTTCGGAGAGCGGGTCGGCGTATTTCTGTTTGAGGTCTTTGAGGGCGTGGATGAAATCTTCGATGACGCGTTGCATGACGCTCTGGATGGCGTCGGTCACGGGGGTGACCCAGGTCTTTTCGAGCACATCGTGGACTTCGGCATCGGTGAGAGTCTGTGCTTTGGCTTCGGTCTTTTTCTCGAGCTCGGCATCGGCGGTCTTGGCCTGTTTCTTGTAGGCTTTCTCGGTGTCGATCTCGTGCAACAGCTGCCGGAGCGCGGCAATATCGTCGACGGTGAGGTCGATGGGCGACTTGATGGCGGCCTTAAGCTTCTTGAGCTCGTATTTCGACTCGTCGTCGTCCTTGACAATGGCTTCTTTGGCATCGTCTGAGAGATTCTCGAAGCTGTCTTGAATGGCTGCGGCGGCATCGTCGGCTTTGCGCAGCAGTTCCTGGATCTTGGCGAGGTCTTCGGGGAAGTAGGTCTTCTTGATGAGCCCCAAGGGGATGACTTTGCCGCGCATGCCGACCATGACTTCCTCAAAGCGTTTTGTTTTGGCGTTCTTCTTGAGGACGATGTCAGGCTCAATCTGACGGCAGATTTCCCGACCTTCGTCGTGGATGCGCGTGAGGTCGGCATCGATGGCAGTCCAACGGTCGGAGAATGCCTGATAGATGTCGTAGGCATCGACGAGTGCCGACTGTCGGAAGGTTTGGAAGAGGGTGCCTGCTATGGCATCATGCGTGCGCTCATCCGTCGGACTGTCGACTAGCGTATGCGTCAGATAGGTGTGGAAGCCCTGACAATGCGTCTGGAAGTCCGACTGAAAGGCGGCGACACCTTCGTCGGCATGGATGACACCTGCGATATCTTCTGTGAGGAAGCGGCTGTAGGCACCGTCGGCGGTGAAGAGCTTGGCACGGAGCTGCGGGAACTGCTGCCAGAAGTCGGCAAAGGAGTCGAGCTCGTCCCCCGCAATCTCGCCGGTCATCAGGGCGTAGAGGTCGTACGGCGCTTCTTCCTGTGTGGCGGAGATGTAACGCGGGATGTTGAGGTTGTAGCCCTCAGCAACAATCTGCTCTTTCGAGACGAGCCGCGCAAAGTGCGGGATGTCGCGCCGCACGATGACGGCGTCGTAGATGCGCTGCACGTCCGACTCTTGCAGAACGTTCTGTGTCTTGTCTTTCTGGAAGGCCTGGGAGGCGTCGATGAAGAGGACGTCACTTGCGGCGCGGTTCTTCGAGAGGATCATGACGATGACGGGGATGCCGGTCGAGAAGAAGAGATTCGACGGCAGGCCGATGATCGTCTCGATGTTGTTGTTCTCGATGAGGTTCTTGCGGATCTCTTCTTCGGCACCGCCGCGGAAGAGGACACCATGCGGCAGGACGATGGCCACGATGCCGTCCGGCTTGATGTGGTAGAGGCAGTGGAGCAAGAAGGCGAGGTCGGCCTTGGTCGACGGGGCCAGGCCGTACTGGCGGAAGCGCTCGTCGCTCGTGTGGAGCTCGGGGTCCCAATGTGCGGAGTAGGGAGGATTGGCCGTCACAGCATCGACATAGAGCGGGCCGCAGTGATTTTCTGGATCGATTGGCCAGTCCTCGTCGAGTGTGTCGGCGTTGCGGATGATAAGGTTCTCATAGGAGATTTCCTTCATGAAGAGGTTCATCTTGGCGAGGTTGGACGTCTCGGTGATGAGCTCCTGGCCGTAATACCGAATATGGTCCTTGTCATGGTATTTGCCGATTTCCGTGCCGATGTTCAGCAGCAGGCCAGCTGTGCCGACGCAGGGGTCATAGACTTGGAGGTCTTCGTTTGGGTTGCGGTCTTTGAGACGTTCGGCGATGATGCGTGCCATCAGGGAGGTCAGCTCATGCGGCGTGTAGAAGGCACCGTCTTTCTTCGCTTCGGAAGAGAACTCCCGAATCAGGTACTCGTAGATATAGCCGAGTACGTCATAGGAGCGCGACTGAGTCGGTATCTGCGCAACGAGGTCGATGATGTCACGGACCGCCTTGTCGCGGCTGCCGAGGTTCTCGCCGAGCTTGGAGAGACCGGCGTCGAGCGCGTTGAATACGCCGGAATGATGGTCTACTTCTAGATGATAGACATAGAAGACGCGCGCGCTTTGCTTATTAAGGCTTTGGTAAAAGCGATCGATTGCTTCCGTAACTATTTGCGCACCGAGCTTTTTACCGAGCGTCTGCCAGGAGGAGAATAGATCGTCGTAGGCGATGAAGTAACCGAGGCGGTCACGGAGTAATTGAATATTCTCATTGGTCACATTCTGCAGGTCTTCCCTTGTACCACCCGAGTCTTTGATATAGTTGACTTCCTGGTCGGAAAGGTATTTATAGAACATGAAGCCGAGGATGTAGTCTTTGTATTCCGATGCCTTGATGTTCTTGCGCAGCACATTCGCTGTGGCCCATATCTTTGCCGCCAATTCCTGTTTCGTCAAGATGATCTCTCCTAAATGTTGCTATCGTTGTTGCATATGTTACTCCTGCTCAGACGAAACGCCTCAGAGTGCCTAACCTCTGAGGCGTTTCTTTGTGCATGTTTGTTAACTTTTTCTAGTTCTAGTATACGCTATTTGGCTAAGGGGAGCAAGGCGCGGACCTCTTCCGTCAGCCTGCGGCTGCCATCTTCCCCGTGCGCGGGGAAGGCTTTTAGCGCGACGCTCGTCACTGTCATTCCGACGAATACAAAGCCCCCATCCGGTCATCACTCCGGACGGGGGCTTTGCTTGGTGCCATGTTAGACACTCATTTGGCATCTCTAGTATAGGTCTTTTTAGCGGAGGAGACAAGATGTTGACTTCATCCGCCTCGCACATTCGGCACCTTCTCCAGAGGCGAAGGCACGCACACAAGCGCGTCCATGGATAACGGGGGAGTGAAAAATCAAAGTCCGAAGGCGTAGCCGGTCAGGGCCATGGAGCCGAGGTTGCGGACATTGTTGAAGGTGTAGGGGGACTCGCCTCGGGAGGCGCCGAGGATGTAGAGCAGGGGGAGGAAGTGGTCGGGCGTCGGGACGGCGTAGTCGGCGTCGGGGTAGCGGTGGAAGTCGATGACGGCTTCGTCATCGCGCGCCTCGATGGCCGATTTGATGGCCGCATCAAAGCGGTCGGCGGCGGGATTGCCGTATTCATTCTCCCATTCGACGAGGCGCAGGTTGTGGACGACGTTGCCGCTGCCCATGATGAGGTAGCCCTTCTCGCGAAGGCTGGCGAGCTTTTGGCCGAGCTCGTACGACTGGCGCGCATCGATGCGGCCGTTGACGGAAAGCTGGACGACGGGGATGTCGGCCTGCGGGAAGATGTGGACGAGGATGCTCCAGGTGCCGTGGTCGATGCCCCAGCTGTCGTCGACTTCGACGTCTGTGCCGAGCAGGTCGGTGACTTCGCGCGTCAGGTCGGCGCAGCCTGCCGGCTCGTACTTGAGCTCGTAGAGCTCCTTGGGGAATCCGTACATGTCGTAGACCTGACGCGGCTTTGCGGCGCTCTGCACGAGCGTGCCGCGCGTGTACCAGTGCGCGGAGACCATCAGGATGGCCTTGGGCTTGCCGAACTCTGCAAGGATGCGCTCTCCGAGGCGGCGGTAGGTTTCGGTCAATTCGTTGTGGTCGAGTGCGATCATCGGGCTGCCGTGGCCGACGAAGACTGCGGGCATCTTTTTCATGGCGTTTCCTCTTTTCTCGTTGGATTCTCTATAAAAGTATGGTTTCTATACTAGCTATCTTGTTTATATTATAAGGATAGTGTAAACTATTAGCAAGAAGGTAAATCTATTTGACTAGGTATCGATTGCTTGCGTAATGGAGGATTCATATGGGGAAAGATTTGTTTGGCATCTGCCCGTTTGTGACGTCGCAGAAGATTTTGCAGGGGAAGTGGGCGATTCTCGTGCTGCACGAGCTGAGTCAGGGCACGCGGCGCTTCAATGAGCTCGAGCGCGGGCTGCAGATCACGCATGCGACGCTGTCCTCGCAGCTCAAGTCGCTCGAGCGCGAGGGCATCGTGCGCCGCACGGTCTATCCGGAGGTGCCGCCGCGCGTCGAGTACAGCCTGACGGACATCGGCCGGAAGTTCGCGCCGGTGCTCGAGAGCATCCGGGCATGGGGGACGGACTACATCGACTACCTGCATGCCAACCGACCGAAAGTCGGCTGATAGTCGGACGGTCGGACCGTCCGACTGCCGACTGATGGGCAGCGGTCCGACTGCTGCCCTATCCATTTGGTCCATAGATTCTGTTCTCAATTAAAATGCGGCCAGGAATCTTCTCACTTCAGTCAGGAGAGGAATGGCCGC